>ODAK010003488.1_pt1 | contig 16257 bp, 15 predicted proteins | sample 1539591 | NCBI WGS metagenome assembly ODAK01 (sample SAMEA3539303, study PRJEB22396) | soil metagenome | biome: tundra; feature: field; material: soil | place: USA | collected 2010-05 | depth 0.15 m
GTGCGCTGGAGTCGGTCGTCTCCAAACCGCGTTGATCCTTCGTAGAAGGGCGCCAGCTCTGCTGTCCAGGGCAGCAGGATCTGGTGACGGAACCTCGGCGCGATGCCGCGATAACTTGCAGTCACTTGGCTGCGACCCGAGCGGCGCCGGGTTGCCCGGTGATGACCGGGAGCCCTGGCTGTCATTTCGCTCGATGTCCAGACCCTGTCGTTCACGTGGCCGTATGGACGTCAGGAACCAGCTCGAAGTGCGGGACGTGACTCGGCCGGACGATGGAGAAGTGTCGGCGATCGATCGTGGCGACGGTGGTGGCCCGGAGCCGCTCGGCAGTGGCGACCACCATCGCATCAACTGCTCCCAGCGGGAGGTCGCGGTAGGCGACAACCAGTTCTGCGCTTCGCCGGTAGTCGGCAAGAAGGAGCGACCCCACCTTGAGCTCTCCGCTTGCGATCGATTCGAGGAAATCAGCTTCGAGGTCGACCGACACATGACGGCCGAGCATCCAGCACACTTCGACGACGACGCCAGCGGGAACGATCAACTCCTCGCCGCGCTCCTCGATAAGTCGGGAGCAGGCACCGTGGTGGCGATCGTCGACGTCGACAGCGGCGATGAGCACGCCGCTGTCGACGACAATCACTTGTCCAGTTCACTCGGGCCATCGAGGGGCACCACGACCGCTCGGCGTTCTCCGAAGGAGATCTCCGTAGCCACGGCGGTGAGCGGCAGCACGCCAGTTGGAAGAACGTCGCCGGCAAGGAGCGCGTTGACGAGCGTCGACTTGCCGCGCTTGAACTCGCCGAGCACCGAGACGTGGAAGCGTCCTTGTGCCAGGCGATCGCCGAGGCGCTGAGCGCGTTCGGCGATGTCGCCTGTCCGGCCCGCGGCGGACGCCAACTCGAAGGCTACTGGTCAAGGGTTGGAGTCCCGAAGTCGGGGGTAGTCGTTCCCGCCACAGCGTCCGGCGCAGCTCGGCCACCCTCCACGGTCTTTGGAGTTCGCATCCGGCCGCGAGCGCAGGTGGCGTGGAGCAAGATGGCGTCGCGCACGCGTCTCGAAACGGGAGGCCAAGATGGTTCACGAGGTTCAGGGCGTCATCGCCCGTGAAAAGGGAGCACCCGTCGAGGTGACAACGATCCTGGTCCCAGACCCCGGTCCGGGAGAGGCGCTCGTGCGGGTCCAGGCCTGCGGTGTCTGCCACACCGATCTGCACTACCGGGAGGGTGGGATCAACGATGAGTTCCCGTTTCTTCTCGGCCATGAGGCCGCTGGCATCGTCGAAGCCGTCGGGCCCGACGTCAGCTCCGTCGCGCTGGGGGACTTTGTCATCCTCAACTGGCGGGCGGTCTGCGGCGAGTGCCGCTCGTGCCGCCGCGGCAGGCCTCAATACTGCTTTGACACCCACAATGCCACACAGAAGATGACCCTCGCGGACGGCACGGTGCTGGCACCCGCGCTCGGGATCGGAGCGTTCACCGAGAAGACGATCGTGGCCGCGGGCCAGTGCACCAAGGTTGACGCTCGTGCCCGGCCAGAAGCCGCCGGCTTGCTCGGCTGCGGGGTCATGGCGGGTCTGGGTGCATCGATGTTCACCGGCGAGGTCGGTTTCGGGGACTCGGTTGCGGTCTTCGGCTGCGGCGGGGTCGGCTGCGCGGCAATTGCGGGCGCGCGCCTCGCTGGAGCCTCGACGATCATCGGCGTGGACATCGACCCTCGCAAACTCGAGGTCGCGATGCAGTTCGGAGCGACCCACACAGTGAATTCCTCCGGGAACGACGCGGTCGAGGCAATCCGGGCGCTGACGGGCGGGAACGGAGCGAACGTCTGTGTCGAGGCGGTCGGCAACGCCAAGGTGATGGAACAGGCGTTCTTCGCCCGTGACCTCGCCGGGACGCTCGTCCAAGTCGGCGTGCCTACACCCGAGATGCGCATCGACCTGCCGATGATCGAGTTCTTCGGTCGCGGTGGGCAGCTCAAGCCCAGCTGGTACGGGGACTGCCTTCCATCTCGAGACTTCCCGATACTGATCGACCTGTACCTGGAGGGCCGGCTCGACCTGGACCGCTTCGTGTCCGAAACGATCGAGCTCGACGGCGTGGAGGAGGCATTCCACCGCATGGAGCGAGGCGAAGTGCTTCGCTCGGTTGTGGTCATCGCCTCGTGAGGCCTTCCGCCCGGCAAGAGGTCCCGGCAGGCAGCGGGCTAGAGGGCACCCCGGACCTGGAGCCCGCCGGCGCTGACTTGGATGGGGAGCACCCGGTAGCGCGCGTCCAACACGGCGACGCGATGCTCAAGGGCCTCTTTAGCCTCCCTGGTGGCACTCAAGATCGTGACCGATCCGCCATCTCCCCCGGCCCCATTGATCTTCCACCCGACCGCCCCTTGCGCCGCCGCGATCTCGATCACCCGTCTTGCGTCCACACCCACCAGCTCAGGGTGCAGGGCCTTCTGCGCCTCGGTGTTGGCGATCATCGCCCGACCGAAGGCGTCGAGATCCCGGATGAGGACAGCGTCGCGGGCCGCGACAGCCGCATCTCGCAGCAGAGTGAAAACCGCCGACCCGCGAGACCCGACGCCGTCGATCACTTGTTGGTGTACAGCCCCGGAGTCGTGGGCGCGACCAAGGAAGACCAGCGTCAGCCGGGGGCTGAGCTCCTCCCAGGCAGGCAGCGGGTAGACCGTAGCTTCCGGGTACGGCTCGATTTCGAGGTAGTTGATCCCGCCGAACGCCGCGCTCAGCTGGTCCTGGATTCCGCTTTCGACGCCGAGGGTGTCGACCTCGAGCCGATGCGCGGCGTAGGCGATGTCGCGCGGCGACAGTTCCTCGGAGCGCACAGCCGCCAAGCCGCCCAGCAGCGCAACTGCTACCGCCGCAGACGTACCGGTGCTGCAACCGGCTGGGACGGCTGAACGGACGGTGATCTCGACGGCGAGGCCCCCTGGAGGTGGGAACGCGTCGATGGCGGCCTCCAGCAGCGAGTGGCGGGCGACCCGGGACGCCCCCGGGACAACGGGGTACCGGTCGCCGAAGCTCTCCACAACAAGCACCACAGGGTCCGGGCCCGCCGTCTTGCGGACCGAGACCTCCACTCCCGGTGTGACCGCGATATTCAAGACCCGTCCCGGCCCGCCGAACCACGTGTCGGTCCACCCACCGTTGTCACAGATCCTGATAGGAGCCGACGCCTCGATCATCGGTAAGCACCCCCATCGTGTTCGTCAACAAGAACGGGCATCCGATCCGTCACGAGCGTCACGATCAGAGCGGAAGGTCCGAGCAAGGCGCGCGAGACATCCTGAAGCTTGCCACGTCGGCAGCGGCTCGATTCCGACGACGAACTAGGACATGCTCTGAGGGTGCCGATGCAACAAGAACGGAGATTGGAGATGCGTCCTCTCGATCGAGTTCGAGGCATCATTGCGGGTAGTCCAGTCGACCACTTGCCCGCCCAGCCGATGCTGATGATGTTCGCCGCCAGGCATGCCGGGATCCCGTATATCGACTACACCAGAGATGGCAGGACACTGGCGGAAACCCAGCTCAAGGTCGTCAGGGATTTCGGTGTCGACTGTGTCTTGATGTGCTCGGACCCGGCGCGTGAGGTGATCGACATTGCTGGCGACGGCAGTGTCAAGTGGCTCGAGGACCAGGGACCGGTGATCCTCGAGGAGCGCGCAGCGCTGCTCGACAAGGCTCGCCTGAACGAGTTCACGATGCCGGACCCACACCGCGAAGGCCGCATGCACGATCGTCTGCAATCGATCGAGATCTGCCGAAAAGAGCTGAGCGGAGAGACGTCGATCGTGGGTTGGGTCGAAGGGCCACTGGCCCTCGCCCAAGAGCTGCGAGGGCTCAACAGGATAATGACCGACATCGTGGACGATCCGACCTTCGTCCGCGACCTGATGGACTTCACGGCGGAGGTGGCGATCGTATATGCCACGGCACAAATCGAAGCCGGCGCGGACACGATCGGCATGAGCGATGCGGCCGCCAGCATGATAGGGCCCCGGCATTACAGCAACCTCGTGCTGCCCTGGCAACGACGCGTCCTGCAATCGATCCGCTCCAGTCACCCGGCGGTTGTCCTTCGCCAGCACATGTGCGGGAACGTTGCTCGGCTCATCCCACAAATGGCGACCTTGCCGGTAGATATCTACGAACTGGACTTCCCTACCGACCTGACTACGGCGAGAGCCGAACTTGGCCCGGAACGCGTGATCCTCGGGAACGTTTCGACGGTTACGGACATGCTCAACGGGACGCCCGAGAGTGTTGAGGCCGCGGCCGACAAGTGCCATGAAATCTGCGGTCGGTACCACATCGTGGGTGCAGGATGCGAGGTCTCGCCGCTGACTCCACCGGAGAACCTCCGCGCGATGATCGCGTATGCGAGGCAGCACAAACCCGGGTCGTTCGCCGCTGCGGACATTCGGGCCGGGGAGTGAACAGGACTCGGAGCTGATTCACCGAAAGGCATGAGCCGATCGCGCCGCGCCCAGTGGTCTCCAAAGGGCTAACCGCCAGCGTTATCGGCCACCGCTCGCAACGCGATAGCGAGCATGGCACAACCGGCGTCGGGGTGCCCCTTGGCGCGATCGGGCACCCAGCTCGCCCTCCCGATCTTGGGCACCATCGCTGCGGTGGCATCGGTGGCCACAGAGGCCGCTTCTGCGGCAGCCCGGAGAGCTTCCACGAGGTTCATGCCCGCCGAACTGGAACCCAGCAGGCTGGTGCAAACGGCCTGCAGGCCATCCACTATGGTCCGGTCGCCGACAGCCGCCTTGCCCCGAGCCTGGACGCCCTCTTGGGCAGCCTGGAAGGCACGAGCCAGGATCTTGACGCTATCTCCTCTAGGTTCGCCCACCACTTTGGCGGCGCGCAGGAAGCCCGTGGCGACCAACGTCCCGCTGGTCGATGGAGCGTGGCGCGCTATCGCCGCGCCACAGGCTGCGAGCAGATTCTCGGGCTCCGCCTGCTGGTTGGCGGCGAGCACATCCTTGAGCGCTTGAGAGGCCGCCGACATGGTGATCCCGAGATCGCCGTCGCCAGCGAAGCCGTCCAGCAGGTTCAGCTCGGCCGTGGCCGATGCCACGGCGTCGGCCGCCACCTCCAACAACCCGGCGAGCCCAGGGCTCGCAAGGCTCACTTGACGCCTGCCTCGCGCGAACGCTGGCTACCCCTTCTGATGATGAAAGGAGACTCGCAAGGGGCGTCGAGGAGCCTGGCCAGCTCGTCGTCCAGACGCAACAGCGACACCGATGCACCGGCCATCTCGAGCGAGGTGGCGTACTCGCCCACCCAGGTCCGCCGCACGGCGATTCCGGAGGAGCCAAGGATCTCGCGGACCGACTTGAAGAGTATGTAGAGCTCCTCCTTGGGGGTTGCCCCGAGCCCGTTGACCAGCACCGCCACCTCGTCGCCACGCCGGTAGGGAAGGTCGTCGGTGATGTGGGCGAGGAGCTGCTCGGCGATCCGCTCAGCGGGCTCGAGCTCTCCCCTTCGCACGCCAGGCTCACCGTGGATCCCCATGCCGATCTCCATCTCCCCCTCCGGAAGGTCGAAGGTGGGATGCCCCGCTGCCGGCAGAACGCAGGACGAGAGGGCCACGCCCATGGAGCGCAGCCCGGCAGCGGCGGCGTTGGTGGTCGCCACCACTTCGGCGAGTGACGCCCCCTCCTCTGCCCGCGCCCCTGCCACCTTGTAGAGCAAGGCGATGCCGGCGATTCCCCGACGGCGCGGCTCGGACCCCTTTGGGGCAGAAGCCACGTCGTCCGCGGCGAGCACGGTGGCGACCTCGATCCCCTCGGCCTCGGCTAGCTCGCCAGCGAGGTCGAAGTTCATTACGTCGCCTGAATAGTTGCCATAGAGGTAGAGCACACCCGCATTGCCGTGGACCTCCCTGGTCGCCACCAGGATCTGCTCCGAGCTAGGCGAGGCGAAGACGTTGCCCACCGCTACTCCGTCGGCTAACCCGAAGCCCACGTAGCCCAAGAAAACCGGGAGGTGGCCGGAGCCTCCGCCTGTCACGATCCCCACCTTGCCTGACCTGGGTGCGTCGGCACGGACGATCACGCGGGGATCACTGGCTCGGCGCAAAGCCTCCGGGTGAGCCAGGAGCACGCCTTCGAGCATCTCGTCGACGAACACGCTCGGATCGTTGATGATCTTCTGCATGGGCACCGGTCTAGTCCTCCTTCTGCTCCTCCGGCTGGGGGAAGGCCTCCGGCCCGTCAAAGAGCCCGGCGGCGACCCCGCCGAAGAGGGCGGCACCGCGCGCGCCAGCTTCGGCCAGCGCCGGCCACTTCACCTGGCGGAACATCTGCTTCTTGCGCCTCCTCAACCCTGCGCAACGGACCCAGCCGCCGGTAAGGACCACTTCCTCGGTTGGCCCAGCGATCGAGTCCATGTTCTGCACCAGGCGGAAGGCGCCCTCGCTCACCGCGTCGAGGGCAGCGCTCCACAGGGCCGCAGGGGAAGCTCCGGGCCCGATGCCCACGATGGACGGATACGAGTAAGGGTGCTCCTGTACCAGGCGCAGCGGGCCAGCTGAAACTCCCCCGGCCTGACGGTCCAAGGTGGCGAGAGGCTCTCCGCCGTCCACGCCGAGCAGGGCGAGTACCCGGTCCAGAACCAACCCGAGTGTCTGGCCGCCGAGGAGGGCGTACTTTCCTGGCAGCGTGTGCCAGCCGGCACTGAGGCCGGCCTCGACCACCCGCCGGAGCTCTGGCCCGGGGAGCGGTTCCACTGCTCTGACCACCGCCTCGGCGGTGCCGCAAGAATCGAGCAACTGGCCGGGCTTGGTCGCTCCCGAGCCGGCGGCGACACACAGGTGATCGTGGCCTGCAGAGGCTAGAGCGGCCCCTCGCAACCGAGGGGGCACAACCCCCTTAGCTCGCCCGACCAGCTGGCCGGCGCTCACAACTGGCGGGAACAGCCCTGTCGGGGCTCCTGCCAACTGCAAGGCCTCCACCCAGAAGCTCCGTTCGGCAAGGGAAAGGGCGCCAGTTCTCGAGGCGAGGGAGGCTTCGGCGACCTGCTCCGCGCCAAGCCTGTGGAGCACCCAGTCGGCGACGTTGAGCGCCCGGCACAGCCGAGGTGCACCGTGGCGGTGAAGCCAGGCCAGCTTGGCGAGAGTGCACATCGAGGACACAGGAAGGCCGGTGCGTTGCGTAAAGGCGTCGCGGCCGAGCTCGCCGGCGAGCTCCTCCGCCTCTTCGACGCCGCGGGTGTCGTGCCAGGCAATCGAGGCGGTGGCCGGGCTCCCGTCGGGGCCAAGAAGGACCACCGTCTCAGCCATGCTGGTGACGCCCACTCCCACCACTCGTCCCTCCGGCGCGGCATCTAGCGCCGCGCTGATTGCTCGCATGGCGGCGTCGAAGAGGTCGGCAGGATCGGCCTCGGCTCCGGTGGGAACCGGCTGCCAGGGAGTTGGAGCCTTGCCCCAGGAAATCTCCTCGCCATCCCGGCCGACCACTGTCGCCTTGGTCATGGTCGTTCCCACGTCGATCCCCACTAGCAACTCGGGAAACACGCTTGACATCGTTGGTGAAACCTGCAAGGTTGCGAAAGGTTTACGGACAGGAGAGGAGTGCATGAGCTTCAGCACCGACGGTGTGGTCCCAAACAGCGCCGCTGCCGGCACTGGGACGCCGGTCATCGCTGTAAGGGGCATCGCCAAGCACTTCGGCAGCATACAAGCGCTGCGAAGCGTGGACCTGGACGTTCACCAAGGAGAAGTGGTGGGGCTGATAGGCGACAACGGCGCCGGCAAGTCGACCCTGGTGAACATCCTCTCGGGGGCTCTACAGCCGAACGCCGGCACGATCCTGTTGGACGGCGAGCCGGTGACGTTCGCCTCCTCCCTGGAGGCCCGCCGGGCAGGTATCGAGACCGTCTACCAGGATCTCTCACTGGCACCAGACCTGAACGTATGGCAGAACATCTTCCTCGGCCGCGAGAAGACGGTGAAGGGACCTCTCCGCTTCATGGGCTGGCTCGACCGCCGCTCGATGGCCCGGGAGGCGGAGGCCGATCTCGAGCGGACCCACATCCGCATCGGCTCGGTGACCTCGCTGGCAGGGCGGCTCTCCGGCGGCCAGCGCCAGGCCATCGCGGTAGGGCGGGCGGTTTCCTGGGGCTCGCGGGTCCTCCTCATGGACGAGCCCACCGCCGCCCTCGGGGTCGAGCAGCAGGAGACGGTGGGAGAGCTGGTCCGTTCGGTGTCATCACATGGGGTGCCCGTCCTCCTGATCACCCACAACCTGCCCCAGGTGCACAGGCTCGCTGACAGGGTCGCGGTGTTGTTCCACGGACACGTGGTGGCCGACCTTCGCTGCTCGGAGGTGACCGTAGACGACATGGTGAGCTGGATCACCGGAGCGGCTCTGGGAGCGCAGCACCATGCGGATTAGAAGGCCGTCGGGCCCGAGACAGGGGCTGGGTCATGTCGGTTAGGTTGCCCTCGGCGCTGACGCCCGCAGGGACGGCGAACGAGGGTTCCGGTCCGGAGGGCGAGGAAACTGGGCGATCAGCGTTGCTCAACGCCATTGACCGCTTCGGGGACTACTGGATGCTAGGCGTGTTCGTCGTCATGGTCTTGGTGTTCGGGTTCCTGTCGCCCTCCCACGACCTGTTCACTCGGGCCAGCTGGCTGAATATCTCCCAGTACGCAGTGGAGTTCCTGCTTCTTGCCATCGGCCAGACTTTCGTGATCATCACCGGTGGCATCGACCTCTCCGACGGGGCCGTGCTCGGCTTTACGGGCATGGTCTCGGGAGTGGTCATGCAGGGCCTTCTCAGCGCGCACACGAACGTCACGCTCACGACCGTGGCCGGTTTCGCGACCGCCCTCTTGTTGGGCGCCGTTATCGGCTTTGTCAACGGCTTCCTCATCACCCGGCTCAAGCTGCCCCCCTTCATCGTCACCCTGGGTACCCTCACTGCCATCGGGGCGGGGGCGACCCCGTTGATCAACGGCGGCAACGAGGTCATCAACCTTCCATCCCAGATCGGCACCATCGGCCAGACCCTGATCGGCGGCTGGGTCTACGTTCCAGTGCTGGTGGCAGCGGTGAGTTGCGTGATCATGGGCCTGGTCCTGCACCGCACCCGTTTCGGGTTGCGCACCTATGCCATAGGCAGCAACGGCACAGGCGCACGGCGCGCCGGCGTCGGCGTTGACAACCACCTGGTGAGGGTCTACATGCTTTCTGGGCTCCTGGCCGGCTTGGCGGGGATGATGGTGATGGCCAATTTCACCGACGCCTCTCCCTTGGCCGGTCAGAACGATGAGCTCAACGCCATCGCCGCGGTTGTCATCGGGGGCGCTAGCCTTTTCGGGGGACGGGGCCACATGCTCGGCACGGTCGTGGGGACTTTCATCATCGCCCTCTTGGTCACCGGCCTTGTGCTGGTGGGCGTCAGCGGCAGCTGGCAAGAGGTAGCCACCGGCGTCATCGTGGTCGCCGCTGTGGCGGGCGACCAGGTGCGGCTGCGGCTGGCGGAGCGCTGAGCCACGACGTCCCAACTGATCCCGCACATAGAAAAGAAAGAAGGAAGAAACATGACCCATAGACGTTGGTTCAATGGCCTGCGGTCGCGTGCCGCGATCGGGATAGCAGTGCTCGGCCTTGTTGCCAGCATGACGCTCGCCGTCACAGCAGGTACAGGGGCGGCGACAGCCGGTGCCGCCACCAAGTACACGATCACCCTGATCCCCGGCCTCACCACGGACCCCTTCTACATCACCATGCACTACGGGGCGATCCAAGAGGCCAAGAAACTTGGGGTGACCCTCAAGTGGGCCGGCGCTACCACTTGGAACTTGGAGCTGCAGATCCCTGTGGTCAAGTCGGTACTGGCTAGCAAGCCCAACGCCCTTCTCATCGCCCCGACTGATGACGTAGCCCTGTTCAACCCGATCGACCAGTACGTGAAAGCCGGGATCCCGGTGATCGCGGTGGACACGACCCTCAAGAACACCTCGATACTGGCCTCGGCGATCAGTTCGGACAACTACCAGGGCGGCGAGGCTGCTGCTGACGCGATCGCCAAGCTTTCCCACAACAAGGGGCAGGTGGCGATTATCAACGTCGAAAAGGGTGTCTCCACCACCGACCTGCGCCAGTCCGGCTTCCTCTTCGAAATGAAGAAGTACGCCAACATGAAGGTGGTCGCCGCGGACTACGACCAGGACAGCCCGACCACCGCAGAGACGCTGGCGAGGGGCCTCATCCTTTCGCACCCGGGCCTGGTAGGCATCTTCGGGACCAACCTGTACTCGGCCGAAGGCGCCGCTAAGGGTGTCGACGCCGCTGGTGCCAAGGGCAAGGTCTTCGTGGCCGGCTACGACGCCGAGCCCGCCGAGGTCACCCTGCTCAAGCAGGGCGTCATCAACATCCTGGTCATCCAGAACCCCGCCATGGAAGGGTCCCTGGCCGTCCAGTACGCCTACGACTTCCTGACCGGGCACAAGTCCGTGATCAAGAAGTCGGTGTTCCTGTCGAACGTGGTGGCCACGACCGCCAACGCCGGCAACCCAGCGGTTTCCGCGTACTACTACAAGACCTCCGCTTAAGTTCGAAGGTCTGCCTCCCACGCCCGGCCGGAGCATGCCGACTCAGTCGGCCTTCTGGCCGGGCGTGGGCACCTTGGGTCCTCACACCGAACCTCTAGCCGACATCCCGTGAGAACCGGCGCACAGGAGTGCCTACGCGCAGAGCACTTGCGTGGCACGGTCTAAGACTCCGGCAGACAGGCGCAACTGGGCCCGTTCAAGCCTGCGTGCGACACCGAGGTCCTCCGGTGTGCTATCACAGCTGGCATGGGCCGTTTACTCAAGTTGCATCGCCTGGTCCCACCCGGGCGAAAGGCGTTGATCGTCGCGATGGATCAACCACGTGCGATACACGTCGCCGCACTGGCTGAGCCTGGCCGAGTCCTACATGACCTGCAATCCGCCGACGTCGACGCGTACTTGCTGACGATGTCGACCGCCCGGCATTTCGAGAGCCATCTCGCCGGTCGAGCCGTAGTGATCAGCGTCAGCCAGGATCACCAAGAGCCGCAGCAGGTGGTGGAGCAGGCTGTCGCTTTCGGTGCATCTGGATTGAAGTACGAGGTCTACCCCTACTGCGAACTCGAAGTCGCCACGATGCGGAGCTTGGAAGCCTTGGCAATTCATGCTGATCGCTGGAGTCTGCCTGTCATGGCAGAGGTGGTTCCGGGGGGATTCGAGCAGATCGCCCTTCACACGGCATCCAACCTCCGCCAGTCAGTCAGGAGGGCGGCAGAAGCCGGCGCCGACCTTGCGAAAATCCCGCCTCCCTCTGAAGGAACACTCTCAGAAGTCACTGAATACGCGTCGATACCCGTGTTGCTGTTGGGGGGCGCGCGGCGCGGCGATCTTGACGACATGCTGGCCCGGGTCCGACAACTTGGCCCCTGCGTTGATGGCCTGGTGTTCGGTCGCTACGTCGTGGAGGATCCTGAGCCCGCGAAAGTCGTCGCCGCGCTCCGGAAGGTTCTTGACTCTGTTGGTTAGTTGTCAAACCATCGGTAAGCGGCCCCAGGCCCGCAGGCACTGTTTCAGGAACTTCACGAAGAACTAGCCAACCTCGCGACCGCGGCTTGTCGGCGCGGTATGTCGGCCCCGGAGCTCCCGAGAGCTGGGGACCTATCCAAACCGGCCAGCGAACCTACCGAAGGTGCTGCTACCCCGATAGCGGCGATAACAATCGGGCGTCGCCGTCGAACCCGAGGAATCGCGGTTCTTCTTCGATGATCACGTCGAGCCGGTCCTGAAGGGCCGGCAGGCAGCCTTCGGAGACGACGAGACGCTCCACCGCAAGCGTGTTCCTGATGTGCACCAGGCGCAGATCCTCCGCCGTGAACGGCCGCAGGGTATCGAGCATGGCTCCGATGGCGTCGCGGTCGGTCGGCACGGTCAGCGGCAAGCGCATGTCCTCAGGAAAGCATGCGGTGATGGCGTTCACGGCGGTCACCTCTAGGTCGACTTTCTCGATCAGCTGCGGCGTGGTGACGTCGATGAAGCCGAGCCCGCAGGCGTTGCCCTCCGAGGCAGGGGTCAGGTCGCGCACGAATATCCGCGTGATGCGGGGCCGGTCCCGTTTCACCTGCCAGGGGCCGAGGGCGCGTCCGATGACGTTCGGGTCCAGTCCCGCGCCACTGATGTCCTTGCCCATCTCGTCGACGATGAGCAGGTCGATGTCGTCGAGGGGGAGGCCGGGGAGGAGCCCTCGCGCGACTTCCTGGAGGGCCAGCTCGCTGGACTCGATCTCGGGGCCGAGCAGGAGCCGCACCTCGCAAGCCCTGTGCTGCTGGTTCTCCAACATGGCGACCCCGAACAGGACCGGCACCAGTCGGAGAAGGGCGACTGCGGCCTCGTGGACGATCTCGCCGAGGTCGCGAGCCACGCCTGCCCTGTGCAGCCGGTCGGCCCCCTCCTGGTTGCCCAGGCCGATACACAGCATCTTCATGAGGCCGCTGCCCATCGGCCCACCGAAGTCCGTGTGTGGCTTCACCCGGTTGACGATCACGATGCCGTCGGCGCCGGCGGCGAGCCGGTCGAAGCACAGTGGGATGTCGCCCACAGCGCCCACCGGCACCACTTCCATGGTGGCCCGGATCGGTGCACCGACCGCCTCCGATGTGATGCCAAACCCCGCCAGAACCTCCGTTTGGCCGGCCGCGGTCGCGCCCCCGTGGGAGCCCATCGCCGGCACTATGAACGGTTCGCAGCCTGCGGAGCGCAGTTCGCCGACGATGGCTCTCACTGCGGGCAGCAGGCCGTCGACGCCCCGGCTGCCGACGGCCACCGCGATCCGCGCGCCCGCGGGTGGGCTGATGACGGGAGCGAGCCGCCGCCATTCGCGGACCACCTGCGCAGCCACGTCGACGGGCGGCGGCACTGTGAAGACCTGACGCACCAGGCGTACCCGCGGCAGGTCCAGCTCGCCGCGGTGCAGCGAGCGCACGACCGGCGGGACAATCACCGGATCGTTACGACTTCCTGGTCGGAGTCCACGTCCAGCACGTCACCGTCGCGGATCTGTTCGAAGTCTTCGGGGGCGCAACGCACCAACGGCACACCGACGACCACGGCGCTGGCCACGAGCACCGTGTCGAACTCCGCGACCACGACGGCAACCGGTGCGGTGCCGGCCTTGGCCAGCTGGTAGAGACCGTCGGCCTGGACCACCGAGCTCCCCTTGCCGCCCGGACAGACGAGGACGGCACCGGCAATGGACCGGCCCTCGATGGCGTGACCGGCCTCGATGACGGTTCCGGTGGGCGGGTCCACGAGGTAGAAGCACATGGCGTCGGTGGACACGACGGCCGGTCCGGACGCCTTGCCAGGCGCCGCTCCCCGGCAACCGATCACGGAGACTTCTCGGGCACTCATGACGTCTCTCCCTTGATGGCGGCCTCCACGCAATCACCCACGCTGCGCAACGCGAACTCCATGTCACGCCGCTGCGTGTAATACGCGCCCTTCAGCGAGTCGGTGACGCCCTTCTTGCCGGCCAGGTGCTTCCAGACCACCTGGTCGATGCAGGTGTCGGGGACCAGATGGCCCCCGGCCTTCTCGATCACCTCGGCGACGCCCATGCGCGCGGCAAGCTCCTTGGCATAGAACGACGTCATGACCCAGAACTCGGACTTGAACTGCCGGCCGCCGATCCGGTCGGCGATCGCCCGGAGCTGGTCGAGCGACAGGTGCGGGCAGCCGAGCAGCGCGAAATCGATGGGGCCGCCTTCCGCCGAGAGCATCTGCTGCTCCTCGACGAGATCGCGCGCCGTGATGACAACTGGGTCACCGGGCGGGTCTCCGTGGAACGCGGCCTCGAGCGTGGGTGCCTCGGGCGTGACCCCGACGATGTGGTACATCGGAACGTTGCCACCCGTGTTCAGCTCCGCCCCCAGGTTCATGAGCGCCTCCGGGCTCACACTCGCGGGTATGCCGGTGAACACCGGGATGAAGGCCGTCTGCAGGCCCGCTTTTCGGGGCACCGCGTAGCCCAGCAGGTGATAGTCGAACTCGTCGGTGAGCGTCGGTTCGACGTGCACGTGCACCTGGCCTTTGCGGTTCTCGTCGAGCAGAAGACCGTAGATCGGCACCCGGCCGGTCACCGCGGCGCACAGGGCGGACTGGGCCGACTCGCGGTTGGTGCGTGCCCCGTAGACAGAGTTCATGTAGGGGGTGGCGCTGGATTCGGAGTACGCGGTGACTTCGCCAAAGCGCGGGACGTTGCCCTGCAGGTAGGGCGTGCAGTTGTAGGTCAGCTGCGCGCCCAGGGCCCGGTACGCGGCCTCGGTTCGCTCCATCGTCTCCATGTCGTCCGGGGTCAGGCCGGGCAGGTGCCGGAAGAACTCGAGGCAGAAGCCCGGATTGACCGTCGGCGGAACCCGGCACACGGCCCCGCCGGCCACCAGCCGCTCCGCGAACCAGATGTCCGCGTCCTGGTTGCTCAAAGCGACATGCGCCCGGGAGATGTCGCACATCTGCTCGGCGTCGAACGCCCGGCCGATCGCGACAAGGACCTGCATGGCCAAGGCGACGCCTTCGCCATCGACCCCGTCGAGCATTTCCCTGTCCCGATCGGTGAGTTTCATGTCGCCGCCTCCGTCTCACCGTGCTCGTGCATCGGGACCCGCAGCCCGTGGGCCGCGGCCACCTGCACGGCCTCGGGATAGCCGGCATCGACGTGCCGGATGACACCGCTGCCCGGGTCGTTGGTGAGCACCCGCTCGAGCTTCTCGGCGGCCAGCGCCGTGCCATCGGCGACCGTCACCTGCCCGGCGTGAATGGAACGGCCGATCCCGACCCCGCCACCGTGGTGGATCGAAACCCACGAGGCGCCCGAGGCCGTGTTGAGCAGCGCGTTCAGCAGCGGCCAGTCGGCGATGGCGTCGGAACCGTCGCGCATGGCCTCGGTCTCCCGGTAGGGCGAGGCGACCGATCCACAGTCAAGGTGGTCGCGCCCGATCACGATCGGCGCTTGCAGCGTGCCGCTGGCGACCATGTCGTTGAAGCGCAGTCCCAGCCGATCGCGCTCGCCGTACCCGAGCCAGCAGATCCGCGCCGGCAGCCCTTGGAAGTGCACCCGTTCGCCGGCCATCTTGATCCACCGGCCGAGCGACTCGTTGTCCGGGAACTCTTCGAGAACCGCCTGGTCCGTCGCGGCGATGTCCGCCGGGTCGCCTGACAGCGCAACCCAGCGGAACGGGCCTCTTCCTTCGCAGAACATCGGTCGGATGTACGCGGGAACAAAGCCAGGGAAGTCGAAGGCGCGTTCGCAGCCACCGGTCTCCGCTTCGGCGCGGATCGAGTTACCGTAGTCGAACACCTCGGCTCCCAAGTCGAGGAAGCCGACCATCGCCTCCACGTGGCGGGCCATCGACTCCCGGGCCATCTTGGTGAGCCCTTCGGGGTCCTTGACCCGCAGGTCCGGCATCTCGTCCACGCTCACGCCCTGCGGAACGTACATCAGCGGGTCGTGCGCAGAGGTCTGGTCGGTGACGACGTCGATCTCCGCCCCGATCGCTAGCAGGTGGGGCACGATGTCGGCCGCGTTGCCCAGGATTCCGATCGACAGCGCCTGGCGGCTGCGTTTCGCCTCCATAGCCCGGTTGAGCGCGTCGTCGACCCCATCAGCGAGGACATCGAGGTAGCCGGTGTCCAGGCGCCGCTGGATCCGTGACGGATCGACCTCGACGCACAGAACGACGCCCCCGTTCATCGTGACCGCCATGGGCTGGGCGCCGCCCATCCCGCCCAGCCCGGCGGTGAGGGTGATCGTGCCGGCGAGGCTGCCGCCGTGGCGCTTCGCCGCGACCGCAGCAAAGGTCTCATAGGTTCCCTGCAAGATTCCCTGGGTTCCTATGTAGATCCACGATCCGGCGGTCATCTGGCCGAACATCGTGAGCCCCAGTTCGTCCAGCCGGCGGAACTCCTCCCAGGTCGCCCACTGCGGTACCAGGTTGGCGTTCGCGATGAGGACCCGCGGCGCCCACTCGTGGGTCCGGAAGACGCCCACAGGCTTGCCGGACTGGACGAGAAGCGTCTCCTCGGGCCCGAGCTCTCGCAGGCTCGCGACGATCGCGTCATAAGCAGCCCAGCTGCGCGCCGCCTTGCCTCCACCCCCGTAGACGATCAGCTGGTCGGGATGCTCGGCGATATCGGGGTCGAGGTTGTTCATCAGCATGCGCATCGCCGCTTCCTGCGGCCAGCC
>ODAK010003489.1_pt1 | contig 16257 bp, 13 predicted proteins | sample 1539591 | NCBI WGS metagenome assembly ODAK01 (sample SAMEA3539303, study PRJEB22396) | soil metagenome | biome: tundra; feature: field; material: soil | place: USA | collected 2010-05 | depth 0.15 m
CACCGCCGCGATGCGCATCGAAGGCCGGCCCTACACGACCATCGAACGCACGTTGGTGGAGCGGCTGATCGTCGTGGTGCTCGCCGATCTGTCGGCCAGCTTCGACCCGCTCTGCCCGGTCACGTTCCGGTTCGAACGCCTGGAGGTCAATCCGCGATTCGCCACGATCAGCCGGCTTTCAAACGCGGCCGTACTCGCGCGCCTGCGGATTGACATGGAAGACCGCGGCGGCAAGCTGGAGCTCCTGCTGCCGTATGCGACGCTCGAACCGGTCCGCGAACTGCTGCTGCAGCAATTCATGGGCGAGAAATTCGGCCGTGACTCGATCTGGGAAACCCATCTCGCCGAAGAGTTATGGAATACCGATGTCGAACTGGACGTGGTCCTGGACGAGCAGGTGATGAAGCTCGGGGAGATCATCGACCTCCAGCCTGGATCGAAGATCGTGCTGAATACCGGACCGGACGGCGCCGTGCTGATCCGCTGCGGTTCCGTCCCCATGTTCGAGGGAAAAATCGGCCGGCGTAAAAACCGTATCGCCGTCCGCATCGAACGCGAGGTGATACGTCAGCGGGAAGGCGACCGCTCATGACCCTGTTCACGGCTTCTTAACAAACCTGTGCCAGTTTGATTGGCATGGAGTGGACCCTCGACATCCTGCTTGTGGTGCTGCTGACGGCGACGCTGTTTCACGCCGTCCGGCTGGAGCGCGCGCTTGGTGTCCTGAAGCGGGATCGCGCGGCACTGGAGGCGTTGGTCGTGGATTTTAATGCCAGCACGCGTGCCGCCGAAACCGGGATCGAGCGTCTGCATGTGGCAGCCGATGGCTCCGGCCGGCAGATCCAACGGCAGATCGATATCGCGACCACGCTCAAGGAAGATCTGACCTTCCTGGTGCAGCGTGGCGAAGGTCTCGCGGATCGCCTCGATGACGGAGTGCGCGCCGCGCGTCCGGCGCTCGCGATCGTTGAACAACCGGCGGCACGCTCGCCGATTTCGCCGCCGACCGGGATGCCGCGAATAGCGACGACCATGGAGCGTCCGATGCGGGACGCGGAACCGAAAGTTCGCAGTCAGGCCGAGCGTGACCTGTTGAAAGCCTTGAGGATGGCACGATGAGCCCACGTATCCGCGCGCCGCGCCTGTTGCCACTGACGATCGCCACGCTCGCGATCGTTTTGACCATGAAAGCCACCCTCCTGGTGCGTTCAGCCATCGACAGCGGTCAACCAGCCGCGTTCATCACCGCGGCCTGGGCCAGTGGGCCCGATGCGCCGTCGACCCCAGAAAAGTCAGCGGAAAAGCCAGGCGAGAAACAAGGTGCGAAACCGGGTGCGAAACCTGGCGACTACGGCCAGGCAGTGAAACCAGGGACCGGCGCGGAAACATCCAACGCCACGGAAATCCCCGACGGGCCGCCGCCGATGACCGACAGCGAGAAAGCGGTGCTGCTGGAATTGCGCGACCGCCGGCGGGAACTCGAAGCACGCGAGGCGACACTGGCGAGCCGGGAGTCCATGATGGCCGCGACGGAAAAGAAAATCTCCGAGCGGGTCGAAGAATTGCAAGGCCTGCAAAAACAACTGGAAAGCCTGGATACCAGCCACCGGCAGCAGGAGAATGCCGCGTGGCAAGGCCTCGTGAAGGTCTACGAAACCATGAAGCCGCGTGACGCCGCGGTGATTTTCAATGACCTCGGCATGTCGGTTCTGCTCTCGGTCGTCGACCGAATGAAAGAGGCCAAGGCAGCCGCGATCCTGGCGGCGATGACGCCCGACAAGGCACGAGACGTGACGACGCAACTCGCGCAACTGCGCACCAGGCCCGCCGTGGCCGAGGATGCCGGCGGTAAACCCGCGCCCGTGAAGGCAGCGGGCTCGGGCACCTGATCACTTCGCCGGAACCAACAGAAAGGGGTTTTTACAATGACGATCGACAAGTCCATGAATGTCCTGATCGTGGACGACTACAAGACCATGCTGCGCATCATACGCAATCTGCTGAAGCAAATCGAATTCAACAACGTGGAGGAAGCTTCCGATGGCGCGGAAGCACTGTCCAAGCTGCGCACCGGCAATTTCGGGCTGGTCATCAGCGATTGGAACATGGCGCCGATGACCGGGCTGCAACTGTTGCAGGAAGTGCGTGCCGACACGAAGCTCAAGCACGTGCCGTTCATCATGATCACCGCCGAAAGCAAGACCGAAAACGTGGTCGCCGCGAAACAGGCCGGCGTCTCGAACTATATCGTCAAGCCCTTCAATGCCGAGACGTTAAAGGGGAAGATTGAAATGGTATTGAACCATGCATGAGACGCCCAAAAGAAGTGTCGGGCAGACGGTCGATCCGGTAATCGAACAACTGGCCCAGGCTCGCGACCGCTATTCGCCGGAGGATCGTGAAATGGTGGTGGAGATGGTGACGGCGGTACTGACGACGATGAGCGGCGACCTCAGTGCCACGGAAACATCGCTGCTGGGGGAGGTGCAGGCGTTGGCCCGGACGATTTCCGCGGCCCGCCAGGAGATCGCCGAGCTGCGGGTCGACGACATCATGGACCGCGACATCCCATTCGCCACCGACGAACTGGACGCGATCGTGGAACACACGGCGGTCGCGACCAATGCGATCCTGGAAAGCTGCGAAATGCTGGACGAGATCGGCGCCAGCGTCTCCGGCGAGGCGGCGGCGAAATTGCAGGACGCGGTCACGAAAATTTACGAGGCATGCAGCTTTCAGGACATCACCGGCCAGCGCATCACCAAAGTCGTGACGACGCTGAAAGCGATTGAGGGCAAGGTCGCGCAGATCATCGCCACGTTCGGCGTCGAGCTCGGGTCGAATGAGCCGCGGGGACCTGCCCCCGTCGCTTCCGGAACCGAACTGTTGAACGGTCCGCAATTGCCGTCCAACGCGATGGATCAGTCCGATATCGACAAGCTGCTCGCGAGTTTCTGATGACCCGCGCGCCTCGCGGCTGAAATGCATCCGCGTTCGGCGCGCGAACGAATGACCCGCGCATCCGGGTCGCGCGATACCGCCTCCTGGTTACTGGCCCGAACGATGCCGAAGCATCGCATATCGCCTCGTGGGCCGCGGCAACCGTGGACGCCGGGCGCTCGAATTCTGACCCACGCGTTGCTGGTCCTCGTCTGCGTCATTCTGTCGCCCTGCGCGGTGTGGGCGAAAAGCCAGACCGTTGTCCGGGTCACCACTGGCGAGCATCCGAATTTTGGCCGCGTGGTGCTGGATGCGCCAGGACTGGGGTACACGGTCAACCGCGACGGCGACCATCTGCTGATCAGGTTCCCGGACGACCCTGCCATGGGGGAACTGCCACCACCGCCACGTAACGTTCTGGCGATTCGGGAGGTACCCGGCGGCGTGGAACTGACCATGGCGCCGGGCGCCAATGTGCACGCCACACGGATGGGCGCCAAAGTGGTGGTCGACATCGACGATGTCGTGCCAAACCGAACGCCCGTTACTCCGCCGGCGGACGCGCATCAACCGCGAGGCAACGTCGCGGCACCAGCGACCGCCCCGCCCGTCCCGGAGCGCCGCGTGAACCCGCCACCACCTCTGGCGAGCCCGATGAAGCTCGGTGCTCCGCCCGCGGTGCCGTCGGCGGATGATGCCGCGAGACCAAAGCAGGGTTTGGCGAGGTCTGACAGCGCCAGTTCAGCGGATCCCGGCCCGGCCACTTCCGCGCCGAGTGGCGCTGATGCCGCGCCAGCCCCGCGGGCAACTGAATCCAGCCCTCCGGCTGAAGCCACGCCCTCCCGGGATGAACCATCCGATGCGGCCGGCACCCAGCCGGCGTCCGAACAATCGCCCCAGGGACCGCCCCAGGGATCGCCCCAGGGACTGGTGGAGCGGCAGCCAGAACCGGACAGCGCGGTGGCGGCGCAATCGGGATCGATCCAGGTCGGGCCGGTCACACGGGACGCCGTTCCGTCGGGTCCGGTCGCATTGCTCGCGGTCAGGGTGCGCCCGCCCGGAGGCCTTCCAGGCGTGGCCGTCCGGTTTCCCTTCACCGGGGCGGTCGGCGCCGCTCTGTTCTCTCAGGCGGCCGAGACCTTCGTGGTATTCGACACACGCCGGCCGATCGATCTCTCAGCTTTTCGGGATGATCCGGTATTTGGATCCGCGGTCGTCACCATCTATCCCACCGCGACCGTGGTCCGCCTGACCCGGCCGCCGGGCCAGTCCGCCATGCTGTTTCCGGCCCAGTTGGGCTGGAGCCTTTCGGTCGTCCCCGCATTGCCCACACCTGCTGCCATCCTACCGCAAATCAGCAGTGGTGTCATGACCTTCGCGGCCGACGCGCCAGGCCAGGTCGTCGCGATCACCGATCCGCGGACCGGCGGCACGCTTCTGGTCGGCACGCAACGAACCGCCGGCCAGGCCGTGCTGGTGGAGCGGCGCACGCCCGAGTTCATCCTGCCGGTCACCGGCCAGGGCCTCGTGGTCGTGCCGCTGTCCGACGCCCTCGAACTGCGCATCACCCAGGCCGGCTTCGTGCTGTCCGGAGGGCCATCGGGACTTGCGCTCTCCGCCGCCCAACCGGTGCCGGAAGCGACACTGGCGGCGGCCGGTTTGACCAGGCTGTTCGAGTTTCCGCGACAGACGACCGAGGATCTGGCCCGGCGGGCAAAACGTCAGGCGGTGGCCGCCGCGATGGCCCCCTTGCTGACGCGCGGACCGAAACGCCATGCGCAGGCGGAAAGCATGCTTGGTCTTGGTCTTGGCGCGGAGGTGCAAACCCTGCTGCGGATCACCATGAAGGACGATCCGCGGGAGGCGGCGTCGCCCACCACCGTCGGACTCGCCGCGATCGCCGCGTTACTGGCCGGCCGGCCGCGGGAGGCCGGCGAACTCGCGGATCCGCGCCTGACGGGAACCGATGAGATCGCCATGTGGCGCGCGATCCAGACGGCGATGTCGGATGAGGCGTCACCCGCGGCGGCGGCAGTGCTCGCGACGACGGCGCCATTGCTGTTCACCTATCCCACCCAGATGCGGCGGCGTGTCCTGCCGCTGGCGATGGAGACGCTGGTACTGGGCGGCCAGGCCGGAGCGGCCGCTCCCCTGTTGGCGCAGCAGGAGGACGATCCGGACCTCGCTTATGCGCGCGCGCTGTTGAAACAGGCGACGGGCGATAACGAAGCCGCGCTGGCCCTGCTCGACGCGGTCACGAACACGCGATCGGACTTCGATCACGCGCGTGCCGAGGTCCGGGCGGCGGAACTGCGGCTGACAATGGGAAAACTCGATGCCAAAGGCGCGGCCGACGCTCTGGAGACTGGGCTCTACGCCTGGCGCGGCGATCGGCGCGACCTCGCGCTACGGCTGCGGATCGCCGAACTGCGCGAGCAGTCGGGTGCGTGGCGGGCGGCGTTCACGATGCTACGCGATACCAAGACCGCTTTCCCGGATCAGGTGGTTGAGATCGACCGCCGGCTGCGAGAGGCGTTCGCCGCCGTGCCGCATGATCCCTCACTCGATAAAATGGAACCGACCGAGTTGATCGCGCTGCTGGGTGAAAACACCGCGCTGATGGCCGACGGGCCGGATGGCGAGCCAATGCGGGCGTTGTTGGCGGAAAAGCTGATGGCTCTCGATCTGCCGAAGCAAGCCGATCCGCTGCTGACGAAGCTGATGCGCGCGGCGCCGTTTGGGCCGGCGCGGGCCGAGTTCGGCTCGACGCTGGCCGCGCTACGCATGCGTGAGGGCGACGCCGACGGTGCGATCCTCGCGCTGAGCGAATCCAATTCGGGCGACATGCCGGATGCGGTACGCGAACGCCGGACCCTGATCACGGCACGGGTCCAGGCGAAACGCGGCCACGCCGCCGATGCCGCGGCGGCACTCTCCGCCGATAAGACACCGGAGGCGGAGGAAACGCGCGCGGCGATACTCGAACATGCCCAGGACTGGCCGGCGGCGCGAGACGCGCTCTCCGTACTCGCGACGCGGGTCGTGCCGGACAGCGGCATGCTCAACGCCGCGCAGCTTGGTGTCGTGCTGCGGCTCGCCACCGCCGCGACGCATGCGGACGACGACGCGACCCTGGCGTCGCTGGGGGCAAAGCTGGGAACCCGGGTCGGCACCGGCCCGCGGGCTGACATGTTCCGATTGTTGACGGCCGCGCCGGTGCGCGGCACGGCGGACCTGGCGCGGGCACGGGCGGAGATGGGCCTGGCGCGCGCGGTCTCGGCGGGCCTGAACCCAAAACCTCCGGCCGCGAAGACGCCCTGAGCGGTTTTTTTTGGGCCGCGTCGTGCAAAAAAGGGTTGCGCACACCCCCCCTTGTGACCATGTTCCGCCCCTCTTGGCCCTAGGGGGTGGCGATCGTCGCCATCCAACAGGCCGTCTACTGGTAGGAAGGGGTACGCGATGAACGCACTCAGCCCACTGGGGATGGTCTCGGAGACTCCGAGCAGCAACCAGTCCGCGACCGAAGCTCTCGAGGTCGAGAAAGATTATTTCGTCGAGAAGGATGGCCAGAAGTTCGCCGGCATGCATTTGCTGGTGGATTTGTGGGGCGCCACGAACCTGTGCGATCCGGATCACATCGACCGCGCGCTGCGTAAAGCGGCGGAGGCCGCGGGTGCGACGATCCTGCACGGGCATTTCCATCACTTCTCGCCCAATGGCGGCGTGAGCGGTGTGCTGGTGCTGGCGGAAAGCCACATTTCGATTCACACTTGGCCGGAGCGGGACTTCGCCGCGATCGACATTTTCATGTGCGGCGCCTGCGATCCGTATGACAGCCTGCCCGCGCTGGAGACCGCGTTCCAGCCGCGCGAGGTCAATCTGAACGAGCAGCGGCGCGGCCTGATCGCGTAAACTCGCTGGTATGACCTGACGGGAACGGCCCGGCACCTCGTCCGGGCCGTTTCGTTTTGTGGAGCCATGGGAATCGGAGATCTGCGATGACCACCGACAGCTGGATCAACGAAACGCTTTACCCCGACTGGGGCCAGCGCTTCCTGGTGAAGCGCGAGCTGGCGCGGGTGCGGAGCGACTTTCAGGATATCGTGATATTCGAGAGCTTTTCGCACGGCCGCGTGATGGTGCTGGACGGTGTCATCCAGATCACCGAGGCGGATGAGTTCGTCTACCAGGAGATGCTCGCGCATGTGCCGCTGCTGGCGCACGGCGCGGCCGAGAATGTGCTGATCATCGGTGCCGGCGATGGCGGCGTGCTGCGGCGTGTGCTGCGGCACGGATCGGTCAAACGCGCGGTGATGGTGGAGATCGACGGCGAGGTCATCCGGCTGTCAAAGGAATTCCTGCCGGGCATCGCCGGCGACGCCTGGACCGATCCGTGCGCCGAGGTGATCGTGGGCGACGGCATCGATTACGTGAAACGCGCGCCTGATGCCTCATTTGACGCGATCATCGTCGACTCCACCGACCCGATCGGTGTCGGCGAGGTGTTGTTCACCGACGAATTTTACCAGAACTGCGCCCGCATCCTGACATCCCGAGGGCTCGTGGTGAACCAGTGCGGCGTGCCGGCGATGCAGGCGGACGAGTTGCGCGACACCAGCATCCGGCGGCGGAAGTTCTTTCCCCATGTCACGGCTTATGTCGCCGCCGTACCGACTTATGTCGGCGGGTTCATGACGCTTGGGTGGGCCGGGAAGGACGCGTCGCTGACGGCGTTGCCGGCCGAAACGATCCGGTCACGGGCGGAGGCAACCGGCATTTTGGGAACGACCCAATACTGGACGCCGGAGATCCATGTCGGGGCGTTTCACCTGCCGCCGTACATCGCACGACATTTGCGGAAATGACACCACGCCGAACTCTGTCATGATCGGCGTGGCGTAAACGGCGGGCCGCCTCAAACCCCCAGTTGAGTCGCCAGATCCTCGATGTCCGTCGCGACGATGTCCCACTCCTGCTCGGCGGAATAATCACGCTTCTGATGCGGCCCATACTCATTCGGCCGCGGGAAGAACGCCGTCATCAGTCCACACTTGCGCGCATTCGCGAGATCGCCGTTATGCGCCGCCGCCATCATCACCTGGTCCGGAGCGAGGTCCATCAACTTCGCCACCCCCAGATAGGTCTCCGGATCAGGCTTGAAATGACCGAACAGATCCGATCCGAACACCATGTCCCACGGCAGTCCCGCGTGCTTCGCCATGTACGTCAACAGCGAAACGTTGCCATTCGACAGCGGCCCAATCACGAACCGCGTCTTCAGCCGCGTCAGGCCCGGCACTGAATCCGGCCAGCCATTCAGCCGGTGCCAGCCGAGATTGATATGCACCAGGTCCTGCTCGGTCAGCCCGTTGATCCCGAACTCCGCCACCAGCTTGTCCAACGACGCCCGATGCAGGTCGTCCAGTTTGGTCCACGGCTGCTCGCCCTTGCGCACGCGGTCCATCGAGGGGTGGTACGCGGCGCGCCAGGCGTCGATCAGCGCCGGCCAATCCGCCTGGACACCGCGCTGCTGACCGAACGCGGTCAGATCGGCGATCAGACTGCCGCGCCAGTCCACCACCGTGCCGAAAGTATCGAAGACAATCGCCACCGGCTGCTTGCTGGACATCATGGTTCTCCCATCACGGGGGCGAGGCGTTACCGCCCGACGCCGGGCGGTCAAGCCGGGTTCCCTGGGCGGGGTTCACGGAGCGGGGTTCACCAGGGCCGGGTTCACGGGGCCGGTCGGACGGCTCGCGGTCGAACAGGCCGAACATGCCGCGCAGAAATCCAGGCGTCAGCGCACTCAACGGGTTCACCACCACGGCGGGATTATCCATCGGACCGTGTAATGAATAATTCATTGCGAACAACCCGCCCCCTTTCTCGGCGCTGAACAGGCCGCCGATCAGCGGGATCCGGCCCAGGATCGAGTTGAAGACGTAGGCGGGAACCAACGTGCCTTCGAGATCCAGGCGGTCGCCGGCCCGGTCAATTCGCCCTTTCGCCGTCAGACCCAGCGACGGACTGAACGCGCGCGCGTCACGCAGCACCAGCGTATCGTTATCCAACTGAAACGGTGCGGTGAGGCGGGAAAAACTCAGTCCCGGACCACCCAGCGCGTCGACCAGCCCGTACAGCGTCACCGCCTGGAGCAATTTACCCAGCGCCGGGGCATGGATGACGCGAAAATCGCTGAGCAGGAGTGTCCCCGACAATGGATGATTCTGTATCGTATCATCGTATTCACCGCCGACCGTCAGCGAGCCGCCCCTGATCTCCTCGGTGACGTCCAGCCCCGACAGAACGCCGCCGGCGTCCTCCGCATCGATCGCCAACCGCCGCACCGTCCCGCCCTTCTCTCCTGGACCTTGCCCAATCCGGAGCGAGAACGGCTTGCCGGAGCCAGTCCTTCCGGTGACCGCCAGCCCGCGGATCGTTCGCCCATCGCTCTCGCCGGTGGCGACGACCTGGTTGGCGAGCTGATCATGCGCCAGGAATACGCGATCGAACCGTCCGCGTATCGACCAGGCCGGCCCGGTCGGATCCGGCGCGGCGGGATCTCGCTTCGGCGACTTCTCAAGCAATTTCGCGACGACATCCAATGCCGGACCGGCGAGGTCCACGCCGATCGGACCGTCGCGCGCCAACCGGATCGTACCCGTGACATCGGTCCGCCCCAGCACCGCGCGATCCAGCCGCACCGTGTCCAGCTTGCCGCCAACAACGGTGACGGAACCCTTTAGCTGAACGCCCGGACCATCGACCACCAGCCGGTCGATCCCCATCAGCTTGTCGTTCGACAGGACCACCCGAGCCGATGCCTTCGCAGCACCGCCAACCGGCTTCCGCCACGCCAGCGGTGCTACGATCAGCGCCGCCTGGGTCAGATCGGCATCAGCGGTCAGTTCCCCGGCACCACTCCGGTGCTCGCCAAGGACCAGGGTCAGCCCAATCTCGCCGGCCAGCGCATCCTGGGTATCCAGGCCGGCGTCGGACAGGGCGCGCGCGGTCGCCCGGCCGGTGACCTGGTAGCGCTGCAGCACCTGTGACGGCGGGCCCGCGCGAAAATCCATCATGCCGTCAATATTGGCCGGAATCCCCGCCAGTCGGCCGGTGCCCTTGATCGACAAATGGCTCGTGTCCGCGTCGAGTAACAGGGCTCCGTCGTCGAGATCCCGGCCTGCGACGATCCCGCTCAGATGCACCTTGGTCAGATTGCCGGTGCCATGGATCGCGACATCGTCGATCTGAAGATCCCGGAGCAGCGGCACGACGGCATGAATACTCATGCGAGCGTCACCCGCGGGGGCACGCAATTCCATCGGATGCCGGTCGAGGATCCGCAGCCGCGGTTCCTTCAGTAGCGCGATCGCGCTGGGGACCGATCCGTTCGCCTCACATTGGACGGTCGCGACCTGGTCTTTCTCCGATAGCCCGGCGATCGTGACATGACCGGACGGAATCGCGATCGGATCGCCGCCGTTGACCTTTTGCTGAGCGGACCTGATATCGATTTCGATGTTGTTTGGATCGGTCAGGACAAGATGCGCCCTGGCGTGCTCCACCCGCGGCACGGTGGGCAGCCATGTGATGGCGACGTCGTCCCCCTCCAGCGTGGCGGTTGCGTTGAGCAGCGTCACATCCGGCGTGGTATCCGGCGTCTCCAGCACCAGTTCGGCTTTGCCGTCGTGCGCCGTCCCGGTCTGAATGTTTTCCGTGATCCACGCGCGGGCGGGTGTGGCGATATCGGCGGGCCAGAGCGCGGGCAGATCGGCGAAACCGGCGTGGTCCAGGGTAAGGTACAGCGTGGCGGACAGACGTCCCGCCTGGTGGGTCAACCGCCCGGTACCGCCAAAGGTCGAGATGGCCGCGCCAGCCTCCGGCTGCAATTCGACCACCGCGTGTTCGAGCATTGCCTGCTCCAAGGTGCCCGCGATCACGAATTCCGCATGGCGGACCGGGATCGATCCCGTCTCCGTCACGACTTTCCCCGCGCCGGCCTGGGCGTTCAGACGAATGTGCGCCGGCATGAGGTCAGGCCCGAGATCCGCCTCGCCATCAAGGGTCAAAGGAACGTCCAGCGCGGCCAGAGGGGCCAGGATCGGTGCCGAATTCGCCAGTGCTTTTGGCGTCACCCGCGACAGGCTCGCCGCGACATGCACCGATCGCCCCGCCGGCGCCAGGTTGAAACCGCCGGCCAGGAGGGCTTTTTGCCCACCCAGGGTCAGAGTGAGTGTGGCCCGGCCATCCATGCCGCCGCCCGAATGGCGGGCGAGGTCGATATCGGCCCGCTCGGCCTCCCAGGTCATGCCCAACAGCCGGTCGTCCAGCCGCAATGTCGCACCATGGATGGCAACCGCCGACAACTGGCTCAACCGGCCGCCGCCCGCGTGCAGGTCGGTTTCCCTGGGACTGCCGAGGATGGTCAGGAGGCCGGCCAACGGCGATGGCTCCGCCCCGTCGTTCGATCCGCCGACATCGAAATTGAGCGATCCATCCGTATTGCGAATGAACACGAGGTGGGCGCCCTCCAGCGTGATCGAACGCGGCAACACGCGGCCGATGAGCATCCATCGGGCGGACAGCGCGGCTTCCACGACCGGGATGTGAACGGCGGCGGCGCCAGCGGCCTCCTCAACCGCCAGGTCCGTCACACGCAGGTGCAACGGTTGATCGATGCCGTGACTGAACCCGGTCCAGGCGATGGACACGCCGCCGAACGTCACCCGCGCCGGAGCGATACTGTTGTTCAGCGCTTGCTCGATCCGGTTCTTGAGGAAACCCAGGTCCATCGGGCCGCGTGCCAGGCGCCACGCGCCGCCAACGGCGATCAGGCTCAACAGGACGGCGACCGTCAGCAGGAAATGGGAAACGCGGTGCAGCGTCTGCCCGACTTCCTTCGCCGCGCGGCCGGTGTGCCTCAACACGTCCAGGCTCCAATGATATAGCAAGGATCCATGGCAATCCAGACAGAGTGGGTAACCCAGACAGAGTGCGCACGGTTCCGTCCCGCTGGCGGCGGGCGGACCACAGACGCCGGCGGTGGCGGAAACCGGGACGCTGTCGGGCTTCCGCGGACGCGCGGCCGATGACAACCGCGTCCAGGCCGGGCTGGCCTTCGTCGTTCGACGCCGCCGCCGCCGATCGCCTGCTGGAACGGTTCGCCGCCCTCGGCCGAAGCGAGGCCCGCCTCGCCGCTCGCGCCGACCTCGTGGCGATGCTGCGTTGTCTGGGCGGCAACAGTCCCTATCTGAGCGACCTCGCGCTGCGCGAGTCCGGGGCACTCGCCCGCTACGTCGCGGAGGGACCCGATGCCACGGTGACCGCGGCGATGACGGCGCTGGCTCAGGTGAAGCCGGCCGCGCGGCGGGACCGGGTCGCGGCGGCGTTGCGCCAGGCCAAACGGCAGGTCGCGTTGGTCTGCGCGCTGGCCGATATCAGCGGCCAATGGACCCTGGAGCAGGTGACGGGCGCGCTGTCGGCGCTGGCCGATGCCACGCTTGGCCTCGCGGTCGCGCATTTGCTGCGAACCGCGCACGACGCCGGAGAGCTGGCGCTTCCCGATCCCGAGAACCCGGTGGACGGGGGTGGATTTACCGTCCTTGGGATGGGAAAACTCGGGGCGCGGGAACTGAATTACTCGTCGGATATCGACCTCGTTCTAATGTTTGATCCCGCCGCGCCGATTTATACCGAACGGACGGCCGATCACGCCATGGTTGGCTTCGCCGCCAGGATCGCGCGCGGCCTCGTCGGGCTGATGGAGACAAGAGACGCGGACGGTTATGTGTTCCGCACCGATCTGCGCCTCCGCCCCGACCCGGCCGCGACGCCGCCCGCGATCGCGATCACCAACGCGATCACATACTACGAGAGCATGGGCCAGAACTGGGAACGCGCGGCGATGATCAAGGCACGCCCGGTCGCCGGCGATCTGGCTCTGGGCTTTGGCTTTCTGGAGGCGATCCGGCCGTTCATCTGGCGCCGTGGCCTGGATTTCGCCGCCGTCGCGGATATCCAGGCGATGAAGCGGCGCATCGATGAGCACAACGGCGGCGCGCTGAGTGGCGGCACCGACCCGGTGGCGCGGATCGCCGGCCACAATGTCAAACTGGGCGAGGGTGGCATAAGGGAAATCGAATTCCTGGTGCAGACCCTGCAACTGGTCTGGGGCGGTCGCGACCCTGGTCTGCGCGACCGTACCACTCTGGGCGCGTTGCGGCTGTTGACCCGGGCGGGTCATGTGCCGCGGCGCGCGGCGCGGGAGCTCGCGGAAGCCTACCGGTTCCTCCGGCGGGTCGAGCACCGGTTGCAGATGATCAACGACCGGCAAACCCATTCGCTGCCGGAAAAACCCGGGGACATGGCACGCATCGCCATGTTCCTGGGGTTCTCCGATCCCGCCACCTTCGCCCGAACGTTGATCCGTCAGTTGACCCGGGTCCGGGTCCATTACGCGGCGGTGTTCGAGGTGCTGCCATCCCCGTTGTACGAGACCGTACGTCAGGCGAGCCTGGATTTCCGCGGTGACGATCCCTCACCTTCCGCTACGATCGCGGCCCTGAAAGCCATGCGCTTCGCCAGGGCGGAGCACATCGTGGCGCGAGTCCGGGCCTGGGTGACGGGGCATGTCCGTGCCCTGCGATCCGAGCGGGCGCGGGAGTTGATGGACCAGATGCTGCCCACGATCCTCGCCCGGATCGGCGCGCAGCCGCATCCGGACGATACGTTCACGCGGTTCGACCGCTTCCTGAGCGCGCAGCCGGCGGGCGTGCAGCTGCTGTCGCTGTTTCAACGGAATCCGGCGTTGTTGGACCGCATCGCCGCGGTGCTCGGCGCCTCGCCACAACTGGCCGATCACCTCGCGGCGAACGCTTCCGCGCTGGAGGGCTTGCTGTCACCGGCCGAGGAAGACGCGGCGTCAGCCATGCTCCGGCGGCTGCGCGATGCGCGCGGTCTGGAGGTGGCGATCGAGCTGACCAGCCGGGCGGTCAAGGCGGAGGACTTTTCGATCTCGGTCGCCACGATGGAGGGGCGGCTGGATGCCGACGAGGCGGGCATTCGGCGGACCCGGATGGCGGACGCCGCGTTGCGCGCCTTGCTGACGCCCGTGCTGGCGGATTTCGCCGCCCGTTTCGGCCGTGTGCGCGGCGGCGCCATGGTCGTCGTCGCCCTGGGCAAGGCCGGAGGACGGGAGATGCTGGCGGGATCCGACCTCGATCTGATGCTGATCTACGATCATCCGCCCGACATCATGGAAAGCCGCGGCGCGCGAAGCTTGCCGGCCAGCCAGTGGTTCGTGCGGCTGGCGCACGCCTACGTCGCGGCGCTGACCGCGCCGGGGGTTGAAGGCCGGCTGTATGACGTGGACATGCGGCTGCGCCCTTCGGGCAATAAGGGGCCGGTCGCGGTCTCGCTGGAGGGATTTCGCCGCTATCATGCGCACGATGCCTGGACCTGGGAGCGGATGGCGCTGACCCGCGCGCGCGTGATCGCCGGACCGGCGGCGTTGCGGGCCAAGGTACAGCAGGCGATCGCCACCGCCATCGCCGGCGATACCGGCACGGTGCGGCATGATGCCGCCGCGATGCGGACGCGGATGCTGAAGGAGTTGCCTCCTGATGGGCCCTGGGACGTGAAGCCGCGGCCCGGCGGTCAGATCGAGGTGGAGTTCATCGCCCAGGTGCTGCAGTTGCTAAACGCGGAGACGAAGCCGGAGGTGTTGAGCCCGACCACGCGGGAGGCGTTGCACAAGCTCGCGGCGGCCGGTGTGCTGCCGGCGCCGGACGCGGCGATGCTGATCCGGGCCGATCACGCGTGGCGGACGGTGCAGGGGATGCTGCGGATCACGGTTGGGCGGGATGCGGGGGAAACACTGCCTGAGGCCTCGGCGCAACCGTTGCTGCGCGCGATGGGGGCGGCGGATCTGGCGGGGTTGCGAGTGGGACTGGATGTGTTGGCGGCGGACGTGCGGGCGGCGTTTGTCCGGCATGTGGGCAAGGTTGGGAAGTAGCGGGCGTTACGTTGGTCCTGTCAGGAGGGCTTTGTCGGGCGTCTTTTCCCGCTCTGGGATTCCACGCGCCTGTGCTATACTGTGCTTATGGCGGACATTCACACAGACTCGGCCAGGCTACCGCAACCGGCAAGCCTCGTCGGGACATGGCGGCGCTTCGGCGCGATCGGCCCGGTCTATGAGATCATCGCCATCGGCAAGGAACTGCCTGACGGTGACCGCTTGATGCGCGTGCGCGTCGTCGAGAGCGGCGAGGAAGTCGATTACCGTCTCACGGGGATTCTGGACGACCCACGGGAAAACTGATGTTTGCCATCGCCTTTGATCTCGTGGTGGCGGATACCCTGCGACACCACCCGAAGAGCGTGCCGCAAGCCTATGCCGATATTGGCAGCACGCTTGCCGGGTTCGGTTTCGAACGGGTCCAAGGCAGTCTCTACACCACGCCATCGGAAGATTTGGCAAACCTGTTCGGCGCCATCACCGCGCTCAAGACGCTACCGTGGTTCCCCGCGTCTGTGCGCGATATTCGGGCCTTCCGCGTCGAGCAATGGTCGGATTTTACGAAGCTCGTAAAGTCGTAAGCGAAACGGCCCGCCTTTGCGGGTGCGCCCGAGGACTGGGTGAGCCGCGGTCATCGCGCGCTCGGGCCGCCCCGGCCGCTCAAAGAGAACAAGTGCCAGGTCACCATGCGCATCGACGCTGATGTGCCTGACTATTTCAGACGCCAGGGGCGGGGATTGCCAGGAGCTTTTTTACGCCGTGGCGCGCTGGCGTGTCGAACGGGATCGCGACAAAATTGGCTTGTGACGTTGGAACGCGGTATCCGCTCTGGGCTCGCGGTGGGGAATTCGAGAGGACCGGTCACGCTTTGGCGCGGGGCGGGTCTCGCCTGGCGGGAGCGCCTCGCACCCGAAGCGGACGTTGCGGAGGCGGCGGGATACAGGGACGTGCCCATGCCGTGTCCGGGTGTATGTCTTTTTGTGATTCTGGGTTGAGATACGCTGAAATCTCATACGACTACGATGTCTATGGATGATAACGAATCCATTATCACATATAGGATGCCAGTTCGGATGAACACCGGCCGAGGGCACGGAGGAGATGATCTCACGAGGCACCACTGCCGATTTCTGGGAATGTGACTTCTTCCGGCCTTGGTGGCATATTGCGTTTCGTTCAGGGAAAAACGCCATGGGCCTCTATATACACAGTCTGAGCAGGTTGCCGCTTGGCTTGGAGAGAAATTACTATCTGTATATCTTGGATTATGGGTGGCAGGAGCCGCTAGGCGAAGCCTT
>ODAK010003490.1_pt1 | contig 16257 bp, 14 predicted proteins | sample 1539591 | NCBI WGS metagenome assembly ODAK01 (sample SAMEA3539303, study PRJEB22396) | soil metagenome | biome: tundra; feature: field; material: soil | place: USA | collected 2010-05 | depth 0.15 m
AGGCTGGTGACCCCTAGTGCTCTCACTTTCCCCGCCTTGATCGCCGGCAACACCAAAGGCGCAACCAGGATCGTGAGCTGCACCTGACCCGCCATCGTATCAGTCAGCGCCGGAGTCGTGCCCTTATACGGAACGTGCGCGAGGTCGATGCCCGTCATGCTCTTGAACAGTTCGGTCGCGAGGTGGGGAGATGAACCAGAGCCTGCCGAACCATAATTGAGCTGCCCCGGTTTCGATTTCGCGAGCGCAACCAAAGCCTGGACCGACGTTGCAAGCACCGCAGGGTTGACCACCATGAAATAAGGCGCGGTAGCCAACAGGCTGATCGGTGAAAAATCCTTCACCAGATCATAGTTGAGTTTCCCGAACATCGCGACCACGATGGGCTGTTGTGATGTGATCATCACTTTCCCTCCCATCGAGGAAAGTCTGGCGTCGGCATCAAGCGCGGCGTCAGGTTGCCCATGCGTCTCTTACCGGGGCGGCAGCAGCGGTTTCTGCCCCGGGTCGAGCTGCACGTCGAAAGTGGTCAGCAGCGCCGCGATTGAGGAATAGCTTCCCATCAACAAAACCAGCTCGACCAGGCCGCGATCGCCGAAAATATTCCGGGCGCGCGCAAAGACGTCGGATGCCACCTTTTTCTCACCGAACACCTGGCGCCCGAGCTGAATGATCGTCGCGTCCGTTGCGGCAAGAGTTTTGGTGGTCTTGCGGCCCTTGATGACCTCGATGACCTCCGGCGGGACCCCTTCTTTCAGCGCATTCGGTTCATGGGCCGTCCACTCGAACTGGTTGTCCATTTCACGCGCCGTCACGAGGATTGCGATCTCGCGGACGCGGCCGCTTAGGCCGGATTCGTAGCGCAGGTAATTACTGAGCCCACTGAGGTGTTGCGCTGCTTTGGGACTGTAAAGATTCAGCCCGCCCGGGCCTCTCAGCCCCGCAAGGGACCTGCCGCCCGTGCGGCCGACCAGCGCATCGTATTGCCGCTTGCCCTGCTCGTCCAAGTCCTCCCGCTTGATCGGGGGAAGCCGGGAGCCGGAATCCGGATAAATATCTGAAGGCATGACCGTCTCTCTACCGGGTCGCGACGTGGCATCCTGACAAAAACTTTCCCGGACCAGTCCGAACCCCATAAGCGCTGCGAAACCGCACGTAAGAAGCACCCGCAAATTGAACACTGGCACTCCTTGATAATTTTTACGCAGTTTAGCCACTTTCATTGGATTCTTCACCCTTGCTGCTTCGAACATCGCACCCGTTGCCGTTTCCATCGCCTTGGGTTGATAGCCAACGTTGACGGCCTTACTCCGCAGGTTACATCTTCGATTCGATGTAGGAATAGATGTAGTTCGATCCGCCGTTGACGTTGCCGAGCAGTTGCGACGCGCCGAAGATACCCGAGCGATGGGACGCACCAAAGCCGAAGTAAGTTTCGCGTAGGGTGCCAACCCCGAATAGATCGCCAACGCTTACATCGATGCTCGGATCGAGGTAGGTCAAGAGTTTCGATGCGTTGCGCCTTCGTAATGTCTGGTCACGTTGCTCCACGAACGGCAACTTCTGGGCATATGACACGCCGGCGCCAAAGCCGACGCGGGTCCGGACACGATCGCTCCAGGGAAAGCCGTAGTAAAACGCTTTCATATAGGCGTCAATCTGCCAGAAATCCTGTTGGAGGCCGCGCTCGTCATGATGCAGCAACCCCAAATAGCCAACGAAGTCGAGTGGCCACCCATTAAGGCGCTCGATGAATGGCCGGCCGACTTCGATCGCGCTCACTCTCGTCTGGTCTGCTGTTGTCGTCGAGGCGCACGAAAACCGCATTACCGACACCAAATTGCAATCGGTGGACTTACCGTGCATAACCTTCACGATCAGCGGTTTGTCCTCCGGCCATATAGCGTGCTCGGGTGAGAAGTCGTACATGAGGCCAAGCTCCCCGGAAAGCTGAACGCGATCGTCAACGATAGGACTGTTACGAACGCCCTTCGCCCACCGGGTGGCGGCAACCCCCCCAAGGAGTCGCCATCGCTCGGTCAGGCTGTACACGCCATATAGGCCGACCTGCCCATTCACGCCAGCCCCCGGCTGGTACGCGGGACGAATCGCGGTGGCTTCGTCGGGTCGTACGCCGTAGTAGTAGTCGTTCAGTCTTGCATCGCGCGCGGCGAGCATAAGGTGGGGCCGCAGCCGCCAGCGCTCGCCTTTCCATTCGTAGTTGTAGCCAAGACGCAGCTCGTTTCCCTCCGATGCGCCGGAGGCGTCATGCAAATATTCTCCGTAGACGGCGCCCCACGGGCCACTGCGCTGGTAGCTCGCGCCGAAGTCCACTTCGGGGCCGCGCCCCGCCATGCCGGCCAGGCTCGACGGCACCCTGTCATACGGAAAACCTTCGAACCGATACGCGAGGAATACGTCGAAGCGGCTGTCGTCCCGGTCATACAGTTTCAGCCCGAACCGGGATGCGTGCAGGTAGACATATTTGCCTTCGTAGAGATACCACGGAACGAAGTCGTTGCGTGTTCCGCCATCGCGATACGGGGAGCTCTCCATTCGAGTAGCGAAACCCATGCCGGCACCTCCTGGCACGGAAAGTATGCCGGTGAGCGGATCGCTCGTTGCGGCGGCGAACTGGCTGCCGAAAGAAATGAACGAGGCAAGGGCAATCGCAGCGGAAATCCTCAGCTTGCCGCTAAATCGTCTGCCTCGTCGCCCAGACCCCCGCAAGTGCCGCATTCCTAAATTGCTCCTTTTTCCCATTGTGCCATGATCGCTCTCGAATTGCTTTTATCTCCTATATGAATCCAGTTTCGAAATGCTCAATGTCCGCTATGCGTCGATTTGCGACCATTGATGGGAGGCGCTTAAGCTGAACGTCGAAGACGGGTCGGACTCGTTCCGATGCAATCTGCCATCCGATGCGTCGGCTGTTCAGTCAGGAGCCGCAAGCTTCGGAGCGGAAAGCCGGTAATCGCCACATCTCAGAAAGGCAGGTCGTTGATATCATCGATTCTGGGGTGATGCCGCAAGGCCTTGAGCCAGTCAGTAGAAGATTATTGTGTCGTATGGGCGTTGCGCATCACTCGTATTCGCGGTCGCCCCCATCGCCATCGGAACGGATCGATTTGACATGCGCAGCGCCCGTGTATACCGTACGTCGTATAAGATCGAATCGAACAAGGGGGAGTCATGCTTACTCGCTTAACGCGCTCGAGAGCGCTTGTCTGCGGCATGGTTGCGCTTGCCGGAGTTGCGCTGGCGGCGAGTCTCGCGGGTCCGGCATCCGGGCAGGAACAGAAGCCTGTGCCGGTGCCACCCACCCTGCCGCATCCGTCGACGCAGGAGCCCGCGCACCGCACGACCTTCGAGCAGGTCGAGGCGATGGAACGCGAGCTGTCCAACTGGGGCCGCTGGGGCAAGGAGGACGAACGCGGCACGCTCAACCTCATCACAGCGGAAAAAACGCTGCAGGCCGCGCGACTCACCAAGGATGGCGTCGTCGTTTCGCTCGCCCGCTTCGCCAGCCTCGAGAAGACAATAGACGACTTCAATTTCGGCGAAACCAAACACGAGATGTGGTACGGCGTCGCCGGACCGCCGAAACCGGGCGTGACGCGCTCCGCGCTCGACACGATCAGCTACGGTATTCACGACGGCACCAATTCCCATCTTGATGCGCTGTGCCATTACACGCTGCTGCGCGACGGCAAGGTCGTGGTCTACAACGGGCATGCGTCTGCGACCCAGAAAGGCTGCGGCGCCAACGGCATCGACCGCATGGGGCCCGGCTTCGCGACGCGCGCGATACTCGTCGACATGCCGCTGCTCAAAAACGTCGCGTGGCTCGATCCGCACACGCCGATCTATCCGGCGGACCTCGAAGCATGGGAGAAATTTGCCAACGTCAAAATCGGCAGCGGCGACGCGGTCCTGATACGTACAGGGCGCTGGGCCATGCGCGCGGCGAAAGGCCCGTGGCTCCATGCGCGCGAGGCTGCGGGACTGCACGTTTCGGTGATGCCGTGGCTGAAGAAGCGCGACATCGCGCTGCTGGGCAGCGATTCAGTCAACGACGTGCAGCCTTCCGGGGTCGTCGGCGGTTCCGGCGAGGCCGCGAATCGACCGATTCATTTGCTGTCGATTGCGATCATGGGCATGCCGCTTGTCGACAACGGCTACTTCGAGGATGCAGCGAAGGAAGCCGCGGCCCGCAAACGCTGGGAATTCTTCATGACGGTCCAGCACACTCGACTCGAAGGCGGCACGGCGAGCAATTTCAACGCGCTCGGAATTTTCTAGGTAGGGGGCACGCAGCTCCCGCGTGGTCAAAACACTCCGGCAGTTGGTGTAAGGCGCGGTACGATGCGGGATCAAAAGGGAGGACACCATGGCACAAAGAACGGCATTTGCCGGCGCGCTCATCGCCGCAAGCCTGTCGCTGACGCCGCAGGCCGCATCCGCGCAAACCATGGTCGAACAGGCGGCGGAACATCGCTTCCAGCTCGATTTCCACGTGAACGACGCGGCGCTGGCGAAAATGTTGCCGCAGGGATGGGAGACCGTGATCGCCACGCAGGGCGCTGCCAAGGACGCCAATCTGCGCATGATCTTCATCGATCGCGTGGCGATCATTGGCGGCGACGGCAAGCCTGCGGCGCGGCCCACCGCGCGGCTCGTCTATCTCGCCATTCCGGTCAAGCAGACTGCGAGCGGCGCTGCCGGGCAGATGATCATTCACGGGCTTACCGAGAATGCGGCCGACGCGCCGGGCGCCTTCGGCGTCTACCAGCATGCGAGCATCGCCAAAATGTCGCGTACGGCTTCGGCTTCAGGTGGCGCGATGACGGGTTCGGAAGACTGGGAATTCGTGGCGGCGAGCGGCGAGCGCATGGAAGTGCATGTGGAATATGAGCGCGGTCCCGCGGCCAAGGGTGGCGGCGAGACGAAGTTCTTCAATCCGAATGATCCGTCGAAATTCCAGATTTTCAAGACCGATCAGGCAATCGACATCATGCGCAATCCGACGACGACGCCGCCGGACCACATCAAGAAATTTTCTTACAAGGCGGGCGGCGGCAAGATCGCGGCGCTGTTCGATGGAGCAGAGAAAGTCGTGAGCTGGGATTCGTTCCCCTGGTACATCCGCACGGTGAGCACGCCGTAGAGCGTTTTCTTGCAAAACTGCCCGCGTGTGCGGGATTAACTGCCGAATGAGTTAGAGATGGGTCGTTTGCGACTGTCGGTGGAAGGTCGCTCATCGGCCAAAAGCGGACACTGCGAGATCTCATATCAACCGGATAACCGCCTTGCATGAAACGCGCGAGCCGGGAATCCATCAGCATCGAGTAGGCCACAAGATCACAGAGCAAAATGTTTGTCGCGCCGCGATTCAATCGACCTTGAGGTTGGAGACGCGGATCGCATCCCCGAGATTCTTCCATTCCTTCGCGATGAGCTTGGTGAAGTCCGCGGGCGAGCCGATGAGCGGCTCTGCGCCGATACGTTTCAGCGCATCGACGGTCGCCGGGTCGCGGACCGCGCTGACGAGCGTGGCGTTGAGCTTTTCAAGGATGGCTTTGGGAGTACCCTTAGGCGCCATGATGCCAGCCCAGCCGTCCGACACGTAACCAGGCAGACCGGATTCGATGACGGTGGGAATGTCGGGCCACAGCGTGGAGCGTTTTTCGCTGCCAATCGCCAGCACGCGCAGCCGTCCCGACTGCACATGGCCCATAAACGCCGGCGCGGGGCCAAACGTGACGTGCGATTCGCCGGAGATGACCGCGGGCACTGAAAGGCCCGCACCCTTGTACGGTACGTGCAGCACGTCGATGTTTGCCATGTGCGTGAACAACACGCCGGCAAGATGGCTTTGGAAGCCGGTGCCAGAGTTGGCCCAATTGATCTTGCCGGGGTTCGCCTTGGCATAGGCGATGAGTTCCTTGACGCTGCGATAGGGTACTTGAGGATTTGTCACCAGCACGTTCTGCGTGACCGCGAACGGCCCGACCGACGCGAAGTCCTTGAGCGGATCGTAAGTCGTGGTCTTCTTGTAAATCAGCGGTCCGATCACCTGGGATGACAGAGAGGCGGAAAGCAGCGTGTAGCCGTTCGGCTCTGCATTTGCGACGATTGCACCCGCGATCGTGCCGCCCGCGCCGGTGCGATTGTCCACCACGAACTGCTGGCCAAGAAGCTCGCCCATCTTGGTGGCAACCACCCGGCTGATCGCATCGATGGAGGAACCGGGCGTCTGTGCGACGAGGAAGCGGATCGGTTTGTTCGGATAGGCCCCCGGTTGGGCCGCTGTTGCCGGGCCCGAATTCAGGCACAGCAGGACGATTAGGCTGAGTGCGAACGCTGCTTTAGGTGCGGACCGCATGGTTTACCTCCTCGTTTGTTATGAATCACGCCGGCCCGAGCGGGGCCTGCCCCGGCTGAGTTGTAATCGTCGTAGGCTGGCACCGGTTACATTAATCCCATCCAATCCGCGGCACAACCGGGAAAAAAGGACGTCGAAGCCCTTTCCCGGGAACGGTTGCGTGTCGCGCTGCTCAATCAGTCCACAGTGATGCCGGCTTCCTTGATGACCTTCGCCCACTTCGCGATTTCGGCGCGAATGAAGGCATCGAACTGCTCCGGAGTATTGGCGATGGGCCTGTAACCCATCGCAACGAGGCGATCGCGTATCTCCGGCAGCTGCAGCACCTTGACCATGTTCGCGTTGAGCTGTTTTACCACTGCGGGAGGCGTTTTCGCCGGCGCCAGGACACCGAACCACGAATCCGCGGAAAAGCCGGGGAAGTCCGACTCGGCGACCGTCGCGACGTCAGGGAGCAGGGGAGACCGCTCGAGGCTGGTCACCGCAATCGCTCTGAGCTTGCCCGCCTGTACATGCGGCAGCGCCGCCGGCAGCCCGTCGAAGGTGATCGGCACCTGACCGCCGAGCACATCGGCGATGGCCGGAGCGCTGCCCTTATAAGGGATGTGCAGCAGGTTGACGCCCGCGACCGACTTGAATAGCTCGCCTGCCAGATGCCCGGCGCTGCCGTTGCCGGAGGTCGCGAAAGCGATCTGTCGGGGCTTGGCCTTGGCGAGCGCGATGAGCTCCTTGACCGAGCCCGCCGGCAGCGACGGATGGGCAACGATGATGATCGGCAGCGTGGTGCCGAGGGTGACGGGCGCGAAATCGCGCAGCGTGTCATACGGCAGCTTGCTGTGCAGGCTGGGGTTGGCCGCATGCCCGGTATAGACCATGACCAGCGTATGGCCGTCCGGCACAGCTTTGGCGACGAGGTCGGTGCCGATGATGGTCCCCGCGCCGGGACGGTTGTCAACGACGACTTGCTGTCCCCACAGATCGGCGAGTTTGGGGCCCATCATGCGGGTGAGAATATCCGAGGGCCCGCCGGCCGGGAATGGCACGATGATGCGCACCGGCCGCGTCGGGAAGGTCTGCGCCGAAGCGCTTGCGGCAAGCGCGAGCACTGTGGCAGCGAGGAGAGCGCGGTGGATTGTTTGCATGATGCCTCCTAAGAATATCTTGGGTCACCGGTTAAGCGCCGCCAGCGCGATTTCGCGCAGCTTTGCTTTTTGAATCTTGTTGCCGTTGGCGCTCGGCGTGACGGGAAAGGCATCGATCGGCAGCGCGCGCTCGGGAACCTTGAATTTCGCGATCCGCCGCGCGCAGTGTGCGATCAGGCCGGCCTCGTCAAACGCGTGGCCTGCCTCGGGAATCACGAATGCCACCGGGCGCACGCCGCGCGGGCCGTCGATGCCGACGACCTGGCTTGCGCGCACTGCGGGATGCGAGTCGAGCACCGCTTCGATCTCCAGTGGGTTGACCAGGAACCCCGACAGGCGCAACGCGTCGCCCATGCGCGATTGAAACACGAATTCGCCCCCGGCAACCGTGTAGCCGAGGTCGCCGCTTCGCACGAAGCCGTCCGAGGTAAATACGGCAGCGGTCGCTCCATCGTCGCCGAAGTAACCCGCCATCTGGCTCGGGGTGCGGAATTCGAGCTCGCCGCTTGCGCCGTGCCCGAGGATAGCGCCTGTCGCGGGATCGCGCGCGCGCACTGCGCCATCGAACGCGATCATGACACCACCGCCCAGCTCGCGCTGCTCGGGTGGAGCGGTCTCGCTGTGGCGCGACACCATCGCCTGGATCTCGCTCATGCCATAGACGCCGATCAGAGTGAGGCCGCGCGCTTGCGCCGGTGCGGCCTGCCCGGTGCGCGCGCCTATCACCAGGCGCACGCTCGGAAACGCACGCTCTTTCCCGCTGGTTGCGAGTAGCTGTGCGACCACATCGCCTGCCGCAGGAAAGTGGGTCACGCGGTAGCGGTGGATCGCATGCGCCGCCGCAACGGCGTCGAACGTGGGCAGCATCACCAGCGGGCGGCCCGCGGCGAGCGCGCCCATGGCGTTGCCAAGGCCAAACACACCGCACAGCGGGAGCGTGAGCAGAATCCGGGCATCTGGTGCATCGAGGCCAAATGCGCGCGCGATGTCCCCGGCGTGCCGCGTGATCGAAGCCTGGTGGTGCAGCACGAACTTGGGGGCACGCGTCGTGCCCGAGGTGGTGAAGATCACGCAGCCCGCCCCAGGCGCCGCTACGCTTTCTTCCAGCGGAGTCCGGTCGATGAGGGCGGCGAAGTTGTGCACCGGGATGCCGCGGAAGCGAGTCGGCAGCAATTGCTCCTCGCTCTCGCCATAAGCAACGATCGCCGTCAACGATTGCAGCGCGTCGGATGAAACGTCTTCGAGGATCGACAGAAAGTCGACGTGGCGAAATCCAGGCCAAAGCAGCAGAACCTTCGGCGCGCTCCGGCCCAGGATATCGGCCATCTCGTCGCTGCGAAAGCGCGTGTTCGCAGCGATGGCAATCGCGCCGAGCCGGGCGCAGGCGAACAAGGAGGCGATCCACGCCGGGGTATTCGGCAGCCATATCGCCACGCGATCCCCGGCGCACACGCCCAGATCGCGCAAACCACCGGCGAGCCGGCTCGCCATCGTCGCGAGCTCGGCATAGGAAATCGGGCGGTCGCGATAAATCAGCGCGGGCGAACTGCCGAGCGCGCGCGCTTGGGCTGCCAGCATCCCGGGCAGGGTGAGTGCAAGTGAATCCAAGGCTACACCAGCGCAAAGCATAAGCTAATTCCCGTAACCAGAGCAATGATTCAAACGTTGACCAAGAAGGGGGCTCTGGTCCAAAATCGATTCGGAGCGACCTTCTGTCGTGTTTTACGGAGCAAGACAATTGAACAAGCGCATCGGTGCAATTTGTTTCGGATTATCGCTGGCGGCATTGTCGATCGCCGCTAACGTTAAAGCGGCGGACGACTACCCGGCAAGACGCGCCGTCTTCATCGTGCCGACCGAAGCCGGGGGCGATGGCGATCTGCTTGCACGCGCATTGCTGGAAGGCGTTTCGGCGCGAATCGGCCAACCCATCGTCATCGTCAACAAGTCAGGTGCGGCCGGGGCGCCCGGTTACCGCGAGCTTCACGACGCAAAGCCCGATGGCTATACCATCGGCCTCGCGTTTCCCACGCTGTTCATGAACAAGATGCAGGGCCTGATGCCGTGGGATCACCGTGACTTTACGCTGATTGCGCAGCACGGATCATTCGTCCCGATCGTCGTTTCCTCCGCGAAATCGAATCGTCCGCTGAAAACGATAAAGGAAGCGATTTCGTACGCCAACGCGCATCCCGGAGAATTGAAGTTTGCGTTGAGCGTCGTCGGAGGAAGCTGGTGGATGGCCGGAATGATCCTGCAGGCCAATACCAAGGCCGGCTTCAAGAACATCCCCCAGGAAGGGTCGGGTGCTGTCGTGATCGCGCAACTTGCGGGTGGGCACACCGACGTAGGGGTATCCGGCCTGGCGTCAGCCGCGAGCCAGATCGCGGCCGGAAATCTGAATTTCCTCGCTACCTTCGGTCAGGAACGTCTGCCTGGAAAATACGGCAGCGTGCCCACGCTGATCGAGAGCGGCTACGATGTCTCGTGGGACTCGCCGAACTTCATCGTCGGACCGCCGCGCATGCCGGGAAACATCGTGGAGAAACTGGCGAAGGCAATCGAGATGGAGGTGAACAAACCGGAGTTCCAGAAGGCCGCGCTCAATGTCAGCGCAACCCCGATCTACCGATCGTCCGATCAACTTCTCAAATACCTCGACAGCCAGCGGGACATTTCGCGGGAGATACTGCGGAAAAACGGGGTCATCAAAGAGAAGTAGCTATGAACAGGAGATGGGCTTTTGTTGGCGAGGTGCTGTTCGGCTGCCTGATACTGGTCTGCGGCATCGTCGCAGTCACGGGTTCCGTTCAACTGGGCTTCGGCAGCCTCTCCCTGCCGGGCGCGGGGCTGTTTCCCTTTTTCGCCGGATTGATGATAGTCATTGCGGCGCCCATCGTGATCGTGAAATCCATCATTGGCAGAGGAAGCGACTCTGAATTCATCCTGAAAAAGGATGCCTTCAGGACGCTTGCCGGAGTCATTGTGGTATTCGCCGCATGGATTCTGGCCATGCCCACGCTGGGTTACGTTGTGGTGACCTTTGCAGCGGTCCTGGCGCTGGCCAAGCTGCTCAGTCTCGAGGGATGGCTAAAGCCGCTGGCATTGTCCGCGGGTACCTCCCTCGCAACCTACATTCTGTTCGATCGCCTGCTGTACCTCGACTTGCCGCGCGGGCTGCTGGGCTAGCCCCATGGACGCGACGGACCAGTTGCTGCAGGGTTTTCTCAACCTGCTGACCGTCACGAACCTGCTGGCCTGCTTCGTCGGCTCTTTCCTGGGCACGATCGTCGGCGTACTGCCGGGTGTGGGGCCGGCGGCGACGATGACCTTCATGCTGCCGTTTACCGTCGGGATGGGGCCGGAAACCGGGCTCATCATGTTGACCGGGGTGTGGTTCGGATCGCAGTACGGCGGCTCGACAACGTCGATCCTGGTCAACATCCCGGGCGAGGCTGCCAGCGTGATCACTTGCATTGATGGTTATCAGATGACCAAGCAGGGCAGGGGAGGCGCGGCCCTCGCGATGGCGGCCATCGGCTCCTTTGTGGCGGGAACCATCGGCATCGTCGGCCTGCAATTCTGCGCGCCGTTCCTCGGCGCCGCTGCGCTGAGTTTCGGTCCCGCCGAGTATCTCGCCTTCATGCTGCTCGCCTTCATCCTGCTGCTGGGCCTGGCGGGCGAATCGCCGGTCAAGGGCATGGTCATGTTCGGACTGGGTTTCTGGATCAGCGCGATCGGTCTTTCGCCGATGGACGGGGTTGCACGGTACAGTCTCGGCTCCGAGGGTCTGATATCCGGCATCGAATTCGTGCCGCTCGCGGTGGGGCTGTTCGGCGTCACTGAGATTCTCATGGTCAGCATTCAGACCTACGTGCCGCCGATCATGGCGAAAGTCCGCCTGCGCGATCTGTATCCGAATCGCGACGAGGTGCGGCGCTCGGTGGCGCCGGCGCTGCGCGGATCTATCATCGGGTTTTTCATGGGACTGCTGCCGGGCCCGAGCACGATTCTTTCCACGTTCCTGTCGTACAGCGTCGAGAAGAAGATCTCGAAAACGCCGGAGCGGTTCGGCACGGGCATGATCGAAGGGGTAGTCGGCCCGGAGTCCGCCAACAACAGCGCCGTCATGGGGTCCATGATCCCGCTGCTCGCGCTCGGGATTCCCTTTGCGGCTCCCTCCGCCATCCTGCTGGCCGGGTTGCGCATGCACAACGTCTTGCCGGGGCCGCTGCTGTTCACCGACGCGCCGCCAGTGTTCTGGACGTTCATTGCAGCCATGTATCTGGCCAATCTCATCCTGCTGCTGCTCAATCTGCCGTTCGTGGGCCTGTTCGCCCGCATCGCCATGACGCGGCCCGCCGTCCTGATGCCCTTCGTCAGCATCGTCTGTTTGGTCGGAACTTACAGCATGAGAAACTCGTTTTTCGATGTCTGGGTAATGATCGTATCCGGCGTCGTCGGCCTGCTGTTCCGTAGATGGAAATTTCCCGTGGCGCCGCTCATCATCAGCGTCGTGCTCGGGCCGATGCTCGAGATCAATTTGCGCAAGACGCTCGTGATGTTCGACGGCAGCCTGCTGCCGGTATTCGGGCGCCCTCTCGCCGCGGTTTTTCTGGCCGCCTCCGTGATGGTGGTGGGTGCCATGGCCTGGCGCGCCGCGCGCGCCCGGGCATTGCGTCGATCGGCATGAGAGCCTGCGGCAGGCGGGCTCTGGCTTGCGCATACTACAGCAGATTCCAACCGATCCACTCGCACAGACCGCGGCCCATGATCCACTCCTTGTCCTCAACCGTTAGCCACGGGATCTCTTCGGTAAACATGGTAACGGCCTGGCTGTAGGAACACGCGAGATGCGTGATGTCCGAGCCCCAGAACACGCGCTTCGGGCCAAATGCATCGTAAATGCGGCGAAGGTGAGGGTGAAGACGGCGGTAGGGATAGCCGTCGTTTGTGAAGTTAGGCAACGAGGTCGCTTTCACCGCGATGTTCGGCCGCTTTGCGAGCGCCAGCAGTTTGTCCAGATCGGCGAAAGCCGACTCGTCTTTTGCGCCGGCCGTAAGGCACAGGTGGTCGAGCGCGAGTTTCAATCCGGGATGGCGTTCTGCAACCTGGTCTACGAAATGCGTTTGCGCCGAGTCGATCAACACCATGATCGGAACGCCCGCTTCTTCCGCCTCTGCCCACAGCCAGTCGGCACGTCCTTCGGCGAGTATCGTTCGGAATGGCGGCCTCTTTAAAACAAGCCGCAATCCCAGCATGCCGTGCCGGCGCCAAGTCGCCATCAGGCCGCGTGATGCGGGCGCCACCATGTCGATTCGGCCCATGACGGCGAATCGTTCCGCATGCAATCGCGCCGCTTCCAGCGCGAGGTCATTGCGGTCGCCCTCCCACATCGGCGGCACGATCACCGCGCGGTTCACGCCTGCCGCGTTCATTTCGCGCAGCAAATCGTCCTTTGAAAACGGCACCGGACTGTGCGGTTCAAGCTGCGCCGGCGGCCACGGGCGTTCGGGCGTGTTGGCGCCCCAGATGTGGACCTGGGCATCAACGATACGCATGGCGTCTCCCCATTAATTCTCCGGCAGGCCGTGATTGACGACCCGGTGTGGAGTATGGAAAAAGTCGTTATGATGACTGATACGAATGCGATCTGCCAGACTGAACTATTACCGGTGTCTCAAAGCCGCATGACCGATACCGCTGCCTGCGTGCAGTGCCCTGGAAAATTCTTGTCACGAGAGGAGGAGTGAAAATGGAAGTGAAATCGACGTTAAAGGTGACCAACGAAAGCTCATTGAAAGCGCAGACCGGTGTGACGGACGGGCAGACGTTGAAACGGCTGGTCGGACACGCGGAAGTGCCGACCGACCGGGTCCGCGTCGCGCTGGCGACTTATGAAGCCGGAACACTGGAGCCGCTCCACTGGCACCCGATCGAGGCTTTCTATTACGTGATCTCCGGGCATGCGACAGTACGGGACTTCGAGGGTAAGGAATACGACGCCGGCCCCGGCACCGCAATCTACGCGCCGCCCGGGATAGCGGGCGCCCACGAATGGGAAGTCAAGGAGAGCCTGCAGTTATTGTCCGTGCGCGCCTCTACGGAATCCGTACGAAAGATGCAGTTCACGGTCGACAAGATTACCAAGCGTTCTTACATCGAGCTCGAAGAATTGGCCGCTCGGGGCGGCTTAAGCTTCAAGTCGCACTATTAATCGCCTTTGATTCCCGCTTCCTTGATCACCTTGCCAAAGCGCGCCGCTTCGCTCCTGATGAAATTGGCAAATTCTTCCGGCGTGCTGGTCAGGGGTTCGACCCCCGCCGCTGCCAGCCTCGGTTTCATGTCCGGTGCCTTTGTACGGAACATGCACGATGTCGAGTTTCTCCAGGCTCTTCAGCAGTTCCGGCGCAAGATGGCTGGTGGTGCCTGTGCCGCCCGAGCCATAGTTGAGCTTGCCGGGATTCCTGCGCGCGATCTGCACGAGCTCCTGGAGCGTCTTCGCCGGCACCGAAGGATGGACCAGCAACAAATTGTGCACGGTGCCGACCAAAGCGATGGGCGCGAGGTCCTTGTGCGGATCAAAATTGAGCTTGGTGTACAGCAGCGGGCTCAGGGCGATCGCCGGCGAGGTGAGCACGATCGTGTAACCATCAGGCGGCGCTTTCGAAGCGATCTCCAGGCCGACGTTACCGCTCGCACCCGGCCTGGCGTCGGCCACTACGGACTGCCCGATCTGCTCGGCGAGCTTCGCCGCGACCAGCCGGCCGACGATGTCGGTCGGGCCACCGGGCGGAAACGGCATGATCATGCGGATCGCCTTCGCGGGATAAACCGTCTGTGCAAGCGCCGGCGCGTTCACCGCAAAGAACGCCGTTGCGATCAGAATACAGCTACGAATATTGTGCGTCATGGTGGGTTCATCAACGTGGGCCGGGAGTTGCCGCCTTGAATAACGGATAGAAATCGCGGTCCGCCAAGAAAAGGTGCCGGGCGACGACGTCGTTGGCAAGAAAATTGACGATATCGCCCAGCGTTGCCTTGCCCGTCTCCGCGGACGCCTTCAGCTCCCCCGCACGCGCGAGCACGCGGGCATGAGCTTGCTTGTGTGACGCGAGGTGCTCGTAGCCATGCTGCGCGAGCAGTGCTTCCTCATCAGCGAAGTGCTGCACCACGTGCGCCAGCAGTTGGTCCAGCGCCGACTTGATCGAGTCACGGTTCGCGTCCTTCGCAATCGAGGCAGCGATCAGTGCGTTCCCCAGTTCAAAGAGTTCGCGATGCTCGCGGTCGATGGTAGGTTCGCCGCATTCATAGGCCTCCAGCCAGATCAACCCGACGACCGCCGCGCCCTTCTTCTCGGCAATCCACAGATCCGAGCTGCCGCGCTGATCCACGCTGACGCGATTGCGCCCTCCGTTCTTGGCGGCGTACAGCGCCTCGTCCACCCGGCCGAACCAGGTCTCCGCACTTTCGGCCGCGAAATGCTCTGATACACCCAGGCTGATCGTCACCGACCCGACGGTGGCAAAAGAGTGCTGCTCCACTTTGCTTCGCAGCGCCTCGGCCAGTACCGTCGCACCCCGGTAGCCGGTCGACGAGGCAAGCACGACGAATTCCTCCCCGCCCCAGCGAAACAAGAATTCGGCGGAACGAATGTGTGCCTTGATAATCGGGACCAGTTCGCACAGCACCGAATCACCAGCCTGATGGCCAAACGTGTCGTTGATGCTTTTGAAATGGTCGATGTCGAGGAGAATGAGCGAGACCGGCTGCCTGAACCTCGAACTTCGACTCAGTTCCGATCCAATAACGCGGTCGAAATGAACACGGTTCCAGGCGCCCGTCAAACGATCGATAGAACTGAGCCGCTCCAGCTCGACAATTCGGTCGCGCAACTGGTCCAGCTCATTGCGGGACACGCTAACCGGGAATTCATCGACAACCAGCATAATGCTGTTCTGGATTCTGGTCGCCTGCGCTTGCGCGTCGAGCTCGCCTCCCTCCCGGCGCGCCAACCTTACCCGATGCCAGGACTCGTCTGGATTGCCAATGATGCGGCGCAACTCGCCTGACTCAAGACTCGCGGGATCGTAGATCCGGGTGAAACGCTCATTCAGAACCTCGACGCCACCCTCCTGGCTTAGCAGTGCAAGCGGTATAGGGAGCCGCAAGATCAGTTCATGTAATGTCGGTTCGGACAGTCTCACGATATCCTCCAGTGCATTTCGCGCGGTATAAAGTTCGAAACCATGAAAGTCTCTTACGGCAGACCTCGAACTGCCTTTTCTTCGCCTAAATCGTCTGCAATCTCACGGAACTGCTCCAGCGCTGCTTCCAGATCATCGACGATTTCGCGGGCGATGATGTCCGGGGCGGGGAGGTTGGCGCTGTCTTCAAGCGCTTCGTCTTTGAGCCAGAAGATATCCAGGTTGAGCTTGTCGCGCTTGATGAGTTCGTCGTAGGTGAACGCCTTGAAGCGCTCGCTCTCGTTGCGCCCGTGACGATTCTTCGGGTTGTAGCACGCCACGAAGTCGTCGAGGTCGGTGCGCTTGAGGGTGTTTTCCTTCAGCGTGAAATGCTTGTTAGTGCGTAGGTCGTAGATCCAGAGCTTGTCGGTCCAGGGTTTCTCCTGCGCGGGTTTGCGATCGAAGAAAAGGACATTCGCTTTCACGCCCTGCGCGTAGAAGATGCCGGTCGGGAGACGCAGGAGGGTGTGGACGTCAGCCTGCT
>ODAK010003491.1_pt1 | contig 16249 bp, 9 predicted proteins | sample 1539591 | NCBI WGS metagenome assembly ODAK01 (sample SAMEA3539303, study PRJEB22396) | soil metagenome | biome: tundra; feature: field; material: soil | place: USA | collected 2010-05 | depth 0.15 m
CTTTGACTTGCCTGAGCAAGGTAGGAAGAATCTCTCTCCAAGCGGCGAGCAGGCTGGGGTACGGCGTTGGGCAGTCGTCCCTGACGGCGGCATGCAACCGAGACAATGCGTGGTAAGGAACCAGCGGGAACATATGATGCTCCACGTGGTAGCCCATGTTCCAGTAGATATACCTGTGAATGGGATTCATGTACACTGTCCGGCAGTTCAGACGGTGATCGAGGACATTCTCTGCGAGGCCTGCGTGTTGGGTAAGGCCGTAAGTTACCGTCAGCCAAGTGCCGAAAAGGTTGGTGAGGCCGACCAGCAGCAAAGGGAGGATGCTAACGGTATAGACCGAGAGAGCGATAACTCCGGTGTAGATGGCAACATAGATGCGCGCCCGAAAGTATACCTTTGAAAACTCCGAAGCGGGAACGAAGGTCTTTTCTTCGGAGGCCATCCGTCCCGTGGAGTGCAGCAGGATGCGCCTGAAATACTTGGGGTAAACGACCAGGCTGAAGAACGACAGGATGATATTTCTTATGTTGGGCGGACGGGGCACGGCAATCTCGGGGTCGCGGCCGACGATGATGGTGTCGCTGTGATGGCGGTTGTGACTCCAGCGCCAGATTGTGGACTCGCGCAGGATCATGAACGACGCAATCTCATAGAGAGCGTTATTCATCCAATCGGTCTTGAACGCGGTACCATGGCCGGCCTCGTGCCAGCGCGAGTCTGACATTGTGGCATAGAGCACCGCGTAGATTGCGTAAGGGAAGATGGCCCAAATCGTATTCCAGAGGAACCAGGTACCGAAGCCGGTACCAAGCAGGAGAGCAAACCAGAGGATGGTATCGCGAATCGCCGGCCCATCCCGGCGCTCGAGCAGCTCGCGCATGGTTTCCCGAGGCACTGCACACTGGTACCAATCCGCCTCGGCAAGGCCCTTCTCCACAGCAAGAGAGGAGTTTACGCCGGTAAGACTGTAATCGAACTTGATCGTAGCGTTCGAAAGAACTTCAGCGTCGCCGCCCATAGTCGGTTTGCCTCCTGAAACTGCGGGCCCGTAGCCTTACATAGTGTACGGGCAGTTGCCGATTTAGCGGCTACTTGCTCCCTTACCACCGTTCAATCCGCCTAATTATGTCGGGCTGGTCGCTCTCTTCGGCGGCGATGCAAAGGAACAGGCCATCGGGCTTCAGTCCGGCAATGAACGGCTCCAACTCGCTCAGCTGCAAATCGACGACCACGCCCTTGCCCGCAGCCTGGATATTCTTGATTACTGGCAACCATTGCAGGATAGGGAGGTCGTCTCCAACGCCCTGCACCCATTGAATGGCATGAACTTCCGGGATGCTCAAAATATGGTCGATATGGCGGAGAACGCCTCTGCCGTCAACATGGAAGATATTGTGGGTCGTATGGCGAACTTCCGCTTGCAGATACGGCAAGTAGAATTCGCAAAAGGCCTTTGTCGAAATCATGGACGTGAAGTCGCAACTGGGAACGTGCATCTTGCCGCGCGACGGGATGTTCATCCAGTTCACGGAGAGTTGGCCGTTCGCTTTGAGCAATGCATCGTAGTGGTCAAATACGGGAAGAAAATTCTTGCCGGCCAGGCAGAGCATCTCGTGAACTCGCCCCGGAGCATCTATCAGGTCGAAGCAGAGGTCTTGTTGGCCACGCCAGTCAGCGACGCAATCTAGGCTGCCATGCAAGTCCGTGTACCCTACCATGAACTTGCCAGAGCATTTCTCCAAGGCCACGCGAGTAAGTTCTTCGATCCCACGGAAGTACTCGTTGTCCCAGCTGAAGTTCAAACGGTGGATGTCATCCCAATCGTGGACGCAATGAAGCACCCAGGAAGTAACCTCGTCGTAGTCCAATTCGGCGCCATGGAAGGCTGCGTATACGTTGGGGCCGAGATTGGGGCTGAAAACAGGGAAGGTCTCACCGTAGAACCTGCGCCCCCTAATGGATTCGAGGAATGAATCGACCTGATACTCGGCATCGAACCAGCGGGCCTTCAGACCTGTCCATGAGCGATCCGTAATTGCAGGCGAGCTGGAAAACTGTGCGTTCGTCTGCGAAAAACGCACCGGCGGACGATCAAGGTACTCATGATTGAACCACGCCTCGACGCGCTGCAAGGCCTTCTCGAAATCCGGCTTTCCCTGTAGTTCCACTGAACTCCTCCTGGATACCCGAAGTCGTGGGCAGTGTTACTGTGCCCTCTGGAGACGCGGCTGAAGGCGACAGAATCGAGCCAATGGCAACAGCCAACAAAACATTAACTTCGCGAAGGGGCTATTGCCATCTACTCACACTCCGGATCCAGAGACGGGCATGATCATTCTGCTGGGCTCTCTGAAACTCAGCCGGTGCGGCATTACTAATCCGCCTTGGCCAGATAGACGCCTGACTAGAGCACACAATCCCAGCGAATCATACCAACTTCCCGGGTACGTTAACGGAGACGACTTGAATCTATTACCTCGCCGCCGCGGTTGTCAAATTGACCGAGGTTGAAATTGCGCGGATTCCGCTCTGGCCAGATTAGGGCGGAGCTAGATCGAAAGGGAACTCGAATCGTCGTTGTAGACCAGGTTGATGAACAAGCTGAGATTGCTTCTAAGCACGATGTGAGGAGCCAACCGAGTGATTTGCTTGGGGGCGACCCGCGTTGCAAGAAAGCGAATCAACATTTCGAAGGCCGTCTTTCCCTGAGCAAATGGCCGCTGGTACAAGGACGCGAAAACCTTGCCATTCTCTATAAAAGGCACAAGTTCGGGGAATAGATCCGTGGTGATTACAAGCACTTTGCCCAAATATCCGTTCTCCTCCAAAGCTAGAAGCACGGGAAGACTGTTAGCTGTACTGACGTACAAGGCGCCCAGATCGGGGTGCTTCTTGATCAAATCCACCGCCGCATTGTAAGCATCGGCCGGCGACTCATGCGCTTCGATGGCAGGCAACAAAGACAAGTGGGGCGACAAAGTGGCCAAAGAAGCGGCAAAACCCCGGAGTTTCTCCGCATGACCCTGGATGCGAAGATCTCCAGTAATCGTCGCAACCTTGGCGGGCGAGGAGATCACGCGGCCAAGCAAGTCGGCGGCGATTCCGCCACTGGCTGTCTCGTCAGTTGTAATTGAGGCGAGGCGAGGCAATCGCGCTGCGTCGGTTGTAACAAAGATAACCGGCTTGTGCTGCCCCTCGAATTTACTGAAGATCGGCCCCAGTTCCGCCGAATTGCCAGGCGCAATAATGATGCCGTCGAACTGCTGCCAGCCTGCCTTCTCGATCGCGTTCGACTCACCTTCACCGAGGCGTGGAAAGGAGTGAAAAACGAGGTCTACCCCAATCCCGCTCTCTGTGGCGCAGGCTGCGCGAATCCCTTCCCGAACCCGGTCATAGAAAAGGGCTATTTGTTCCGGAAGGAAGACACCTACTTTAAGACGATGGTTGAGTTTCAGGTTCCTTGCAGCAACATTGGGGCGGTAATTCAACTTCTTTGCCATCTTCAGGACGCGATCCCTGGTGCTGTGGCTCACGCCTGCACGAGCATGAAGGGCTCGATCAACCGTACCTATCGATATGTCGAGCGCTCTTGCAATTTCTTTGATGCCTGCGACGTGCGATGGCTTTTGGTTCATTGCGTAATGCATTGTACCTGATCCAAGCAAACTGTGGGGAAGCGACAGTGGGCGGACCAATCCGGAACCTGCCGCTGCCCCAAGGAAGTTGGTGTTGACAGGTTAGGTGAATCTGTATAAGCTTGCGGGTACGTTACCGTAAAGGGCGTGTGAAGCGCCGTGCAAAGAACCCACGATGGGGTGCCCAAACACGAGCAGGCACATCGCATTCTAGAGCCGTCCGTGCTGCTGGAATTGGACGGGTCAGTGAAAGCATCGCGCCAAGACGTTGAGATCATGATGTATAAACCTCGACTGCCCGATCTGAACCCGTGTTCCCTTAAGAACCTGCCTATCGGGGGATCAGCGGCAGCGTCCACGAGCCACAGCACGACCGATTTGCTCGACCCAATCCAGGTATCGAGTGAACAGATCTCGGCCGGCCTGGCGCCATACCGATGTGTGCTTACCACAAACACGTTCATGACCGGAAAAAAGGAGGCGTACGTTGCCTTTGTTCCAGGGTAGCCAGTCCCAAATGCTCAGGCATGTCCCTGGTGGTTCGAACGGTTCCGACGGCAAAAATTGCGTTCGGAACAAACGCACCTCTTATGTATGCAACCTCACTCTCTGGGTACCCACGAAAGGTACTCAATAGTGAACGATGAACGAAAGATGGATTGGAGGAACAGTGAGACACAGCTATGCATTCGGAAGGGCCGCAATATTGCTTGCCGGCCTGTTCTTTGTCATCGCTATAAGCCACTCGATCGCGCAAGGAACCGGTTCGATCGGCGGTACGGTTGTAGACGCATCACAGGCTGCCATCGCCGGCAGTCAAGTCACGCTCACCAACACCGCGACCGCACAAACTCGCGCGACTTCGGCTTCCGATCAAGGGCTGTTCGAATTCCCGAACTTGCTCCCCGGCGTGTACAAGGTGTCAGTTAACAAGACCGGGTTCAAGGTGTGGGAGCAACCCTCAATCACTTTGACCGTAGCGCAACATATCACCGTCTATCCACAGCTCCAAATCGGCTCCACAACGGAGCAAGTCGAAATCACATCGCAAGCCGCATTTCTTACCACCGATAACAGCACGCTTTCTGGAGTTGTCGAATCTCGACAGATTGAACAATTGCCGCTGAACGGCAGAAATGCCCTGCAACTTGAAGCGCTCGAACCGGGGATTGTGTCAACCGGTACATCGGGGCAGTTTGGCGCTGTTCAAGTCTCGTTTACCTCCTCCGGAGGCAGGGACATCGACACCAACTACACGCTCGATGGCGGAATCAACGTGGATCCGTTCTACGCGATTTCGAATAATTACCCTAATCCCGATGCTTTGCAGGAGTTTTCCGTTTCAAGCCGCAACTACAGCGCGAGATTCGGGCGCGGCTCAACAGACGTATCCGCGGTTACCCGGTCTGGAACCAACACTTTTCATGGATCGCTGTTTGAATTCATGAGGACTACCGACTTGGATGCGACCCCATTCTTCTCCTCCACCATCCCAGCTTTCCATCGCAATCAATTCGGCGGGTCGATCGGCGGCCACATCCTCAGAGATAAGCTTTTCTTCTTTGGAAGTTATCAAGGCACACAGCAAGTGGGAAGCCCCGGCACCCAGACGTACACTACCATTCCGATCGTGGAGAGGGGGTTGAATGGGACGAACGCTGACTTTTCGGGGATCAGCACTCCGATTATCGATCCGCTGACGGGACATCAGTTCCCTGGCAATATCATTCCGAACAATCGCATCACCCCGCAGGCAACGAAGTTTTTCACTGACTTCCTTCCTGCGCCGAACCAGGGAGACAACAGCTACAACTATCCCAGCGTCGGGACCCTTCAAGAGCATCAGGCGATCGTAAAGGTCGACTACCAGGCGACGCAGAAGGATCTCGTATCGGCGCGCTACTTCTTTGACGATGTCCCTTCCACGGGATATGGCTCGGGAACCGGATCGGCGCTCGGCACCAGTTGGATATCCTCGTTTCCATACCGGTACCAGGACACAACCATCGGCGAGGTACACACATTCTCCCCGAACCTGCTGAACGATTTTCACATCACTTATCAAAGAAGCACCTTTGGAGAAATCACAAGCCTTCCGTTCTCTCTGACCGCGATCGGATATAGCGTGAATACCGAGAGCGCGTACAGCAACTATGGGCTCACACCGGATTCTTCTCTAAGCATCGGGGGCGACTTTGGCGCCTACCCTGGCGCGCCGACTCGCGATATCATGCCGACATACGATTTTAGCGACAATGTCACGTGGATCAAGGGACGGCATACGATCAACGCCGGTATACAGATCTACAAAAACCGCATCAACGAATTGCAAAATTTCTGGACCGGCGGAGCCATGAGCTTCAGCGGCCAATTCTCCGGTGTGGGGGCTTCCGACTTTATCCTCGGGGAGTTCTCCAATTACACGCAAATCAGCGGGCTAAGCTCCAGGCTCCATCAAACGCTGCCTTCCGCCTATGTTCAGGACGACATCAAACTCACGCCCCGGCTGACTTTGAATACCGGTATCAGATGGGATGTGGTAAGCGGCTACAACTCGGAAGACGGCCAACTGATGACTCTGCAGCCCGGCCAGCAATCCACGGTGTTTCCGCTGGCTACTCCCGGCCTGCTCTTCGCGGGCGATAAAGGAGTACCGGCCGATGTGATTGGAACCAGATGGAATGACATCGCGCCGCGTTTAGGGATCGCCTGGGATGTCTTCGGAAAGGGGAGAACATCGCTGCGAGCAGGATTTGGCACCTTCTTTGTGCCCATGACCGAGGGCATCTCTCTCAACCGGCAGACGCTCATCCAACCCTTCTGCCTTGAAGTCTCTCTCAATGCGGGCGATGCGGAAAACATTTGGGCACAAGCTCCTTTCAACGGAAAAGACCCCTACCCGATAGCCAACTCCTCTGCCGGCCTCAAGACCGTACCATTTGTTCCTGACGGCAGTGAGACGACTCTCCCAACCACCTGGAAGACTCAAACAAGCGATATGTGGAGCCTGTCGATACAGCAGGCATTGTGGAAGAGTTCGGTGCTTGAAACCAACTATGTGGGCTCCTCCTCCTCGCACATGTTTACCTCTGCTCAGGCCAACGCAGCCCAGTACATCGCCGTAAATGGCGAGCCCCCGAGCCCGACCAATGAGCAACAACGCAGGCTTTACCCGGACATCGGCCCCGTGGAGTTGGACGGCGATTATCTGAGTGCAAACTACAACTCATTGCAGGTTGTCTATAACCAGACTCTGCAAAAGGGTCTGATGATCAAGAGCGCGTACACATGGTCGAAAAACCTGGGCGTGAACAGCGGCGAGGGCGCCGGCGGCTCGGGTCCCCGCAATCCCAACAACTGGCGCGCCGACTATGGCCCAATCGCCGGTAGCGCGGCCCAGGTTTGGGCCACGTCAGTCATCTGGCAGCCGCTAGATGGCCATAACTTCACTCGCCCGCTCAAGCTGATAGCCGGAGGGTGGCAATTCGGCGGCATCTCTTCCCTGCATTCGGGAACCCCGCTTAACCTGTATTCCGGACTGGACAATTCTCTGACGGGAATTGGACAAGACACGCCAGACATCGTCGGAAGCTACAAGATCAACAACACTTCAAGAGCAGATCGGCTTGCACACTGGTTCAATCCGGCTGCATTCGTTCAAAACGCACCCGGGACCTTCGGAACGCTCCGCCCGAATTCTCTTGTTAATCCGGGTTTCATCAACTTCGATATCAACCTGCAGAAGAATTTCGCCATCACCGAAAGGATCAACCTGGAAGTCCGGAGTTCCCTCTACAACGCGTTCAACCATGCAAATTTGGGGGGGCCGGGAAACACCCTCACCTCGTCCAACTTTGGCGTAATCACCACTGCAACCGATCCGCGCGTCGTGGAATTCGGCATGAGAACCAGCTTCTGACGCACGGGTAATTGATATGAGGAGGCTGCCGAATCGGATAAATGGGCGGGGCATGGTTTTCACAAACATGCTCGCCCCTATAAGATCTCCTGGGTCTGATAAACTCCGCGTTGGAGTTGTCGAATGAGTCCAAGGGGTCCTCTTTTCCGCTACTGCAGCCACTCAGTATTTTTCTGCGAGACGGCAATTCTGGTCGGGATTTCCTTTTTTTGCCTTTCACTTCTTCATGCGCAACAGCCTGACCCAGCGGCTGCACAGGCGGTGTCCGGATGGAAGGCATACGAAGAGGGTCGGCTGAATGAGGCCAAGTCGTTATTGGAGGAGGCCGTCAGGATTTCTCCTTCGGTTGCGGATTACCAGGCGGCTCTGGCTGAGGTGGATTCGAAACTGGGGCAACAGGATGCGGCTATCCAGCACTTCAAGAGAGCAATTCTCCTCAAGCCTTCCGACACTGAATTTCGTCTTGATCTGGCTCAAATCCTGCAGAAGAAAGGCGACGATCAAGAGGCACTGCGGATTCTCCAGATCGCGCATCCAAACCCGGAATTGTCGGACACGTGGCATTTCAGCCGCGGGTTCAGCCTATTTCGTCTCGGCAGCTTTGCGCCCGCCGGCGATGAATTCAAGCTGCTGGTTCAGAAGCCTCAATTCAAGGCATCCGCCTCTTTCTTCCTCGGGAATATTGCCTATACGCAAGGTCGATTCGTCGAAGCCGAACCTTACCTTGCCGCGGCAGTGGAACTGGGGAACGTGGAAGGCAATAAGGCCTTTAACGCTTACGCCTACGATTATGGCCTGGTCCTATTCAAACTGGGAAAGTACGCGAAGGCGGATCGGCAATTTAGAGCTTCAATTGCGCACTATGACCAGGATCCGCTGCCGTGGATGTTCCTCGGCCGCTGCGAGGAAGAGATGGGGAACTATTCCGAAGCCATTGCAATGTTGGAAACTTCCATTAAGACTGACCCGACCTTTCAACTCAGTTATTACGAATTAGCTCGTTTGCAACAGAGGCATGGCGATCCGAAGCGGGCCGCGGAACTCTTTGAAAAGATCGGCGAGATGAAGAAAGAAGAGGTCCAGAGGGAGGAGGACAGAGCGACTAAGTTGAAAGCCGTAACGGAGCCGCGTTAAGGAAAGGAATTCCGATTTCGAGACACTTGCATGATGAAAGGAACTTGTATGGATAGAGCAGGCACAAACCAGGGCAGACCTAAACCGAGGTATGCGGCCATGCTCTCCTATATCGTTCTGCTCTGCGGGGGAAGTCTAGCAAGCTTTTCCCAAGGGATGGGAGGATCTCATCATGTTGCTCCGCCAATGAGCGCGGGCAACACCCCTATCGTTAACACCAGCATATCTCTCAATGATATTGCCGCCGAAGCGGGTCTGACGTTCAAACATGAATCCGGCGATCCACTCCATAAAAAGTTCCTTCTGGAGTCGATTGGAAGTGGGGTCGCGATTTTCGATTATGACGGTGACGGCCTGCAGGACATTTTCCTGGTGAACGCGACTGGCTGGACGAACCTCGCGACCAAATCAAAGCCGACCAGCAGACTCTTCAGAAACCTTGGCAATCTGAAGTTTCAGGACGTGACGGAAAAGGCGGGATTGACACATACCGGATGGGGCCAGGGCGTGTGTGCCGGCGACTACGACAATGACGGCCATGAAGACATGCTGGTTACCTACTACGGCCACAACATCCTCTACCACAACGAGGGGAACGGCCACTTTACCGACGCGACTGCACGCTCAGGGCTTCCGACTCAGGGTACCCGGTGGGGCACAGGCTGCTCATTCTTCGACTACGACCGCGACGGCAAACTGGACATTGCAATTGCCAATTATGTGGACTTCGATCCCAAGACATCTCCTCTTCCGGGAACGAACCTAATCTGTCAATTCAAAGGTCTGCCGGTAATCTGCGGCCCGCGGGGACTGAACGGAGGAAAGAATGTTCTTTACCGGAACATGGGAGATGGTTCGTTCAAGGACGTGTCCGAGGCATCACACTTCGATCAGCCATCCGGTCACTATAGCTTCTCGGTGATTACAGGCGATTTCGATGGAGACGGTTGGACCGACGTCTTCATATCGTGTGATTCGACTCCGAACATTCTGCTGCATAACAACCGGGACGGAACATTCAAAGATTTAGCTATCCCGAGCGGTACGGCTTTCAGTGACGACGGCGAAGAACAATCCAACATGGGCGCCGATGCGGGAGATTACAACCATACAGGTCGACTTGACCTGGTAACTACGACATTTGACGACGATGTGCCTGCACTGTTCCTTAATGAAGGCAACAACGAATTCAGCGATGTCTATCTTCGGGCCGGGTTGGGTTTCCGCACGCACCAGGTTAGCTGGGGTGTAGCCTTCCTGGACCTTGACAACAAAGGCTGGCTCGACATCTTCATAGCCAACGGCCACATATACCCGAATGTAGACACTCTGCACAGAGAAAGTCACTATCGTGAAGAGAAGACTCTTTACTATAACCTCGGCAATGGCACATTCGCGGATATCACCGAGCAGTCGGGACCAGGGACCAGGGCGAGGACTGTAGCGCGAGGGATGGCTTATGGAGATCTGCTGAACGATGGTTCACTTGATATTGTCATCAACAATCTCAACTCCACGCCAAATCTGCTCGTCAACCGTGGAAAGAAGAGCAACTGGATTACCGTAAAACTAGTCGGGACAACCAGCAATCGAGACGCAATTGGTGCTCAGGTGAGAGTGCAAGCGGGAACCTTGGTGCAATTGGCCGAAGTGAGAAGCGGTTGCTGTTATCTCTCTCAAAGCGACATGCGTCTACATTTCGGTTTGGGAAATGCTCAAAAGGTAGACGCAGTAGAGGTGCTCTGGCCCAGCGGCAAAAGAGAGAACTTTGTTGTTGAGCGAATCAACCGGGTTGTCGAATTGAAAGAAGGAACCGGGGCTTGACTATTCGGTCGGCTTGCGAAACCGTTGCTTAGCACGATTGCCGCTCCGCAAGGAGAAAAGGAAAATACATGTCACGTAACGCTGGCTTTTTTGCACTATGTTCGGTGAGCGCGATCTTGGCGCTTGGGATCTCGTGTCCGGCTGGATTCGGAGCCGCCATGCCCGAGTTGCGAACCCCAAAAGCGCCTGCTGCGCCCCGTATCAATGGTCCGGTAGTTTATGGCGCAAGGCCTGCGCATCCATTCCTTTATCGAATTCCCTGCACAGGCATTCGGCCCATGCATTTCTCGGCAGCGGGCCTTCCGCCATCACTCACCTTGGATAGGAATACCGGCATCATCTCCGGCAGTACTCCGGAGGCTCCAGGCAATTACCCCGTGACATTGAAGGCTGTAAACTCGCGAGGTCGAGTAACTCGTTCCTTCATGATCGTGGTGGGCAATAGACTCGGCCTCACCCCGCAGATGGGATGGAACGGCTGGTACACGCTGTACGAGCGGCCCGCAGATGCCGACATTCGCAAAGCGGCAGACGCGATGATTGCGTCGGGCATGTCCGAGTACGGATACCAATTCGTAGATATCGACGACGGTTGGGCGAGAAAGCCTGGATCTTCCGATGAGGCGTTGGGGGATCCAACAAGAAATTCGGACGGAACCATCCGTCCAAATGTCCGATTCCCAAACATGTCCAGCCTGACAGCTTACATTCACTCGCTGGGATTGAAAGCCGGCATTTACTCAGGCCCGGGCCCCCTGACTTGCGCGGGGTTAGAGGCTTCATATGAACACGAAGACACCGACGCTCGCCAATATTCGAGTTGGGGTTTTGACTTACTGAAATACGACTGGTGCGGCTATAGCAAAGTCGTCAAGGACAAAAGTCTTCCTGAGTTACAAAAGCCTTATATAAAGATGAGTTCGTTGTTGGAGAAGCAAGATCGGGACATTGTCCTTAATATGTGCCAATACGGAATGGGCGATGTGTGGAAGTGGGGGCGACAGGCAGGCGCTATGTCATGGCGCACGACGGACGATCTGGGCGTGGCAAAAGGTAGCTCACTTCCTGGATTTTATACTGTGGGACTTGCCAATGCAGCACTGGATGCCTATGCAGGGCCTGGAGGCTGGAATGATCCAGACTACATCCTGATTGGAACGGTGGGCGATGCGAATCACAGTGACCTGGCGGCTCAACCAACTCCGTTGAAGCCAGAGGAACAATATAGCTACATGTCCATGTGGGCGCTTATGGCGTCTCCACTTTTCTTCTCTGGGGACATGACAAAGCTGGATGATTTCACGGTTAACATCCTGTGCAACTCGGAAGTGATCGATATCGACCAGGACAAAATGGGAAGACAGGGAAAAGTCATCCGGAAAAACCAGCAGGAGTTAGTTCTGGCCAAACCACTCGCAGACGGATCGGTTGCAGTTGGTTTGTTCAACCTCAGCGAGGGGCCACTTACAATCTCCATTGATTGGAAGGACGTGGCGAGAAGTGGCAAGCTCGCTGTCCGCGATGTTTGGCGTCAGCACGATATTGGTTCGTTCGCGGATGGCTTCAAATCGCAGGTGGCTGCCCACGACGTCGTTCTAGTGCGGCTCATCAAGCCGGGTATCTCTCTGGCCTCGCCGGGGAAATAGTGAGTGAGCGAGAGAGGGATCTCACATGATTCGAGTTTCAATTTCGGCTCTTCTTTTATCTGTACTTTGCGTGACCCAACTGTGGTCCGCGGAAAGCACCCGCCAGATCCTTACTCCGAAACCGCCCGCCGAGGCGAGAGTCAATGGCCCCACGATCTATGGCGCACGTCCGGGTCATCAGTTCATTTACCGGATACCCTGCACAGGCGAGCGGCCGGTTCGCTTCGCGGCCCAGGGCCTGCCCGCGTCGCTGCACCTCGATCCCCTTACCGGCATCATCACCGGCCACGCGCCGGACAAAACCGGCACCTATGCGGTAACACTTCAGGCGTCCAACTCCAATGGAAGATCGTCGAGGCTCTTCCGGATTGTAGTTGGCGACACGCTGGCCCTCACTCCGCCGATGGGTTGGAACGATTGGTACTCGTATTACGAGCAAGTGACAGACAAAGTAATGCGGCAGGCAGCCGATAGGATGATTTCTTCCGGCATGGCCGACTTCGGCTATCAGTATGTGAACGTTGACGGCGGCTGGCAGGTGAATACAAACGGCAAGGATCCTGAAGTGGGCGGGGAGCCGCGCGATCCACAAGGAAACATTCGTCCCAACCGGCGTTTTCCCGACATGCAAGCGCTGGCTGCCTACATCCACAACAAGGGTCTCAAAGCTGGCTTATATACCTCCCCTGGCCCGGTCGACTGCGCTGACTCCACGGGCTCGTATCAACATGAGGAAGCCGACGCACGAACATTCGCGGCGTGGGGATTCGACTTTCTGAAATACGACTGGTGTTCTTACACCACCGTCGCACCGGCAAAGCCGACGTTGGCCGACATGCGCAAGCCGTACGACCTGATGGGCGGAATCCTCAAGAAACAAGATCGCGACATCGTCTTCAACCTCTGCCAGTACGGCATGGGCGACGTCTGGACCTGGGGCGCTGACGCCGGCGGCAATGCCTGGCGGACCACTGGCGATCTGGGTATGACCAAGGACGATCGACTGCCGGCTTTCTACAACATCGGAATTACCAACGCGGCGCTTTCAAGTTATGCGGGCCCCGGCCATTGGAACGACCCGGACTATCTTCTCATCGGCAACGTAGGCGATGCGTTCAAATGGGAGCAATCCCAGGAGCGCTTACCAACGTCACTCACTCCGGATGAGCAATACAGTTATGTTTCGATGTGGTCCCTGATGGCTGCGCCCTTGTTCTTTGCGGGGGACATGACAGCTCTTGATGACTTTACCCTGGGCCTTCTGTGTAACAGCGAAGTCATCGATGTGGACCAGGATGCTCTGGGATGGCAGGCGCGCGTCATTCGCCGATCCCCCGACGAGTTGATTTTGGAGAAACCCCTCGAAGACGGCTCGGTTGCCGTGGGACTCTTCAACCTGACCGGCAGTTCGCGGAAGATGACCGCGAGCCTGACGGACCTTGGTTTGAGCGGCGGCCAGAAACTTCGCGATCTCTGGCGCCAAAAAGAAATTGGCGAAGTAACCGGCTCATTTTCTCATGAGGTGACGCGGCACGGCGTGATCCTTGTGCGCTTCTCACCGATGCGGATAGGTCGGTAGGAGATTGCAACGATCATTGACTTTCTCTCAGCCCCAGGAGCATGAGAGAGCCCTTTAACACTTATGAACCGGCAGACTTTGTTTAAGGAGAACCATGCTTAGCTTGAACCGGCGGACTTTTGTACAACTCTCGTCTGGCGCTGCTCTCGGCGCTGCATCGCGCGGGATCTTCGGCCTTACCGATGCGCCCTCAATCTCCAGCCAGTCGGGCATTGTTCGCGTTAAGGGCTCGGACTATAGCTGGGAGTATTCGCAGAACGACGATACGTTCAAGCTGCGCGACTCCAGGAATCGGCTGATCGCAAGCGGAAGAATGCAGCCGGCCGTTGTGGTGGCTCCGGCAGGCGAGCCCGCGCTCAGGCAATGCACGCTTGGAAAGCCATCTGCGCCTCGCTCTGAAAAGGGCCGCGTGACGGTCGACTACGAGGGCGTAAACGGGGGCGGCCGGCTGTCTTTGACCTGGCGCTTCGACGAGCATGGTATCTGGACCGAACCTATCGTTTATGAAGCACCAGCGGCTCAGGATGTGGTAAGTCTGCATTACTTCGCCGATGTCAAAGCCAACAATCCTGTGCCGTCGCTTCATGCGAGTTATCTTGTGGTTCCCGGCATCAGCGAAGCAGCTACGATCAGCCCCATTGTGCGAGACAACGTCTCTCTCAACGAAAGCGTCTGGCTGGGCAGGGGCAGTTCTTCGCCCGGGCCTTCACAGCAGTGGGGCCTGCCCGTGCATTATTTCTGCGGCTTCAGCGTCGATGATTCAAGTGGAGCGCGGAACAGTTTTACTGAGGGCAGGTCGGCTTCCTTCACTTGCGGTCTGGCAGATCTTCCCGGCGGCGATCTGTTTCTTCAGCTCGCTTCCGGCAAGAGCAGCTTGTGGATCGATTATCGCGGCGACCTGTGGAAGCATATGCGCGGGCCGGGCCCCATCTCGCTGGGCGCGACGCTTTACTGGTCCATCGCGGCTGATTACTACAATGCGATCGCCGGCTACTATCAAGGACTACTTCAGGCAGGCGTAATTCATAAGTCTCAACCTTCTGCGAAAAAGATAGCCACCGCCTTGACTCCACAGTTTTGCACATGGGGATCGCAGGTCGACCGGAAGAAAGATGATAGCCGTATGGACGAGGCTTATCTTACCGGGATATTCGAAGAACTCAAGGCCTCAGGGATGAAAGCAGGAATGCTTTCGATCGACGCCAAGTGGGAAGGAAGCTATGGCAAGCTGGAACACTCTGCCGTTCGGCTGCCTCACTTTGAGCAGTTCCTCGAGCAGGTGCGCTCGGAGGGGTACCGGATTGGTGTCTGGGCGGCGCTCATGCGTTGCGAGCACCCGGCTGAGTTGGGCCTGACCACGGAGCACATGCTCAAAAAGCCGGATGGACAACCGTTCACTGTCAGTTGGGATGACAGTCCAGCATATTACATCATGGATTTTACCCAACCGGAAGTTGCAAAGGTCCTCGAAGATGTAGCTCGGAAGTTCATGCGCAGATACAAGGTGGACCTGCTCAAATTCGACTTTGGTTATGAGATGCCGTCGGTTGCTGACGCCGCGCCCCGCGACAAAAAGTGGACCGGGGAGCGGTTGATGTGGAAGGGGCTCGACGTCCTGATCAATGCGATGCGGAAGGAGAATCCTGACCTGGTGGTGATGTATTACAACTTATCGCCGCTCTTCCTGGATTACTTCGACCTGTACAGCCCAGACGATCTTTTTGAGAACGCCGGGGAATACGACGTAGAAGCAAACCGCCGTTTCTTCTTCAGCAGCCTATTGGGTCAGTTGGGAGTTCCCACCTATAGCTCCACGGGGTACGACTGGGCATCCACGTCCAATATCTGGTTCGATGCCGCCGCCTCGGGAACCATAGGCTCAATGAATGACTTCAAGGCTGATGAGCAAGGGGAGGGCTGTACCCCAGAGTTAGCGGCAAGATACAACGGCCTGACCCATGTGTTGCGGCCTACGGCCACTTTCGAAATATTGCCCCTCGATTATGTTCCGGAAGCTCCGACGCTGGGTGCGCATGCGCGCTCATGGGCTCGAATCGAAGCAGGGCAACTGGTTCTGCTGGCGTTCCGGCCGCCTGTGCCAGGTGACTATCGGCCTCTGGCGCGACAAACCGACGATCCGCGTGTCAAGGGCGCGGTTCTATCCAGCACGCCTGTCGCGGTTGCGTCCAAGACCGGGGATAGCATTGCATCCAGCGGAAATCTTGCCATCGTTTCTTACGGGGATGGGGAAATAGTTATTCGCCGCCAATCTGGGACGAAGGCGGAGATCATCTCCCACTACTTTGGAGAGACGGCAACCAGGAGCCATGCGTCGATCGAGAACGGCCAACTAAAGATCACCGTGCTCGAACGCAATCCAGCAGGCAAGCCGCTGGAATGGATCGAGGTGCATATATCCTAGGAGTCTGTCGGAAATAGCGCAATTGCCGACAGTTGTTTTGCGCGGTTGCGCGTGGTGACGAGTTGCGAGCCACAGCGAACGGTGCATGGT
>ODAK010003494.1_pt1 | contig 16243 bp, 8 predicted proteins | sample 1539591 | NCBI WGS metagenome assembly ODAK01 (sample SAMEA3539303, study PRJEB22396) | soil metagenome | biome: tundra; feature: field; material: soil | place: USA | collected 2010-05 | depth 0.15 m
GAACTGATTCTGAACCACTTAAGCGGCTTTCAACCTCACCCGTGACGAACTTCGGCTAACTTTCCAAGGCAGCCGAGAAATGCAACAGAGGCGAATTCTTAAACCTGTAAGAGCGATCCTCGACATGGTTTCCAACAACGGTGATCTTATCGAGGTTGCCCTGACCCATTCCGGCATCGGTCATCGCCTGCAGATAAATAATCTTCTTGGAGTTGAAACCCATAAGGCGGCCACTGCTGGTGTTTCTATTTGAAAAGCCTCGGAGCAAAATCGTTCAAGTCTCTTCGCCACGTAAGCCATTCGTGAGCCGTACCGGGAGAAGAGAAGTAGACGTACTTGATTCCGGCCTTGTCCAGCATTGACCGGAATTCTCCGATCGCTGCCGGGAACGGATTGGGCTCCTTGGTTCCCATGCCGAGCCAAAGCAGCTTTACCTTCTGGTTGAATGCCGCGCCGTCTTTGAACTTGCCATCGAACGCCGTCGCCGGATCCAGGGGGTCAGTGCTCAAGCCGTTCATGGTTCCGCTGAATCCACCTATGTAGCTGAACTTATCCAGATTATTTGTCGTGAGCCTCAATGTTTGATTGGCTCCCATGGAAAGACCAGCCATCGCCCTGTGCTCCCGATCGGCGATCGTTCTGAAACTGGAGTCGATCATCGGGATCACGTCCTTCGTGATTACATCCTCAAACGCACTCGTATCGCCCGACGACACCCTTGAGGCAGATGGCGCCATCGATTGCCCTGGTTGCGAAGCGTATCCGTTATCCATGACGATAATCATTGGGACCGCCTTCTTTGCGGCGATCAGGTTGTCGAGAATCAGATTTGCGTGTCCCTGGAAGATCCATCCGGTTTCGTCTTCACCCATGCCGTGCTGCAGGTAAAGCACCGGGTAGCGCGCATCGGAGTTGGTATCGTAATCGGGCGGTGTGTAGACAAAGCAGCGCCGCCATTGCCCCGTGACCTTCGAGTGATAGACCCGGATGCGCGCATCGCCGTGCGGCACGTCGTTCGCAAGGTAGTAGTCAACTCCATCTTCGGGCACTTCGATTCCACTCGCGTCCTTTCCCGTGCCGAAAAACGCATGGCTGCCGGGGTCGTTGACCGCGACGCCATCCACGAGTAGTGAATAGTAATGAAAACCAACCACCAGGGGAGGCGTGGTCACGCTCCACACGCCGTCACTTCCGCGCGTCATGAGATACTTGCCGCCGGCCACCTGCACCTCGACCTTTTGTGCATCAGGCGCCTTGAACTGGAATACCGCACTTTTATCCGGCAGTACGCGCGGGTATTGAGCACCAAATACATTCGTCGATGCAGGCGGAGCATCCTCGACAGCCGAGGCCTGCCATGCGGCGCGCCGTAGCCGGCCTGCGGTGAATCCGCCGGATGGTCAGGATGCTGATCGAAATAGTAGATGTACGCTTTCCCCTTGCCCAACCTGGCCTGCATCTGCGCCCATGTCCACGTATGCCAACCGAATGCTGCATCTCGCGAAAGATCGCGTGCGGTCTTGGGCACAGTCGTTTCGCCGGTTGGATACGCGCTCAGCAGGCTATCGGCGAAGGTGCCGTAACGCTTGCGCGTGTTGTCGATATATTCCTTGGAACTATGAGGCGGCGAGAAACTCGCGCCTTCGTCCGAGTTGTATCCAACCAGAATGGGCGTGTCGTTGAACTGCTTTGCATCGTATATTTTGTATTGGTCGTCGGGGAGCACCCAGCCATCGACAATCGGCCATGCCATGCCACGCTGACCGCGTGTTGCGGCCATAATCTTCTCTGCCGGCATGTTTCGCAGTTCCGCGATCGAGGCCGCACCGGCACTTTTGGCGAGTGCTTCTCCACTACGTTCCGCGTCAGAAAGTGTTCGCATGTTTTCGCCGGGCTGTCCCGCCGACCGCGGGTGACCGAACGAACCGCCGCTCTCTGAAATCGCGCCCTGAAACAGTCCCTTCGCCAACGGCGAAGCGGACAACTGGCTTACCGCAATTCCTCCTGCCGACTCACCGAAGATTGTCACCTTGGTTGGATCGCCGCCAAACCTGGCAATGTTTTTCTGTATCCACTGCAAGCCGGCGATCATGTCCAGTAGGCCGTAGTTTCCTGAAACGTTCTGTGGCGATTCCGCACTCAGCTCCGGATGCGCCATGAACCCAATCGGTCCCAAGCGATAAGCGATACTGACCAGCACCACTCCCTTTCGAGCCAAGACCTCTCCACTGTAGGTCGGAACGGAGGTGGCCCCGGCGTTGAACCCGCCACCATAAATCCAGACAAGGACAGGGACATGAGCAGAGGCGGATTTCGCAGGCGTCCAGACATTCAGATAGAGGCAGTCTTCGCTCATTGCAGGAGCTGCCTGACCCGGCGGCGTAAAACCGCCCTGTACGCACTCCGGCGCAAATTTGTCGGCGTTTCGCACGCCTTCCCAACTCGCCGCTGGCTTCGGTGCCCGCCAACGCAGGTCGCCGATTGGAGGTGCTGCAAAGGGCACGCCGCGATAGACGGTCAATCCCTGTTCAACGGTGCCCTTCAACAGGCCCTGCTCGACCTTCACGGTAGAATCCGCGGCCGCACTCATCAACGGCGCCGCTGCGATGGCGATTGCAAGCAAAACCCTTTTCATGTTCAATTCCCTCTCTTCGTTCCATAGAACAGACATTGGACAAACACCACAAGATCCTCGCGCCACGCCAACGATCGGTAGGCGGCGCAATCATGGGCGAGTCAGAACGCCGAATTCTAATGCCCCGCCTGAGCTATCGGGAACCGATAGATGTTTACGCTTATCGGCGCAACCGTGATGGAGGCGGGAGCGCTGCCAATGGGAGACTCCTTGATTGCAAGCTGCGGCGCTTGTCCGACGCGGTTCACCGCATCGGGGCTATTCGCTGTCACCTGCCACAGTGTCGATGGCCCGGCAATCTGCGCGCCGATCACGCTCAGATCGACCTTCTGCTCTGACTCGGTTGCGTTCACGACGGAGACGATCAGGTACTTGCGATCGGGACTGAGTGCTGCATACATGTCGAGAGGGTAGGTTGGACTACCGGAGGGTTTCTCTGGCTGATCGGGGGAGCCGGCAGGAAACTTGGGCGCTGGTTGAGGCGAATTGCCCGACAGAGCGACCGGAATAGCGCCGGCGAAGTGGTCGCCGTACATCCTGTAGACGAGTCCGAGCCCGCTGATGGTCGAGGCGGTGCGGTTAAAGTCGATCAATGAAACACCGGTGGTCTGCGCGCCCATTGTCAGGAAGTCAGTGTAACGCTGCATCTCGTTGAGGATCATCGCATAGGCCAGTGCCTGTTTCAGATTCTCACCACCAAAAGGACCGCCGGCCGTGAAGTTGAAGTAGGCGTATTCGTCAATGGAGAGAGGGATCTTTTTCTCGACAATCTGCGGGAAGCGGTGCTGGTATCCCTGCCATTCTTCGGCCTTGAGGCGTACGGTATCGGCTGGATAACGAGACGCTTCGAGTAATGTCTGGTCAACTTTCACATAGGCATCGTCGTTGGGCTTGTCGGCCGCGAGAGTCTTTCCCTTCTCGATATCCCAATGGTGGCCCCCGCCAGCGTACCAGTGCTCGGCGATCATATCGAAGTTGCCCAGGCAATTCTTCAGAAAGCCGCCTGTCCAGTCGTAGTCCGATCCGTATAGAGGCTGGAGATTTCCGACATATTTGGCGCGCTGATCGTGCGGCACGTTGTCGTTCTGCAGCATCAGCCCAGAGGCAATCAGAGTAATTGAGGGATCCACGGCGCGCATGGCTTTGGCAAATTCGTTGTGCTTCAGCATGAAGTACTTCAAATCTGTACGGCCGAGCTGCCAGCTGCCCCAGGGCTCATTGCCGATATTCCAGAGCCTGACGTGGTAAGGCTCGGAATGGCCGTTCTTCGCACGCTGCGCTCCCATGTGTGTGTTGACCGATCCGTTCATGTACTCGACTTCTTCCGCGGCCGAGTGCGAATCGCCAAAGCCGGCATTGACGCTGATGTACGGCTCCACGTCGATGAGTTTGCACAAAGTCATGAATTCATCCAGCCCCAGGTCGTTGGTCTGCATGGCATTCCACGCATAGTCAAAGTCCGGGGGGCGCTTATCGATATCGCCGACGATGTGGTACCAGATCAAGCCGGAGGTGTAGTTGCCGCCATAGCGCCAGAAGCCCATCTTGATCTGCCGCAGAAGGGAAGTGGTGTCGGGCCGGAACCCCTGAACGTTGTCGGCAGGCATCAGAGAAAGCGTGCCGATGTGGAAGTTCCCGGTGCCTGTGCCTGAAATCTCTATGGATGCCTCTGTGGTATCGGCTTTCGACGTGAAGGCGAGCGCAAACTTCTTGTACTCACTGGTAAGCGCCGGAATGGCGATAGTCTGCCGATCAACTTCGCCGTTGCCCCAGATCAACGACACTTTAACCTTGCTGCCTGGTGTTCCACGGAGATAGATGCGCCCCGTGTACTTCTTGCCATTGACCAGGGCGAGGCCTTCTTGCCGGATACCGTGCGGTGTCGAAGCATCGATCGTAATGCGCGGACTCTGGTCACCGACAAACGGTGCGTCCTTGTCCATCGAAACCACGTCTTCGGGGCCGACAGGGTTCCATTGGCGAAGCCTCATGCGGAACATGCCGCCTCCCTGCGTTGAAGGTGGTTCTGGCTTCTTGGCGGTGATCGGGAAGTAGAACTTGCGGTCATCGAGCATTTCAGCCCAGAGACTGCCATACATCGTACTGCCAATGTGCTCGATGAACTGGCCATAAAGGTACTTCGAGACCGGCGGTGCAGTCTGTTGCGTATCGATGGTCACCTTCAGTTGGTCAGGAACGGCTGGCCCCGAATGTTGGGCGGTGGATGCGACAGTACATCCAAGCCACAACGCCGTTGCTGCGAACATCAAAACTCTTGCTTTCATCGTGCACCATCCTAGTCCTTTGAGTTGGCTAAATCTTTTCTTGTGTTATCTAAGGTCCGAGCGGCTTGGTGCGCAAGGAATTCAACTCGGACGCGGAAACTCTTATTGTGCGCCTCCGACCACATTGGAAACCCGCAGTTGTGTTCGAGCGTTGACGTAGCATATCCGCACAGCAAGAACTCTATTGCAGATATGCGCGATTTTCTGCTCTCCGGAAATCGTTTACTGGAGCAGAAGTAAATCGCTTTTTCAGGACAAAGGCATCGTATCCACAAAGTATGACGCTGAAAAGCAGGATTTTTCGAAAACTGTCATCGATATTTTAGATATTGCGTCAACGAAGCTCCCTGGGGCGCTTATCAACAGTCCTCAACTTGACAGCCAATTGGGCAGCGATTCTAATGGGCTCCTTTGGAATACGCTTTCTTCGCGAGTAGCATTGAGCGCCCTCGATCAGAGTTAGCTGAGTTGTTTTCCGCGCCACGAATGGCGGCGTGTTGTCTGAATAACCCAAAGGAAGAGATGGAGACCTTATGTCACAATCTGGCAATCGTATCCTCATGAATCGTCGTGAGGCTTTGCTCTTTTCGGCAACAGCAGGAATGAGCGTCGCACTGGGGCGGCCGGCTCTTGCAATGGACAGCACCAAAACTGCCGCTCACCAGGAACCCGGAAACTGCTCTACGCCGCGCACAGCCATTGCGAACACACAGTACGGTAAAGTTCGCGGTTTTGTAGCCGGAGATGTGTTCACGTTCAAGGGCATCCCTTACGGTCAGGACACGGGTGGCGAAAATCGCTGGCTGCCGGCAAAGCCGCCGACTCCCTGGAAGGACGAGTATCCCGCACTGATCTACGGAGGCAACTGTCCGCAGAACCTGCATGACTGGACGGGGATCGAGCAAACGTTCCTGCAGGACTGGGACGATGGCTATCAGAGCGAGGACATGCTCAAGCTGAACGTCTGGACGCCGAGTCTGACGGGCAAGCGCCCGGTCATGTTCTATATCCACGGCGGCGGGTACAGCTTCGGTTCGTCGTATGAATTGCCTTCGCATGAAGGCGCACAGATGGCCCGGCACCATGATGTGGTGCAGGTGTCGGTCAATCACAGGCTCAACGCGCTTGGATTCATGGATGTTTCTGAGGTCGGCGGTTCTGCATACGATGAATCCGTCAATGTGGGCATGACCGACCTGGTTGCGGCTCTGAAGTGGGTTCAGGAGAACATCTCGAACTTCGGTGGTGATCCGGACAAGGTGATGATCTATGGCCAGTCCGGCGGCGGTTCCAAGGTAACCACGCTGTTGGGCATGCCATCAGCGGCTGGGCTGATCCATCGCGCCTCGGCACAGTCGGGAGGTGGCGGCAACATCCCGACCCGTGAACAGCAAAAAGAGTATGCGCGGGAGATCGTGAAGGAACTTGGCATTGGCGCGCACGATATTGAGGCACTGCAGAAGATGGAGTGGTCGAAACTGAACAAGGCGGGAAATGCTGTCTCGGCCAGGATGTTTCCGCGTGGTGCGGGTGCGCCCGGACCGTTTGGGCCTCCGCGCGCCGGCTGGAGCCCCAGCGTTGACGGGAACGTCATCACGATGAGATCGTTCTCGGACGCTGCTCCTGATATCTCGAAGAATGTGCCGATGTTGATGGGTTCGGTGAGCGAAGAGGGAAACCGCATGCGCTCCCGCCCGACCGAGGAAGAGTGGCATGCCACGCTCGCCAAGGCTTATGGCGAGGAGAAGGCAACCGCAATTGTTGCCGGCCTGAAAAAGGCATATCCGAAGAAGAGCATCCGCACGCTGTCCTATATGTGCGCCGGCCCGGGGTTGAACGGCCTCTCGATGCGGAACAATGTGGTGAAGATGGCCAAATTGAAGCATGACCTGAAGGCGGCGCCTGCATACGCGTACTACTTCACATGGCAATCGCCAATGCTGGAAGATGCGGGCGCATGGCATACCGCCGAACTCGCGTTCTGCTTCGACAACACCAAACGGTGCGAACAAGGCACAGGCAACACGCCCGAGGCGCAGGCGCTGGCGAAGAAAATGGCCACCGCGTGGGCAAACTTCGCCCGCACCGGGAATCCCAGCCAGCCAGGATTGACGTGGACGCCAACTGACCCGGAAAGCTGCAAGACCATGGTTTTCGATAACGAATGCCGCATGGTCGATGATCCGGAAGGAGAGATACGCAAGATTTTGTTAAGTTGAGTGACTTCAACAAGCACATGCAGAACCAGAACTGCATTCTGCGTCTACCGGCAACAGGGCGTCCAGGTCACCCATGTCTGTTTCAGACCGTGGAACTATCATCACGGCACGCCAAGTGAGGGAATGATGAAGCGCAGGGATTTTCTCCAGAAGGGAACATTTGTTGCCGGACTCGTCGGTTCACAAACACTCATTGCGCCGCTGCTTATCGGCGAAGACAAAACAGTGAGGCCTGCTCCGTCAAGGTCGCAAACAACGGTGGCGCCGAAGGAAGTGCGCACAGCCGAATATCTAAAGCGCGCAAAGGTCCAGAAATATCCACCCAAATCGCCGACCTTCAGAGCGTCGGAAATGGCGGCCGACATACCGGTTTTGCCGATGCCGCTGATGGATCGGCTCAAGCGGAACATCGTGCCGCGCATGGGATTCTGCAGTCTCGAGCCCGGCAAGACGGTCAGCGACGGAGTCACCTCCGGCAACGGACACATGAATATCGAAGTAATGTGCGACCCCTACGCGGAGCAAGTCCTCTTTCACCACGAAAGCCTGCTGATGCCGTGGAAGAGGCCCTTTGAGGCTCCCAAGGCCGCGGTTGTGTTTCCGCAAGTACGGCAAATGGTATTGGATGGGAAATACCAGGAAGCGATTGAACTGGCGTTCAAGGAAATGAACAAGGGTCCCATCAAGCAAAATACCGGGCCGCATCCCACGGTCCCGGCATTCATGATGAATCTTGATTTTCCGAAGACCGCGGCGGTCAAGGATTATCTGCGCACGGTTGACTTCGAAAGCAATGAAGTTAAAGTGCATTGGAGCGATGAGCGCGGCGAATGGGTCCGCAAGGCATTCACCTCCCGGCCCGACGACGTTGTGGTCCAACTGCTGACCGCCCCGAAGGGGCAGCAGGTGAGTGCCCGTATCGCCGTGCAAAGATACTCGAGGGGAAGGCGCAACCAGGGAGGATTGTTCGGAGGGAATCTCGGAGAAAGCGAGGTTCGGCAAGACTTCAAGGAGGACCGGCTGATTTACAAGTGCCGTCTCGATCCCTCAGTGGATAACAGCGGCTATGCCGGGGTGGCTCGCGTGGTGCGTAACGGCGGCTCGGCGCGAATGGATGGCGACACCCTGGTCATCGAAAACGCTTCGTCCGTAATTATTCTTACTCGTATCGAATGGTTCGCTGACTATAGTGACGACAAAGTGGAAGTTCTTCGGCAGGCTGTCGAACAGTTGAGCCCGGACTATGACGCAATCCTTGAGCGCCATCGCAAAGTCCAGTCTGAAGCTTTGAACCGCGTCACCGTGGACTTTGGCGGCGCCACTCAATATGGAATGTCGACAGAGGAACTGTTGGCCGATCAGAGATCGCGGCGGGACTACTCGCCCGCGTTGCTCGAGAAGATATTTCAGATGGGACGTTACTGGTTCATTCTCGCCAGCGGCAAATATCCCACCATGCAGGCAGAGACGAACGCTAACATTAACCTGCAGATTGCGCCGGGTCCGCAGGGTGACTTACGGGAAGGAATGGATGCCTACTTCAATTGGATGGAGAGCCTGGCGCCGGACTTCCGAGTCAATGCGCAGAACATTTTCGGAATGCGCGGCACCCATTATTCCCTCATTCCACAACAGAATGTCGGCGTCTCGTTCCATTACTCCTGGGCCACTTCGACCGGAGAGATCTGGCCTCATCCCTATTGGCTTTCTGCCGGGGGCTGGTGTATCCGCCCGTTCTGGGATCACTATCTGGTGACCGGAGATGTGAAATTCCTCCGCGAGCGCATAGTTCCCGCACTCAAAGAGCTAACGCTGTTTTACGAAGACTTCCTCACCGTCACCGACAAGAATGGGAATTACATTTTCGCCCCGTCCTTCTCGCCGGAGAACAATCCCTTGAATACAGGCCCTGGGGCAATGATTGCGATCAATGCCTCCATGGACATTGCGGTTTGCCGCGAGGTGCTGACGAACTTGATCGAGGCATGTGAGATGCTCGGTACCGATGCCGATGACGTGCAGAAATGGAAGACGATCCTGGCCAAGTTGCCACCGTACCTGCTCGAACCGGACGGGACCTTAAAAGAATGGGCCTGGCCTACCCTGGAGGAGCGTTACAGCCACCGGCATGTCTCTCATCTCTACGGTGCGTGGCCCGGCGACGAGATCGATCCGGACCGCACGCCGCAACTTGCGCTGGCGGCAATGATCGCCAACAGAAAGCGCGTGCCGGAGAGGTTGGCCGCTCATGGCCGCTGCCATCGCGCTTTGGTTGGCGCGCGGCTCAAGGATTGCTACATGGTGGACACCGAATTGCGGCAACTGATTGAGCAAGGCTATGTCGCGCGGACCCTCAGGTGCTCTCACGATCCCTGGGCGTTCCCGATGCCGGATGCGCAGGGCGGCATTCCTACCATCATGATGGAAATGCTGGCCTACTCGCGCCCTGGCGTGATCGAAGTTTTGCCGGCGCTTCCGGAGATGCTCGAAAAAGGCTCGATCGACGGAATGCTGTTGCGGACCTTTGCCCGGCTCGACAAACTCACATGGAATATGGACGCTAGGACCGTTGACCTGACGGTGACCTCCTTCCGTAATCAGGACATCACGCTGATCGCCCGCTACGGGATCGAAGAGATCAAGGCGCCCGCCGGAGTGTTGGTGGCTCCATTGAAACCGGGCATGGCGAATTGCGATCTGCATCTGCCTGAGGGCAAGCCAGTGAGCATTCAACTTAAACTTGGCATGCACAAGCCAATTGACTGGGTGGCTCAATTACACTAGGCATAACGCTTCGCTGCGCCGGTGTTTGCTAAGGGTTTGACCCGGAAGCAATTGCTGGCGCGATGCGTGAACCCGACCAATCCGCGTTTGTTAACCTCATTTTTCGAAAGGTATTTATGTGGAACGCTTTCTTGTGTTCGATTCTCTTATTGGGCCTGGCGGCGCCGGTGCGGCTTTCGGCTGCCGATCCCGTGCTTTGGTATCGGCATCCGGCGCAGAAGTGGGGCGATGCACTGCCTGTAGGCAACGGCAGACTGGGCGCAATGGTATACGGCGGTATCGCCAAAGAGCACATCCAACTGAATGAAGACACGATCTGGAACGGCAAGAGGCGCGACCGCATTAATCCAGAGGCACTGAAAACGCTGCCGGAAGTTCGGCGCCTGCTATTCGAAGGCAAGCCCCGCGAAGCAGAGGCGCTTGAAGGCAAGAAGATGATGGGCATCCCAAATCGGCAACCGCCGTATCAGCCGTTGGGAGATCTGAACATTGACTTCTCAGGCCAGGATGACGCAGTTGATTATCGCCGTGAGTTGAATCTGGCCACGGGAATTGTGCGCGTGACGTATCGTGCGGGCGATGCCAACTACACGCGCGAAGTGTTTTCCTCCGCGCCGGACCAGGTGCTGGTGGTTCATATCGCCAGTAACAAGCCCGGTAGTCTGTCCTTTCGCGCAATGTTGACCCGCTCGCAAGACAGTCATACAACCGCGGTCGTGCCCGACCGCTTGATTATGCAGGGCGAGGCAATTGCGCATACCAACTTCTGGATCACCCCTAACCTGAAACCGGAACAACGCAAGGCCGAGACGGACCAGCTTGAACCAACAGGAGCAAAGTTCCGTGCTGTGTTACGCGCTGTAAATGAAGGTGGACAAGTTGAGGTTTCCGGAAACGAGCTTGTTGTTTCTGATGCCAATGCCGTAACACTCCTGCTTGTTGCGGCAACGGACTATCGCGGCGGTACCCCGGCTGCATCCTGCGACCAATATCTGTCTCATGCGGCAAAGCCGTACGCAACCCTCAAGTCAGACCACATTGCCGACCATGAGAAACTCTTCCGCCGCGTGGACCTGGAAATGGCGCCGGGAAACGACGCCGCCGCGATCGAGAGTCTTCCCATCGACGAGCGTATCGCTCGGGTGAAGCAAGGCAAAGACGATCCTGAACTCGCCGCGCTCTATTTCCAGTTCGGAAGATATCTGCTGATGGGTAGCAGCCGGCCGGGAACAATGGCGGCAAACCTGCAAGGCATTTGGAACGACAGCATGGCTCCGCCGTGGGACAGTAAGTACACCACGAACATCAATGTGGAGATGAATTACTGGCCCGCGGAAGTTGGCAATCTTCCGGAAACCACACAGCCGTTCTTTGACTTGGTGAAGATGTCGCTCGATAGCGGACGCCGCACCGCGAAGGAGATGTACGGCGCACGCGGCTTTGTGTTCCACCACAACCTTGATGCGTGGGCCGACACTGCTCCGGTCGATTACGGATACGTTGGCGTTTGGCCGATGGGCGGCGCATGGATGGCGCTGCATTATTGGGAACATTACCAATACGGTTTGGACCGCGCATTCCTGAGCCGCGAAGCATATCCAATCATGAAGGAATCGGCGCACTTCTTTCTCGACTTCATGGTCGGCGACGGCAAAGGCCACCTGGTCACGAATCCATCGTATTCGCCTGAGAACAGCTATCGCATGGCCGACGGCACCATCGGCCGGCAGACTGTCGGCGCTACCATGGATTACGAGATCATCTACACGCTTTTCCATGCGACGATCAACGCCTCGCAGATTCTTGGAATCGATGTCGGCTACCGTGCGCAGCTTGAGAAGGCCCTCAAGCGCATTCCTGACTTGAAGATTGGAAAGTATGGCCAGTTACAGGAGTGGAGCGAAGATTACGACGAGCCGACTCCGGGAATGAGCCACGTCTCGCATTTATTTGCGCTGTATCCTTCAGACGAGATCACACTGCGCGGCACGCCTGAACTGGCAAAGGCCGCTCGCATTTCCCTTGAACGCAGGGAAGAAAACGGGGGTGGCAGGGGCGGGTGGCCCAGCGCCTGGTATGCGAACCTGTGGGCCAGGCTCGAAGACGGCGACCGGGCGAATAAGCACATCCAGGATCTGCTAGCCACATCAGCAGAGAGTCTGCTGAACGCCAATCGCCGGTGGTTTCAGATCGACGCGAATTTCGGCGGAGCATCCGGCATAGCCGAAATGCTGCTGCAAAGCCACTCCGGCGAAATCTCATTTCTGCCCGCTCTGCCTTCCGTCTGGTCTGAAGGACACTTCCGCGGACTGAAGGCCCGCGGCGACGTCGAAGTGGATGCAAGCTGGCGAGCGGGCAAGGCGGTCAGTGCGGCATTGCGCCCGGCCAGTGCGGGCGAGTTCATGCTGCGGCCGCCTTGCGGTCAGCGTATCGTGAAGGTGCAGACTGGTGGGCACGGAATTGCGATCACGGAGGTAAACGGCGACTGGCGAGTCCGCCTGGAACCGCAGAACGAATATACAATCGCGTTTGAATAAGTGTGCAGCGGCCTCTGTGCGAAGAGCGCGCGACGTTAAGAATTATGCGTTTCAGCAGACTTTATCAGGGCCTGCCGGGACTAGCGAACTCAGGGGCCAAGCGGAATATTCTAGAACCGCAATCCTCCATATCGGTTGCGCTCAAGGCGCCTGCCCGCTTCGCCTGCAGTGTGGAGCATTCTTGAACAGTCAGCCATTCAATCCATCTATATATTGGCCGCAGGAAGGCCGGGATTCAACTGCTGGCGGTCGAGCTAAATGGTAAGGACGGCCTTGGGGTGACATTTTCGGACAGAACGACTGGCGCACAGGTCGTTAAGGAACTATTGGAGCTATGGTCATATCGAGGACGACTGAGAATCAAGAAGATTCAGAAATGTTCCAACGGCAAAGGTGTAACTATGACCATCCTGAAGGCAACAATGAAACGGTGAAAGAATCTCCACCCGCGATTCCCACCCGTGATTAAGCCGTCTTACACGTATTTCGGCGGCCTTGGCGGCGTGTAAGTAGTTGCAAGTACTGCTTATTGCCGCCCTGAAAAGGCCAGCCTCGGCGGTTCAATCCAGCGCTTGCAGGGTCTCGTGTATGGACGTCACCGAAAATATAGAGACCCGCTGGAATCTCCTCACCGCCTCCAGCAGTTCGGGATCACCTCTGTGGAAACTAGGCCCCGCTCGTAGGCTCCCGGCCGCGAGTATACAGTTCTGTGCGCTGTTCGGTGGTTTGCCCGTATGAGAATGTGTGGGCGCGGGCGGAAAACGTCCACAGTCGGCCCCGAAAAGGTAGTAAACAATCCGCATGTCCCCGGATGAAACGGGAAACTCCCTATGGCGGAGTTAATTGGTAACGAAGGCCCAGTGCTACTCCGGAAGTCCGTCCTTAACTCACAGTGCTCCGTTGGAAACAGCCTGTCCCCACGATTCTTGTGCTGTTCTGCTCCCCGAACTTGCGGCGAGAGCGGGATGCACGCAAACGAAAGTACTCCCTTGGGCTACTCTCTTAAACTGCCTGCTCAGCCGGCGGAGACTCGGACTTCCAAAGCTGGCTCGAGAGGGGATAAGTGCAGAGAGTGTTCCTGGTTGCCTGTTCTGTGGACCAAGTCGCAGAGGAGGCACCTCATGCGCAGGGAGCAACTGGGGGCTTGGTGCACATAGAGTTTCCAGGCTAGAATGCTCAGGTAGTTTAGTTCTCACTGGGCGGGGTAACCTCCCCGGCTGATCGCCTGAGACTATAGTTTGGTATCAACAAAAGAGGGACGGCTCAACCCGTCGTGGCAAGGGGAGGCAGATGTGGACCTCGCGATTGTACTAAAGGTATTGACGGGTGGAGCATTGACTGTGGTCGCGGTCTTGCTTGTGTCGGCAACAGTGCCTGCACAAGTAACGCCGAACACGAACTCGCCAAAGACGGCAGTTTTGCATGCGACCGTTACGATCACCGGAGGTCTGGCATTCACCGGATCCTATGACGATCGCTTGCCAGTCGGCACTTGTGCCGACGTCGCGAAGGGCGGAACCGGCGCGTCCGGTGGTATGGGCGGTGCGATGTTCGGTGTGCCGGTGCCACCGCCCAATCCCGGCGGCAATCCCGGATCGGTCGGCGGCGCCCACACCTTCTCGACCGATGTTGCCGCATGGCCTTATCACGGCCCCGGCACATACACAGGCTCCGGCTTGACCGCGACACAGATGGATGTGGACACCCGGCCCGATGACCAGGAGACTCATATCTTCGCGTTTCCAACCGGCGTGGGGACGCTGATCGTCAAGCCCGAAGCTTCGGGCTCATTCCAGTTCAACGGTTTGCAGGATCCTGGCAGCGTCAGGATCTCTGGTCAGGTCATCTGGACCTGCTCATAGTCGAGACGGCTTAAGCCTTTCCTCTTTTTGTGTCTTGTCTTGGTGGGGAGCCCAGGTCTTACCTCGCCGGTTCCCACCGAGAAGTGGGTGTCCCCCAAAGCGAGTATCTAGCTTAAACCCCCTTGAGCGGCAGTCTTAGCAGCCGGCTCGGGCTAGGCTGTGGGCGATGCCAAGACGTATCTATATTGATGCCGAGGTCATTCCTGGACTGGACCAGGTGTCTCTTTGGTCGGCAACAAACAAAATCTCGCGCGCGCGAGGACCTAGCAAACCAGACGCTGGCCAGCCGGCTTAAGCGGCAAAAGCGGGCGGGCGACGCAGCGATCCGCCAGAAGCGATTGAAAGCAGAACTCCAGCAGCGAAAACTGCTGGAGGAGATCGGTTTTGATTAGGCTTCCAAGGCAGCATTCGACAGATGCCGAGTGCATATCGATGTCTCCTATACGGGACGCCGAACGCAACATCGATTGGCTCAACTGCTTCTGCTATTGGCTACTCGGATTCGCGGGAATCGTCTTAGTGATTCGCGGGGACAATTAGGTTAAGAATCACACATCGCGCGATGGTGCCATTTCTTCTACTCAATCAGGTCGGCCTCTCTCAATGGTTCCAAGATGTCCTTCGCATTTACACCGATCCAGCTGTAGATCCCCCTGAACAGGATCGTCTTCAACACGCTCCTGACGTACCAGTTGGGTATGGTTCCAGCCGAATCTGAAGATCGTTCATCCTGATCAAATGTCTATGAGGATGGAGTTGAGTTCGGTAGCCTGAACGGCACCTTTCTTCGGCAAAGCCAGCAGGATACAAACCCGACTTCGAACAGACTATTTCCTGGGCAGCTCAATGCTCGATGACCACTGATTCGCATCATCAGCGCCCAATATGCTGGCGACCACGCATTTCGTTCCAATCGCAACGGGATCGGCTCCGCTTTGTGTGCGTGATGCGTGCCCCGCAGGTGGCGTCACGGCAAAAGCAGTCTTCACTCAACCTCCCCACCGAAACTCGCAACACGCTGCACACAAATCAAATCGAAGAAGGCAACTCCTACCCAAGTAATTGCCTAGCGATCACTTGCGCTCATTCCGCGAAGTTCAACCGGTAACGGTGAGACTTGGTATATGCTTTGGCTGTGACGGTTTTCCGGAAGAAACTCCGGGGAAACTGCTACGACCATGTGCTTGCGCCAAGACGGATTGTTCATGAGTATGCCGGCTGCCACTTCATTTCTCGCTCATTTGCGATCTCCCAATGAAGGGCAGCTTCTCAAGGACCACCTCCTAAGCATTTCTACAATCACCGCACGGCTGGCCGCGAAGACCGGCATGCCTCGTGTCTGTGCACTAATCGGCCTTGCACACGATCTTGGCAAATACTCCACCGCCTTTCAGAAGTACCTCAGCTGGGTTCCGGGCGTAACCGCATGAACATGCTCTCATTCGCTCCTTCGCGTTTGCAACCTGCCGTCACGCCTCTGAATTTGCTTTGCACTTATCTGAGGTTCGCATGACGTTGCCTAATGGATCTTTCGCAGAACGATACGCTCATACGCTTGCTGATAGCCCATCTTCCGACTGGGAGCCCCTTGGTACTCATCTGGACAAAGTAGCAAACTCCGCATCCGCCTACGCGGAGGCATTTGGAGCACGGCAATGGGGACAAGTTCTCGGCCGTTGCCATGACTTAGGCAAGCTCTCAGACGAGTTCCAGATTTATCTTCGCAACAACGGAGCTGCGTCTGTCGATGCAGGAGCGGAGAACGATGACCGTCGCGGAGGGCGCGTCGACCACGCCACCTTCGGCGCTCGCTTTGTTGCGGAAGCTGTGGGAAAGATCCCCGGTCAAATCCTGGCGTTCTGCATCGCCGGGCATCATACAGGACTGCCGGATGAGTCGTCCTCCGAGGACGCAACGCAGC
>ODAK010003495.1_pt1 | contig 16243 bp, 22 predicted proteins | sample 1539591 | NCBI WGS metagenome assembly ODAK01 (sample SAMEA3539303, study PRJEB22396) | soil metagenome | biome: tundra; feature: field; material: soil | place: USA | collected 2010-05 | depth 0.15 m
TCAGAGCAAAGAATATTGAGATACACCGTTGATGAGCTGTACGAAGATAAAAAGCTTATTATAGAAATAAACGGAAACTATATTCATGCTAATCCCCAAAAGTTTGCAAGCGAAGATATAATCCGTTTGCCAGGCAATAGCTACTCGGCAGAAGAAAAATGGAAATCGGACGCAGCCAAAATACATAAACTAGAACAGTTGGGATATAAAGTGTTTATTATATGGGAAAGTGATAATCTTGAAGAAAAGAAACAAGAGTTGCGTGCCATTATTGAATCTACATAATTGCGCATATCATTAGAAACTACGAATATGATCTATCAGATTTTACTCGATACAAACGCCAAAGTCCGTGAGGTCGAAGATCAGGAAAAATCACGCTTTATTCGCTCCATAATCGATTGTCTAAACATCAATATTGACTTTGATCCCGAGCAAGCACAATCGATGGATGATAAGATATCTCTGCGTTCACAGCTCAAAAAGTTCGATATTACCATCATTGAAGATCTTGATGGTGGGATGCAGATCTTTGCCAAAAGAGATAAGATAGGAGAATGGCGAAAGCCGAAGTATAAACTGAAGGAGAATATAGCGGAAAGAGATCCGAGAAAAAAACTTTATATGGAAATGCAAGTTGAGTTATGGTCATCGTTCGAATGAAGCAAACAATGAAAATCAGGACACTGAATGGCAAAAAAAATCGTGGTATTGGATACATCCGTGTTTATCAACAATCCAACAGCATACGAAAGTTTCAAGGGTCAAAATATAGTAATCGCTATTGCAGTATTAGAGGAGCTTGACAAACTAAAAAAACATTCTGACAATGTTGGGCGTAATGCTCGCGTTGCAATAAAGAAGCTGGATGAACTTTCTGAACAGGGAGAGATCCATAATGGCATAAAGATCAATGATGACATTACTATCACAATAGACGCTAATGACTATGTTGGCTTGGGCGCTGACGCAAAGTATGGCGATGGTAAGATCCTCGCCTGCGCAATGAAGATCAAAGAAACCGCTGGCAAAGTTCCGGTTGTATTGGTTTCACGCGACATCAATCTTCGTGTAAAGGCTCGCGCATTGGGGCTGGAGGCAGAGGGATACGATAAGGGTATTGACGATGGCGATACGGAAATGTATAAAGGATATCGCAACGTAGAGGATGTTGATGCGGGAGATGCGCTGAATGAGGCAGGGTTGCTTTTAGTATCTGATTGTGATGGACTTGACAATCTTTTGCCTAATGAGTATATTTTCTTCACAGGCAAAAAAGGCAAAGGAATAGCGACAGGAAGAAGAGTTGGAAAACAAATAAAGTTGGTAAAAGAAGTTTCTCCGTGGGGACTAAAATCCAAAAACAAAGAACAGTTTTGTGCTATGGATTTATTGATGGACCGTAATGTTGAACTTATCTCGCTAACCGGAAGAAGCGGTGGTGGAAAAACATTGGTTTCGATAGCCAGCGGATTGGAGCAAGTATTGAATGCAAAGATGTATGATACCTTCATGATCTTTCGCCCAATCTCAACAATCGGCAGGGACATCGGCTATCTTCCTGGCTCGGCCTCCGAAAAAATAGAGCCACATTTCGGTGCCATATCAGATGCTTTTGCTTTTCTTTTTTCAGATAAAAGCAAGAAAGGCGGAGAAGGTTGGAAGAAACAACTATTCCAATATCTCGATAATGGGGCAATACAACAAAGCCCAATCACATATCTACGCGGAAGATCTATCGCAAACGCACTCATTCTAATCGACGAAGCACAAAACATCTCACGCGATGAAATAAAAGCCATTCTAACAAGATGTGGAATGAATAGCAAAGTGATTTTGACCGGAGACATCGAGCAGATAGACCAGCAAAACCTCGATGCCACTTCAAACGGTTTATCGTATGTTGTAGATAAGTTTAGAAACTATGACTTTACCGGCTCGGTTCATTTTACAAAGGGCGAACGGAGCCAACTCGCAACGATTGCCAGCGAAATCCTATAACACTAAACGAAAGTTTCTATTCATCGTTGACACCAAACCATCAAGGCATTATTATATTCACAGGAGCCAGAAATGACAGATCAAAAACATACCGCCGTAGCACCGCCCATCGTCCTGCCAACATTCGAACCGCAAGCTGAGAATATCTCCCCGGAAGATAAGGCCGTATTAGAAACCTCAATCGCTAATAAAGAAAAAGCATTGATGAATGCCAAGTTAGCAATAGCACAAAGCGAAACAGCAGCTGTCAATCACGATAACTTTGTGTTGCGTTTAGCTATAAAATACGCCATGAAAGATGGCGATGTAATCGATAATGTAAGCGGAATAATCACAAGAAAATAAGAAAGAGAAAGTAATATGCCATATAGCCAAGAGTTAGCATCATTGATTACAATACGAAACTTTTTGATGAGCGCAGATGAGAATGTTCAATGCAAGCTCTCAAAAGAAGAGAGTAACGGATTACGAACAAAAGTATCAGAGATTGATAGGGCCATTGTAGATCGGGCAATGAAGTTCGATCCAAGCGAAGCAAAAGCAGTTTCTAAAGTCAAACTACAAACTTTTAGCACTTCGGTTGATGTTGAAGATTTGATGAAGGCCGTTGATAGCATCAAACCAGATGATGAGGAACCTTTGCCACAGATTGAACAGCCTGTATCAGGCAAAGTAAAGCATAAGATTGTGAAGCACGGTGTGTAATATGGACACTAAACAAAAAGAGTTTTGTGCAGATGTCATTCAGACATTGGTTCACAACTATGTCGAGTATGACATCACAAAGGCGTTTATAGATGCAACGAGTTATTTCACAATGACCACAGAAGAAAAGCTTGAAGTATCAGAGATTTTACTAACACGATATGCAAATCAAAAGCAATAAAAACCAGTTCGTAAATAAAACCAGTTTCATTGTTTTACACAATGATGAATGGCTGCGAGGTCAACGTCACGCCGGTAAGATTACAACCGGAGCGTTATCTTTGCTCGAAGCAGAAGTAAGGACCGGCACCACTAAAACATTATTGGAACTGGATGTATTAGCAGAAACTTTCATTCGTGATAATGGCTGCAGACCAACTTTTTTGCATTACAAAAATTTTCCCGCAAGTGTATGTTGTTCGGTCAATAAACAACTCGTGCATGGTATCCCAACCGACTATAGGCTGCGCTCCGGTGACTTGATCTCCTTTGATCTTGGCGCAACAGATAATAAAACAGGCGCTATAGGCGATAGTGCGTTCACCACAATCTTTGGCGAACCAAAATCACCAATACATATCAATCTAATACAAGCCACAAAGATTGCACTGAATAAAGCAATCCAATCAGTAAAAGTTGGACAGCGTATTGGTATTATCGGAGAAACAATATCCAATATTGCCAAGATACATGGCCTTTCAGTGGTATCAACATATGGTGGCCATTCCATGAAAATTGGAATGGCTCATGCCCCACCATTCGTATCTAATAAAGATATAGCTGATAACGGAGTTCGCATACAAGAAAATATGTGTCTGGCAATAGAGCCATTGTTTGTTATTGGTGGTTCTGCAAAAACCAAAGTCAGTGATGATGGTTGGACAGTTGCATGTCAAGACTACTGTGCTCATGAAGAAGCGACGATTTATATCCACAAAGATAGTGTTGAAGTTTTGACCAAACGTGATGGAGAAGTTATATGACTATCTATAAGGTTTTCGATAAAGACAAGCAACAATATTGGTCCGGCAGGCCGTATATGGAGTTTGACGAATGGTCAAAAGCAAAGCGCTTTGATAATCTCACAGATGTATTGAACCATTTGGATGATATGCGCAAAGGTTCTGATTGGAGTAAGCGTTCGCCGCAAACAATACCATCATCCTGGGTCATCATTGAATATGAGCTAAAAGAAGTTCATCATTTCAACGCAAAAGAATACGCCGAGGCAAGATGAAGATCGACTTTGATGATAAGAGCTATGTAGAGGCAAAGCGATCCGCAACCACCGGCAAGATCATCCTAACCATTGGCGCATTAGATGGACAATCTAAACGCGTTTCAATAATCAACTCCGTAGAACTAACACAAGAACAGTTTGATACTTTGATAAAACTGCAATGAAAATATACTTCTCGGGAAGTGAAAGCAGCGGAAAAACTACACTCGCTCGCTATACCGCCAAAAAATACAAGTTAGACTTCTTGCCAGAAACCGCCAGAACTGTATTAGCTGAACAAGAGCTGGATATCAATAACATGCGGGCCGATATCGATATGGCAGATAAATATCAACAACTTGTGTTTGATAGGCAGATCAAGGAAGAGCAAAAGCTTACATCATTCGTTGCAGACAGATCGCTTATTGATGTTGTTGCATATTCTTTGCAATATAGCACAATAGGTCATTCATTATATTTCAGTGATGAACTAACCACATACATCAAAGCATTACGTAATGATAAAGCCATTGTATTCTTTGTTCGTCCGTCTAAATCTACGCTGCATAATGATGGTGTAAGGGAAACGGTTTGCTGGGAAAAAGCAGTTAGTATTGACGCTACTATGAAAACGCTCTTTAGCTTGATAAATATTGAATACTATCAAATACATACAGATAGCGCACAAGAAAGAACCCAAATAATCAATCAGGTGTTGTCAAAACTACTATAGGGTGAGCTAAATACTGTCGTATTATAGTATATGGCAATAGATTATAGTCGCACTTTTTATACCATAGCTAACAAGTCTATTCCGGATGGATATACCAATCTTGATGGCGGTGGTCTATACATAACTAACAACACGACACCAATATCGCTTGTTAGTTCAAACACATTCTATCCAGTGCGAACAAACTGGTCAGCTGGATATTTTTCTGGCACAACACTAAATGCAGCGAATGGCACCATTACTTCCAATGTAGTGGGAAATTTCAATGTTGTATGTTCTCTAACCGTAAGCACTTCTTCCAATAATCTACAATTTCAGATTTTCAAGAATGGCATAGTAGTTCCTAACTGTGTAGAGAATATTACACCAGGCTCATATATTGCAGATTTTAGTTATACGATTACACTATCAGGAATAGTGCCATTAGCTAAAAAGGATATTTTAAGCATCTCTGTATCAAGCACTGTTGTTTCGACAGAAACGGTTATTGTAGAGTATGGCAGTTTTAGTATTTCATCGTTATTATATAGTGGCTCTGGTGGTGGGGCCGGACCTGTTGGTCCGGTGGGCCCAGAAGGCCCAGAAGGCCCAGCTGGTGCACCAGGTCCACAAGGAGCAACCGGACCAATAGGTCCCGAACTAATATTCGATTTATTCGGTGATGGTTCGGACGGTGTGGCAGTTTGTGATGGCGTATCAACTGTTGTTGGTATGGCGTTGATATCAGTTAGTTACGGTGGAAATGGTGCGGGCTATGTAATGACACGTGATTGTTTCTTTAGCAATCTCACTGTCAATGCTGGCATTAGGATCAACACACACGGTTACCGTCTCTTTGTTAGTGAATGGCTAATCAATAATGGTCTTATTCACGCTAATGGTGGTGATGGGCACACTGGTAACTACAACGGTACTCCAACTGCTGGAAATGTTCAAGGAGGAATTGGTGGTGGCAGTGCTGGCTGGGACACACGCAGATTAGGTTATGGTGCGGGTGGTGGTGGTGATTCATATACTGACACCGTAAATGATATATTCTACACTAACGGTACTGGTTTCGGGAGCAGTTCTACCAATAGTTTTGGAGGAAATGGGGGTGGTAACCACAGTTACTTTGGTGTAGTTACTGGTGGTACGGCTACTCTTCCCACTGTAGAGAAAGGTTCTATTCACGACTTGTTGACCGCAATCACCGGTCGAATATATTCTACAAGTTTGTACATTTTTGGTGGTGGTGGCAGTGGTGCAGGTGATGGCGGATCATTCGGAACACCTGGCGGTGGTGGCGGTGGCGGTGGAGTTCTAGTTGTGGCAGCAAACATTATATCAGGTTCGGGAAACATTACAGCCAACGGTGGAGCCGGTGCCAATAGTCAATGCGGTTGCGGAGGAGGTGGTGGTGGTGTTGCTATTTTTGTTGTAAATGATACTTCACGCTGGACAGGAAGCCTGCAAGCTAACGGTGGTAGTGGTGGTGCTGCTGACGGATCTGCTCAAGGCTCTCTTTCGCATCCTCCAACAATCTATAATTATCCACCATTAGGTCCAGCAGGGAATGGACAACCTGGAACTGCTATCACATTCATAGTTGGTGTTGGTAATAATCCTGGCGGAGATGTTGGTCCTCCAGGAGCGGCGGGTCCAACTGGCCCACCTGGTGCACAAGGCAATCAAGGATCTCCTGGGGTAACTGGTCCAACTGGTCCTCAAGGAGTAACCGGACCATTTGGTGGGCCACAAGGCTCTCCCGGTGTTACAGGTCCAACAGGGCCAATAGGACCGACTGGGCCAACAGGGCCAGCTGGTGTAACAGGTCCAACTGGTTCTCAGGGTGTAACAGGTCCAACTGGTCCACAAGGTGCAACCGGCCCATTTGGCGGACCACCAGGAATACAAGGTTCGCCAGGTGTAACAGGATCACAGGGTATTCAAGGTATTCAAGGCTCTCCCGGAGTAACAGGTGCAACAGGCCCCATTGGACCAACAGGTCCTCTTGGTGGTGGGGCAACCGGATCCATAGGGCCTCAAGGTTCGCCAGGCGTTACTGGTCCAATCGGTCCTCAAGGTATTCAGGGTATAACTGGTGTAACAGGCCCAACTGGTTCCATCGGTCCTCAAGGTGCAACGGGCATTCAAGGTGTAACTGGTGTAACAGGCCCAACTGGATCAGTTGGCCCCCAAGGTGCAACCGGTGTTCAAGGTATAACCGGTGTCACCGGTCCAACTGGTTCAATCGGCCTTCAAGGTGCAACTGGTGTTCAAGGTATAACCGGTGTCACCGGTCCAACAGGTTCAATCGGCCCTCAAGGTGTAACCGGTGTTCCAGGTGTTACAGGTGCAACTGGCCCTCAAGGTGCAACTGGCCCATTCGGTGGACCACCAGGAATACAAGGTTCGCCAGGCGTAACAGGTGCAACCGGTCCAATAGGACCAGCTGGAAGTGGTGGCGGTGGCGGAGCGCCGGGAGCTACGGCGGTGCAAACAGGATATAACTATGGAAACTATCTTATTGCCCCCATTTTTACTGATAATCCATCAACATCATCAAACACTTTCGTTGCAGCAGGAACATTTGAGTTTGACCCAACTGTTATAACTGCACCTAATGGCACTCGAACAATCACATTACGAACAGTTGCCGAAACAACTGGACCACTAATGACAATACAGTTATGGAACTATACAACTGCTACAAATGTTCCAAGCAGTACACTAACAACAACTTCTACTGTTCCAACTGCTATTATTACTATGGATCTAACATCAAATCTAACAAGTGGGAATGCCATATATCAAGTTCAGATAAAAATGGCAACTGGAACAAGAGCAGATCAGGTAAAACTTGATATGGCAACTCTAAAAACTAACTGGTCATGATACTGCATAACAATAGGAATAAATAATGGCAAACGTATTTTCATCTAACTACGCAATTCCATCAAGCGCAAACGTATTAAGCGTGTTGTGGCAGCTTACACGTGTTATGAAAACAGCTGGATGGAGTTATAGAGCATCTGGCAACTCACTAACCAAAGATACAACTGGGATTGCCACTAACGATCTTTGGGGAACCAACGCAACACCGACAAGCGATACTTATAGCAATATCAAAACTACTATAGCTGCGGGTTCCAATGCTGCCTTACTACCACAAGGAACTATTACAGTTGCGTCAACAACTGGCTTTTCCGCAAGTGGGAGCATTTCAATAGTAACAAGTAATGGCTGGCAAACAGTTGCTTATACTGGTGGTGGAGGTGGTGGAACAACATTTACCGGTTGCACTCTTGGCGCCGGAACAATGTATACTGGTGCCGCAGTCACGCAAGGAGCCAGCACAGTAAGTTTTGATGGTGTTGGTGCGTGGTGGACTGCCGCAGGACCTCTCACTGTCAAGATACCGCTAAACGCCTCGCCAACTGGAACACCTATTCGTGGTGAAATCATTACTCAATCTACATCTGGAGCAACAGGAGAACTAATAGGTTATGTATGGGATCCTGTTGGATCAAGCGGATGGGCATCTGTTCTGCCACAAGCAACACAAGAATCAACAACTATTGCTTCTGGCTCTAATGGTGTAGCTCTAACAACTGGAACAATAAATGTAGCCTCAACTACAGGTTTTGCATCAATTGGTAACATACTCGTTTGGTCAAGCCCAGTTGCAACAACTATTGCAGCAGGTTCAAACGGAGCTTCATTACCACAAGGCACAATCAATGTGGCTTCAACTACTGGATTTCCAACTTCAGGTATTATATATGTAACAACTGCAAGCGGCACCCAAACCGTTTATTACACTGGAACATCTGGCGGTAACTCTTTCACTGGTTGTGTAAACGGTGCTGGAGCAATGTCTACTGGTGGCAATGTTTCCGGTGCTCAATCTCCTGTTCAAGTAGCATACACTGGAACATCTGGTGGAAACTCATTTACTGGTTGCACTGGTGGTTCCGGCACTATGACTACTGGAAACGCTGTAACTGGTTTGAGCGCATGTTTTGATGGAACACATACAATAACTGGAGGCATCTCTGGCGCTACTGTAGCTCCTACGGGCACGGTTGTTTATTACCAAAGAGAACTATCTTTTGGCAAGCTAACAACCGATCTTCTAAACGGTAACATCTATTACATTGTAGCGGATTGTGCGTTAGAAGCAAATATGCTGTATTCAACTTTGGCTTCATCGGTTGGATGCACGTCTACAGTTTGGCCAGGTGGAGGCGGAACCAATAATACATTCACAAATGTTTCCGCTGTTTCATCTACAAATCTCAATCTTTGTTTGCGTGGAACTGGCAACTCAACAGCGGGAAGCGATACTTGGTTTTCTGGTGGTGCGGCAACATATGCTACATCGGGGCACGCACAGATGGCATGTACCAATGCCATTCCTTCTGCTGGTGTTTCCGCAGATGGTAGCTTTTGGAATGCACTATCAACTAACACAGCAAATATTATGACTGGTTTTGTATTCACCAGAGTGGATGACTGTGAGCCTGGAGATTTAGATCCATATATTTGTTTACAGAACAATAGTGTTTCCGGGGCCTCCTGGGTTAGAACGTCTGCTACTAGTTACTTAAGTTATTCCATTAATTATTCTACTGGGCTGTTGTTCAGTACTGGTAGTTTTTGCTGGGTCGGTTATCAGGCGCGTGGTTGTACTGTGTTTGCCAGAGATGTTTGCTGCGGATACTATAACTGTTTAGAATATCAGCAAAGTATTGGTGGAACTGTTATCAGTTATACATCAGGCACTATTCGTTTAGTAAGTCACCCGGCAACAACCACTCCAATCATTAGAGAGTCACCACTAATATATACAAATGCTACTATAACAACGATAGCAACTCTAAAACAATTCAAAGGCAGGCCACGATGGTTACAAGCAACATCGATTGGAAATGCATTAGATACTTTAGATGGCAAAACCTGGATGTGTGTATTAAATTATGCTATTGGTAATGGTACACCATCTATATTATTGGGTCCATACGATGGTTCCACAGTCCCGCTAACATAAAGGTATAAATGGCTTCCACAGATCAAGGAATATCAGTATTTTTAGATGGCGAAAAACTAGTCACACCTGCGCAATATATAGGTAATCCACAGCAAAAAAATGGATCATATGGCACTATTGTTTTTGGTCTTCCTGGCCCAAACGGTACAGATCGCGGTTCTACATTTCTTTGCAAAACTCCAATCCCATCTCCATTACCTTTTGCATCTAATCTATTAGCATATTACAAGATGGTTGGATACTATGCAACTGGCAGTATATATGAGTCTTTTGTTGTTATAGGGGCACCATCATCAGCAACTACTGTTAATCCTAATACCGGTCATACCCTGACAAATACTTATGTATCTGCCGTTTGGTCAATCACATAATCTTCCTGATATATACCTTGCAGGAGATATGTATGCATTGTGACAAGATCGCTATATGAATATTTATGACGTTGGCGTAGTTGGTTGTGGCACAGCTGGGTCATTTGCAATATACAAGATAGCAAAAGATCATCCCAATACAAAGTGTGTGTTGTTTGAGGCGGGTAAGCAGCCTGGTAAGCGCCGCTTTCAAATGCAAGGATTTCTTGGATTGTTGCCAAACTCTGATGGCAAACTTTATATCAATGAACTAAATGCTATAAAAAAACTTTGTAAAAGCAAATCAGCTAATATGGCGCTCCAATGGTTTTACAGCAATACTCACAAAGTATTTAATGCAAATATCATCAAAGATACTATCCCATATAAATCCACAGTAAAGAAAATAATAAGTAATAACTTTGCAATAGAATATCAAAACTATATACAAATCATACCAAGAGAAATACATGCATTATCAAAGATTATAGCCGATACACTAAACTCTAACACAAATATCACACAAAATTTTGACGAAGAAATAGCGGATATTCAATATAAAAACAATCAGTTTGTTATTACATCGTATTCGGGCTCTGAAACTATATGTAAAAAGATTATTCTTGCAACAGGCAGATCAGGTTGGCGTGCTACTGATAAACTATTCAATGAGTTTGGGTTGACCAATAAAGACAATATGGTTAGATTTGGAATACGGGCAGAGCTTCCAGCAATCGCTCTCAAAGAATACAATAAATCTAACTGTGTAATATCTAATGATGAACTGGAAATAGGGCCATTAAGTTTCGGTGGCACAGTAGTGCCCGAAGATCATTATGATACCGTTATCTCTTCATTTAGATCCAATGAAAGCAGATGGGCATCAGACAAGGTTTCATTCAATGTGTTAGGTAAGCATAATGTTGAAGATAGTGTGAAATATCTCGACCGCATTGGACAACTTACCTTTATATTGACTAATGAACGAGTGCTGAAAGAAAAAATTAGTTCCATCTTGACAAAACGGGCGAAGATATCCATATTATCAGAGTATGATTGGCTTGTGTCCGCAATCTCAAATATTGCAACATTTATGCCAGAGATTTCCAATGGCTCCTTTTATACACCAACACTTTTGCCCATTGTATCAAAAGTAAAACTAAATGCAAAACTGCAAACGGAACATAAGGATTTGATTTTGGCAGGAGAAACAGCTGGATATTCAGGATTACTATTTGCAATACTTTCAGGGATTATAGCGGGAGATAACGCGGCAACATGAACGGTAAGAAAACTAATAACGCAGCACAAAGCTTCGACAGTTTTGATATAAGAGAATATCAGGGTGCTAAAACTAATATTCATCGATTTGACTATGATGATTTATTCGATGAGAATAAAGACATCATTGAGGATGTGTTTAGAGTGAAGCATTCTTCAACACCAAAGCGCGGCGAGAGGTGGAAGATTTTTAGAAACGATGAGATTGTAGTTGAGCTTGACGGATCGAAACTATCAAACAAGTATTGCGAGTTTTTACGCTCGCTGGATGGGGTTAGATGGTTGCTGGCAAAGGCTAAAACAAATATTAGTGATATTAGAAATATAAGTAGGATAAAGACAACGTTGAAGAAAGAGATGCAAAAGTAATGAAAACAAATTTAGTATTGTATGTTTGTGATACAGAAACTACTGGTCTATCAGTGCAAAAAGGTTGTGAGATAATAGAAATCTCATTATATAGACTGTCAGATAATGCGCAAAAGACTTGGTGCATCAAACCTATGAACTATGAGGCTGTTGAAGCAGAGGCATTGCGTATAAATGGACACAAGCTTGATGATATGAAACATCTCACGAAGTTCGGAGTAGAAGCATATAAAGATCCTGCATCCGTAGTTGTCGAGATTGAAAACTTCATGGCAGAAGATCTTGTGTCATCTGGTGAGCGCGTGTTATGTGGCCAGAATGTGCAGTTCGATTTGGTGTTTATTGAGAAGCTGTGGGCTGACAATAATGCAACTGATACTTTTCCATTTGGTAAGCGGCCATTGTTACTTGATACCAAGCAGATTGCTTTGTTTATAGATATTGCAACTGGTGAAAAGAGTGAGTTTTACAATCTGGCTTCGCTGGTTACGAAGTATGGAGTGAAGAAAGAAAAAGCACATCGCGCAGATAGTGACACAAGAGTTACCAAGAATGTATTATTGGCCCAGTTCAATAAGGTATCAGAGTTGATAGCACAATCAGATCTATCAGCGCAGTGAAAATACTTTATGCGGCAGGTAACCGAGAAGGCTCATATCTACAATACAAGCGTTTTTTACAATCAATCAACAATAAAAATATTGTTCTGAAAACTTCTGGATATCAAAAATCAATCAAAGATCTAAATGTTGACTATACGTTAGACGCACTAATAAGTTTTACAAAAGATGATAAAGGTCTTTCATATAACGGAAACTATAACTACTATTACAAACAAATACAATCATTTGCTCCCGATCTAATCATTAGCGATCTTGAGCTTTATACATCTTTGATAGCGCTTGAACTCAAAATACAACTCTGGCAAGTAAGTTCCTTGTTGCTTTACTGGGCATTACCAGATGAGATCAAAAATCAGATGAATATATGGATTTCCAGTCCATATGCATTTAGTTTCGGAGCACCATCCAATATACAAAAGATCAAACACATACTTGCAAACTCAAATAAACGATATGTTGTATCACATCTGTGTGACACAAGTTATACCACAAATCTCAAAGATCATTTTGAATGGGTAAGACCAGAGTTTGAGCTAATGGAAACTTTCAATACTAATACATCCGATGGCAATGAAACAGTAACTTCTGATCTATTCTATAATCAAAAGGAATATTGCTTCGATCATATAAATAAAAATGATCCCGAGGCAATAATAGTATCAGAGATAGATAAGTTGTATTCACACAATGGTTCTATGGCAATCGAAATAAATGATAATGTGAAGTTTTTGAAAGAGCTAATATGAAGTATATATGTTTAGATATTGGTAATGTTATATGTAAGGTTGATTTCAATAACTTTACGAATAAAATGGTAACGTTCTTGAATATAACTCCTGAAGCTGCGTGGCAGTTTCTTGTTGATGTGCAACCGGCGCATGATAAGGGAAACATTTATATAGACGAAGCATTAGCTCAAAACTATATGGCTACAAAATCAGTAAGAAAAGAACTTGTAGAAGAGTGGAATAAAACAGTTACAGCAGATCCCCGTATGTTGACATGGATGGTATCGCTTCTGGAAAAAGAAGTTGAAGTTGCACTATTGAGCAATATGGGATGGGAGCATGCGGCAATCATCGGAGATATTCTAACACCAAAGCTTTACGAACAGTGCGAACCATTTTTGAGTTGCTATATGGGCATGCGAAAACCAATGCCAAAATACTATAGTCAGGTACTCACACACTACCCGAAGTTCACCGGCAGCGTTTATCTTGATGATCGCCCTGAAAACATAGAGGCTGGTATCAAGGCTGGTTTCAATGGTCAGCTATTTGAGTTAGACAAAGAAAATGCCAACCTTGAACAAAGATTGGCGGAAATAGAAAAGATGGTTTTGGCTTGATATATACCATAATGAAAGAGGTATAAATGGACAAGCCAGTAAAAGAAGTAAACAGATTTATTCAACCAGGCAAAGAACGATTGGTAAAAGCATCGGCACTCCAACCTGTGAATAGTGGTCTCAAACTTTTGATCAATGTATGTGCGCAAAACGGTCAGTATGATCAGCCTTTCGATAAAGAGCTGGCCAAAAAGTGGTCAAAGGTTCGTGAGGACTATCGTCGTGCCTACGTTAGTAATACAAACTTCAAGCTCGGTTGTTTGATTGATACCGCTGTTAGTTCGGACATTTGGAATATCAGTATGGTTGTCAAAGACAAAGATGGTAATCTAAACCAAAAAGGCCTTGAACTTGCTGTAAAGAACCTTGCCAAGATGGCCAAGGCAGAACAAGCCAGTTTGCATTTTGCAGCAGAAGTTCTTGAAGCTACCGCAGGATTGAAAGAACTAATCATGAGTGAAGCCGTTGCCAATGGCACCAATCTTTATGTATACGTCAAAGGCGAATAATAAAGCATATATCGGTATCATTATGTGGCAGACTATCTACCCGGTGATCAGGTTGTATGCCTAATACGCGACAAGGCCATAGTCAACGCCGCAGATCTTGAATATGATCTAAAGGCTATTTTCGATGTTCTAACCACATATGCTGAAGGTTTGATCCTCTATGTTCCAAGCGATTTTGCGCTTGACGATTGTATGTTTTTGAATGCTTACAACTGCGATCGTTTTGGACTTGACCGTAAGTTTCTCAATAGCCTGGCTTATTATATCACAGAGTATAAGGTCTATGAGATTTACCAACAGATTGATGGGCTATGTTGCGCTCATTGCAAAGACTTCTTTCCTATGGCAATCGGCAACCAAGAAAACGGCACTCTAATCTGCTATTCGTGTAGACAAAATCCCTGGCGATAATTCCGTATAGGTGTATGAACACAAAAGCATTACTTGATTATATGGATAAGTTCTTGGCTTTGGCCGAAAATGAGAGGCAAACCGATAAGCCAACCCTACCTATCCCTTCAACGAGTAACGCGGAGATTGCTGGTGTGCCATCGTCACGGCCACAATCAGAGGTTCATAGCCTTAAAAGGGAAAACAGAGACCTGCGACTATATTTGAGCATGCTACTGAACGATCCATATATTTCACAATATCCAATAGGTGATATAAAGCGGATAGTGGAAAAAAAGCTCGGCTCTCCGAGAGTTCCGCGCCCCCGATAATCAAAGCACGATATCTAATGGTTCCAACATTGGCATTATTAGTTCTGCCACAGCTTTTGCATATTGTCTAATCTCGAACTGTGCATCGGACTTCAATCTTTGATGTAAGAAGTAAAGCAGACATTGTAGGCTGCATGTCCAAACACATTCTGAATATATGTTTTGCGGTAGTAATGAACGCGCCTGTTCTTTAGCTGCCCCAGATTTTACCATATACATATAGCGCCCATATAGAATATTGCAGCTGTCTTCGAAAAACTTTACCGGTTCCTCACCATCTTGTAGCGACAATAACTTGCCATCACTACCTTGTTTATTGGATTTTGATTGTATTCGTATCTCATTGGGAATATAAAACTCGGGTTCAAACTCTACATATCTTCCAGAAACTTCATTCCAGTTTGTTTCTGGGAGTTCAATCGTCCCGGTATTCTCACTCTCGACCCACTCACTGGATATTTGATATTTCCACCACTGACGGAAGACCATTAGTGGCGCTTTCACTCTAAATGAAAAGAACGAATGTCTGAATGTGGAGAAGTGCTCATTCTTATATAGAAAATCAATAAGCTTGATATCCTTTTCAGATAGCTCTTTGACTTCTTTATTGAAGGAAACTCTTGCAGCATTAGCTATCTTGATCTTTGGATCAGAAACCATGCCATCAAAGAAGTCTACGTGCCCCTTGTCTAACACTGATAACTTATGAAAGTGTTGGGTTATATCAAAGCTCATTTATCACTCCTTACAATACTAAATCCATATTCACGAAATCCATCTTTTACCTCATCATTGGTTACTATCAACTGCATATATCCACCAACATATCCGCCAAAAGCTTTTAGGGCATCATTGATCTTCTTCATCGTATCATCTCTGCTATCCCAGCTTTCACTTCGCATCTTGGTATCTCTATTAGTTTTAGCTACTTCTCTCATTGTGCGTTCTCGCTCAATACAAAGACATCATGTGATCCGCCCTCGCGCACAGCGCTATGTGTGATCTCAATAAACTTTGCTTTTTGTTTTAGTTCAACCAGATTGAACGAACCGGTATAAGAACAACCTGAAGATATTCCGTCCGTCATCTTATTTACAATATTCTTTATCGATGGTTTTGTTTCAACTAATGCTTTTACACCCTCAATGTGATCGTCTTTATGGGTTGAGCTTCCATCGTATCGTTTATATCGTTTACCATCTTGTTCGATGATATCTCCAGGTCCATCTTCTGATCCGGAGAAAAGATTGCCACACATAACCATATCACTAAAACATAGGCTCTTGACGAGATCGCAAACTTTAGAACATCCACCATCTGCTATAATAAACCTCTTTGATATATCTCTTCG
>ODAK010003497.1_pt1 | contig 16241 bp, 18 predicted proteins | sample 1539591 | NCBI WGS metagenome assembly ODAK01 (sample SAMEA3539303, study PRJEB22396) | soil metagenome | biome: tundra; feature: field; material: soil | place: USA | collected 2010-05 | depth 0.15 m
GTCAACGCGGCACGGTCGTCTTGTAGTGCGCGCAAACCGAGCCCGCGGCTGCCGGCTTCCTTGATCCGCTCGACCTCGCCCATGCGAACTTTTACTTCCAGCTCAGCGCCGTCGCGCACCAAAACTTCTGCACCGTCAGCACCGGCGGCAAGCGCCAGGCTCAGCATCTGTTCGGCAAGCTCTTGGCAGCCGCGGACGTTGGCGCTGGTCCGCTTGGTCTGCTTGGCCTCCTTGGTCTGGTTTGCCTGGGGCGAGCTCACGACTTCGTGCCTCCCACGGTGATTTGTGCGATCTTGACCGTCGGCGTACCGATGCCCACGGGAACCGATTGCCCGTCCTTGCCACAGGTCCACGTTCCGTCGGAAAGCTCGAAGTCGTGGCCCACCATGGTGACATTGCGAAGCACGTCAGGACCATTCCCGATGAGGTTCACGCCGCGCAGGGGAGCGGTCAGCTTGCCGTCCTCGATGAGATAGCTTTCCGTAAGAGCGAAGACGAAGTCGCCGTTCGAAATGTTGACCTGGCCGCCGGAAAATTTCTTCGCATAGATGCCGCGCTTAACCGAGCCGATGATGTCCTGCGGATCGTCGTTACCCGCCAAGAGCATGGTGTTCGTCATACGCGGCATGGGGGGGTGACGGAAGCTTTCGCGCCGGCCGTTGCCCGTGGGCTTGGTCCCGAAGTGCTGTGCAGAAATGCGGTCCTGCATGTAGCCGACCAGCGTGCCGCCTTCGATAAGCACGTTGCGGCCGCCTGGCACGCCCTCGTCATCGACGTTGATGGAACCGCGCGCGCCGGTGATGGTCGCGTCGTCGACGACGGTACACAGATCGGACGCCACTTTCTTGCCGATCTGGCCAGAATAGTTCGACGTCTGCTTGCGGTTGAAGTCGGCTTCCAGACCGTGTCCAACCGCCTCATGCAAAAGAATGCCCGACTCGCCCGCGGCCAAGACGACTTCCATGGGCCCAGCCGGTGCCTCACGCGCATGCAACATGGCCACCGCCAATCGCGCGGCCTCCCGGCCGTGGTCCTCGGGCATTGCGCCCGCTTCGGAAAACAGATCCAGCCCGCGGCGCTTGGCGGTGCCCGAGCGGCCCGACTGGCGCTTGCTGCCTTCTTCGGCGAGCGCGCTCACCGCGAACCGCACCATGGGCTGCCGGTCGCGCGCCATGGTGCCATCCGAGCTGACGACCAAAACGTCCGACCAACCTTCTACGAATGCCGCTTCGACACGCACGATGCGCGAATCGAACGAGCGAGCCGCAGCGTCGGCGCGGCGAAGAAGCGCGACTTTCTCTTCCCCCGGTCGTGCCAGGGAAAGCTCTTGCACGGGGTAGAAACTCGGCAGCTCCCGCGCGGTAAGTGCGACGCTCGTCGTGCCCCTGCCTTGCGATGCAATCTGCGCGGCCGTGCGGGCCGCTTCCAGCATGCGCTCGTCGGAGAGCTCTTCGGTGTAGGCGTAGCCGGTCGCCACGCCCCGCACCACGCGAACACCCAGGCCCAAGGAGACCGCACGGCCTACCGTGCGCACGCGCCCCTCTTCGAACGAAAAATCACTCGACGAGCGGTACTCGAAGTACAGATCCGCGTGATCTCCACCCGAAGCCAGCGCCGCAGAGAGAAGTCGCTCTGCCATGCGCTGGTCGATAGCGTCGAGGGGTGTGCTGGGAAAATGCTTTTCGCCGTTCAAAGACAAGGCTGACAATCCTGACCTGCACGCCGGACGCGTACCAGGGGAATCACGGGCGAAAACGATCGAAGACGCTCAGCGATGGGTTTACGATTTCGTAGGCGAGGGGAACGACGGACTCGACGGACTCATGCCTAGCGCCTCGCCGCTGGTAACGCGGATCTTGGTCAAGCCACGGACTTCGACCTGACGGATGCGCTCACGAGTCAGATTGAGAATCGCGCCGACCTCTTCCAAGGTGATGCCACCGCGGTCAGCGACATCAAGCGCGCAGGTCTCGGCCATCTCCCACACCTCGAGGTGTGGAAAATTGAGCTTGATAGCGCCGCTCTCCGGATTCACGTCCAGATAGAGGTGATGCTCGCAGCTTACGAACGGACACGGACGCTCCATGTTCTGGCACTCGGCACGCAACTTCGGACGGTCAATGTCCTCGGGGTAGACCAGCGACAGTGCCAGGCGCTTTTCATCCCGGGTGAGGCGCTTGGGCGCGATGGTTTTCGATCGGAAGCGTCCGTCACGTGACGGATGGACCTTCAAGCGAATCTTCGCCACCTCTGGTTGCGGCGATTCTTCCGCCAGTCCCGCGCTATCAGCCTCGTCGATTTGGCTTTCCAGTTTTTCTTCCGCCATAGGATTTTCCTCAGACGCAGTGGTCGGGGCCCACGTCAAAACAGATCGCTGCCGCTCCCGACGGCAGTACCCGGCGCCGACGAACCGGCGCGAGCAGAAAGACTCGCCTCAACTCCCGTGATCCGCCGGATGAGCTCGCCGGCGGCTTGTTTCGCTGCAAGAATCTCGGCCTCGATGACCGCGCGGCGTTCGGGTTCGAACGACGGTTCCTTGGCCTGGCGCTCGAATCCCGCGAACAGCTCGCGCACGCCCTTTTCGACGTGCTCGATCTCGTCCTTGAAGCGGGCGAAGGAATGCTGGATTTGCTCGATGGTGAGGTCGGCGGCCATCATGGCCCGGACCTGATTCACGCGACGGACGACCTCGGCCGGGTACATCCCGCACGAACCGCGGTGCTTGCCTTTGCGCCCGACGCGCACCGAACGCGGCAGAAGGCCGAGCTGCACGTACTTGCGCAGGGTCGCTTCGGAAAAGCGGAAACCGCGTGCCGTGAATAGGTCGACGATTTGACGAGAGGTCAGGCCATTCGGGCATTGCCGCTCGATCTCGCTCAGCTCTTCCTCGACGAGAAGACCAGCCACGCGCCCTTTCGGGACCGCGGCTTCGCTAGCAACCTGGCTCTGGCGCTTCTCCATCAGTGGACAACGAATGTAATCCATTCGATATCATATATTCAATATACTAAATTACGTGTCCTTTGTTCAGGTGGGATACTCGGGTGGCAGGGACGTGTCTTTCGAAGCCGGCCAGCGCAGACCGGCCAGCGTGAGCGGTAGCGTGAGCGACCTGCAAATCGCGGCTCCCGTGGGCGACTCGCGTGAGCGGGAGCGGAACGCGACCCGCGAGCCGGCTTCCCGCCTGCCCACACGAACTCGCTCTCGCCCACGCTCTCGCGGCCCGCTAGCCGCGATCCGCGGCCCGGCCCTGCGGGCGGCAGGCAATTGGCCGACAACGTCGAGCTGGGCTAGCCCTACCGGCCGGCGCTCGCAGCCCATGAGCCGGCACACTCTGTCGGCCGTGAAGACTCTAGTCGCGGTCGAACGACGCGACCATCGGCTCTGCCGATGGCATGTACTTCCAGTTCTTCTTCAACCAGCGCTTGGGGCCTTTGTCGCTGCAGCCAAGCGCGCGATCGCTCGCATCGCAGAATAGACGCACGTGCATGTGGTCGTCATGCGGCTGCGAATCCGTCGGTTGGTGAATCAGGGCCTGCGCCTTAGCCAAGGTCGCGGGTGATGCCCCCGCGCGCGCACCTTCCCCAAGCAGAAGCGCACCGAAGTCGTGCTCGACGAAAATCCACTGCACCTCCACGGGCGGGATCTCCAGCATGGCCTGCACGAGCGCCCAATTGCGACGAACGTCGAACTGGGCGTCAGGTAACGGACGTTTGATGACCTGCCCCACCTTGCCCACCGACCAGCGATGCGCCCGTCCGTCTGGCGCGAAATGGAGCATGGCCGGCAGGTCGTGAATGGCCCGTCCGGTGCTGTCGCAAGCGAAGTAGAAGATGTCTACGTCGCGGCCACTCGAATGGGAGTGATGTTGGGTCGAGTCCCCGCCATTCTTTGCGGACAGATCTCCCATGTACGCGATGCTGCCGGGGAACTTCCGGTCGACCTCACGAAAGACGTTCCCTAGCCAACGCTGGTTGGACAACGTTGTGTAGCGGTGCCCGCGCGCCCGCCAGTCGGAAGGGATCTCGTACCCGCTTCCCGCGAAGGGCATGGCTACGCCATGCAAGAGCACGCCCTTGCTCGACGACCCGATCGACGCGCTGTGGTCAGCCGCGAAGACGCCCACGCAGCTCGCGCTCATGCTGATCGCCAGAAGCGCGCCCACCAGGGGGATGCCCGCACTCATTCTTGAGGAAGAATCTCGGGCGATGAACATGCGGACGGCCCAGCGGACATCCGGACCCTCCGGCCCTTCTTAACCGTAGGCCTTTTCGATACGCTCTTGATCCTCTTTGCAGCGGATACACAACGTCGTCTCGAGGCGAGCCTCCAAGCGCTTGAGCGAGATAAGCTCTCCGCACTGTTCGCACAGCCCGAAGGTCCCTTCCTCGATCTTCTCGAGCGCATGGTCGATCTTCTGCAGGAACGTCTTTTCTCGCCCGCGCAGACGGAACGTGAAGGACTGCAGGTATTCCGATGAGGCCAAGTCCATCTCGTCCGGCAAATCGTCGGATTCGAGTGTCATGTCCTCGCTCAAGGTACGTTGTGCGTTTCGCAGAATGTCCTTCTTCCTAGTGAGAAGGATGTCGCGAAACTTCTTCAGGTCCTTCTTCTTGAGACCGGTCCCTTCCATGGATCCCCTTGCTTCAGAATAGCTTTGTGATATTTGCCCAGTCTAGCTTCGCTTGCAACCACTGTGTACATGATTTAGCGCGTGGCCGCCCTGACATGATTTAGCGGCGTGGCCGCCTTGACAGGTTAGCCGATAACTGCCTAAATGCCGAAAAGTCATACAGGGAGTCCCATCCACTAAGCGGGGTAATTGCATGGCCGGTTCTGACAAGAGGAAACAGAGTCTCTACTTTCCAGAAGAAATGCTGAAGGAAATCCAAGAAGAGGCTACGCGTCAAGACCGCTCGCTCTCGTGGATTGTGCAGAAGGCGTGGAAGATCTCCCGCAAAGAGATCATGAAGTACCCGTCGGTCAATGAGTTTCCGGGTGAAGACGACGAACGCGGCGCTACGGAATAGGCTTTCCACGCTGTCAAAGCTTCTTCTGAAGCCAGGCCTGGACCTACGGCCTGCCTACGGCAGTTTCGGGCCGGCCGGGCGATAATATGGCCGATATTCTGCTAGTTGGCGACGAAGTCGCCCCGGTCGCGGACAGCGAAACCGCCGTGTGCATAGCGGCACTGGCCCGAGCCTTCTCGGCCGCCAAGCACAAGGTCACGGTCGTCACGCTGGCCAGCCAGGAGCGCGCAACGCAGCTGCCCGGCATGGCGCGTCGACTGCGCACCGTCATAGCCCACTTGGCGGACGGAGACCGCGAGTGTTCCATGTTCGAAGGACGCTCAGCGATTAGTCAGTGCGCTTTGCATGTCCTCGGGGCCGAGCCCGTGGATCGGGGACACGGCGCGGCTTTGCTGGCCAACGCAGCCTCTGCCCTCGTTCGCGACGAGATTTGTCATCCCGACGTGATCGTCGCCTGGGGCGAGGCGGCAGCCGCCGTTTTGCCGGCCATTGCTGCCACCTGTCGAGTCTTTGTCTTGCCAACCGGAACGTGGGGACCGCCCCTGTCCACATCCGAGCGAGCCGCGCTCGACCCCAACGCACCGGATCTGGCAATGGCGAAGGGATCTCTTGCCGGGCTTGGCGCTATCGATGCGGATTTCGTGGTATTTCCCAGCCCATCGTCCGCCCAAGTCTTCGCGGCGGCGCACGAGTTTTCTTTCCGAGCATCGGATCAGCCGGTGCTAGCTGTTCGCTTCGGCTGCAACGAAGCGCCGCACGACCCGGCCACGGATCCTGTCCTTGCGCGGGGATTCTCCGTCAGTGCTCCGGCAGGAAAGGTAGAGTGCCGCAAGGCCCTCGCGCGGCGAACATCGCTCGCCCTTGGACGGCGGACTTTGCTCGTGGCCACCGCACCGCTCACGCTGGCCGGCGGTGGACCGGCCATTATCGAAGCCATTTCGGGCCTGGTTCGTTCCGATGTTGCCTTCGCCGTGTCCGGACAAGGCGATCGCGCGCTGCTGGACGAGATCAAGCGACTGGCGATCGAGACTCCGGGCAAGATCGCAATCCTCCCCGATGCGACGGCGGCCACAGAGCGCCAGCTTCTGGCCGGCGCGGACGTGCTGTTGCTCGCTGATAAGGATAACCACTTGGCGCGCACCGCGGGCGTGGCTTTGTGCTACGGCACATTGCCGCTGGTTCCGGATTGCGCGGCGTACGCGGACTACATGGTCGACTACGACGTCGCCTCGCAGACCGGCAACGGCCTGCTCTACAAACCCGAGGACAGTTACGAACGGCTCTCGGTCGTTCACCGCGCCGCTGGATTGCGAGCCAACCCTGACGTGTGGCAGCCGCTGCAGAAGAGCCTGATGCAGTCTGCGCCACCCTGGGCCGCCACCGCAGCACTATTCGAGAGCATCTGGCTTACGATGCCAGCCGCTTCGTAAGGCGAACGGCGAGACCGCCATCGATGGCGGTGATATGACCTTCGGCCCAGCGGGCGTCGGCTATTCGCAATGTCACGCCCGTCGAGCGAGAAAGCACGGGCTTGTCGATCAGATAGGCGAGCTGCGCGCCCGCGAAGCGGGCGATTTCTGCAACGATCTCCGCTCCTCCCGCCGTGCGTTCCGCGTGTCGACGGTCGACCTTGGTCGCCTGCTCTGGTGCACACCCGCCCTCGACAACCGTCAGCTTTCCATCGGGAAGTAGTACCGCACGAGCCATCTTGTTGCCAATTCGCAAAACTACAGGCCAGCAGTCGGATGCAGCAACGGCCGGGGCTTCATCGAAGACAACGGCATCGTCGACTGATGCGGAGGCGATATCCGCGCGCGCAACCACGGTGCGAGACAATTCGACTACCAGCTGAGGGGCGATCATTTCAGAGCTCAGGACCTGCTTTGCGAATTCTTCGCTGCTACAGAGCCATGCATGACCAGAGGTGCCTGCGATCTCGACCCGAGCACGCACCACGACCGGCCCTGACGCGAGCCTTTCTGCGACGCCCCCGAAGCCGATAGCGGGCGGAAGGCCGAATGCCATGGCAATAGCAGCCGCGGCGCCCTGCAAAAGGCCTCTCTCGATTCGCGATAGCTCTAGCCCGCCGATGCCGATCGAGGGTTGCCTGCCCAGTAAAGCGTCCACTGCGAGGCGAGCGAGGCCTTTCTCAATCCAAAGCACGGCGTTCGCGCCAGACAGGGACAGCCCGATGCCGTGGCAGCCAAGGGCCAGATTCGCCGCCTGCTCCAAGCGGATTTGCCGATCTTCCACCGCGATTGTCACATCACCCAGGACCGGAACCGCCGTCGTACTCGGCGAAAGCGACGCCCTCATCACGAACGCCATGAGCGACACGCTAGCGGCACACGGGCCCTGCGCTCTTGGGTCGTCGGTCTGACTTCCAGCATCGCCGTCCATAGGCGAACCAAGGCTTCCCCCGAAGCTGCATCGGCTGTCAAGGCAGAACCTGCGAGCTCACACCAGAGCACATTCTGTTCGAGCTCTCCGTCGGCCAGAGCTTAAAGGCACGTTTCCCCGCTGAAATTCAGCCGAAGGACGTGAACCATGTTGTGTGCTCGGAGCATCTAGCATAAGTATAGGTACAAGAAAGCAACGAAGGACGCGAAGCTGTGAAGCCCTACGAGCGTGTCATCGGAATCAGTTGTAGCCAGCTGGTTGATTACTGCATGGACTACCTGAGCGGTAGCCTACCGCCTGAGGAGAAGGCAAGCTTCGACGGCCACTTGTCCTACTGCCCGGAATGCGTCAGGTTCTTCCATACGTACAAGAAGACGCCGACGTTGTCCCGCGACGCGCTTTCCATCGAGATGCCCCAGCGAGTGCGCGGCGAAGTGCGTGACTTTCTCCGGCAGCGCTACAAAAAGGTTCCGTAGCGATGTTCCCGGAGACCGCCTGGGCTGTGGGCCGCTCAACCGCCGCCTGGAGCGCGCAGCGATCGCGAGCACCGCGCTTGACAGACGGTGTGACAAGCGCAAGATTGCGTCATTAGTATGCCCGTCGGCTTGGTTTGTCCCCGCTGCGATGCACTGGCCGGCCTCGACGCAATTGACTGCCCGCTCTGCGAGTCGGCCCTCGGCGAGCCAACTTCATCCTCTCCTTTAGCCGCTGCGATTCCACCTGCCCCTCGTCCGGAGGAGTTCATGTCCACGAAGACCTGTCCGAACTGCGGAAACCACTGCCCCGAGAACGACCGCTTCTGCGGCCAATGCGGAACGCGTATGGACGACGTTCCAGTTTCGCCCGCCGGTGGCGTGGGTAAGACGATGTTCTTCTCGGGGGTGCAACCCGCGGGTTTAGCCAAGCTAGTTTTGGTGAAGGCCGACACGGGAGATGGCCTGGCGTATCAGCTAAGCGGCACCGAGCACGTCGTCGGTCGCAGCGAAGGCGCGATCCTCTTCCCCGACGACCCTCTCCTTTCTCCTCGCCACGCCAACTTCTTCTACCGCGACTCGAAGCTGCTCGTCGGCGATGAAGGCTCGACCAATGGCGTGTTCATTCGCATTCACAGCCCTGCCCGGCTCGAATCCGGAGCCGCCTTTCTAGTGGGCGAGCAACTGCTTCAAATCGAGGCGCTGGCGCCCGACTTCGGCCCGCAGCCCGACGCCGAGGGAACGTACTTCTACGCGAGCCCCAAGCGCGCTTCCAAGATGCGCCTCATCCAGCGACTGCGCGGCGGCGACATCGGACTTATCGTGCGCGCTCGCGGCGACAGCATTACGCTCGGCCGAGAAGGCAACGACGTGAACTTTCCCGATGACCCGTTCATTTCCGGGCGTCACGCGGAGCTCAGCATCGGTCCGGATGGCGTGTTTACCATCGTCGACCAGGGCTCGAAAAACGGTACCTTCATTCGCATCGTCGGCGAGACGCAGCTTAACCACGGCGACTACGTCTTCGTTGGACAGCAGCTTTTCCGCGTGGAAATCACCTAGCAAGGAAAGCGCTCGATGCTAAAGCCAACACCAACGACTCACGCGGAGGAACTCTCGTGATTACCTGTTCCCGTTGCGGTAAGGAAAACCAGGATCTGTACAAGTTCTGCCTCGGCTGTGGCGCCAAGCTCCAGCCCGCGGCCGCTCCTGCTGCGAAACCAGCGGCTCTGCCGGATGCATATCCGGCCACGCCGCCACCCGAGTTGGCCGCTGCAGCGATGACGACCGCTCCACCATCACCCGAGGCATTCGCCGCCGTGGCGCAGGCGTTTGTTCCCGCCGCCGCGCCAGCCCTGGTTCCCGATTTTGCGCCTCCGGTTGCGCCAACACCGCCGCCATCGGTTGCAGCGCCAATGCAGGCAGCAGTTCATTTCGGGCTGCAAAGTTCGGCGCCGGCATCCGTTCCTTCGGTGCAGATCGGAATCGGCTCGGTGCCGATGCAGGTCCCGACGCGGCCCAATGCCGCAAACAGCCCCGTCGCCGGCATTCGGCCGATGACGGCGGTGCCCGCCACAGGCATGCCGATGGCGTCAGCTTCGCAGCCGGTACACGCGCCGTTCTCGGCGCCCGTCGTCGAGACCGTCGCCTGCCCGCACTGTGGCAAACCAGTGGCGGCCGCATTCGCGTTCTGCGGCGGCTGCGGGCATCGCATGAAGGCGGCGCCGGGCGCAGTGGGAGAAGCTGCGATTCAACGTGCGGACGCCGTGGCCCCCACGCCGGCGCGCATGGGACCACGTGGCCATCTGACGCTCATTCGCCCGGATGGTACCGAGGGCGGAGTTTTTCCGCTGCAGGAAGGCCCCAGCGTCGTGGGCCGCGGAAAGGCAGTTCTCTTCGATTCGGATCCCTATCTTTCGCCCGAGCACGTGGAATTCGTACTTACCGAGAATGGATTGGAAGTCCGCGATCGGCGCAGCTTGAATGGCGTCTTCGTGCGCATTACCGACGAGGAAACTCTGGCGTCAGGCGACAGCTTCCGCATCGGCCAAGAGCTGTTGCGCTTCGATGCCATCAATCCCATTACCCCGCTCGACGACGGCACGGAAATCATCGGCACGCCCAATCCGGGCTACTGGGGTCGATTGTCGGTCGTGGTCGGACGCGATCTCGACGGTCCGGCGTTTCCGCTCTTCGAGGAGAAAGCTCGGCTCGGCCGCGAGCGCGGCGATATTCTCTTTCCCGAGGACGGCTATGTCTCTGGCGCCCACTGCGAGCTTTCGATCCGCGACGGCCGCGTCTTCATCAAAGACTTGGGCTCATCGAACGGCACCTTCCTGCGGGTTCGCGAAAGCCGGAGCGTCCCGTCCGGCAGCCTCATGTTAATGGGTCAGCAGCTCTTTCGGGTGGCTTTCAAGTAGCCGCGCTTCCCGATCGCAAAAAGAGCCGGAGGGAAACCCTGCCGGCTCTTTGCTTTTCGGGCAGCCTGCGCTGCTCTATTGCTTCTACTTCTTGTCTATTTCTTGTCTTCTGGCTTGCCGAAGAAGGCCTTGCGAACGTCACCCGTCTGCTTGGGCTCGACGTAGCGAAAGCCGTTCGGAATCTTGAACCGAGAGCCGTTGTCGAAGTCGATCGTGATGTCGACCGGCCCCTTGTCCCCGTTGGGCGTGACCACGCTGATTTTGTTGGTCGATGAGATCACGACCTGCTCGCACACGTGCTTTCCGAACATCACGCGCGCCTGCGTCTTGCCGGGCTGAAATCCGCTGCCGATGATGTTCACGTGATCGCCACCAGCATTGATCCCCTCGGGCGGCTCCACGCGCTCCACACCAAGCTTGGCGTTTTCGTTACAAGAAATGAGCAACCCTAGTGCGAACAAAGTCGTCAATAGCCGGTAGAAAACGCGTTTCATGTGGGGCTCCTCCTCGATCTGGACGCCACCTTAGCCCGCATGCGTCGGGTGGTCAACGGAGAGTCACACTAACGCATTGTGAATATTCATGTCCCGGTCTTTGTCCATAAACAGATGCCGACCATGTCGTCTGCGGGCGACATTGCTAAGCTGTTCTCCCTGCCGATGAACGCGTCCCAATCGATGGCCGAGCTCTTGTCCGTTCTCGGCAACGCCTTCGCTGGCGCCAACGAGGCTCGACGGTTCGAGGTGTACGGCGCGACGGCGTCGCTAGGAGCTGCACTCGCGGCGCACCTGTCGGGCCACGCCAAGGGACCCGTTGTGTATGTGGTCTCGGACGACGACGAGGTCGATGCTCGCAAAGCAGCGTGTGAATTCTTCCTCGGCGGCCGGCACGAGCGCGACGATCCGTTAGCACCGCCGAGCGTTCTCGATTTACCGGCACCGGAAAGCAGCCCCTACGCCGAAGTGCAGCCCGACCGCCGAACAACCATGCATCGGCTTGCCATCCTGTACCGGCTCTTGCATGGCTTGGCGCCGCCTTTGCTCTTGACGTCGGCCGCCGGGCTTTTTCGGCGCGTGATTCCGCCCGCGCCCTTTTCCAAGCTGTGCGGGTCCCTCAGCGTAGGGGCGACCATTGCGCGCGACCACCTGGCCGCCGATCTCGCCCGCGTGGGCTTCGAGCGAACGCAAGTCGTGGAGGATCCCGGCACCTTCGCCGTGCGCGGGGCCGTGGTGGACGTCTTCTCGCCTCTGTACCGGCATCCGGTGCGCATCGAGCTGTTCGGCGATGAGGTGGAGTCTCTTCGACTCTTCGATGCGGCTACCCAGCGCACCCTGCGGACCATCGATCGCCTCGTGTATCACGCCGTCCGGGAAACGGTGACCAGCGAGGGCGCCGACCCACGAACGCGCATTCTGGCCGCCGCGGACCACGCAGCCCATCCGTCGAGCAAGACGCGCAGCTTGCTCGAGCATATAGGCCGCGGCGAGACGTTCTTTGGGATTGAATCGCTGGCGCCGGCTTTTCACGCACGCATGGGATCCATTGCCGAGTATTTGCCAGCGGAGACACGCTTGGTAGTCGAGGATCCGGCAGGGACTCTGGAACAAGCTCGCCGCGAGCTGAGTCGTTTGCGCGAGCATGCGCGAGAGCGCGTGGAAGATCACCGGCTGGCCCTGGATCCGCACGAGTTCTTCCTTAGCGAGGAAGAGGCGGAACAAACCCTCACAAGTCGGCTGCGCCTCGAAATCCACACGGTCGAGATCGAGCGGCAGCCATCGCAAGTCGATGCGTCGGAGATTCATCGCGTCCGGGTCGATGCCCTACCAACGTCCGGCCTTCGCGCCGAACTGCTCAGCACCCGCGGCCAAGACAACATCGGCGACATCGGCGTTGCGCTGGCGCGCAAGCTGCGAACATGGCTCGGCAGTGGGTATCGGGTTCACCTCGTGGCGCCGGGACGCGGGCACGCAGAGCGCCTGTCGGCCTTGCTTGCGGCTTTAGGCATCGGCTCGACTGTCAATCATCCGTCGGGCGAGTCGAGCCTCGCGGCCCTGGTCAGCGGACCTGGCGGCCCCCTATGCATTTGGTCGGGACCGCTGCGCCACGGCTTCGAGCTGCCGAGCGACCGCATCGTCGTCGTCGCCGAGGAGGAAATCTTCGGACCGCGCGCGCATCGGCCGGCACCGCCCAGCAAAGCTCCGTCCTTCGGGGACCTGGCCAGCATCGCCCTGGGCGAGCTGGTGGTGCACGACGAGCACGGACTCGGCAAGTACCGTGGCCTCGTGAAGCTTTCGCTTCGCGGAGTCACGCAAGATTTTCTGCACCTTGAATACGGCGGCGGCTCGCTCTACCTGCCGGTCTACCGCTTGGGCGTCGTCCACCGATTCGTGGGCGGCTCACCTGAAACGGCACGCCTCGACAAGCTGGGCGGGTCCACGTGGACCGACAAGCGTCGGCGCGTTTCCGCAGAGACCAAGAAGATGGCGGAGGAGCTGCTGCAGCTCTATGCCCAAAGGCAAGCCCTGCCCGGACATGCCTTTCCCGCGCCCGACGTCATCTTCGCCGAGTTCGAGGAGAGCTTCGCTTTCGAGGAAACTACGGATCAGGAACGCGCCATCCGCGAGGTGCTGGCCGACATGCAGGGCGAAACGCCCATGGATCGCTTGGTATGCGGCGACGTGGGCTACGGCAAGACCGAGGTCGCCTTGCGAGCCACGCTGCTCGCGGTGCTGGGCGGCAAGCAGGTGGCGGTGCTGGCGCCGACAACCGTTCTGGTGGAGCAGCACTTCGTCACGTTCAGCGAGCGCTTTCGCGATTTTCCCGTTCGTGTCGCCTCGCTGTCGCGCTTTCGCAGCGCCACGGAACAAAAGGCAATCGTGCGCGCCATCGACGAAGGCAAGGTCGACGTCGTGGTCGGCACGCATCGGCTTCTATCGCGCGACGTTCGCTTCAACCAATTAGGCCTCATCGTCATCGACGAAGAACAGCGCTTCGGGGTGGTCCACAAAGAGCGCCTGAAGGAAATGCGCTCGCAGGTCGACGTGCTCACCCTCACCGCGACGCCCATTCCGCGCACCTTGCAGATGGCGCCTCGCCGGCCTGCGGGAGATCTCCATTATCGCAACGCCACCCGCCGACCGCTTGGCCATTCGCACCTTCGTTTGCCATTTCGACCCGGAGCTGCTCGGCGACGCCATCGCCAAGGAGCTGGCGCGTGGCGGGCAGATCTTCTTCGTCCACAACCGCATCGAGGATCTGGCGCGCTGGACGAGGGAAATCAAGGCTCTGGCGCCGCAGGCGCGCGTCGCCATGGCCCATGGACAGATGACCGAGGCCAAGCTGGCCAAAGTGATGATCGATTTCGTCGACGGCAAGTACGACATTCTTTGCTGCACGACCATCATCGAATCCGGCCTCGATATTCCGCGCGCCAATACGATGATCGTGAATCAAGCCGATCGCTACGGCCTAGCCCAGCTTTACCAGCTGCGCGGCCGCATCGGGCGCTCCCGCGAGCGCGCATTCTGCTACCTGGTGGTCTCGGCCGAACAGCGCCTGAGCCCCGAGGCCGAGCAACGACTATCGGTGCTCCAGCGCTTCACCGAGCTTGGCGCAGGCTTCCAAGTGGCCACCGCAGATCTCGAGATCCGCGGTGCTGGCGAATTGCTGGGAGCGAAACAGTCGGGCTTGGTCGCCGCAGTCGGCTTCGACACGTACGCACGCATCCTGGAAGAAGCCGTCGCCGAGCTGCAAGGCAAGCCCATCCGCAGCGAGCACGATCCCGAAATCTCCGTCGACGTTCCGGCGTTCCTGCCTGACGACTACATTCCCGACACTGGCCAGCGCCTGGAATTCTACCGACGGCTGGCCCAAGCCGCCGATGAAGACGAGATCCGCGCCCTGGAAGCCGAGCTTGAGGATCGCTACGGTCCTTTGCCGGACGAGGGCCGCCTGCTGCTCGAGGTGATGATCGACAAGACGCTCGTCCGTCGAATGGGAGCGCGAGGCTACGAGCTGGGAGCGTTGCGTTTGGTGCTGAGTCTGGGCCCCGATGCCCGCCTTGATCCAGCGAAAGTCATGCGACTCGTGGAAAGCAAGAACAGCCGCTGGAAGCTGTCGCCGGACATGCGCCTGAGCTATGCCTTCACCGAGGACGAGCGGCCGCAGCATCTCGAAGTAGCGCGCATCCGGCTACGCGAAGTCCTGGGTTGCGTGGTACCAAGTGTTGCGTGACAGGGTGGCGTATGCGATGCAAACAGCATGCATCGTTTACCCGCCGTTGCCTTGATTCTCGTTGCCTGCTCCTGTGGCGGCAAGGCTGCTCCCGACCGCAAGACGTCCGCCTCTTCGGTCGTGCTGGCCCAGGTCGACGACACGGTCATCACCGACGCGGACATCAAGGAGCTGCTGGCTCGCTACGCAAACCAGCCGTTCGTGCTCGCACGCTATTCGACGCCCGAGAAAAAGAAGGAGTTGCTGGACAACCTTATCCGCTACGACGTGCTGGCCATCGAAGCGCGCAAGCGAGGATACGAGCACGATCCCGAGGTTCAGCGCGTGGCCAAAGAGAAGATGGTTCGACTTTTCACGCAGCACGAGATCCTCGACGCCATCAAGCCAACCGATGTGCCCGAGGCCGATATCGCCAAGTACTACCAGGACCATGCCGCCGAATACGTGCGCCCCGAAACGGTGCGTGCCAGCCAGATTCTCGTCAAGGATCGCGGCAAGGCCAGCAAAGCGCTGGCTGAAGCAAGGTCTCTGCAGAAGACGGACACCAAGGGTTTCCGCGATCTGGTCGCAAAGTACAGCGAGGATTCTGATTCGAAGCCTCGCGGTGGCGACCTGACCCAGTTCGATCGCTCGACCACGGAGGTGCCGAAACCAGTCGTCAGCGCGGCCTTCGCCCTGAAGGAGGCAGGCGACCTCACCGACCTCGTGAGCACGGACAAGGGCTTCGTGGTGCTCAGGCTTACCGATCGCCGCCCCGCCCTTTCGCGGTCCCTGGAGGAGGCGCGCCCGGAAATCCAGCGGCGTTTGCTGGAGGACCTGCGAACGCGAAAGAAGAAGGACTACGTGGACGAGGCTCGCAAGACCATGCGCATCGAAATCAACGAAGAGGCGCTAGCCAAGTTGGAGCTGGCTTCAGCGAGCGCGGGACAATCCCACGACATCGATGGCGGCGCCATGGTAGGAAATCGCCCATGAGTGCTGTCCGTGCTTCTATCGCCACGCTTTGTTTGGCCGCTTTCGTGGGGCCGAGCCCGGCGCATGCACGCGTCGTCGAGAAGATCGCCGCTCTAGTGGGCGACGACCTGATCCTGCAAAGCGAAGTGGAAGACCGGGCCACTCCCCTTTTGGCCGACATCGCCAACATCGCGAATCCCGCCGAGCGGGAAGCCAGGACCAACGCCATCCGTCGCGAAGTGCTGGAACGGCTGATCGACGATCAGTTATTGGCCCAGCAGGCGACCGAGCTGAAGCTGACCGTCAGCAACGACGAGATCGACCGAGCCGTCGAGCAAATCAAGAAGGACTACGGAATCGACGACGCGCAACTCAAGGACGAGCTCCGCAAGCAAGGCCTGACCATGCCCGTCTACCGCATGAACACGAAGCGGGAGATTCTCAAGTACCGGGTGCTCAACATTGCCGTCGGGTCGAAGATCAACGTCGGCGACAGCGAGGTACAAAGCTACTACGACCGCCACATGAAGTCGGCGAACATCCAAGTGCGCGCGAGTCACATCTTCATTGCCATTCCTGAAGACGCGGACAATGCCACCCTGCTCGATCGCGAGAAGTTGGCAAGATCGCTACTGGCCCGCGTCCAAAGCGGCGAAGATTTTGCAAAGCTGGCACGTGAGTATTCCCAAGACGCGGGAACGCGGGCAGAGGGCGGCGACCTCGGCTTCATC
>ODAK010003498.1_pt1 | contig 16240 bp, 10 predicted proteins | sample 1539591 | NCBI WGS metagenome assembly ODAK01 (sample SAMEA3539303, study PRJEB22396) | soil metagenome | biome: tundra; feature: field; material: soil | place: USA | collected 2010-05 | depth 0.15 m
AAGACATTCGCAACGTTGGTGTAGGTATCTTCGTTGAGGCCCCCATCCAGAAAGAAGGCAGTCGAGTTCTCACGGGCTTCGCCGCTGGCGGTAACGAAACCGGCCCCGGACTCAGGTCGTGTCGCTTCCTGATTCGAGTAGTTGTCGCCTACGTGTTCGCTGGTGTCTGGCGCAAGCGCCATGAGTTGCAGAACATTGCGACCATTGAGCGGGATGTCCTCGGTGAACTGCGGGGTGATCGCGAAGCTTACCGTTTGGCTCGATGTGTCCACTAACGGAGGCGCACTCGATACGCTCACTTCCTGGCTGGAGGAGCCGAGCTTCAAGGTCACGTTCACGGTTGCAGCTTGGCCGACCTGGAGCGTGATTCCTGTTTGCTCGAACCCCTGAAATCCGTTGGCGTCAACGTGCAGCCGATAGGTGCCGGGTTTCAGATCGGAGATCAAGAAAAACCCGGACGCATTTGATTGCACGTTGACTGAACTCGATGTAGATAGTTCTGTCGCTGCCACGTGTGCGTTAGGAACCACCGCGCCGCTGGGGTCCGCGATGGTCCCGGCAACGCTCGCGGAAGTACGCTGCGCGAGAGGTGTACCCACCAGCGTCATCACCAATGAGAGCATCGCGAAGCCAAAGCGGAGAGCGTGAAACCTGCGGGTCCAACGCCGGCAGTTAGCGGGTGATGCAGTGATTTTCGAGGAACAACGCCTGCGTGTCATAGGCCTCTCCTTCGGGATTTTTGATTCAGAACACCGGTCGCGCCCAATACGGCCACGATGCCTTCGTTAGTGCTCGACTTCTTCATACCGCCGGTTTTGCTGCACCTCGAACGTGGTTCGTAACGCCCCCCCAACAGTGACAGACTTCTCCACCGTGGCATGGACGCCGTCCACCCCATCCACTTTCAAGACCACTTTGAAAGTTCCCTTCTGGGTATATGCATGTTTTACCGTTGGTCCATCGTCGGTCGTACCATCACCAAAATCCCAGCGATAAGCGACGGCTGGCACTCCGGCAGGATCAAGAACTACGGTGAACTCCGCGCTTTTAGCGATCTCAGCGGTACCATTGACCTTGGCGTCGACGGTCGGAGCTTTGGCCAGCACATCTTCATTCACCAACTTAATTACGCGAACAGACCGCGGACTCTGACCCGTTATCTCAATGGCGCCCTCTTTAACTCGCTGCGTATTCTCGGGATGAAGGATGTCGCTAGCGGTGATCTTTCCCTTCGCTTCCAGTCCGAAGTCTGTGAATGGGATCACGTGATCGCGAGGTGACTCCGTCCAATTGAAGACCACGAGCATTGATTGCCGCTCATCCTCGCGCAGCAGGAAGATGCTTGGCTGCCCGTCCTCGTCCCGGTAGGTCATCAAGTCAATGGGTTTTGCCGCGCGTTGTAGTCGCACCATGTTCAGTAGGTCCGCATTCTTCAGTAGCCGCAGGCGGTCGGGATGCGCACCCAGAGACGGTAGATCGTCGCCAATTTCGAACATCCCGCCGGCGATCGCGGCCAGCGAGATTGAAACCTCGGCTTCATTCAACGAGAGCGGATCTTTCTGCGTGTGCCAGGATTGATCGGTAATCAACTGCTCCGATACGGTGAAAGCATCGGGATCAGCCCTGTAGAAGTTGCCGTTCATGTAGTAACGAGCGGCGATTCCGGTCGCGTCTTCCTTCGTTCCCGCGTAGGAATGCCCGGTATCGGTCGAGGTTCGTCCCAGGTCCGTGTAGCCGACTGCGGCAAGCATCGGACATCCGTCCTTGTCGAGCAGGACGTCTGAGCCCACCGCTTCACGAATGATCTTCAGGCCGATTTGCAACGCTTCGATTGCTGACGTGTTCGGGCGATATCGATAGCCCTCGATGGCCGTATCATCCATGAAATCCATCTTGAAATACAGGGCACCCCATTCCCGCGCGAGGGTGTGATACGTGGCGCGCAAGTACTCCTGCGCCCCGGGATGCGTCGCGTCGAGAACGTACAGCGGATCTCGCCCATCTTGTACAAAGCCGATTTGAATCGGCTTGCCCTTCGCGGCGTGAACCAGCCAGTCAGGATGCTTCTCGTATACGTAGGACCGGTTCGAGACGCGAAAGGGGGCCACCCACATACCGAAGCGCAAACCCATCGAAGTCGCCTTCTGGCCGAGCCCGCGAACACCTTCCGGGTACAAATCTGCATTCGGAGTGGTGAATTCGCTGTCGGCGTAGGCATAGCCTTCGTCGATGTGAAACAGGTCGTAGCCGTAGCTCTTCAGGTTTTGAGCCAACCACTGCGCGTTGGTGAGCGCCGCTCCCCCGGTAAGACCGTAGTAGTAGGCCGTCCAACTCCACCATCCCCACGGGGCAGGTCTTGAGACCCTCGCATTTCGCAGTTGCCGGATCGCTGCGCCGTAAGATTCCAACTGGGAGTGATAGTCTTTGCCGACGGAGAACAGCACTTTTTCGGACGAGATACTTTCGCCTGGCTTGACCGACAGACTCAATTCGACCTGTTGATCGCTGGCGTCTTCGCGGATTGACTCCTTCTTCATCACCTCGGTCGTGCCGGTACAATCCACCGCGTAAGTCTTCGTGTGAATCTGCGATGTATTCTCCTTGTCAGTCGCAAGGTGGTAAACGGTCAGCCAACGCTCAGAAGTAAGGGCGGCCAGAAAGAGACTGAAATGGCTCGACCGGTTGAAGATCATCTGGCTGCCAACGCCAAAATGCACATTGGTCAACTTGTCGGAATACGAGTCTTCTCCCTGGTACTCGCGAGCTTTTCCCAGGTCGAAAATATGCAAGGGCGGACGGTCTTCGCTGAAGCTGTCCGATAAGACGCGTTCTGCGCTCTCGTCATCGCCGAGGTTGACAACCGGCGTACCTGTTGCGTCCAGGACTCGGATGTCTTGCACCTCGAGCGGGGCCTGGCCACGGTTCGTTATCTCGACCTGAACGTCGCCAAACGGAAGCTCGTCGTAGAGGTCAAGCGTGTACTGGAGATCGGGACGCTTCGAATCCCCAGAGAACGTCACCTGGAGACGATGCCCTGCTCCCAGTTGGTCATGAAACTTAGAACTCGCAACGTGGGATGCCGGGTATTCCGTTGCCCATAGCCACTGATGATTGACGAGGGCTCCGACCCGGGCTTCCAGGACTGGCTGGGCAAGCCCTTTCGCTTTCAGCTCATAAACCGCGCCGTTATTTCGAAGGGAGACGCTCAGGTCTCGGTTCTCAATCCTCTTTGCCTCTGCAGGGACCTGCGAGAAGCAGTGAGCGCAGACGACGGCAGCGACAGCACAAGCGACGAGGGTTCGAAGTGCTTTTCCCGGCTTAACCATGGTTACAGACCTTTCACCCAGTGCTGTGCGTTCGTTCGATAGATCTTCTGGAGCACTTCCTTCGGCAGCTTCAACCCGCGCACCTTCCGGCCTTCAACCTGGAAGGTTTCGTCGGTCGCAAAAAACCGCCAATCGTTGACGTAGGTTTCCTTCCATTCCTTCACGGATTCGTCGATCTTGGCATCCGGGTTCATGTCCAGGTCGGTGCCGTACAGCACGCGATCCTGATACTTCATGAGAAAGGCTCGGACTTTCGCAGGATCCCCATACATGAGGTACTCCATGCGAGCCGCCGTATCGACCGCGAAGTTGGGATACTTGTCGAGGTGCCGCGCGATATCGTCGAGATCCATTTCCATGCTGCCCAGGTGTACCCCGACCATGCGCAGCTTCGGATTTTTTTCGAGAATGTGATCGCGCGCTTCGAGAATGGCTTTCTTGGAGGGCACGCCAGGCTTGTTGAGCATGTGCCACTGCGGATTATCGATGTAGTACTGCCCCAGTGGGTCCTTCTTCACATCGAGCGGCTGCCATGCCAGGTCCGGCTCGGCAAGGTGGGCCATCAAGGTCTTATCATGCTGGGCGATGTCCTCGAAAATCGGCTGCAGCTTCGGATCGTCCGGCAACACGTACTTGCCGGCGCTGTCTTTGATTTCCATGCCGAAGGTCTTCCAGATCTTCACCCCGATAGCGCCATCCTTGAAGTCGCGATCAATCTGCCGAATGCTGTCTTGCGTAAAGGTGGGAGAGTTGAATTTGTATCCGTCGAAAGTGGTGCAGAGAAATACGTGACCCTTGCTGGAATGAACTAGTTTCCAGGCGTCGTCGATCTGCGGCTGGAGCTGGTTACGAGGCGCCCACGTATCGTCGACGACCAAAATGTTGAGCAGGGTGAGCTGCTCTTCTTCCAGCATTGCTTGAAATCCAGGGCCGCTCCGGAAGACATGGACATGCACATCGATGGGGTGCATGGACGCGAACCCTTTCAGGGCATCCGCTTCACTGGTCTTATCCTGACTCGCAGCCGCCATGGAAATTGGATTCGAGACGGTCAGGGCGACGGCCAGCAGCAATAGTAGAAGTGACGGCGCTTTTCTTAGGAGCATCATTGCCGTGTGAGTGCAGTGGTTAAACGTTTTACCTATCGAAGTAGACATGTCATCGCTCCTTTTTGTCCCTGCTTCAAGAATGGCGATTTAGCGTACGGACGCGGTGCTGTTCTGCTGAGTTCGTTTCACTCGCGTGGCACTTCACACTCTAACCGCAGCAATTAGGTTCAAAACCGCGGCTCGCCCGATCGACTAAAAATCCAGACTCTCGTAAAACTCTACCCACGTGTCTTCCATGTATTGCTTCTGTTCGTCATAAAGCCTCGTATGGTCCGGGCTGTTCTCGAAATGGCGTAGTGCATCCTGCGCCGCTCCCATGTCGCGGAATTTTCCCTGCCAGATCAGCGTATTGCCGGGTTCACGACTGGACAGAGGAGTCATTCGCTCTCCTTTAAGCAGAACGCCCTGCTGCTCGAGTCCAGCAAACTGCTTCTCGAGCTCCATAAATTCCTTACGTTTACCCGTTTGAAACCGCTGAATGATTCGAACGATGATTGCCACCGTGCCTCCTTCACTTCGGAAATGACGTCCATGCACTCGCTGATTTAGCGAGCGCTAGAAAACAAATTTCAGAGCAAACTGGATTTGGCGAGGCGCGCGCGCTGCTTGCGGAAGCCCCATTTGCGCCGTCCCCAACTCGACGGCCACCGGCTCGACCTGCCCGTCCGAACCCGTGGGACCAACCAGGTAATTGGTGTGGTTCCACAGGTTGAAGAGGTCGGCTCGGAATTCGAAACGTTTCTCCTCGGTGATCGGAAAAGTCTTGAAGAACGTGACATCCCACTCCTGGTACCCGGGACCAAGAACAACATTCCTGCCCTCGTTGCCATAGGTTCCCGGGGTCAGGTTGCTAGCAAAGGCGCAGGTGTTGTAGAACGTGCCCGGTAGGCACGGTGTCGCATTGGGGTTACCGATCAAGTTCGGGCGCGAGCAGTTAAACGTGACCGTGCCTCCGCAATCGGTATTCGAACTGTTGACGAAGGGATCCGACACAGTGAACCAATTGCCTGTGGAAGCCGAGACGATGCCGGCCAGTTGCCAGTTGCCGATTACCTGGTTGAGGGCACCCGAAGCGTTTCGGGCGAGCATCTTCCCTGTTCCGAAGGGGAGTTCGTAGGTGAAACTCACAACGGCATGGTGCCGCACGTCGAAGTCCGAATTGCCATATTCCATGGAGGGATAGCGCTGGTCGCGGAAGTCTCCGTTGTTCAGCGATCCCAGACTGGCGCTCGAAGCGTCATCCAGAGAGTGGCTGTAGGTGTACGAGGCGTTGAACTCCAATCCATTCGAAGCGCGCTTCTCAACGTTCACCTGGAGCGCATGATAGTTGGAGATCGTATTCGATCGAAATGTGTCGATCGTTCCATCCACAGCAGGAAATGGTCGACGGGGCGCGAGCGGAGAGCCGGAATCCGCGCTCGGCGTTGCCTGATTTCCGTTATAGAAAGCATAAAGCCGCTCGCCATGCGATCCGGCGTAAGAGACTTTGAAGACTGTATCCGCCGGCAATTGATATTCGAAACCGAGGTGCCATTGGTGCATGAGCGGAGTTTTCAGGTGCGGATCGAGCGAATACAACAGCGGATTATTAGGATCCGACAAAGAGCCGTTCGGGAATCCCTGCGTCCAGAAGCTGTTAATCATTAAGTTGCCGCTGCCGATGGCGCAGTTTCCCGGAGTACTGGGATTCGCATTGGGCGCCGATGGAGAACCACAAGGCGAGTTGAAGGCTTGCTGCAACAAGAATGGCGGGTTGAACCCTGGACTCGGATTGGAAAATGGACCGTTTTCCTGGCCACCATAGAAGATCCCGTATCCGCCGCGCAGCACCAGTTTGTTCGTAATCTGAAAAGCAATGCCGATGCGTGGAGCCACGTCGCCGAGATCGGCGTTGATCAACCCTGGCGGGGCGGTTCGTTGCGTCGGCAGGAAGGATGCGATCGTTGGGGTCAGAGGGGCGTTCTGGCCCTTGGGAAGAATCAGCGTGTCAGTTCGAAAATCAAAACTCGCCATCTGATTGTGAGCTTCGGTGACCGGCATAAACACTTCGTACCGCAGTCCGAGATTTAACGTCAGTCGCTTGCTGACCTGCCAGTCGTCCTGCGCGAACCCAGCAAAGGTGTTGCGCCAGTAGTAGACGGCATGCAGGCTCGAGAGGTTCGCGCTGTCGGGAATACCGAGCAGGAAGGAAGCAAAATCAGACCCTCCCGTAGTCGAACCATCCGCATTTAAGGGCAACGCTGGATTGTCGGTGAAGTCGGGTCCGAAGATGATATCGCCTCTGGGCTGCGAGGGCTGAAACATGGTGAATTGCTCGCGCCGGATCTCACCGCCGAATTTCATCGAGTGATGTCCGTGAACCCAGGTCACGTTGTCGTCGAACACATAGCTGTTCTGCTTCTCAACCGAAGGCAGGAAGTCCGAACCACCAATACACGAATAATTGCTGAAGCAGATGGAGGGTAATCCGCCAATACCCGGTGCATACGGCACTCCCGGAATTCCAATCTGCCCGGAAACATCCGTATTTGCGTTCTGCTCCAACCGGTGCGAGTTGATGCGGTTATAACCGAAGCGAAATTCGTTGAGAAGAGTAGGCGAAAAGCTATGAATTTCGCTGAGAGCCAGGCTGTGATAGGTGTTGTCCTGGTTGCCTGAAGTAAATCCTCCCCCATCCAGCGCGTTTGGAAATGGGCCAGGCGTGAAGATCGGCTGCTCCTCATAGCTGAAGCGAGCGAAGAAATTATCTTTGTCCGAGAAGCGGTGATCCACGCGAATGTCGTAGTTATTCTGGTCCGTGCTCTTCTTGGGGTCGCTGAGGTAGTTGTTGCCATTAAAGTTCGTATTGGGCGCGGGAAATAGCGCCGCCAGCTTCGCTGCGACCGGATTGATCGCGTTAGGACCGGTCGCCGGGAAAATGTTGTTGGGCAGCGAACCATTGGTGCCAATCGGGATTCCGCAAAGCCCGTTCGGATACGACCCACTTACAGGACGCGCCTGACTGAGGCGGGTGTTAAAAATTTCGCCTTGAAAGGTCGCATTGCCGCTGCAATCTAAAACCGGCGCTCCCGTCGTGGGATCAGTTACTGGCGCGCTCAAATCAAGGAAACTGGAGAAATCGCCAGACAAGATAGCAGGCGTGGGTATCAACAGCAATTGAGGAAGGGCCTGTCGCACGCGCAGTCCCTCGTAATCCACGAAGAAGAACGTATGATTTTTGACGATGGGCCCGCCGAGCGTGGCCCCGAACTGGTTCTGCTGGTAAATCTGCTTTCCGAACGTGTCGAACGCATTGCGCGCGTCCAAGTTGTCGTTTCGGAAAAATTCGTAAAGGTCCCCGTGGAATTTGTTGGTCCCGGACTTGATCACGGCGTTCATGATTGCGCCGTTCCCGCGACCGAACTCCGCGGAGTACGAGTTGGTTTCGACTTTAAACTCCGCGATCGCATCGACGGACGGTTGAATCACATAAGAGCTGCCATTTAGCACGTCGCCTAGATTCGCATTGTTATCGACACCATCCAGCAAGAAGTTGTTTTGCAGGGACCGCGCACCGTTCGAGCTGAAACCATAGCTTGTATCCGAACGCGATCCGGGCTCGCTGGGGGCCACGCCAGCCGCAAGCTGCGCCAACTGCGCGAAGTTGCGGCCATTCAGCGGAAGAGTTGTCGCCTGGCGGCTGTCCACCACCTGCCCGAGCTCGGACGTGGCTGTTTCGAGTTGCGCACCCTGCGACGTTACGACCACGGTCTGCGTGGTCTGGCCGATGCTCAACGTAGCATTTACTTTTGGCCTCGACTGCACATCGACCAGTACTGGGCCGATAACTGCGGTTTTGAAGCCCTGCATCTCTACTCTGACGTTGTACCGGCCCACCCTTAAGGGGGTGGCGGTGTATTCACCCGAAGCATTCGTGACGGTTTTGAAAGAGGTGCCTTGGTCCGCTTCGGTGACCGTTACAGTCGCTCCAGGAATCACCGCGCCCGACGAATCGGTGACTGAACCGACGATGCTGCCTGTGTCCTTCTGCGCCCAGCCCATGACCGCCAGCGAAAGGAACAGAAAAATTAGCTTCAGCGGAGCAAAACCCGGCCATCGGCTTCCACGGTTTAGAGTTGCTAACGAGAGCTGCTGGCAGACTTCGGCAGCGGGTTGTGGAGTAACGGATGGATGCTTCATAAGGCTCACCTCATCTCAAGCAGTTGCCGTGCCCCGCTTGAGGAAGAATTTAGGTGAAACGTTTCACCAAAGCCAGAGTTAATATACCTCCGAATGGCCGCTGTCAAGATGAAAAGTGATTTCGAAGAATTTCGTGCCCTGAATGGGCCTCAGTAGCGACGGGCGTCGCATGCCTGCACAAGTTCCGGCAACTTCAGGAGCGAGGCGCGGGGCAGGTGGATTCTCGCACCACCAGACGCGGAGTCACTCTCCGTCGACGGGGCGGAATCGTCCGCTTCTCCGCCGAAGCACTGATCAACTCTTCAACGATTTCCGCCCCTAACGACCCTTGCATCTCGAGTTGCTGCTGGATGGTGGTGAGTGGAGGATTGTAGAACGCAGAGTTCGGAATGTCGTCAAAGCCAACCACAGAACAGTCTCGTGGCACGACCCGGCCCGCTCTCGTAAGCGCGCGAATTGCTGCACACGCCGTAAGGTCGTCGAATGCTACAAGCGCCGTGAAGCGACGTTTGCGCTGCAGAAGTTCTTCGACCAATTGGCAGGCTTCCCCATAGGTTGAGTTGCGGCCCTGGAGCTCAACCACGAGTTCCGGATCGATGACCAATCCGACTTCACGCGCGAATCTCTCGATCCCGTGCCAGCGCTGGGAGCTGTCGACCAGGCTCTTCGGGCCTTTGATGAATGCGAGCTTGCTGTGTCCCAGTTCGTACAAGTGTTGCAACGCCTGGCGCGCACCTGCCGCGTTGTCCACGACTACGGAACTGATTGGATCTTTCGTCAGCTCGCGCCCGATAATCACGGCGGGGAGGTCGCGCTTGGTGATCTCCTCTACGAGAAACTCTTCCAGATATGTCCAGTTCGCAATCGCGATGATGCCTTCCACCCGGCGCTCCAACACCATGTTGAGACACCGTTGAAAGTTCCCGCGATCGTTTTGAAGATCTGCCAGGACCGAAGTGTAGCCGGAGGGCTGTAGATGCGTTTCGATGGCACGCAGTATCTGAGAACAGTACGGGTCGGTGATGTCGAAAACGATGACCCCAACACTGCGACTGCGATTGGAGCGGAGTGAGCGTGCGAACACGTTCGGCCGGTAACCCAGCTTCTTCGCCGTCTTCCAAATGCGCTTGCGCGTCGCCTCGGAGATCCGTTGTGCCGAAGGCCCGTCGTTCAACACCATGGAGACAGTGGTGATGGAAGCTCCACTTTCCCGCGCCACATCCTTAATCGTGACCATTTATCTTCCCGGAGTCGTATTCAGTTGTACTAGGGGCCACTGACCTATTCCAAAGCAAGCTTTTCAGCGCACTATGATCGGGTACGATCCAATGTGCGTCGCCAAAGTCCTCTTCAGTTAGAGTCGTGCAGATCGCTATCACCCGGCAGCCAGCGGCCCTCGCAGATTGAACGCCGTAGGGTGCGTTCTCGATTACCAGGCAGTTCGCTGTGGGAACTTCGATCCGCTCCGAGGCAAGGGCGAACGGCTGCGGATGCGGCTTGGGACACTGGACGTCATCGGCGGTGATGATTGCATCGAAATGACTCTTGAGGTCAGGCGTGAAGCTGAGATCGATCGACTTCCGAGAAGATCCCGTGACCATGGCCACTCTGTATCCTGAGGTTCTGAGCCTTGCCAGCATTGACCAAGTTCCAGGGAAAAATTTGGAAACCCCCGCCGCGGCTTGATATTGTCGCCGAAGGTCCATCATCTCACGGACCCTGACGGAGGGAACCAGCTTTCCTCGCCCCGCCAGGACCGTCTCCAGAACCCGCAGCGTGGGCATCCCCTCGAGCCGGTAGATTTCACGCGGAGAAGTTGCGACCCCTTCCTCAGCCAATACTTTTTCATAGGCGGTATAGTACGGCTCACCTGAATCCAGCAACACTCCGTCGCAATCGAAAATCACGGCCCGAATCCCGTGGCTTTCGCAGAACCGCGAGCGGCTCTCTTCTCTGTGGCTTGTCATGTTTCCAACGCCGGTCACGTGCGCATTGTAACGTCTCCGCTGAGCGGATCAATCTTTTCGCGCTGCATCGACCGGTTGGCCGGCAGAATTCGACTCTTGGCGATCACTTTTCACTTGACCTTCTGCCGGCCACCAGCGTATCAACTTGTCATTTGGTAAAACGATTTACTAATCCGGATTAAATCTGCCTCCACTTTGAACCCGCATTTCCTTTGAGGGACGCTTGAGCGATTACGGTAAGAAACTTCGACTCCATCGCATTCTTGGAAAAACACGAAGCAAGGCGTTAGTGGTTGCTTTCGATCACGCACTCGTACTCGGTCCGATTGCCGGTACTGGCGATCCGGTTGGGCAGATCCGCCGCTTTGCGCAGTCCAACGTCGACGCGGTTTTGGTGAACCTTGGCCTAATCCGGCAGTTCGCGCAGTCACCCTTTGTGTCGGAAGCACCCACATTCATCGCCCGCATTGATTGGACCACCGTCTGGTCGGTGATGAGCTCTGGCGGCGAAGGCGAACTGCGCAGTGCCTTGTTGGCGAGCCCGGAAGATGCGCTACGCAGCGGTGCCGATGCCGTGATCACGTACATGGTGGTGGGCACGGGCGATGCCGACTTCGAAAGCAAAGAGATTAAACGCACTGCGGATGTGGCTCGTGAATGCGAGCAGGTTGGCATTCCCCTCATCGTCGAATCGCTGGCCCGCGGCCGGCAACTCGAAAATCCATACGATCCAACATGGCTCAAGCTGCACAGCCGAATGGCCGCAGAACTAGGAGCGGACGCGGTCAAGACCGACTACAGCGGCGACGCGCAGTCCATGCGCTCGGTCGTGCAAGATTGTCCGGTTCCGATCCTGGTGCTCGGCGGAAGCCGTCAAGCTTCCGATGAGGGTGCATTGGACGTCGTTCGCGGTGCAGTGCAGGCCGGAGCTGCAGGCGTCTTCTTCGGCAGAAACGTGTTTCAGGCGGACGACATGCATGGGTTTCTTCGTGCGGCACGCGCCGTTCTCGACGACACGGAAAGTACCCGGACATAGCGCTATCGGTAACGCGGCTAAGGTATGAAGCAACCAGCAGGCCCCCATGAGCTTACTCGCATTTGATATCGGATCCAGCGCGTGCAAGGCTGTGGCGTTCTCCTCCGACGGAACGGTACTTTCCCGGCATAGCCACAGCTATGACCCGGATTTTCCCGCGCCTTCGCACGCTGAGATGGATGCAAAGAACTTTTGGGAGGCGATGTGCATTTGCTCACGAGAAGCTGCGAAGGGCCTGACCGATCCGGTTCAGGCCATGTGCCTCAGTTCGCATGGTGAAAGCTTTGTCCCGGTGAATGCCCGAGGCGAGGCAGTGTCGCCCGCAATTCTTAACCAGGACAATCGGGCGGTCACCCAGACGGACTGGCTCGAACAGCAATTCGGGCGCAAGCATCTTTTTGAGATCACTGGCCTGGTTTCCCATCCCATGTATTCGCTCCCGAAGATCATGTGGCTGAAAGCGCACCAGCCGCAGGCGTTTTCTCCAGATACCCGGTTCGTGAGCGTTATCGGATACCTGCTGTTGCGCCTGGGACTTAGGCCCTATATTGATTTCTCCCTCGCATCCCGCTACCTGGTTTTCGATGTCCGCGAATGCCGTTGGCACGATGACATTTTGAAGGCGGCCGGTCTCTCTCCCGAACAACTACCCATTCCTGTACCGGCCGGCACGGTAGCAGGAGAACTGAACGCTGAATCTGCGGGCCATCTCGGTTTGCCGAGGGGAACGAAGGTTGTAGTGGGTGGTCACGACCAACCTTGCGGCGCATTAGGTTTGGGTGCGATTGAGCCCGGCCGGGTCGCTGACTCGATGGGGACATACGAGTGTCTTCTAGGCATGTCGAGCGCCCCGGTGCACACCGAAATCGCTCTTGCAAATTCTCTCAATTCCTATCGCCACGTAATTCCCGGTAAGTTTGCGACGATCGCATTCTTCCCTTCTGGAATCATGATGAAGTGGTTCCATGATTTTCTGTACGACACGGGGGGCCAACAAAGTTCCTCCGATCACTATGCTTCCATGGAGGCGAACGCTCCCGGCGGGCCCACCGGACTTTGCATCACACCGAACCTGGTCGGCACCTGCAACCCCGATTTCAATCCCCATGCGCGGGCGGTCATCTTCGGGCTGACCGCGGAGACTTCGCGGTCGCATGTTTACAAGGGCATTCTGGAAGGCATTGCTTGCGAGTTTTCTGCGATGACGAAGCTGTTAGGCAATGCCATTGGAGACTTCGGGGATGTCCACGTCACCGGGGGCGGAACCGTCTCGACTCTCGGTCTAAAGCTACGAGCCTCGATCGCCGGCAAGCGCTTACACCTGATGCGTTCACCCGACGCGGTGTGTGTTGGCGGAGCAATCCTCGCAGTACTCGCGATCGGTGAGCATGGGAGTGTTTCGGAAACTGTGGATCATTTCGTGCGCGAAGCGTCAGTCGTCGAACCTGATTCGGCGATGAGAGTCGCGTACACGCAACAGATAGTGCAGTACCAGCGACTTCATTCAGCTTTGCGTCCATTGCAGAGCTCATGACAGATGTCAGTAAAGGGAGAGAACAGTGATGCAACCAACCATCGGATTCATTGTCTACGGCGTTCACAAAGACGGATTAAAAGACCCCATGGGCGTGCCGTTCATCGACGACGCCATCGTTCGAAATGCTAAGCACGCACTCACGCAATCGGGAGTGAAAGTGCTGGAGTACGACGTCGTCATCGCGAGCAAGGAAGAAGCTCGCGCTGCCATGAAGAAAATGAAAAACAACGACGCGGTTGATGCGGTGGTTCTCTTCTCCGGCACCTGGGTTTGGGCGGCCCACCTGGTCGCCGCCATACGTGACTACGCTGCCACCGGGAAAGGCGTGCTCCTCTGGACCCACCCGGGTTCGCAAGGCTGGCGGCCGGTAGGTGGCCTGGTTTTGCATGGAGGGTTGCTGGAGATCGGAGTAGATCACAAATTCGTATACGGCGAGGCCGGTGCTCCCGACACGGTGGAACAGATCGTGAGCTATGCACGCGCCGCTCATCTCAAGAACTTTCTCAACTTTTCTACCCTCGGCACTTTTGGCGGTCGCGGCATGGGACAGACCTGCGGCGCGGCAGATCCCTCCCAATGGATGCGAATGTTCGGCGTCGATATAGATTCTCGCGACACGACGGAGTTGGTCCGCGTAGCCGAAAACATATCAAGCGACGAACTCGCGCACTTACAGCCAAGGCTTCAACAGCTTTTCGGAGTCGCTCCGGAAAGCAATCGGGTCAACGAGCGCTCCCAACGCCTCTATCTCGCATTGAAAAAGGTCGTGGAGAATGAAAAGTTCGATTTCTACACGATCCAATCGTTTCCCGGCCTTGGCGATGATTACTCCGCCACATGCTTCGCCCAGAGCATGATGCTTGAAGATGGCCACGGCACGTCGACGTTAGGCGATTTCAATACCGCGCTTACCGTCCTGCTGCTGACAAAACTGAGCAAAGAACGAGTGTATTATGGCGATCTTCAGCACGTCGACAAGAACCGTAAAGAGATCAAGATCATCGGTGACGGGGCCTGCCCTCCTTCTTTAGCAAGCAAGCTCGGGCCGGCTGGATTTTCCGAACACGGAATACCTACGGAAGGCGAGGCTGGTGGCCTGTCAGTGAAATTGATCTGCAAAGTGGGAGAGGGCGTGCTCGCCCGTCTCGGCCGGGTAAACGGAGAATTTCAAATGGTCATCACTCGTGCCACGGTTTTTGAGCCACCCAAAGAGCAAGTCAATGCCAGGCTGGCTGAATGTGGAATTCCTTTCTGGCCGCATGGCTTCGTCACCGCGCATTGCGACATGGAGAGAATGCTTGAGAGCTGGACGAATGAATATGCCTGCCTCGGCTATGGTGCCGATCTGTACCCGACACTGATCGACTTCTGTAAGCTGACCGGCATCCGGCCGATTTTGCCCTAGAGGTAATCGCAAATTCTGAAGTGAGGTGCGATATGGCAACATCAACCATCGAACTCAACAAGAACGTTAGCGATTTCATCGCTAAGCCGCGGAAGATGTTGATTAATGGCGCTTGGGTAGAAAGCGCTTCCGGCAAGCTCTTCGACACCTACAATCCCGCCACCGGCGAGGTGCTCGCTCGCGTCGCCGAAGGCGACCGCGCCGATATCGATCGGGCGGTTACCGCCGCGCGGCGCGCATTCGAAAGCGGTCCATGGCCAAGGTTGAAGGCGACCAGTTCATCGCCGCGCGCTGGGACCTGGTCAACCCCGACAAATATATGTGGGCCTCCGTGCAAACCATTCGCGGATGCCCGAAGCACTGCTCGTTCTGTTCGGTGTGGCGCACCGACGGCCAGAAACCCCGGCAGCGCAATTTCCAAAACGTGGTGGACGAGATCGTCGACCTCCGCCGCAAAGGCTTCCGCTTCATCGCGCTTGCCGATGACAACTTCTATCCGGTCACACTCACGGATTTGCGCCTCGCCAAAGCCCAGAACAATACCGAGAAATTACATAATCTCGAACAGATCCGCGAAGAACGCTTCCGCTTGATGGCGCAGTTGGCCAAGCTTCCCCACGACATGGTCTTCTTCACCCAGATCACCATGGAGGCGGCGGAAGACGCACCTTTCCTCGACGCCATGCGCGAAGCCAACATCAAGGGCGCACTGGTTGGGGTCGAAGCCGTCACTCCCGAAGGCCTCAAGGCGGTTTACAAAGATTTCAATTATTCTGGCGATCGGCTCGCCGAACAGCTGCAGAATTTCCGCCGCCACGGCGTGCACGTTCTCGGTTCGTTTATCTTCGGCCTTCCGACCGATAAGCCCGAGACCTTCGCCGCGACTGCGGATTTAGCGCTCAAGTCCGACATCACCTTCGCGCAGTTCGTCATGATGACGCCGTTCCCAGGCACGGTTGATTTTGCCAAATGGGAAAAGGAACAACTGGTCGATCCGATCCATGTCGATGGCGTTCCGATCGTGCGCTACTGGCTGATTCCCACCGCGATTCGCCCGAAAATGTTCACTCCTCATCCGCTCATGACCTCCGACGAAATCCGCGAACGCACCCAAGGCGTGTGGGACCGCTTCTATACCTTCGGCGCCATCTGGAAGCGCTCGCGATGCACGCCGACGGTCCGCGCCCGGCTGGGTTTTATCTTTCTCTCGAAGCTGTATCGACAGATGTATGCCGGGACCGGCATTTCCACCGACAGCGCACGACGCAAAAAGGCAAAACGTTCCGCCCGCTGGATCGCCCGGCAATGCCGCAAACTCTTCCAGGCAAAACCCATGCCAGAGCTCAACGCCCCCGCATGGACGCCTCTGCCCGATCTATCCTTGCCCACGACGCCAATGATGAATCGCGCACCCGAGATGGGAAGTCCGTTCAACATCGTCGAGTAACAACGCGTGAAACACGCCGGGTGCCCCGTCCTATCGCGGAAATTCCGCGCGCGATAGGGCGGAGACCCTTTTCGCGCGGGTGGCCCACAACACTTTCCCCATCTCCACACCACTCACTTGTTTTGATCCCGAGGAATGCGATTTGGGGGCCGCTGTTCTCTTAGTAAGAGAGACTAATTTATTTACTCCGATTGCTTCCACGATGGGCTCGTCAACTCAACTCTCCACATCGGA
>ODAK010003499.1_pt1 | contig 16239 bp, 13 predicted proteins | sample 1539591 | NCBI WGS metagenome assembly ODAK01 (sample SAMEA3539303, study PRJEB22396) | soil metagenome | biome: tundra; feature: field; material: soil | place: USA | collected 2010-05 | depth 0.15 m
TGTGAAAGCGCAGTAATGCGTGAAGCTTACCAGTACTAATCGCCCGTTCGGCTTGACCATAAAATTTACTCGGCACACCTGGCGAACCTGCCAGCGTGGGGATCTCGACGGAGATCCTGGCCTTGGATTCCTGATGCTATTCAGTTGTGAGAGATCGCCCCAAGGCGCAACCGCGGATTTCGCGGACCGCGCCGATAAAGCGGCGAGGCTCTTTGAAAGATTGGCGTATGCGGAAGTGCGGTAGAGCGGCGCTTTAGCGCCGCGTCAACGCCCACGCTTAATGAGAAGGGGCTTTAGCCCCGGCCCCGCAAAGCGCCTCAAGTTGCCGGTGATCTTACCGCGGGGGAAACACCCGTTCCCATCCCGAACACGGAAGTTAAGCCCCGCTGGGCCGATTGTACTGCACGCGAAAGTGTGTGGGAGAGTAGGTCGTCGCCGACATAAATAATGGCCTCACGTGAACAACGTGGGGCCATTTCCGTTTGCGGTTGTCTTCACTGACAACCGACAACTGGCTACTGACAACTGTTCTTTGTCATCCCGAGCGCAGCGCAGCCGAGGGATCTGCGGTTGTCATCCTGAGCGCAGGCGGCGTTTCGCCGCCGGAGTCGAAGGACCCCTATCGACCCGCTTCTGCATGTTCCGCATCACCGCCTCTACCCTGTTCGCTTACGGTGACCGCGATCCTCTCTATCCGATGGAGATGGCTGTCGACACATACCGCGCCATTCCCCGCTGCGCGCTTTGGGTCGTGCCCAATCGCGGTCGCGGCCCCATCTCCTTCGACGCCGCACCTCAGTTCGTCCAGACCGCCCTGTCCTTCTTTCGAGCGCAGAACGGAACGCCAAGCCCGTAGAAACCGATGCCATGTCTGCGTCGGCGCTCTGGCAGCACGCGGGAGTGTGGGAGAGCAGGTCGTCGGCGACATAAATAACGTCCATCAAGAGGAATCTTGTTGGCCTTTTCCGTTTTATTCTGTCATCCTGAGCACGGCAATGTCGCTTTGATGCTGCCGAGCGGGAAATTTGGCTACTTTTTAGGACTAGAGAAGATGACAGAGGACCTGAAGCGCTTCATCGAGGGTTTCGAGGACGAGGACGCCCTACGTCGCGCCGTCGAAGCATTACTAATGAAAATGCCGGGCTGCACGAATGTACGCGCTACGCACGGGCCGCAAGAATACGGCAAGGACATAGTGTTTTGTTCCAAGGGTCCGATGGGAGAGGTCCTTCTTGTCGCTTGCGTCATTAAGAACGATAAGATTACAGGTTCCGCCGATTCCACATTGGGTGCGAGGACGGTTTTCCATCAGGTCGCACAATCCCTAGATACCCCTATCTCAAATGAGCAGGGTGAGTCGCAGACCATTTCACGCGCTTATGTAATTACCCCACATGAATGTCCTCCGTCTACGATGGAGTCGATCAGTGGAGCGCTCAAAGCGCGGTTCGGTCAGGTTGCCTTCATTTGTGGCAATGACCTGCTGATAAAGTTCAAGCGGTTTTGGCCGGAGTTCCTGCTCACCAATGTGAAATTCTTGGGCGCACATGTCAAGTCGCTCAGGGATGAGTTGGATAAGGATCCGGCGGTTGCTCGCCTGTTATTTAAGGAAGGTTTTTCCACAGCAAAGAGCCAAGGCTTGGGAATGCTCTACGTTCAGCCGAGGCTAGCTTGCATGTTGCGTATGCATGAATTGAGGCTTCGCCTACCGGAACCACAGGATTTCGAGCAGCCGATGCGAGAGCAGGAGGCCGCACGACTTGCAAGAACTTGTGGAAACTTCGCGCGTTTGGTCGCCTTCCTTAAGGGCACTACTGACAACGACCCTGAACGAATTAGGAACGAGATTGTCGGGTTTGCAGCGGACGTCCGAGAAATGTGGGAGTCTGGATACAACGTGTATCGTACTCGACCGGGTTTGAGTGACGAACAGCGAGGTAAGAGCAAGGCGGAAACCGCAGCGACTCTGGCTGGTGCTTCTCTCTTGCGTGAGCGGTGGACAACTCTTCTTCGCCAAGCAGATCCGTTAATTGCAAAAGTTCGCAAGCATCTCGCGGTATCTAACGGCTTCGTTACCACTGTATCGAATAACCTGAGGAATCCTGATCCTAGTAACCCGAAGCTTGCAATGAATGAAGCTGCTCTTAACGTAATCCACTCGGAGGAGATTAGAGACTTCTACACCGTATCCGACATGTCTCGGCAAGTCCCTTCCCTGCTGGTGGCGGCGCACTCGGTTACGAAGGTGCAGTTTGACAGGAATCTATTGGATCGGATGACCGTACCACTGTTGATCACTGGACCGCCAGGGTATGGAAAGACATCGTTTTGTAGACAGAACGCGCTCCGCGACTTAAAAGCATTAGAGACGGGCAGCTCAAAAATATTACCCGTATATATCCAGCTCCACCAGCTTGCTGGCCGATCTTCGACATCTTTTCAGGATTTGTTCCTTCCTTCGGAAGAGCTGCGCGTAATCTGGAAGGAAATCAATAACACTCAATCTACGAGCCCTTGGATATTACGACTGTATCTGGACGGGTTGGATGAAGTGCCAGAGCAGAGTCGGCAGATTGAAATTACCAACATTGCTGCTAGTGGGGCAACCGGTATTAGGACACAAATCATAATGACAGCTCGGGATCATATTAAGGGGCCGTGGCTTTCGTGGCTTCGGCGCCTCGATATACAACCGTTTAACGAAGGGGAGATAAGACAGCTTGTAACAAAGTGGCTTTCCGGCAATCCGTTGAAGGTGGGCAGTTTTTATCAGAAATTACAACAGGTACCTTCACTTGCTTCTCTCATGAAAGTTCCACTTCTAGGAACACTGATTCTCGCAGTTTACAAGCACGCGCATGAGGGGCTGCCTGAAAGCCGCCCGAGACTATACGACATGTTTGTACGACTGCTCGCAGGAGGTTGGGATGCTGCCAAAAACATCAATCGCGGTTCGAAATTTAATTCACAGACCAAAGTTGCCGTATTGAGCCATCTTGCCGGTGTGTTGCACAATGATAAAAAGCGTGACTGTTCCATTGGCGAACTAAAGGCCGCCCTCGCCGAGAGAGTGTTCGGGCTGCAGAAGAGGACAGAGGAGTTTCTGAGCGAATTGATTGCCGATGGATTACTTGTGCCGACCGGATCTATCCTCTCATTTCCACATCTTTCGTTCCAGGAATTCTTGGCAGCGAAAGACCTTGTACAACTTCGGCCTGATCGGGCGAACCAGCGTCTCGATAACTTCCTGAGGGGCGACGATTGGTGGCGGGAAGTGGTAACTTTTTACGTGAGTTTTCATGACAAACCAAGTGAAATGGAAGAGTGGATCAGATCAGGCGTTGTGCGAAACATTGCGCGAGCGCCGGACGATCTGGTTAGAGGCAGGGCGATTGAATTGTGCCAAGTGGTTCTTACAAATTTCTCCGATTTCCAATTTTCGGAAGAGACTCGGCGCTATCTGAATTGGTATTCGGAGCCGGCCTTCAAGATTGGAGAGACGAAGATAGCCCGGCGCTCTGCCGGACGGGTCGGCTGAAACGAGAGCGGGAGTGCCGGGTGCCGGGCGCCCCACCCTTGTCCGCGGATTTCGCGTACAGGGTGGGAGTCGGGAATCTTCAACTGCTCTTGCCGCCACGCGGAGCGGGCGCTCCGCGCAGTAATCCTTCGGTGCTGATGTCTTCGTCGATTTCTGGCCAGTGGATACCGTAGCCGCCTCCGGCAATCTTCCAATTGCGGCGCTGCTCGGCGGTAGCATGGAACAGCCTCGGGTACCACGCGAGCGGAACCGAGATGGTGCGGCCGTCCTTCAGGCGCACGCTCAGCGCGTCTTGATCAAACGATACGTCCGCCACTCGCTCATCTGCCGCCACTGCCAAAATACCCATTCCAAGCCTCCAACAGCTCTGTGTGGTTGGTCTCCACGAGTGATTGTACTGTGTTCACCTCACGCGCACTAAACCCAAAATTCCGTGCCAGGCCGATCGGGTCGAGCCAGAATTTCGCGGAGAGCTCGTCGCGGTCCACGTGGACGTGGGGCGGCTCATTGGGCTCATGGCTATAGAAGTAAAAACGATACGGCCCCGACCTCAGGACGGTTGGCATTGTTGTGCTTCGAATTGTACTGCACGCCAAAACCGGATGTGCCGTCCCTGAAGAGACTCGGGTCCATCACTACGCCTACCCAGCGCTCAACCACCTCAATCCACGCAAAGCGGCGTGGCTTGGGAAGTCCGGTGTCGCGCTGGGCTATCCTCTTCCGTCCCGCAAAGCAGGACTGGATCGTCGCGATCCCAAACTGAATCATCCTTCCGCTTTGAATCTAAGATCCCCACCCTAGCCAAAGGAAGGCTAGGATGGGGTACCCGCGGCTACTGTTTCGCCCAGGCCCACGCGGTGATACGCCAACCGGCCTCGCCTTTTTGAAGGACAAGCGTCCACGTTGAGCCGGTCTCCTTCATCAGTTTCCCCTTCTGCTTGAATGTGTAGTTCACGGGTACGACGACATAGGCACGGTCTGAGGTGATATCGATGTGCCGGGGGGTGCCGAGAGTGACGATCCCATCGGTCATTCCATTCTTCTTGGCGTCGGCTTCGTAGTCGTTCGCCCATGTCGAGCAGGCTCCGGCACCGTGCCACTCGTAGGGCGCAAATTCGTCGATGATGTAAGCCTGATCGGCGCAAGCCGCCAGGGCCGACTTAGTGTCGCCCTTGTTGAAGCCGTCCACGAATTGATGCACCGGCGCCATCACATCTGTCTTTTCCGATGCCGCAGCCAGCCCTGCCAGCAACACGGCCATGGCGAGTGCGATCCAAATTTTGCGCATACTTTCTGGCTCCTTTAGTAAGTTGGATAGTACGAAGGAAAAGTTGCACCAGGGAAAACCCCCACCCTAGTCTTCACTCCAAGGAAGGCCAGAATTGTACACCCGTGCCGCTCATATTCGGGACAGCTGGTTACGAAGGTACAGTCGGGCGACTAGTCCTTTCGTGATCTTGACGAATTTCGACGATGACCTATGCTGTTAGGTTGGGCTCAGTGTGCCCGATACGAGCGGAGACGCGCCAGGCGCGGTCCGCTCGGCTGAGTTCTTTGAAAAGTACACGGATGCCAGCCGTCAGCTAGCGCCGGGGCTTCGGAAGTTTGCTCCGAGCCCGAAGCGGAGTTCCCCAAAGGGAATCATCGCTCTTCGAAATAGCCCGTAAACCCTTGCGGCTCAAGATTTTGACTGTAAGTCTTTGGGGCTCAAGATTTTGCACGGATTTTCTTGTGCCTGCCCAATGTTTTCAATATTTTACGGGCACAATGGGGGAGGGGGGGTATATCCCGTTGTTCGTGGCTGAACGTGAGGGCACCGGCTCAGGCGTGGGCGCGATGGTGGTGTCGTAAGGCGCGCAGGCGCTCTCTATCAACCGTGCCCCCGACGAAAAGGATTGCAACCGCTGCGCTACAGATAGCCAACACGCCATCCACCAGAAATGCAGCATGAATTCCCGCCGGCATCGACGATGCAGAGACGACAATGGCGGTATTGAAGCCGATGCCGATCGATCCACCCGCAATCTGGAACATGTAGACGATGGCGCCAGCCAGGCTGGCCTCGGATGGATCGAGGGCGGTGATCGCCGCCGTCGTCACGGACGAGTAGAACAATCCGACCCCGATGCCGAGTACGACCATTCCGAAAATGAGATGGTCATAGGTCGTCTTCATCGAGATCGTCGACAGAAGAATCATGCCGGCTCCGAGAAGCACAGCGCCAAGCGTGACGATGAGCTTCGGTCCGAGACGTTCGTAGAGCCGTCCCGCCACGAATGAGGTCACCATGAATGTACCCATCATGGGAAGCAGCCCCGCGCCCGAGCCCATGGCACTGAAGCCGAGCACCTTGGACATAAACTGTGGCAGGTAAAGCAATGCGGCGAAGAAGATGGCCGACGCCAACAGTGTGGCCATACCCGCTGCGACAAAGCCCCTGTTCTGCAGAACGGTTTCGGGGACCAGAGCATTGTCGCCAGCCCGGCGCTCGATCAACAAGAAGCCGGCCAATGCCACCGCCCCCAGGGCGAACAGAAAGATGATCAACGGTGCGGTCCAGCCGAGGTCGAGGGCCCAATCGAGCGCGAGCAACAGCGCCAACAGTCCAACGGAAAGCGCCGCCGTACCGGAATAATCGATTCTTCCCTGGCCCTTCCTCGCCGGGTCTGGCGGCACGACAAGAAACGTGATCAGGACAGCCGCCGCAGCGACCGGCAGATTGACATAGAAGATCCACCGCCATCCGACGGTATCGGTCAGCACGCCTCCCAGCAATGGGCCAACCGCGTTGCCGAATCCGGCAGCACCCAGGATGATGCCCCCAGCTAGTCCGGCTTTACTTGGCGGCAAGAGGCCGTAGGTCAGGCCCAGGATGGCGGGCCATATCATCGCGCCGCCGACGCCCATGAGGAAGCGGCAGGCGAGGAGCAGCCAGATGTTCGGTGCGAATCCGCCGACTACGGAAAAAACTGCGAAGATTGCCGCACCCGCGAAGAAGATGCGCCTGCGCCCGAACATGTCGGCCAATCGCCCGCCGGTGACGATGAGAACGCCGAACACCATGGCGTAGCCATTGATCACCCACTGCACGGTGGTGACGTCGGTGTTAAGGGCCCTCTCCATGGCGGGAAGCGCAACCGCGAGCGCGGTGAAGTCGTTTGCCACCACCAGAACGGCGACCCCCATGGCGATCATGCCGAGAATCGTGGCCTTGTTGAGGCGCTCCTCTGTCGCTGCCATCCGTTAGCCCCTTGTTCGTGCCCGCCAGAGTTTCGCACAAAAGCGATGACAGTGCGACCTCCATCATCACCCGTTCACAGAACCGACTGGAGGATTCGGCCTAGGGGAAGCCAGCAGAGGGCACACAAACAAGCCGGATACCCCACCCTTGTCCGCAGCCGTTGCGGACAGGGTGGGAGCGATGAACTTCCAAGAGCTCTAGCGGCGCGAACCTTCTTCTACGGTTTTGCCTTTGCGGCCCCGGCGACTGTGTATTCACTGTCGCACGAGTAGTCCAGACCGCCATCGGGGTTGCCGGTGAGCTTGCAGCCGCCCGACCCTTTGATACCTTTCATCTTTCCGGTACCACCGACAATCTGGTACTTATTCGTCCCGGCCTGGAATGCGCCGTCTTTCATAGTCCCTGTGCCTTGATAGTTGTAGATAACCGTGTCGCCGCTATCAAAGGTTTCCACGAAGACGCCCCAGTTCTTCATGTGGGTTGCCGTAACTTCTGCATGCTCGGAGAAGGCGCCGCCTTTACCCGCCGCACCACCTACTTCTCCCTCAGCGGAGCACTTTCCCTGTGCCAGGGTAAAAGCGTGGCCAGCGTGGTCACCAGCAGGAATACTCTGCTGGCTGTCAGCCTTGCCACACTTGCCGGACAACGAAGTTTTCGTTTGCGCCGAGGCCATCGCAACGGCCAGAGCAATGATCGCACAGACACACAGATTCCTGAATCTCATTCGCAATCTCCTTGCTGACTGCAAGATATTCCTTCTTCACTCCAAGGAAGGCCAGAATTGTACACCCGTGCCGCTCCTTTTCGACACGCTGAAATCATCTCCACCGGCCTTGTGGGGCCGAGGTGCCCCACCGTTGCCCGCGGATGTTGCGGACAGGGTGGGAGTCCGGCAATCCGCTTCTTGGAAGAGAGACGGGAATTCCTGCGCAAATTGTTGATTTACTTGGTGGCGGCGGCAGGACTCGAACCTGCGACCTACGGATTATGAGACCGTCGCTCTAACCACCTGAGCTACACCGCCATACGGTCAGACACGGCCCGCCGGTTGGGGGCCGAAGAGGACGCGAGCAGAGAACCGTGCTGCGCGCTCCAGTGCGAAAATGGTTCCGGCGCTCGACACGAAAGGCCGGACGTGACTGCGTCCAGCCCACTTTCGATTCTAGAAGCGGCTCTAGGGGCTGTCAAACCGCGGTTCACGCTGGAATTCCAGGCGGACGAGACGCCAGTCATCAGAATTCCTGGAGTCTACGAAATATGTAACCGTGCTGTAATGGAGAAGTGTGAGACTTCAGTGATTCGTGCGCGAGAAGGGGAACAGGCGCGATCCCTTACAATGTGCGGGAAACAAGTAGCCATGTACGTTTGTCGTCCAGGTCGAACACTGCGGCCTCCCATGCAAGCCCGGAGGTTCTCCGGCTTCCATCGGCGCCTGGTGGTGCTCGGACTTGCTCTCACGGCCCTGCTCGCGAGCGGTTTCGCGCAGGATGGCCCGACGGGCGACGCGCCGCAGCCGCCTGCTCCCGATCCCAAGGCAACTCTCTTCGAGCACTCGCAGACCTCGAAGTGGTGGTTTTCGGGCCAGGCAAACTTCGTCTTCCAGGCGCACGGCGATTTTCATGCTCTTTACAGTGGCGCCAACAGTCTCCACAACAAGGCCGAGACCGCTACCTCACGCGTGCTGACCTTCTTCAGCGGGTACGAATTTGCGCCCACCACCATGGCTTATCTCGATGTCGAGGAAACCGGCGGGAGCGGACTGAGCACCGCGCTGGGGCTGGCTGGCTTCACTAATCTCGACGTGGTCCGTAATCCTTCGATCGGTGCGGCGCCCTACATCGCACGGCTGATGATCCAGCAGATCATTCCGCTGTCGAAGGAAAAAATGGAAGTGGAACGAACAGCGTTGTCACTTTCAACTCAAGTCCCGGTGCGGCGACTAGAAATACGATTTGGCAAGTTTGGGCTCTCGGATTTCTTCGACCTCAACGTGGGAGGCTCCGACAGCCACTACCAGTTTCTGAACTGGGTCATCGCCAACAACGGCGCATGGGACTATGCCGCCGATACCCGCGGCTACACTATCGGCGCAATCGTTGACTACGAAGATCGCAACTGGGGCCTGCGCTTCGCGGAGGTGTTGATGCCGAAGATCGCGAACGGGCCCAACCTCGATGCTGATGTGGCCCGGGCTCGCGCCGAAAATATCGAGTTGGAGCTGCGCCCGAAGCTGCTGAAGAACAAAGACACCACCATTCGCATCCTGAACTACGTCAATCACGCCAACATGGGCGACTACGAGCAGGCGGTTCAACTGTATCTGGACCATGTCACGCCCACACCCGATGTCACTGCCACTCGCAAGCAGGGGACCATCAAGTATGGCTTCGGAATTAATTTTCAACAGGAATTCTCGCCTGACATTTGGGCTTTCGGCCGGTGGGGGTGGAACGAAGGACAACACGAGTCGTTTGCCTACACGGAAGATAACGAAGGCGTCGAGTTGGGCGTGTATGCGAAAGGCATGCGCTGGCATCGCAGCCTCGACCGTATCGGAGCGACGTTTGTGTCGAGCGGCATCTCCAAGGCGCATCAGACATATCTGGCCGACGGCGGCTTGGGATTCCTTCTCGGCGATGGCGGACTCACATACGGCCGCGAAACCATCGAGGAAGTGTTCTACACCACGCACATCTGGCGCGGTGTCTTCTTCGCCTTCGACCTGCAGCACATCAACAATCCCGGGTATAACCAGGTCCGCGGTCCTGTGACTGTACCGGGGTTGCGGCTGCATCTGGAATTCTGAGGGAAATAATCACCACAGAGACACAGAGGCACAGAGAGGAAATAGGTCTCAGTAAAGAACATTTAAAAAAATCTTCTCTGTGTCTCTGTGTCTCTGTGGTGAAAACACTCGCCCGGATTGGCTGGTAAACTAAATAGGCAATGATCCTCCCGTTCGTTCGCGAACTCTTCGCGGACGTGGAAAAGTCTGCCGCCTTGGCGCGTGCTGTGACCCGGGTAAAGGGTGGCGCGGGGCGGACTCGTGTCTCTGGACTCACCCCGACCGGCAAGGCCCTCTTCTACGCACTGCTGCATCGCTCCACTGCGAGGCCAGTGATCGTCGTGGTTGGTGACAACCGCGCGATGGATGAATTGCTGCCGGTGGTGCGATCGCTGGGTGATCTGACGGGCGCAGTTCCGCCGGACGCGGTGATCGGCATGCCTGCCTATGACGTGTTGCCTTTCGAGAACCTTTCGCCACATCCTGAAATTCAGGAGGCTCGCGCCACCGCCTTATGGAAGATTGCCACCGGAGCCGCCAGCGTGGTGATCACGCCTCTGGCCGCGACAGCCATGCGTTTGCGCGATGCCGAATTTTACGCAGACCTGGCCAAGGTGGTGCGGCGCGGCGAGATGATTGATCCCGAGCGTCTGGTCGAGCACCTGCGAATCGTAGGCTACAACCAGGTGGATGTGGTCGAGATGCCGGGCGAATTCGCTCATCGCGGAGGGCTGCTCGACGTATATTCGCCGGAACTGGATCGGCCGGTCCGCATTGAGCTTTTCGGCGATGAAGTGGAATCAATCCGCAAATTCGATCCTGGCACCCAGCGCTCGGCGGCGGTGACTGACGAAGCCATTCTGCTTCCCTTGACGGAAACTCCGGTGGAAGAAGCGACGCTGGCCGCGATCAATGCGCGGCTCACCGGCGGGCGGCTGGCAGGGGACGAAGAAGCGATTGAGGAAGCGGTCCGCGCGACCGGCGTCGCCGTGTTTCCAGGATGGGAACTCTACGCGCCGGCAGCTGGCAGAAAAGAGCACTTCTTCGATGATCTGCTGCCGGGTGCGACCATTATTCTCGACGAACCCGACGCTTTGAACATCGCGCATGACGCGTGGTGGGCGAAAGTGACCGAGGCGCACGAACGCAGCCTGGTAGGCAATCTGGTTCGTCCGCAAGATCTGTATCTCACGCCGGAACAGTGGAGCGAGCGCTTGCAGTACGCGGCTACTATTGCCGTCGAGCAACTGGGAATCGAGGGCGCCAGCGACGGAGAACATCTCACGCTGCAAACTCAGCCCACGACGCGCTTTCACGGCTCAGTTGCTGCCATGACCGAAGAAGTGGGACGGCTCGCGCGGGAAGGCAAGCGCGTCATCTTTGCCGTCTCCAGCATCGGCGAAGTCGAACGTCTGGCCGACGTCTTCAACGAATACAACTTGTCGTTCCGCATCGGCAGCCGCACCCCCAAGCCGGGCAGCGAAGTGTATGTAGACGAGTCGTCATACTTCGCGGAAGACATAGTGGCCACGACAATCGTCAAGGCTTATGTGCCCGAAGGGGTCGCCCTGCCTGAGGCGAACCTGGTCCTGTTCGGGGCCCGCGATCTGTTCGACGAGCCGGAGGTTTCGCTTGCTCATCCGCAACGGCAGAAGTCCAAAGTCTCGGCCTTCCTCTCCGATTTTCGCGATCTAGCCATCGGCGACTATGTGGTGCACGTCGAGCATGGCATTGGCCAGTACCAGGGGCTAAAGGAGATTCCTCAAGAAGACGGCGGCACGGCCGAATTCATGATCCTGGAATACGCCGAGGGTACGCGCCTGTATGTTCCACTCACCCGGCTGGACCTGGTGCAGAAGTACCGCTCCTCCGAAGGGGTAAAGCCGGTATTGAATCGGCTGGGCACACAGCAGTGGCAGAAGACCAAGGCGCGTGTGAAGAAGGCCATGCAAGACATGGCCGAGGAGTTGCTGAAACTTTACGCGGTGCGCAAGACCGCCGAGGGGCACGCTTTCGCAGCCGACAGCGAATGGCAACGCGAGTTTGAAGACACCTTCGAGTTCAACGAAACTGAAGACCAGACGAACGCGATCGTTGACGTCAAACGCGACATGGAGGCGGCCACGCCGATGGACCGTCTGCTCTGCGGCGATGTGGGGTACGGCAAAACGGAAGTCGGGATGCGTGCGGCGTTCAAAGCGGTCAGCGATAATCGCCAGGTCGCGGTGCTGGCGCCGACCACAGTGCTTACCTTCCAGCACTACAACACCTTCCGCCAGCGCTTCGCGGCCTTTCCCATCAAGATCGAGATGCTCAGCCGCTTCCGCACCCCTAAGCAGCAGAAGGAAACCATCGCCAAGATCGAGGCAGGCCAGGTGGACATCGTCATCGGTACGCACCGCGTCTTGTCCAAGGACATAAAGTTCAGCGACCTCGGGCTGGTCATCGTGGACGAAGAACAGCGCTTCGGCGTCCGCCACAAGGAGCGGCTGAAGCAGCTTCGCAAGGAAGTGGACGTGCTTACCATGTCGGCCACGCCCATTCCGCGCACCTTGCACATGTCGCTGCTGGGGCTGCGCGACATGAGCGTGATCGAGACGCCGCCCAAAGACCGCATGGCGATTCAGACCGTGGTGGCGGCATGGGACGAGAAGCTGCTCCGCTCGGCGATCGAGAAGGAGTTGGAGCGCGGCGGACAAGTTTACTTTGTGCACAATCGCGTGGAAAGCATCTACGAGATCGCCGACAAGCTGCGTGAGATGGCGCCGAATGCGCGTATCCTGATCGGCCACGGCCAGATGCCGGAGAGCGAACTGGAGCGCATCATGCTCGCCTTCATGCGGCACGAAGCCGACATCCTGGTTGCGACTACGATCATCGAGAATGGCCTCGACATTCCGCTGTGCAATACCATCATCATCAACCGCGCCGATCGCCACGGGTTGTCGGAACTGTACCAGTTGCGCGGACGCGTGGGCCGCTCGGATCGCCGTGCGTACGCTTATCTGCTCATTCCGCCCGACCGCGAACTGAGCGACCTGGCGAGAAGGAGGCTGGCGGCGCTCAAGGAGTTCAGCGACCTGGGTGCGGGATTCAAGATAGCGGCGCTCGATCTGGAATTGCGCGGCGCCGGAAATCTGCTGGGCGGCCAGCAGAGCGGCCACATTGAAGCCGTCGGTTTCGAGCTTTACACCACCATGCTGGAGCGCACGGTGCGCGAGCTGAAGGGTGAGGTGCAGCCAGAGACGGCCGAAACGCAGTTGAACCTGGGGCTGAACATCCGTATTCCCTCCGACTACATCCCAGAAGAGAACCAACGGCTGCGCATGTACAAGCGCGTCGCCGGAGTGGAGACAGAGGCGCAACTGGAGGATGTGGCCGGAGAGTTGGGCGATCGTTATGGAGCGCCGCCTCCGCCGGTTCGAAGCCTGCTGGAGTATGCAACACTGAAATTGCTGTCGCAGCGTATCGGCGTGGCGCAAATTGAGCGCCGCCGCGAGGCCGTGAGCATTCGCTTTACCGAAAATGCCTCGGTTGATCCGGAACGCTTGGCGCGTTTTGTGGCCGGAGAACCGGGAAGCCAGTTCACGCCCGCGGGCGTGCTGAAGTTCACCCTGAAAGAGAAGCAGCCGGAACAAGTGCTGGCGCGGCTGAAGTCGTTACTCGAACAGTTGGCGGGCGAGCAGCAGGCGGTCGCATGATAAGTTAGCTATTCATTTCATCGTACGAGGACCCATGAAGAAGCAGGTTCGTAAGGCAGTGTTCCCGGCGGCGGGACTGGGAACGCGGTTTCTGCCTGCCACCAAGGCCCAACCCAAGGAAATGCTCCCGCTGGTAGACAAGCCCATCATTCAATACGGTGTGGAAGAGGCGCTGGCCTCAGGCTGCGACCAGATCATCATGGTAACCGGTCGCGGCAAATCGGCGATAGAAGACCACTTCGACGTCAGTTACGAACTGGAAAAGATGCTGGAGGAGCGCGGCAAGACCGATCTGCTGGCCATTGTTCGCCAGATTTCGGAGATGATCCACATTGCCTATGTCCGGCAGAAAGAAGCCATGGGCCTGGGTCACGCAGTCTTGATGGCGCGCGAGTTGGTCGGAGATGAACCGTTCGCGGTTATCCTGGCCGACGACATCATCGACGCCCAAGTCCCGTGCCTGAAGCAGATGATCGAGATTTACAACGAGACCGGATGTTCCGTGCTGGCGGCGCAGGTCATCGAAGGCGACGCCATCTCTTCGTACGGCGTGCTTGATGTCAAGCCGGTTCCGGGCAAATGGAATGGCCGGCTCTTCGAGGTTCAGAACCTGGTAGAGAAGCCGAAGCTGGAAGATGCACCTTCGAACCTGGCGATCGTCGGGCGGTATATTTTGACGCCCGCAGTGTTCGAAATGCTGGAAGCAACGTCACACGGAGCAGGTGGTGAGTTGCAGTTAACCGACGGCCTGAGGCAGTTACTCAAGAAGGAAAAGATTTACGGTTACACCTTCGAAGGCAAGCGACACGATACCGGCGACAAGTTGGGCTTCCTGAAAGCGACGGTGGAGTTTGCGCTGAAGCGCGACGACCTGGGACGCGAATTCCGGGAGTATCTGAAGACGCTGGAGCTATAGCGTGTCCTGCGCTGAAAGCTCTGGATCGTTTGCGGGCTGCTCTACGGCATCACATCGCTGAACAGAAAATCGTGGCCCCAATCGGTGCCATGACCTGCCTCGCGCAAGACGGTCGCCAGCTGTGCCCAATGCCGAACGCCGTGCAGCATGGCATGAGTGAACATCTTGCGTTTGCTGGCGCTCAGTACCCCCGAAATGCGTGTGGGAAACTCCACAACGACCGCAAGGTCTTCATCCGTGGCGCGGGCGAGGTAATCGCGAAAGTGCGTGCGCGCCTTCTTTCCAATTCCGAATAGCTCGGCCACACTGCCGGTTGGCAACGATTCGTACTCAGTAACCTTGGATCCCGCTAACCGCTCAGCGTAGCGCAGTTCGACCGCAAAGATGTGCAGAAGAAATTCGCGCACATTCTTCGCCAGCGCAATGTTCAATGGCAGGTCAAGCAGCCCCGCGGGCTGGTGCTCAAACCAGTTCTGCCACTTCACGGTTTCGCGCTCATTGGCCTCGAGCATCTCGACAAATGAAAATTCGGCCATCGTTGCGCTCATGATTTCTGGCCTGCCTTCAGCTTGCGCGACTTGGCTTCCACGCCCTTGGCCAGCTTCCGTTTGTGGGCTTCGAGCTTACCGGCGACCGCGTCATCGTAAAGCCCGATCATCTGCGCTGCGAGGATGCCGGCGTTGGTTGCCCCGGGTTTGCCGATGGCGACCGTAGCGACCGGAATTCCGGCCGGCATCTGTACCATCGCCAACAGAGAATCCAGTCCCAGCAGCGCCGTTGAAGGGATCGGCACCGCAATCACAGGCAACGTAGTTTCGGCGGCGATTACGCCCGCAAGATGCGCCGCCCCGCCGGCGCCGGCGATAACCACCTTCACGCCGCGCGCTTTCAGTCCGCGCGAATATTCGCTGGTGCGCGCTGGCGAGCGGTGCGCCGAAGTGATGTCAATTTCGTACGGAATGCCAAACTCGGCGAGCGCCTTCGCGGCCTCGTTCATGATCTCGAGGTCGGAGTCGCTGCCCATGACGATGGAGACCAGAGGATGCTTGTCCATTCGTGATTATTTCCCCGCTCGCAGATGCTTCAGTCCCCGCGCTGCTATATCTTTGCGGTAGTGCATGCCGTCGAAGCGGATCTTCATGACCGCGTCGTAGGCCCGCTCCACCGCATCCGGCAGGTCTTTCCCGCGCGCGGTCACGCCCAGCACGCGCCCGCCGGAGGTGTAATAGGCGCCATCACGCCGGTGCGTGCCGGCGTGGAAGACCTTTACCCCGAAGATCCGCTCCGCTTCGTCGATGCCGCTGATGAGCTTGCCCGCCTCGAACCCACCAGGATAGCCGCCGGATGCCATCACGACGCAGACCGCCGGATCATGGGTCCAGCGAAAATCGCCATCGCTGACGCGGCCCTCAATGGACGCCTCAATCGCTTCGAGCAGATCGCTTTCCATGCGCATGATGATCGGCTGGGTCTCCGGATCGCCGAAGCGGCAGTTGAACTCCAGCACCATGGGCCCGCGCGCCGTCATCATGATGCCGCAGTAAAGGATGCCTTTGTACTCCGCGCCCTCGGCCTTCATGCCGGCGATGACCGGACGCGCGATGTGGGTCGCCAGCCAGTCGCGCATCTGGGCATCGACCATCTGGTCGGTCGAATAGGCGCCCATGCCGCCCGTGTTAGGGCCCTGATCGTTGTCGAAGACGCGCTTGTGGTCTTGCGCAGCCATCAGCGGAACTACGCGCTCGCCGTCGCTCATTACCAGGAACGATAGCTCTTCGCCCTCCAGGCACTCCTCCAGCACCACGCGCGATCCGGCGTCGCCCAGCATCTTGCCGCTGAGCATGTCTTCGGCGATACGCTGGGCTTCCTCTTTGCTCTGGGCGATGACAACGCCCTTGCCGGCTGCCAGACCGTCAGCCTTCACCACGATGGGAGCATGAAATAACTTGAGGGCCTCGAGAACTTCTTCTTTGCCGGTGCAGACCGAGTATTTGGCCGTCGGAATGCGGTGGCGCTGCATGAACTCCTTGGCGAAACTCTTGCTGGACTCCAATTGCG
>ODAK010003500.1_pt1 | contig 16239 bp, 11 predicted proteins | sample 1539591 | NCBI WGS metagenome assembly ODAK01 (sample SAMEA3539303, study PRJEB22396) | soil metagenome | biome: tundra; feature: field; material: soil | place: USA | collected 2010-05 | depth 0.15 m
GGAGAATGGCCTCGTCCGAGATCCACCAGGCGCAGTTGCGCGTCCCCGCCGTCCCGCGGATCTTGGGCGCGCCGCTCGCGCTCGTCACGAACGAGAGCCCCGAGCGCTCGAGGGCCGTGGTCTTGCCGACCGCCGCGGGCCCCACGATGACGTACCAGGGCAGGCGGTAGAGCGCGGCGTGGCCGCCGCCGGGGCCGCGGCGCATGCGCTTGAGAGCGTCGACCGCCTGGCGCATGTCGGCCCGGAGGGCGACGATCTCCGGCCGCTTCTCCGGGTCGGCCGCGGCCGACTGCTTCATGAGCTCGCGCTCGATCGCCGAGGCCTTGGCGCGGGCGAGGAGCCAGCGCACGAGCACGACGAGGAGGAGCGTGAGGACGACGATCGCCGTGACGAGCTCCGCGACCCAGCGCAGATCCGGGATCAGGATCCCCGCGATCCAGACCGCGAGGAGGACGAGCGCACCGAGGACGATTGCCACCCAGCGCATCCTGCTTACCTCTCGAGGGGGACCGCGCGGCGAGCCGACTCCGCGCCCAGCATCTGTTCGCTTCTCCGGAGCGTCGAGCCCATCGACCAGCCGAGCAGCCCGAGACCGAGGCCCACGACGAGCACGCACGTGAGCACGAGGCCCAGTACGAGCGGCCGGCGCGGGGTGGTGAAGACGTAGTGGTCGGGCGGGATGGCGTGCGGGCTGAGCGCGTCGGGGTTGGCCTTGGGCGTCCGCGTGCGGACGGCGTCGAGGTACGACTGCGCGTGCGCGCTCGACGCCGACGCGCCGGTGAAGCCGAGCGCGAGGCAAAGGTAGTAGATCTCGAGCGCCACGGACCCCTGCGGCCGCTGGAGGAGCGCGCCCATGCGGACGAAGAAGTTCTCGCCGGCCGTGTACTCCCGATAGAGCTGCATCTGGAGCGGGTTATTCATCCACTCGGCGCGCCCCGGCCAGTTCGATTTCAGGATTCGCTCGTCGACGAACGCGACGAGCGCGTACCGCGCCTCGGCCGTCTCGGCGTCAGGGATGCCGTAGGCCCTGCACTGCGAGACCATCCGCTGCAGCATGGCGAGCATGTCGGCGCGGAGCCGCTCGGGCGGCGGGTGATCGCGCTCGGTGCCCAGCTGCGCGGCCGCGATGAGGATCTCTGCGCTCGCCCAGAAGATCGCGTTCACGGGCATTCACTCAGCGCAGATACTCGGGGCTGACCGCGAACGCGTAGAGGAGCGTGTCTTTCCACTCGGAGTCGACCGGCAGGTAGAGGGCCAACGTGCTGCTCTTGACGATCTCGTCCCAGAACGGGCCCTCGCGGCGCAGCCGGAAGAAGCAGAGCCCCGGCTTGACCGGCAAGGAGCTCGACGGATTGAACTCGACCTCGACGCGGACGCCGTGCCGCGCTTGCTTCACGACCTCGTAGATGTGGCTCCACGACGCGACCTTGAGGAGCTGCGGGACGCGGTCGCGCGTGATCTGCTCGGCGAGGCCCGACTTCACCGCGATGAAGAACTCGTGGTTCATGAGGCGCGGCTCGGGGATCTTGCCGACGAACATCCCGTCTTGCCGGCGCTCGATGAGGATCTCGACGTACGTGGGGACGAAGTCGACCGCGAGGAGCGAGAGCGTGCGCGCGAAGAGGACCTCGAAGACCTCGCCGAGCTGCTGGTAGTTGAAGCGCGGGAGGTTCGCGGGATCGGCGTCGGGCGCGAAGGTGCAGAGCTGGCCGATGAGGCCGGTCAGGGCGATGTAGACCTCTTCGGGCCGCGCCTTCTCGGTGGCGAGCAGATGCGACAGGAGCGGGATCGCGCCGTTGAGCGTGTGGAGGAGCCAGAACCGCCGCGCGTCGGCGTAGTGGAACTCGATGTTGGTCGCGTTCCGCTGCTTGCGAGCGGCGGCGAGCTCGCGCTGGCGCGTGGTGAGCGCGCCGAGCACGCGATGCAGCCCGCTCGTGACGAACGGCGCCGCCGCGATCCGGAGCACGGGCGGCACGAAGTTGTCGCGGATGATGATCTGCCCGTTGGGCTGACGAACGAGCTGGACCACCGGCAGCGCTGCGACGTGCTCCTGCCGCTCGGTTCCGAAGAGGACGCGGAGGTTCGGCACCGCCGTCTCGACCTCTTGAACTCCGCCGCCGGTGTTGAAGTCGGCGACGCTCTGCGACGCGCGCGTGAACCGCCGGTTCGCCGGCGGCTCGTCGGGGGCGGCCACGTTGGCCGACCCGCTCTCGCTCGCGACGCCGATGAGGACCTCGAGGTACGGCGCGTCGGGCGGGAACATGCCCTCGAACGACCGCGCCTCGGGCGGCGGCGTTCCCGACGAGCCCCCGCAGCGAACGACGAGGCCGTCGGGCCAGATGGCCTCGAGACGCCGCAGGCGAAACTGGCCCGCTTGCAGCAGCCGCTCGTCGACCTCGAGCTCGAGGACGCCCCAGTCGAAGCGGCGGACCGCTCCGATGCGATCGCGAAGCAAGGCCTCGTGATAGAGATCCTGCGTCTGAAAGTGGTGCTGGCTTACGAACAGCCCCTCCGACCAGATCGGCTTGGGTGACATCGGGGGAGCATTTCTATACACGACGGGCCGCGGCCCCGAAAGGGCACGTCGACGCGTCTCAGGGGAGCGCGGGGCCGTGTCATCCGTCTGGGTGACAATCGGATGGGCCCTTCGTACGTCGATCCTGATCGCATCCGCCCGAACCCATCCTATGATGACGCGTATGATGACGGCGGCGACGAGGGCACGCCGCGCGCCTCGTCACTGCCTCGGCCCGAACGCTGCGGGCAGCAAGCGAAACGAAGGAGTCCGATCATGTCGAATGATATGTTCATTAAGCTCGATGGAATCAAAGGCGAGTCGACCGACGACAAGCACAAGGGAGAGATCGACGTGGTCTCGTGGACGTGGGGCTCGTCGCAGCCGGGCGGAGCCCAGGGTCAGGGCGGGACGGGCCGCGGAAAGGCCATCGTCAACGACCTGACCTTCACGAAGGTCAACGACTGTGCGACGCCCGTGCTCCTCGGGATGCACCTCACGGGGACGCCGATCAAGACCGCCGTCCTCACGATGCGAAAGGCCGGCAAGACCGCGCTCGAGTACACGAAGATCACGATGACCGACTGCATCGTCACCGCGGTCGATCACGGCGGAACGGCCGAGACCGTCGGTCATACCGAGACGGTGAGCCTCATGTTCGGCACCGTGAAGTACGAGTACACGCCGCAGAACGCCGACGGTTCGGGCGGAGCGGTCGTCACGATGGGGTTCAACATCAAAGCCAACACGACGATGTGACGCGCTCGCGAAGGTCCGGTGCCACGAATTCGTGGCACCCTCGAGCGACCAGGCCCGAGCCGGCCCTGTCAGGGAGCCGCGGGCGCGCGGCACTTCTTGGCATACGGCGTCGTCTCGAAGTCGCCGGACCCCCAGACGTAGTCCTGGGGGGCGCAGGTGTCTCGGGTGTCGTCGGGGGGCCAGTTGTCGAGCGCCTGCTGCACCTGGAGCACCTGCTCGTTCGGGATCGGGACGCGCACGGTGGTCTCGCCCGCGGGCACCGTTTGCCCGAGAAAATCGAGGTTGTGCTCCTTCACCCGCGTGGTGCTCGTCCGCGCGGCGCGCGCGACGAGGCTGAGGCGCGTCCCGGGCTTCACGTTGAGCTCGGAGGTGCTCTCGGGGAGGGGGACGTCGATCGGAAAGCCGAGCGACCGCCGGTTCTCGAGGATGAGCGCGAACGCTTCGATGGCGGGCACGTAGTCCGCCGTCTCCGCCGGGAGGAGGTCGCTCCGGCGCAGGTCCCAGAACCCGGCCCGACCGCCGACCTGGGTGATGCGCAGGGCGACGCCGTACGGCCCCATGTTGTAGCCCGCGAGGGCGAGGTCCCAGGCACCGAGCTTCGTATGGAGGTCCGACAAGAAATGAATCGCGGCGTCGGTCGCCTTGGCGGGGTTGAGCCGCTCGTCGACGTCGGCTTTCTCGTTGACGAGGAGGCCGTACGCGCGCGCCGACTCGGGCATGAACTGCCACAGCCCGCGGGCGCCCGCGGGAGAGGTGATGACCGGATCGCACCCGCTCTCCTGGTAGACGACGGCCTTCAGCCAGCTCGGTGCGCCGTACTTGACCAGCGTCGTGTCGAGGATCTCGTCGAACTTCGAGCAGCGAAAGAGCTTCACCTGGAAATCCGCGCGCCCGGTCGGGTGCTTCGCGTCGTAGCCGTAAAAGGCGGCGAGCGCGGGATCGTCCTTCGCGGGGAAGTCGCGCGGGAGCTTCAGGCGCTGGAGCCACGCCGAGAGCGGCTGGCCGGTCTCCGACGAGGGCACGAACGTGGCCGCGTCGACCGGCGCGAGCAGCAGGGCCTCGCGCGCCCACTTGTCGCATTTGCTCGCGTCGAGGCGGCAGGCCGCGATCATCCGGCTCTGCTGATCGATGAGCGCGCGGAGCTCGGCGGTCTCCTGGCCTTGTTCGTGAACGGCGTCGACCATCGGATCGCTCGCCTTCTGCGCGTTCTGCGCGGGGATCGGGTCGTCGGCCGTGGCCACCGCCCTCTGCCCCGCGTCGATCGCGAGCGCCTCCGGCTTGATGGCGGGCATGCGCGGGATGACGAGCACCACGATGACGATCGACACCGCCATGAAGACGATCGCGCCGGCCAGAATGAACGCCCACCGCGGGACGTCGTTGCGCGGGACGTGGCCCAGGACTTGAGGTGGGCGCCCGAGCGGCGCTCCGCTGGGACGCTGCCGGCGTCCGCCGTCCCAGGGCTCGGACGGCGACGGCCTGAAAGGAGCCGGGCTCAATCGCCGGGCGCGAAAATCAGGCGGGCCCTCGGCGAGAGGGGGAGCCGAGGAGCGCTGGCCGGGCGGCTTCGACGCGCGCTTGCCGAGCCCGAGAAGGGGCGAATCGCGCGCGAGCACTTGATCCTCGACGGGCTCGGACGCGCGCCCCGCCTTCTTGCCGAAGGCGCGGAAGCCGAAGACGGTCTTCACGAGGAGCTTCGGCTGCGGCACCGGCTTCGCGATGGAATCGGGCAGCTCGCTCCCGCCGGTTCGACGCTCCGGGGGAGCGCCCGCGGCCGGCCGCGGCGCCGCCGGCACCTGGCCGCGCTCCGAGGCGAGCGTCGAGGCGTACGGAACGGCCGCGGGCCCGACCGGCGGCATCGCGTTCGGAGCGTTCGGCGGCTGGGGGATGTGGGTGGCGTCGAGCATCGGCGGCATCGGGACCGACACGGGGAGCTGCGGCGGGAGCTGCCCGGGCAACGACGCGGGCAGCTCGACGGCGCGCGGCGCCATGACGAAGGTCCGCTCGGGGGGTATCGGCGCCGGACGGCCCGAGCCGCTCTCCGACGCCAGGTAGGCCTGGAACGCGTTGAGCACGCCGGCAAGCACCTGGGGCACCTCGCGCGCCACCTGCTCGACGCCTTGAAGGTGCGTCACGAGCGAGCTCCAGCCGTGGGCCTGGGCAACGCCCCGGAGCTCGCCGGCCTCGGCCCCGATCGCTGCCGGCGCCGCGGTCTTTCCGAGGCGGCTTCGCCAGCCCGACACGGTCTCGCGAAGGTTCTTTCGGAACGCGGCTTCGGCGTTCATCTCCGGTGCAGGGTCGCCGGGACCTCGCCACCCGCTCATGTGCCTTTGTATCATGGCCACGATGGCGCTGCCTCCGCCGGGCAATGGCGCCTGGCCCGCGACTCGACTCGCTTGACAACACGGTGGGACTCGACGCTAACTCGACTTTCGCAGCAGGACGTACCCTGCGCGAGGGGGAGCTCGCAGCCCGCTCGGTCGCTGGTCTGTGCGTGCCCCATCAAGGTGTGCGCGATGCTCGACATTCAGTCGCTTCTCCAGCCCGTCTCGCCCGAAGCGCCCGGCGGCCCGAACCTCGATTACAGCTCCGCGTTCACCGAGCTTGAGCGCGAGCTGCGCGGCAAGCCCGAGCGGCAGATCGGCGACGTGATCGTCGCCAGCGAAGACCCCGACTGGGCCTCGGTGATCGCCAAGGCGTCGGCGCTGCTGAAGACCAGCAAGGATCTCCGCGTCGCGATCTCGCTCGTCCGCGCGCTCATCGCGACGGATCATTACCGCGGGCTCGCCGAGGGGCTCGACGTGGTCGGGCGCCTCGTCGCCGACTACTGGCCTGTCCTTCATCCCCAGCTCGACGAGGAAGACAACGACGCAACGGCGCGGATCAACGCGATGACCGCGCTGACGCATCGCGAGATGCTCCAGGCGGTGCGCTCGGCACGGATCGTGCTCGCCAAGGGCTTCGGGCCGGTGACGCTCCGGAGCCTCGAAGCGCCCACCGTCGTTCAGAACGGCGACGGAGGGCCGGCGTCGAGCCGCGGCGCGTCAGCGCAGGCGGCGCTCGACGGCATCCCCCTGGCCGATCTGGCCGAGGCCGCCCAGTGGGTCGACCGCTGCGACAACGCCGCGCGGGAGCTCGAGGTCTCGTGGAGCTCTCACCTCGACGCCGGCGGGCCCGATTTCACGGAGCTGAGGCGGCTGCTCGCTCAGGTGAACAAGATGTTGAAGGCCCGCATGGCCGAGCGTCAGCCGGCGAGCGTCGACGGAGCGGCCGGAGGCACGGGCGAGGGTGAGCGCGAGGGCGACGCGCCCGCCGGACAGGGCGCACCGCGCGGCGAGTTGCGCTCGCGCGACGACGTGGTTCGCGCCCTCGACGTCATTTGCGCTTATTATGCGCGCCATGAGCCTTCGAGCCCGGTGCCGCTCCTGCTCGAGCGGTGCAAGCGCCTCGTCACGATGTCGTTTCTCGACATCGTCAAAGACATGATGCCGGACGGCATGTCGACCATTCAGACGATCGCCGGCAAGAACGACTGATTCAGCCATCGCGAGGACGGAGATCATGAGTAGCCAAAAGTTCATCGCTCGGAATCGCGCCCCACGCGTGCAGATCGAGTACGACGTCGAGGCGTACGGCGCCGAGAAAAAGGTCCAGCTGCCGTTCGTCATGGCCGTCATGGCCGACCTGTCCGGCAATCCCACGGAGCCGCTGCCGCCGGTGGCCGACCGGACGTTCCTCGAGATCTCGGTCGACAACTTCGACGACCGCCTGAAGGCGATGAAGCCTCGCGTGGCCGTACAGGTGCCGAACACGCTGACCAACGACGGCAACCTCAACGTCGAGCTCAAGTTCGAGAGCATGGCGGACTTTTCGCCCGGAGCCATCGCGCGCAACGTCCCCGCGCTGGCCAAGCTCCTCGAAGCGCGGACCCAGCTCGCCAACCTCGTGACGTACATGGATGGCAAGACCGGCGCCGAGGAGCTCATCGCCCGCCTGCTCCAGGACCCGGGCTTGCTCGAGACCCTGGCGGCGGCCCCGAAGCCGGCTCCGGACACCGAACCGAAGAAGGGCGAGTGAGTCCCATGGCCGAACAGCAAAAAGAGACGCAGGCCGCCCCGGAAGCCGCGGCCGGCACGACGAACGACTTCGCGGCGCTCCTCAACAAGGAGTTCAAGCCCCAGTCCGACCGCGCGCGCGAAGAGGTCGAGAGCGCCGTTCGCACGCTCGCGGCGCAGGCCCTCGCCGGCAGCAAGATCACGTCGAACGACGCGGTCCAGAACATCCAGGCCATCATCGCCGAGCTCGATCGCAAGCTGAGCGATCAGGTCAACCAGGTCCTCCATCACCCCGACGTGCAGCAGCTCGAGGGCGCGTGGCGAGGCCTCCACCACCTGGTCAACAACAGCGAAACGGATCAGATGCTCAAGATCCGGGTGCTCAACGTCTCGAAGAAAGACCTCGGGAAGACCTTGAAGCGATTCAAGGGCACCTCGTGGGACCAGAGCCCCGTCTTCAAGAAGCTCTACGAAGAAGAGTACGGCCAGCTCGGCGGAGAGCCGTACGGCTGCCTCGTCGGCGACTACCACTTCGACCACAGCCCCCCCGACGTCGAGCTCCTCGGCGAGATGTCGAAGATCGCAGCGGCCACGCACGCGCCCTTCATCGCGGGCACGGCGCCGTCGCTCTTCCAGATGGAGTCGTGGCAAGAGCTCGGCAACCCGCGCGATCTCACGAAGATCTTCTCGACGCCGGAGTACGCGGGCTGGCGCTCGCTCCGCGAGTCCGAAGACGCGCGGTACATCGGACTCGCGCTTCCGCGGTTTCTCGCGAGGCGGCCGTACGGCGCCAAGTCGGATCCCGTCGACGAGTTCGACTTCGAAGAAGAGACGAGCGGCTCCGGCACGCAGAAGTACACGTGGGCGAACTCGGCCTACGCGATGGCCGTGAACATCAACCGGTCGTTCAAGATGTACGGGTGGTGCTCGCGCATTCGCGGGATCGAGTCGGGCGGAGCGGTGGCCGGCCTCCCGACCCACACCTTCCCGACCGACGACGGGGGCGTCGACATGACATGCCCCACGGAGATCGCCATCAGCGACCGGCGCGAGGCCGAGCTCGCGAAGGGCGGCTTCATGCCCCTCATTCACAAGAAGAACTCCGACTTCGCGGCGTTCATCGGGGCCCAGTCGCTGCAGAAGCCGCAGGCGTTCGACGATCCGGACGCGACGGCCAACGCGGCGCTGTCGGCCCGCCTCCCGTACCTCTTCGCGACCTGCCGGTTCGCCCACTACCTGAAGTGCATCGTGCGCGACAAGGTCGGCGCCTTCAAGGAGCGCGAAGACATGCAGCGCTGGCTCCAGAGCTGGATCACGCAGTATGTCGACGGCGACCCCACTCACTCGAGCGAGGAGACCAAGGCGCGCAAGCCGCTCGCCGCTGCCGAGGTCATCGTGGAGGCCGTGGACGGCGATCCCGGGTACTACACGTCGAAGTTCTTCTTGCGGCCTCACTACCAGCTCGAAGGGCTCACGGTCTCGCTTCGCCTCGTCTCCAAGCTCCCGTCGGCGAAGGCGGGGGGATGAGCGGGGGATGAGACCATGAGGAGCGACGGGCGTGCTTCGCCGCGGCGGCGGCCGAGGGCTGCGCCGTGGCGGAGCTGACGCCCAAGGAGCGTCTGCAACCGTCGCTTCTCGATCGGCTCACGGACGACGAGCCCGAACAACTGCACGAGTCGCGCGACAAGCGGGTGCTCTCGCCTCAGCGGCTCCGCGAGAGCGTCCGCCGCGATCTCACGTGGCTCTTCAACACGCCGAACCTGGGCACGGTCGACGACCTCTCCGAATACCCCGAGGCGGAGCACTCGACGGTGAACTTCGGCATCCCCGACCTGTCGGGGAGAACGGCGTCGAGCATCGACGCCGCGGTGCTCGTCCGGCTCCTCCGCCGCGCGATCTGGGACTTCGAGCCGCGGCTCCTGCGGAACACGGTCAAGGTGACGGTGGTGGTCGATCCCGAGCGCCACAACCCGAACGCCATGAGCTTCGGCATCGAGGCGGAGCTCTGGTCGCAGCCGCTCCCCTTGCGGCTCTATCTGCGCACCGATCTGAATCTCGAAGACGGCGAGGCGAGAGTGACCGAAGTGTCGATGGAATGACGCGGCCGGCGGCCGCCATGGAGTAACGGTGGATACGAGGCTTCTCGACTATTACAACCGCGAGCTCCGCTACCTGCGCGAGCTCGGGGGCGAGTTCGCGCGCGACTATCCCAAGGTCGCCGGGCGGCTCGGGCTCGACGCCTTCGAGTGCGCCGATCCGTACGTCGAGCGGCTGCTCGAGGGCTTCGCCTTCCTGGCGGCGCGCGTCCAGCTCAAGATCGACGCCGAGTTCCCGCGGTTCACCGAGCAGCTCCTCGAGATGCTGTGCCCGCACTACCTCGGCCCGACGCCCTCGATGACGGTCGTGCAGTTCAAGCCCGATCCGCAGCAGGGCACGCTGGTCGACGGCTTCGTGGTGCCGCGCAAGACGTCCCTGACGGGCAACGCGCGCCGCGGCGAGGCCACGGCCTGCGAGTACCGCACCGCGCACGACGTCACGCTGTGGCCCGTCGAGCTCACGCAGCTCACGCACACGGCGCACGCGGGCGATCTCGGCGAGTTCCAGTTTCCCTCGCGCCGGCCCATGAAGGGCACGATCCGGCTGCGGCTGCGGACGACGAACGGGCTGCCGTTCTCGGCGCTCGCCCTCGACAGGCTGCCGGTGTTCGTCCGTGGCAGCGACGCGGTGTCGCTCCGCCTCTTCGAGCTGCTCATCTGCGGATCGATGGGCATCGCGGCGCGCGAGGCGGGCGCGAAGAGCTTCACCCGGCTGCCTCACGGATCGGTCAAGCCCGTGGGGTTCGACGACGACGAGGCCCTCTTGCCGTGCGGGCCTCGCTCGTTCCACGGCTACCGCTTGCTTCACGAGTACTTCGCGTTTCCGAGCCGCTTTCTCTTCGCGGAGCTGACGGGGCTCGAGGCGGCGGTGCGCCGGTGCCGCGGACAGGAGCTCGAGCTCGCCGTGGTGCTCGACCGGCACGACGCGTCGGTCGAGGCGGCGCTCTCGCCCGTCAACGCGGCGCTCTTCTGCGCGCCGGCCGTCAACCTGTTCCCCAAGAAGGCCGATCGCCATCACCTGAGCGATCGGGACCACGAGTACCACGTGGTCACCGATCGAACGCGGCCCATGGACTTCGAAGTGCACTCCATCGTCGACGTCACCGGCTTCGGCGCCAAGGGCGACGCGCGCCGCGAGTTCGCGCCCTTCTACACGTCGCGCGCGAACGCGAGCGCCTCCCCCGACGCCGGGTTCTTCACGGTCCACCGGCGCCCCCGACAGACGTCGTCGCGTCAGCGGGCGCAGGGGCCCCGATCGAGCTACCTCGGCGGCGAGGTCTTCGTGGCCCTGGTCGACGGCCAGGAGGGCCCCTTCCGATCCGACCTGAAGCAGCTCGGCGTGAGCACGCTCTGCACCAATCGCGACTTGCCCCTGCGCATGTCGGTCGGAGAGGGGCGAACCGACTTCTTCATCGAGTCCGGAGCGCCGGTCGAGTCCGTGCGGTGCGTCGCGGGCCCCTCGCCTCCGCGGCCGTCGCACGCGCTGGGCGAGACGAGCTGGCGCCTCATCAGCCACCTGTCGCTCAACTACCTCTCGCTCGTCGACTCCGAAGACGGGCGCGGGGCCGTCGCGCTCCGCGAGCTGCTCCAGCTCTACGGAGACCTGTCGGAGGCCAGCACGCGCCGGCAGATCGAGGGCATCCGGTCCGCCGTCGGCCGGCCGGTGGTGCGGCGGTTGCCGCTCGCCGGCCCGGCGAGCTTCGCGCGCGGGATCGAGGTGACGCTCGAGTGCGACGAGGCCGCCTTCGAGGGCACGAGCGTCGTCTTGCTGGGTCTCGTGCTCGAGGGGTTCTTCAGCAAATACGTCTCAATCAACTCGTTTGCCGAAACCGCGCTGCGAAGCGTGCAGCGTGGGGAGATCGTCCGATGGCCACCGAAGATCGGCCTCCGACCGACGATCTGAGCTGGCTCGAGCGGCTGGCGCGCGACCCGGGGAGCTTCGACTTCCACGTCGCGCTCCGTCGCTTCGAGGCCTCGTTCCCGGCCGCGCCGCGGCTCGGCGAGGCCGTGCGTCCGGCCGACGAGCCGCTCCGCGTGACCCAGGCTCCGTCCGCCGCGTTCGAGCCGACGGCGCTCAGCGGCTTCGTTCCGGGGAGCGAAGGCGGGCCGGCGCACGTCACCGAGACCTTCCTCGGGCTCTGGGGCCCTCACGGGCCGCTGCCGGGCCACCTGACGGAGTACGCGCGCGAGCGGGTGAGGCACTCCGGCGACACGACGCTGACGAGCTTTCTCGACATCTTCCATCACCGGCTCCTGCTCGTCTTTCATCGGGCCTGGGCGAAGACTCAGCCCACCGTCGGGATGGACCGCGCGGGGGCCGACCGCTTCGCGACGTACCTCGGGTCCTTTCTCGGCGTGGGCCTGCCGGCCATGCAGGGCAAGGGCAAGTTCCCCGACCGCGCCAAGCTCTTCTACGCGGGGCGCTTCGGCGTGGCGGCGCGCAACGCGGAGGGCCTGCGCGAGGTCGTCGCGGACTACCTCGGCGTCAACGCCGCGATCGAAGAGTTCGTCGGCGACTGGATCGACCTCCCGCGCGACGGACGCTGGGAGCTCGGCGTGTCGCCCGAGACGGGCGCGCTGGGGCGCACCGCCGTCCTCGGATCTCGCGTCTGGTCGCGGAGCCACAAGTTTCGCATCGTGCTCGGGCCGCTCTCGCACGCCGAGTTCCAGCGCACGATGCCGAACTCCGAGACGCTGGCGAGCCTCGCCGATCTCGTGCGTCTTTACACGAACGACGAGTGGGAGTGGGACGTTCGCCTCGTTCTCGCGCCCGAAGCCACGGAGCCGATGCGCCTCGGACGAGGCGCGCGGCTCGGCTGGACGACACGCATCGGGACGGGGGCCGGCGCGCGCGAAGACCTGCTCGTCGATCCGACGTTGAAGCGCACACGCCGCGTGACGGCATCGGCGCCGGCACGCGCTACCAAGTGACGATCGCTGCTCGAGAGGGATGCTCATCATGGCCGACATCAGCCGCGTGGCGCTATTCGGGAAACTCGACGAGCTCTGCTACCGAGCGCTCGAGAGCGCGACCGTGTTCTGCAAGATGCGTGGCAATCCCTACGTAGAGCTGTCGCACTGGGTGCACCAGCTCCTCCAGCAGCCCGACTCGGATCTGCACCGGGTCGTCCGCCACTACGACGTCGACGCCGCGCGGCTGTCGCGCGACCTGCTCGAGTCGCTCGATCGTCTGCCCCGCGGCTCCACGTCGGTGAGCGACCTGTCCGTCCAGGTCGAAGAGGCGGTCGAGAAGGGGTGGCTCTACGCGAGCCTCAAGTTCAACCAGTCGCGCGTCCGTTCGGGGCACCTGGTCGTCGGGCTCACGAAGACGACCCACCTGCGAAACGCGCTCACGGCCATCTCGCGCGAGTTCCTCAAGCTCTCGCCGGACGATCTCGCCGACCGGCTGCCGGGGATCACGTCGGGGTCGCCCGAGGAGCGCATGGCGGGAGCGACGGCCGCGCCGGACGCGTCGGCCGGGCAGAACGAGCCCGCGCCGGCGGCCATGGGCCGGCAAGAGGCCCTCTCGAAGTACTCGGTCGATCTCACCGAGCGCGCGCGCAAGAAGGAGATCGACTCGATCGTGGGCCGCGACGAGGAGATCCGCCAGATCGTGCACGTGCTCATGCGGCGACGGCAGAACAACCCGATCCTCACGGGGGAGGCGGGCGTCGGAAAGACGGCCGTGGTCGAGGGGCTCGCCGTGCGCATCGCCAGCGGCGACGTGCCGCCGGCGCTCAAGGACGTCACGCTGCGCGCGCTCGACATCGGCCTCCTCCAGGCCGGGGCGAGCATGAAAGGCGAGTTCGAGAACCGGCTGCGTCAGGTGATCGAAGAGGTGCAGGCGTCGCCGAAGCCGATCATCCTCTTCATCGACGAGGCCCACACGCTCATCGGCGCCGGCGGCGCCGCGGGCACGGGCGACGCGGCGAACCTGCTGAAGCCGGCCCTCGCGCGGGGCACCCTCCGCACGATCGCGGCCACCACGTGGGCCGAATACAAGAAGCACATCGAGAAGGATCCCGCGCTCACGCGCCGCTTCCAGGTCGTGGCCGTCGAGGAGCCCACGGAAGAGAAGGCCACCCTCATGATGCGCGGCATCGCCGCGCCCCTCGAGCTGCACCATCGCGTGCAGCTCCTCGACGAGGCCATCCGCGCGGCCGTCACGCTGTCGCACCGGTACATCCCCGACCGGCAGCTCCCCGACAAGGCCGTGAGTCTGCTCGACACGGCGTGCGCCCGCGTCGCGATCAGCCAGAATGCGGTGCCCCCGTCCGTCGAAGACGCGCGGAGGACCATCGAGTCGCTCGAGACCGAGCTCGCGTTCATCGAGCGCGAGGAGGTCGTGGGCATCGACACGGGCGAGCGAAAGCCCGTGGCCGAAGAGGCGCTCGTCGAGGTGCGCGATCGCCTCGCGAAGCTCGAGGCGCGGTGGAAGACGGAGAAGGCGCTCGTGGATCGCATCCTCGCGGCGCGCGACGAGCTGCGGAAGGCCGCGAAGGACGACGCGAAGAAGACCGAGCGCCTCACGCACCTGAGGGGGCTCGAGCACGAGCTCGCGTCGATGCAGGGCGAGAACCCGCTGATCCTGCCGAGCGTCGACGAGCAGGCCATCGCCGCCGTCGTGTCCGACTGGACGGGCATCCCGGTGGGCCGCATGGTCAGAAACGAGATCGAGACCGTCCTCCGCCTCGCCGAGCTGCTCGGAAAGCGCGTCGTCGGCCAGTCCCACGCGCTCGAGCTCATCGCCAAGCGAATCCAGACGGCGCGCGCAGGGCTCGAGAACCCGAGCAAGCCGATCGGCGTCTTCTTGCTCGTCGGCCCCTCGGGCGTCGGCAAGACGGAGACCGCGCTGACCCTCGCCGAGGCGCTCTACGGCGGCGAGCAGAACGTCATCACGATCAACATGAGCGAGTTCCAGGAGGCGCACACGGTCTCGACGCTCAAGGGCGCGCCGCCGGGCTACGTGGGCTACGGCGAGGGCGGCGTGCTGACCGAGGCGGTGCGGCGGCGCCCGTACAGCATCGTCTTGCTCGACGAGGTCGAGAAGGCGCACCCCGACGTGCACGAGCTCTTCTTCCAGGTGTTCGACAAGGGATGGATGGAGGACGGCCAGGGGACGCGCATCGACTTCAAGAATACGATCATCCTCCTCACGTCGAACGCGGGCAGCGAGGTGCTCATGCGCCTCTGCGAGAACGGACGCGAGCGCCCGGCCGATACCGATCTCCAGAAGGCGCTCCGCCCTGCCCTCCTCGACGTGTTCCCCGCCGCCTTGCTCGGGCGCATGGTGACGATCCCGTACTACCCGCTGAGCGACGAGATGCTCGGCGGCATCGTGCGCCTCCAGCTCGATCGCGTGGGCAAGCGCGTCACCGAGCAGTACGCCATCCCGTTCGTCTACGACCAGGCCGTCGTCGATCTCATCACGAGCCGGTGCACTGAGGTCGAGAGCGGCGGCCGCATGATCGACGCCGTGCTGACCAACGCGCTCCTGCCGCAGATGAGCCGCGAGCTGTTGCGCAGGAACCTCGACGGGAACCCAGCGCGCAAGGCCGAGGTCACGGTGAAGGACGCGGAGTTCGGGTTCGCGTTCGAGTAGAGGGCGACAACCTTCGCGGCCATGTGCCTGCATGGGTGGACCCTTCACGCTGCATGGGCGCGGGCGTCGCCTGCTTGGGTGCACCCATCCGATGGATGGCCGTATCCTTCACGCCGACGGGCCATCCGTTTGCCATGGATCGGTGCCCGCGTCGGCCGGAAGGGCGTCCGCGTCGACGAGAGGGGAGCACCCTTGTGCCCATATCGGTGACCGCCTCTTCTTGTGGGGCGTATCCATATCGCATGATGGGCGTGTCCTTCATGCATGAAGGGTCTACCCATGACCCGTGACGGGTGTCCTCGTTCGATGAAAGGGTGCGTCCCTCGAGGCGACCTGGGCGCTCGTCCAGGCGGAAGACGCCGACCACCTCGAGATGGTGCTCGAGCGTTGCCCCGGGCGAAGGCCGCCGCCCGCGCGGCCAGGGCCGAGCCTCGAACTGAGCACGGCACGCGAAGAGGTCTTCGATTCGTCCGCGTAGCGCAGACCTGCTCGTATCGCCGCGAGCCTTTGCGCAGGAACGTCGACGCGAACCCAGCCCGCAAGGCCGACATGACGGTGAAGGACGGGGAGTTCGGGTTTGCGTTCGAGTAGAGGTCGACGAGGCCGCAAAGGACCGTGTTCTGCCGTTCACCAGGGACGACACACGAGGCGAAGAGCACGGTCAGTCCACCGAGGGCCGGCCTCGCTCTCTCAGCTCTTGGGGGTGACGCTGCCGCCTCTTGGCCTTGACGTCGCTTCCGTCGGGGGGCGCGGGGGAATGAAAGGGATGGTTTGATGACGTGTTCACGAGCAGCCTTTGTTTGGTCGCCCTTTACACCAAGCTCCGCCGACGATCTTTCTCACGCATGTTGGCAGAGAGAGTAGACGCACCAGGGGGTCTGCTCGCCCTCGGATCCCCAGGTCCGTCGCTTGCACACGGGCAGGTCCGAAGGTTCGCTCTGGAAGGTTGGTCCGCAGCGTCCGAGAGCTTGTCCTTCGTGCGATCGGGATCGCGCACTCGTACCCGGAAGGCTTCACACCGGTGCATGTCGCATGGCACTCGAGTGAACCATACCCGTCACGAGAGCCAACCGCGGTCCGCCCCCCATGAATCCATGCCTTCAGCCGATGGAAGACCGCCCGGTACGAGCGTGAACAGGATCCTTCACGCCGATGAGGATCACCCTTCACTCGAATGAAGACGCGTTTGCCGAAGGTGAACCCGAGCCTTCA
>ODAK010003501.1_pt1 | contig 16236 bp, 12 predicted proteins | sample 1539591 | NCBI WGS metagenome assembly ODAK01 (sample SAMEA3539303, study PRJEB22396) | soil metagenome | biome: tundra; feature: field; material: soil | place: USA | collected 2010-05 | depth 0.15 m
GCGCCTGTTCTTTGGTAAGCATGAATTCGTCTCCAGCGGGGCAGGACTCCAGTCCCTGCGGCCCCACAAAACTCTGCCTTAGTCCGTCTGAATCACATTCACCTGGCGGAAGCGCGCCGGCGAACAGCCGTGGCTGACCGAGTTGATCTGCTCCGGCTCACCCTTGCCGTCGTTGGGCGCGCCCCACTGCTGCCAATAGCTGGGTCCGGCGATCAGGTCGAGCGACTGCCAGAAGTCGGTGGTGCGCGACTGGTAGGCGACCCGCGAAACCATCCCCTGCTTCTTGCCGTGCTTGATCTCCCAAAAGGCGTCGCCGCCGAACTGGAAATTGTAGCGCTGCTGGTCGATCGAGAAGCTGCCATCGCCATCGATCAGGATGCCGTCGTCCACGCCGGAGATCAGGTCGTCGATACTCGTCCCCGACTTGCCCGGCTCCAGCCAAACGTTGGGCATGCGCTGGAACGGAACGCTGGACCAGTTGTCGGCATAGCAGCAGCCGCGCGATTCGCGCTCGCCGATCAAATGGGCCTGGTCGCGGATGGTCTGGTAGTGTTTGAAAATGCCCTTCTCGATGATGGGAAACTTGGTGGCTTTCACGCCATCGTCGTCGAAGCCCGTGGTGGCCAGGCCGCGATCGGTGGTGCGATCGCCCCATATATTCATCAGGTCGCTGCCAACGCGCAGCGTGCCCATCTTGTCCGTGGTCAGGAAGCTGGTCCCGGCGAAGTTGGCCTCGTAGCCCAGGGCGCGATCCAACTCCGTGGAATGCCCGATGCTCTCGTGAATGGTGAGCCAGAGATGGCTCGGCATCAACACCAGGTCCTTCTTGCCGGGTGTGACCGGCGGCGCGTTAAGATGTTCGATCACCTCCGTGCGGATGCGCTGCGCGTTTTCGACCAGGTTCATCAGCGGCACATATTCGTATCCGGCGGTGACCTGCTGGGGCTGATAGCGGCGCGACTTCGAAAGCCCGCGCTTGAAATCCGTCGCCGTGGCGTTCACTCCGCCGTAAGTCTGCAAATTGAGCTGCTGGATGGAAGATCCCACCGACGAAGCGAAGTACTTGTCTTCGGACCGGAACGACAGATTGCAATTGGCCGAGAAGACTCCCTTCTCTTTCTTCACCTCGGCGGCGGCCGTGCGGATCAGCTCCAGCTTCTCTTCGAGCGGCACCGCGAACGGGTCGCGTTCATGCGGCGTCTGCCAGCGCTCGCGATAGATGGGGACCGGGGCCAGTTCAACCGGCTTGGATCGGATGGCCACGTTGGCGCGCGCCACCGCCACCGCCTCGCCGACCATGCGCGCGATTTCCTCCTTGGTGACCAGCGGCGAGGCGGCAAAACCCCATGCGCCGTCCACGATCACGCGCACCCCGAAGCCGAACGAACCGCCATCGGACACTACCGGCACTTCCAGCGTCTTGCCCGTGCCGCGCTCGGGGTTGAGCCGCACGGTGAGAAACTGCTGGCGGTAGCGAATGATACGGATATCGGCGTATGAGGCTTTGAGTTTCTTGGCTTCGCGCAAGGCTACCGCGCCCAGGTTTTCCAGCTCGGGGTTGGGTTTGGTGGAACCTTCCGGGGCGGCAAACAGGCGCGTGGCCAGCGCCGCGGCCGTGCCGGATTCGATGAACGCGCGTCTGGTAAGCATGTTATCCCCTCTCGAAATACTGAGTATACACATGGCGCGCGGACGAGCAGGTTTGTTACACGAAAAAACAGGTGTAGAATCGATCTATGATGCCGCGCATCGCGATGCTGGCCGGCACGCTAATACTGGTTGTTCCGGCCTTTGGGCAGAAACCGCTCGCCTACTCCTCTGTCCCCTTTACCGCACTCGGGCAAGCTCCCCCCGCCGCAATTGCCGACTTCAACGGAGACGGCAAGCAGGACATCATATTTTCTGGCGCCGCCGGCTCTTCCTCCACCGGCTATATATCCCAGCTCCAGTTGTTGTTGGGCAACGGCGATGGCACGTTCCGGCAGGGTCCGCCGCTGCCCATCCCATCAGGCGAATACTACGTCGCCGCCGGCGATCTGAACGGGGACGGCAAGCCGGACCTGGCAGTTTGCCTCTCACTGAGCGTCTCTGCGCAGCCAAACCCACTGCTGATTCTAATCAATCAAGGCGGCGGGACCTTCCGCCAGGGGCAGTCGCTCTCCGGTTGCCGAGGTCCGCTTACAATTGCCGATTTCAATGGCGATGGCAAGCCCGACATCTACGATGGCGGCGTGAACCTCTGGCTGGGCAATGGCGACGGGACCTTTACCGGGCCCAGCGTCTACAATCCGCCTCTGCCATATCAACCTATAATCGCGGACTTCAACGGCGACGGCCTGCCCGACCTGGCTGCCATAGTTTCACTTGACGACCCGCATCAAGCCGGAGTCTGGCTCAATCAGGGCGGCGGCAGGTTCAACTCGACGCCCCAGTTAGCGGTGAATTTCACGACTCCGACCGGCACGACGAATGCCGACTCGCTGGCGGCCGGCGATTTCAATGGCGATGGCAAGGCGGATCTGGCTTACCTGGATCCCGAGGGGGAGTTGCAAGTGTTCCTAGGCAACGGAGACGGAACCTTCCAGGCCGGCGCCACTTACTCTTTCCCAGTCGGCTACGGTCACATACCCGCGACCATCGGCCTGTATGCGCAGGACATGGATGGCGACGGGAAACTCGACTTGGTGGTCACCACTGGCGAGATCATGATCCTGCGCGGGCGCGGGGACGGCACGTTCGCTCCGCACGTGGATGTGTGTTCGGGCGGCCCACTGGGGGTCTTTTTCGATATCGGCGGGAATAACGGGGCCCTGGCATTCGGCGACTTCAATGGCGACGGTGTGCTGGACATGATCGACTATCCTTCCGGCTTCGATCCTCCCGGTCCGGCTTCCCTGGTATTGAGCGGTTTTTCCACCAAACCCGTGATTTCGCAGGCCGGTCTGGTCAATGCCGCGACGAATGTTTCCGGGCCTGTCTCGCCAGGTGGATTGGTTACGGTCTACGGTGAGAATCTGGGCGTCGCCGCTTGCGGCGGTGTGGGCGAGGAGATTTTGTTCAATGGTATCCCCGCCGGCATCCTGTACGCATCACCCACGCAGATCAACGCACAAGTGCCTTGGGAGATCGCTGGCGCGGCCGAGGTGCAAATCACCCCATTGAACAATGGCGCGGCTGGTGCGGCGATAACTGTCGCCGGCGCAGCCGCATCGCCGGGCATCTTCACGGCGTCCGAAACCGGAACGGGCCAAGGGGCCATCGTGCCCGCCGGGACTCACCAGATCGCGCGGCCGGACAATCCCGCCCACCGCGGCCAATATGCCTCGATCTACGGAACGGCGCTGGGCTTGGTTACGAACCAGCCTCTCACCGGCGGTTGGTCTCAGTTTGCGCCACTGGCGCAGACCATGTCGCTGCCCGTCGTGACGGTCGGAGGGGTGAACGCCCACGTAAGCTGGTCGGGGCTGGCTCCCACGTTCACGGGGCTCTACCAGGTCAATTTCATCGTTCCCGAAAACGCGCCCACCGGTAGCGCGGTTCCGGTGACGGTGTCCATAGATAGCGCTGTTTCGAATACGGTGACAATGGCCATACAATAGCATTGTCAAGGTGCCGCAACCGCGCACGGCGACTTGCCGACCCGCCGTCCGAACGCATACAATGATTTTCGGCGGTGCTTCCGCCGCTCCGAGGAGAACTGTGTCGGATCGCGCAATTCTATTCTTGTTCAGTGTAGTGGTCGAGATCGCGTCGCTGGCGGCGGCGGGCTGGCTGCTGGCCAGCGGTCAAGCCGGATCGGTGGATGGTCTTTTCCTGTTACTGACGTGCCTGTTAGTCGCTCTGGCGTTTGGACTTTACCTGGCCTTCATGATCCGGCGGGCAATGGAACCAGCCCCAGCGCCGGCGGCGCAACCGGCCAAAGCCAGCGCGGCCGCGCCCGCGCAGAGCAAGCCCGCGCCCGCGACGCAAGCCTAGCAGTCCGGGGCCATCCGGATTCAGCCCCATCGGCCTCACCCCGCCCACGGATCGCCGTGTCGCCGCGTCGCCCCCTCGCCCGCTCGAAACATCGACGCAGTGTGTCGATGTTGGCGCGCGCCGCGCGCCTGCCGCCGCGTGCTACAACGGCTCATGGCAGTCGCGCCCCGCCGCCATGAACTACGGCTTCATCATCGACAACCGCAAATGCATCGGCTGCCACGCCTGCACGGTCGCCTGCAAGACTGAGAACCACGTCCCCCTGGGCGTCAATCGCACCTGGGTGAAGTATGTCGAGAAGGGCCGCTTCCCGAACACGCGGCGTTACTTTCAGGTCACCCGCTGCAACCATTGCGCCGACCCGCCCTGCGTCGAAATCTGTCCCGTCAGCGCCATGTTCCAGCGCAAGGACGGCATCGTGGATTTCGATTCCGACGCCTGCATCGGTTGCAAGGCATGCATGCAGGCCTGTCCCTACGACGCTATCTACATCGATCCGGAACGCCACACCGCCGCCAAGTGCAACTACTGCGCGCATCGCACCGAAGTGGGCCTCGAGCCTGCCTGTGTCACGGTGTGCCCTGAACAGGCCATCGTCGCCGGCGATCTGGACCTGCCGGAAGGCAACCTCGCGCAACTGCTGGAGCGCAACACGGTCCGCGTCCGCCGCCCGGAACAGGGCACTAAACCGAAGCTCTACTACATTGAAGCCGAAGAGAGCGCCATCGTCCCCACCGCGGCGCGCCACGAGGCTTTCTACATGTGGTCGGAGCGCAACGGCCAGGTCCCCGGAGGCGGCGCCGCGTATCCGCCCGATAGCCCTCTCCTGCAAAAGGACGTCCTCGCCGCTTACGATGTCTCGCACGCGCGCCCCTGGGCCTGGCAGGTGCCCGCTTACCTCTGGCTGAAGTCCATCGCGTCCGCGCCGCTGGCGTTGCCCGCGCTGGCGGTAGCGCTCGGCAAGCTTCCGGCGAGCCGCCTGCGCGACGTGACTCTGGCAATTGTCGCGCTCCTGTTCACCGCCCTGACCATGGTCATGCTGGTTTGGGATTTGGACCGCAAGGATCGTTTCCTCCGCATCATGCTGCGTCCGCAAATGCGCTCCTGGTTGGCGCGCGGCGCTTTCATCCTCGCCGGCTACGGCGGACTGTGTGGGCTCGTGCTGCTGGCCGGCCTCGCGGACCTCACGCGCGTCGCCGCCATTCTGGTTTGGCCCACGATCCTTGCCGGCTTCTTTGCCGCCGTCTACACCGCCTTCCTTTTCGGACAGTGCAAAGGACGCGATCTATGGCAAACACCGCTGCTGCCGCTGCACCTGATCGTGCAGGCGCTGCTCTCGGGCGCGGTGGTTCTGGCCTGGCTACCACCCGTGCTGGGCGGTTCGCCGGAAGCCCGCTCGGTGGCCACCGCAGGCCTAGCCATCTGCCTGGGGCTGCACTTGCTCATTGTCTTGGGCGAGTTCTCCATGCCCCACGCCACCGGTAGCGCCCGCTATGCAGCCCGATTGATCACCCACGGACCGTACCGCCTGGCGTTCTGGGTGGGAGCCGTGGGCATCGGAGGCTTTCTGCCGGCCATGCTGCTCGCGGTGGATGCATCGCGCGCAGCCGGCCTGTTAGCTCTGGCCGGACTGCTGATCTTCGAATGGTGTTTCATAATGGCCGGGCAAAGCGTGCCCAACAGTTAGTGGGACAGGCCTCCTGGCCTGTCTTGCAGGAGCTTGCGTGAAAAGGACATCGCCATGAACGAGTTCCCCCGTGAAGGAAGCCATCTGGTCTCCTGCGCGCCAGTCGCCAAGTGGGACGATTGGGTCGAGTACGACCCCGCCGCCTGGCCCCGCAAGGTCGCGCGCCACTACCAGCTCATCCCCACCATCTGCTTCAACTGCGAATCCTCGTGCGGCCTGCTGGCTTACATCGACAAGGAAACCGGGAAGGTCGCCAAGTTCGAAGGCAATCCCGTGCACACCTCCAGCCGCGGCCGACTGTGCGCCAAAGGACCCGCCGTCATCAACCAGATCGACGACCCGGACCGCGTGCTCTACCCCATGAAGCGCTCCGGACCGCGCGGCAGCGGCCAATGGCAGCGCACCACTTGGGACGAAGTCCTCGCAACCTTCGCCGCGCGCATTCGCAAAGCGATCCAGGAAGGCCGCGGCGAAGAGGTCATGTATCACGTGGGCCGGCCGGGTCACGATCTCATCATGGAGCGCACCCTGCAAGCCTGGGGCATCGACGGACACAATTCCCATACCAATATCTGCTCCACCGCCGCGCGCCTCGGTTACGCGCTGTGGCATTACGCCGACCGCCCCTCGCCCGACCACGCCAACGCGCGCTTCATCCTGCTGATGTCGGCGCACCTGGAGTCCGGCCACTATTTCAACCCGCACGCGCAGCGCATCATCGATGGCAAGATGGCCGGCGCCAAGATCGCGGTGATGGATCCGCGCCTGTCTAACACCGCCAGCATGGCCGACTACTGGATGCCCACCTATCCCGGCACGGAAGCGGCTGTGCTGCTGGCCATGGCCAAGGTGATTCTCGACGAGAATCGCTTCGACGCCGCCTTCGTCCGCAACTGGACCAACTGGGAAGAGTTCGAAGCCGATGGCTTCCGCGCCCACGGCCAGAGTTTCGAAGCCTTCATCGCCGCGCTCAAGCGCCACTACGCGAAGTACACGCCCGAGTTCGCCGCCAAGGAAAGCGGCGTCCGCGCCGAAGTCGTCGTCAAGACCGCCCGCGAAATTGCTGAAGCCGGCAGCCGCTTCGCTTCGCACCTCTGGCGCGGCGCGGCCTCCGGCAATCTGGGCGGCTGGCAATGCGCCCGCGCGCTGATGCTGTTGCATGTTCTCACCGGCTCCGTCGGCACCAAGGGCGGCCACAATCTGAACGCCTGGAATAAGTTCGTGCCGAAGCCCTTCAGCACGCCGCCGCCGCAGAAGCGCTGGAATGAGCTGCTCTATCCGCCCGAGTGGCCTCTCGCCTACCACGAGTTGTCCTTCCTGCTGCCGCATTTCCTCAAGGAAGGGCGCGGACGCCTGGATACCTATTTCACACGCGTCTACAATCCGGTCTGGACCAACCCGGATGGCTTTTCCTGGATCGAAGTCCTGCGCGACGAAAAACTGATCGGCTTGCACGCCGCCATGACGCCCACCTGGAGCGAGACCGCTTGGTATGCCGACTATGTGCTGCCCATGGGGCACAGCTCCGAGCGCCACGACCTGATGAGCCAGGAGTCCTACGCCGGCCAGTGGATCGGATTCCGCCAGCCCGTACTGCGCGTCTATCGCGAGAAGCTGGGCCAGAAAACGGAACACACTTACGAAACCAACCCCGGAGAAGTATGGGAAGAAGATGAGTTCTGGATCGAGTTGTCATGGGCCATCGATCCGGATGGCTCCATGGGCATCCGCCAGTGGTTCGAGTCGCCTTACCAACCGGGCCGGAAGATCACCGTAGACGAGTACTACGGCTGGATGTTTGAGAACTCCGTGCCCGGCTTGCCCGAAGCTGCCCGCAGAGAAGGACTGACGCCTCTTGCGTACATGCGTAAGTATGGCGTGTTCGAAGTTACTAAGGACGTATATCGCTTGAATGAGAAACCAGTGGCGGAAGTCGATCTCGCCGAAGCGAGCACCGCGCAGAACGGCGTCCTGACCAAGAACGGTAAGTCAGTCGGAGTCGTCGTTGACGGCAAGCCTGTGGTTGGATATAACACTCCGTCGCGTAAGTTGGAGATTTTCTCGCGCACGTTGGTCGATTGGAAATGGCCGGAGTTCGCCCTCCCGGAGTATTACCGCAGTCACATCCATCGCGTTGCGGATGAATTCGACCCTAAATACATGCCGTCCGTCGATTGGCCCGAACACGCCCACGGCGACGTCTACACCCTGCTGCCGATCTTCCGTCTTCCCACCTTGATTCACACCCGCTCCGGCAATTCCAAGGCGCTGTACGAGATCGCCCACAAGAATCCTCTATGGGTCAATCCGGTGGACGCCAGGAAGCTGGGCGGGGTTCGCACCGGCGACTTACTCAAGGTGCATACCGAGATCGGCTATTTCGTGCTGCATGCCTGGGTCACCGAAGGTCTCGCGCCAGGCGTGGTCGCCTGCTCCCACCACCTCGGCCGTTGGCGCGTGAATAAGGAGGATCGGGTCGAGCGCCTCACCAGCGCCTGGGTCGATCTGCGGGAAACCGGCAAGGGTCAATGGAAGATGCGCCAGCTCGCCGGAGTTGGGCCTTACGAGAGCCGCGACCCCGACACACGGCGCATCTGGTGGAGCGACACCGGCGTGCATCAGAACATCACCTTCCCGGTGCATCCCGACCCGGTCAGCGGCATGCACTGCTGGCACCAGCTTGTGCGCGTCGAGCCGGCCGACGCGGGCGACCGCTACGGCGATATCTTCGTGGACACCAACCGGTCCCACGCCGTCTATCTGAAATGGAAAGCCCTCGCGCGTCCCGCCCCGGGCCCGGACAACCTGCGCCGCCCCCTATGGCTGAACCGGGTGGTCCGGCCCGTAGAATCCGCGTTCTACTTCCCGCCTGCTATTTCTCGACCTTCGTCTCGCCCGTAATGGGCCGGGGCTTCGGCCGCAGCCCCGGATCCAGTTCGTAAATCGCGGCTTTGGGTACCGCCCCAATGTCGGTCAGCAGCCGGATGAATCTCCGCACTCCTATCGCGCGCGGGCTTTCGGGCTTCCACCGCCACGGGAATGCTGCGCAACATGAACTGCGCGGTGGTTTGAGTGACCCCCAGCAACCGGTGCAGCTTGTACGAGCCGACCCGCTGTTCGGCGTTGGCCACCATCCGGATGGCAATCAGCCACGGTCAAGACCGATCGGCGAATCCTCGAAGATCGTGCCGGCCTTGGTGAAAACTGCTTGCGGCACGACCGGCACTTCCAGATACGGCGGGTCGAGATGTAGAAGTGGCGCTCCCTCGAATGGCAATGCAGGCACTCGACGCTTTCTCCCCAGCGAGCCGCCGCCAGCGCCCGCGTGGCGATGTCCGGATCGGCGTAGAAGCGCATCGCTTCCGAAAGCATTCGCGAAAGCTCCTGCCGTCAATCTTGTCGAGTTTAGGCCATGCCCGGCCTTCATGTGAAGCGACTACCGTATTACGGCTAGAGATACAGGACTAACCAACGTATTTATTTCCAAATAGTTGTACATGCTACAGATAAATATGTGGATAGACCATCGGACTTCTCGACTGTGTGTGGCGCACGCACTCGTGGTGCCGGGGTACCCTCTGGGTCCCCCACTCCTGGGGACGCCTGCTTCGGTTATACTCGGCTACAACGGCCCCAAGGAGGCCCCCATGTACTTTGAACAGTTCTATCTCGGTTGCCTCTCCCACGCTTCGTATATGGCCGGCTCGGAAGGCGTGGCAGCGGTCATCGACCCGCAGCGTGACGTCGAAATCTACCTGGAAGCCGCGCGCCAAAACCGCCTGCGCATCGAGCATGTGATCGAGACCCACCTGCATGCCGATTTCGTCTCCGGCCACCGCGAGTTGGCCGCCCGCACCGGCGCCAAAATCTACGTGGGCGCGCGGGCTGGCGCGCAGTTCCCGCACGTAGCGGTCACCCAGGGCGATGAGATCCGCTTCGGCCAGTGCCGCCTGCGGTTTCTCGAAACGCCTGGCCATACCCTGGAAAGCATCTGCGTCCTGGTCGCGGACCTGGATCGCGCGCCGGAACCCTTCGCGGTGCTCACCGGCGACACGCTGTTTATCGGCGATGTGGGCCGGCCAGATCTCTCGCCGGACCACACGCCGCAGCAACTCGCGGGGTTGCTCTATGACAGCCTGCATGGGAAGCTGTTGAGCCTGCCGGACGATCTCCGCGTCTACCCGGCTCACGGCGCAGGCTCCTTGTGTGGACGCCAGATGAGTAACGAGCGCTCTTCCACCATCGGCGAGCAGCGCGTCGCCAACTACGCGCTGCAGGCCACCAGCCGCGACGAGTTCGTCCGCATGCTCACCGATGCGCTTCCCGAGCGGCCGGCCTACTTCGCGCGCGATGCCGAGATCAACCGCGCCGGCGCCGCCGCCTTGGACGAGCTGCCGCCCCTGCTGGAGCTCGCGCCCGATGCGCTTCTGCGGCTGCAACAATCCGGCGCTATCGTGCTCGATACGCGGCCGGAGACCCAATTCGGCGCCGGTCACGTTCCAGGATCGGTGAACATTCCGCTGTCGGGCCAGTTCGCGTCCTGGGCCGGCGCTCTCCTCGGCCTCGAAACCGATCTGCTCCTGGTGGCTGAAAATCCGGACCGCGCCACGGAATCGCGCATGCGCCTGGCGCGCGTCGGCATGGAGCGCGTCGCCGGGTATCTGGCCGGCGGCATTGAGGCGTGGCAACGCGCCAACCAGCCGCTCGAGCGGTTGCCCCACATCACCGTGCAAGATCTCGACCGGCTCCAACGCGAAGCAGCGGCTTTGCAGATCGCCGATGTGCGACGCCCGGCCGAATGGGAGGAGGGGCACATCGAAGGCGCCCTGCTGCTGCCGCTGAACCGGATCGCAACCGCCATCTTGGAGGGGAAGGCCCAGTTGGACCGGGCCCGCCCCATCGCCGTCCACTGCAAGGGCGGCTATCGCAGCGCCATCGCCGCCAGCCTCCTGCTCCGCGCCGGATTCCGCCAGGTGGTAAATGTTACCGGAGGCTTCGACGCCTGGAAAGCCGCTGGGCTGCCTGTGGCGCAGGTCGCTGTGGCGTGACTCCGTCGCATACTGCAGCCGCTATCCTGACCGCGCCGCGCGGCGCCGTGACCGTGGCCTCCGTCCCGGTCGCCGAGCCGGGCACCGGCGAAGTGCTCGTCAGGATGGAGGCCTGCGGGCTCTGCCATTCCGACCTGTTCGTGGCCTCCCTGGAGAAACTGCCGCTCCTGCCGCTCACCTTGGGGCACGAGGGCATCGGCCGCGTGGAGGCGTTGGGTGCGGGCGTCGAGGGCTTCGCCGTCGGCGATCGCGCCGGCATCACGTTCCTGGCGTCGACCTGCGGCGCTTGCGAACTATGCCTGTCCGGCCGCGAGCGCTTCTGCCCGCGGCAGCTCAATTTCGGTTATACCGTAAATGGCGTGCTGGCCGGCTATGCTGTAGTGCCTGCGCCGTTCCTGGTCCGCGTGCCGGATGCGCTGCCGGCCGCCGAAGCCGCCCCACTGTGCTGCGCCGGCTGGACCGCCTACGGCGCGCTCCGCGAAGCCGGATTGCGGCCGGGACAATCCGTCGCGCTGTTTGGCATGGGCGGATTGGGCCACTTGGCCATACAGTACGCGCGGCATCTGGGCTTGCGCGTGGCCGCCGTGGATGTCTCGGAAAGCAAGCTGGAAATGGCGCGATCGCTCGGCGCAGATCTGGCGCTCGCGGCCGAGAACGCCGGCCGCACGCTACAGAAACAGTGGGGCGGCGCCGACGCGGCCATCGTCCTGACCGGCTCGCCCGCGGCGATTCAACAGGCTTTCCGGTCGCTCAAACGCACCGGCACCCTGATCACATCGGGCCTCTCGACAAATCAATATGAATTGCCAATCGTGGATACGGTCCTGAAGGGTATCTCTATCCGGGGCAGCTATCTCGGTACCCGCGCCGACCTGGATGAAGTCTTCCGCTTGGCCCAATCGGGAGTGGGGCGCGCCCACATCGAAAGGCACTCGCTCGATCAGGCGCCCGCGGTATTTGAAAGGATGCGCCAAGGCGAGATTCTAGGCCGCGCCGTAGTGGTGTTCTGACTGGCGTAGTGGCGCAGGCCTCCTGGCCTGCGCAGGGCTTCACACCCGCTGATGCATCTGATGCTTGGGAGCCTTATGCTTCCCAACCTTTGCGCCCTTAAACTTCTTGCCCGCCTTGAACTTCCGGGAAGCCTTATATTTCTTGGCCTTATGTTGTTTGTAACTGGTTTTAGCCACGGCCGGTGTCTGCACGGGCAACAACAATCCCGCGCCGATCATCAGAGCCGGCAGGATAAATCGAAGTCGCATCAACTCTATCTTATTGCGTAGCGGTGGCAAACCACAAGTACATCATTAGAAAACTAGCTGCCGTCATGACCACGCAAGCCGCGGCTGCCCCGCGCCAAAGCCGCTCGCTCCAGGCCGTCTCGATGCGCGGGGTGCCGGCCAGATAGGCGACGCCGAATCCGGCTGCCAGTCCGCCAATGTGCGCGGCGTTATCGATATGCAATCCAGGCAGAAAGCCGAAAATCAACATGTAGACCGCCCAGCGGATATACATGCCGTGGATCGCCGCGCCAGCCGACGTATGCCGGTTCCGTACACCCAGCGCGATCATCGCGCCGATCAAGCCCATGATCCCGGCCGAGGCGCCCACCGAGAGCGCGGGGGTCCAGAAGGTGCTGAGCAGAAACCCGGACACGGTGGCCAAGAAATAGACCACGATCAGCCGGCTGGCGCCATAGACCCCTTCCACTTGCGCGCCCAAATCGAACAGCACCCACGAATTCATGCCGATATGCAGCAACCCGCCGTGCAGAAAGCCGGCTGTCACCAGCCGCCACCACTGGCCGTAGCCTATGATGGCCGCCCTGTACTTGGCCCCGAAGGCCAATAGCGTCTGCCCGTCCACGCTGAAAAAGCCTCCGCCCTGTCCGTTCCGCTGGCTGAAAACCACCGTCGCCAGGAACAGGCCGAAGTTGATCGTCAGGATGATCATCGTCACGAAGCGGGCGTGCGGAATGAAGCCGCCCAAGATGGCGCCCGGATCGCGCCGCTCCACGGCACGCTGCCCGACCCGTTCGTTGCAGTAAGGGCAAACCTTGTCGTGACTGGTGATGAAGGCCCGGCAATTCGGGCACATGCGGCGCTGGTCCATGCATCCTCATTGTACAACCCGGTCTCTGGTGGGGCAGCCATTCGGCCGGTGGGACAGGCTTTAGCCTAATGCCGCATAGTTTTCCCAATATCGGTAATGCTGCAAAATTCGTGGGGCAGACCTCCAGGTCTGCGCGGGTCCTCCAGGACCCGCTCTTCGCGCAACGAAATCAGCCATATCCGAGCACCAATCGGCCGACGTGGACGTCGGCCGTCCGCGCTGGAGTCCCGCCCCACTACCTCGCCCACTCCGCATTGGCGCAAGCACGGAACTCCAAAATCGGCATACCGTGGCGCTGCAGCCAAAGCCAGTAATCATTCCGAAGATCGGCCCAAAAGTTGCCGGCGGCCGTTGGATTTCGTCGCGTGTCCAGAGTGAAGTGATGCGCGTATTCATGTACCAGCGTGGTGTCGCGAGCATCCCGCAAGCCCAGGAAGGTCTTGTAGAACGGATCCCCTCCGGATCTCCGGCTGGGTGGACGTGGCCCTATCGAACAGCCCCCTGTACGATCCCGATCAATGTCGTAACCCAGCGTGTCCGTCACGAAGAGGTTGATCGTTCCCGGCGCCAGAAATTTCGGAGGGATTTCCGAGTATCCTTGCTGCCGCAGATAAGCGCCTTCCAGCACGCGGATGTCGAAACGAATTCCACTGGTGGCGTATTCGCGGCGCGCCTTTTCCTGATAGTTCCTGAACTTGGAAAGCTCGCCTTCTCCTAAGCCCTTTCCGGAGTGCGCGCCCTTGTCGAACATCGCTTGCACGCTGATTACGATGGGCCGTAGGGGTTCGGGATTCTTTGGCGCCAAGAGGCCTAGCGCGATGAACTCGCGCCGGAGCGGGTCCTGGAGGACCCGCGCAGACCTGGAGGTCTGCCCCACTATTGCGCGCTGAACGTGGTCCACGGCCGCGATGGCATGTCGCGGAGCGCGGGCCGCTCCCAGGCGAACTCGGTGTGCTTACGCAGGTGTTCGGCGGCCTTGAATCCGATACCGCAGGAGTGGCCCAGCGAGGCCTGTAGCGTCATGGCTTCGGCCATGGCCGCGTCCGACACTTTGGACTGCACCGCGCCCACCGGCCCGTAAGGCCCAACCCACGGCAGGTCGCCGCGCGGCGACCGGTCGATGTGCCCGCACAGCGAGCGCTCGTCGGGATCGACTTTGTTCTCGTACGTATCGAAGTGGTCGGCCAGAAAGCGCTCGGCCGCGCGCACGTCGATCTTGCCCTTGTTCTGCTTCATAAGCTGCAGCCAGCGGGCGTGGCGCGCGTTGGCGCTCTCGCTCGGGTTCTTCAAGTCGAATTCGGTCTCCTCGCGCGCCAGCTTCTCGTTGATCGGGAAGTTGGAGCCCACGAAATAACCGTCGCGCGTGCGGTCGAGCGTGACGTTCTTCAGGCCCAGTTCCAGGCTGGCGATCTCGTTGGTCTTGCGGTCCGCCACCAGCCAGGTGTTGGCGTAGCCCCCGTTGTTGCCGTCCTTCATGATGCGCGCGAAGTCGTCGATGGACGCGGAGTACTGCATGGCTTTGCGGGCGCGCGCGAACTCCGGGATGCCGCCGGGATCGAAACCGTTGAAGCGGCTGATAGTGGTCTCCGTGATCATGATGCCGGCGGAATTGACGCCGAAATCGTCGCCGCTGTGGATCAGTCCGGCCATGCCGTCCATCAGGATATGGTTGCCCTGCGCGGGCACGATATCGAAGACGATGTTCCAGCGCTCGCCGGTTTGATAGCTGGTCCAGTTGTTGTGCCCGATAACCACGCGGCCGTCCTTGGTGTAGCTGCCGGTGGCCACGAAGGCGCTGCAATGCTCGGGCGTGGGCGAGGGCGAGGGAAGGTCGTGCTGCTTGGCGTCCCATTTATCGAAATACGGCATCTCCAGCCAGGCGTTGAGGGCCACCACATCCCACAGGTCCAGCTTCACGCCGTGCGCCACCGCGCCGTCGGCGATGCCCTGCAGTTCGGCGCGGTATTCGGCCTCCACGTGCGGCCACAGCATGTTCTGCGCCTTCTCGCGGAAGAACTGCCAGTCCTTCTTTTCCTCGTGGGTCATCTCCAGAGAGACCGTTTGCAGGGTGTCGCGGATCTCGGAGGCCAGCAGGTAGCCGTGCTGATATCCGATGTCCGACGGGCTGCCCTCCAGGTGCACCCAGATCCAGCCGTTTTGCTCGGCGTGGCGCGAGGCGTGTTTGAGGCGGGGATCGGCTTGCGGCTCGCGGGAGGCTAGCGCAAGGGCCAGTCCCATAACAATGACAGCAACCACAACGGCGGTTCGACGCATCCCGTTATTATAATGAAGACGCATCCGCGATGGCTGACACCACCCAATTGCGCAAGCTGACCGCCCACGTGAAAGCGGCGGGTTGAGCGTCGAAGCTGAGTCCAAAGGTTTTGGACAGGGTTTTGGCGAGCATCCCGCGCGTGGCGAATGAAAACGTGCTGGTGGGCTTCGACACGGCCGACGACGCCGGAGTCTACCAGTTGACGGCGGAGCTTGCCCTGGTGCAGACGGTGGATTTCTTCACGCCGATTGTGGACGATCCGTTTACGTTCGGAGCCATCGCGGCCGCCAACGCGCTCAGCGATGTGTACGCCATGGGTGGGCGGCCGATCTCGGCGCTTACGATTCTGGCTTACCCGGCGAAGGGCGACCTCGAAGACTTGGAGGAGATTCTGAAGGGCGGCGCGGAGAAGATGCGCGAAGCGGATTGCGCCGTGGTGGGCGGCCACAGCATCGCGGACGATGAAATCAAGTTCGGATATGCAGTGACCGGCACCATCCATCCCGCGCGGGTGAAGGCGAATGCGGGCGCGCGCGCCGGCGATGCGCTGATATTTACCAAGCGGCTGGGCACGGGCGTGATTTCCACGGCCCTGAAACGCGGCATGGCGCGCGACGGGGATGTGGCGGCATCCATCGCCTCGATGCTTACGCTCAACCGCAAGGCGTGCGAGGCGATGCTCGCGTATGATGTGCACGGGTGTACGGACGTCACCGGCTTCGGGCTGATCGGGCATGCGCGGGAGATGGCGCTGGCCAGCGGCGTGACGCTGGAGATTGAAGTGGATCGTTTGCGGTTTCTGGACGGTGCGCTGCAGTACGCCCGGCTGGGAGCGATTCCAGGCGGGCTGAAGAACAATCGCGAATACGCTTCGTGCGTTGTGGAGACCGCGCGCGATCTGCCGTCGGAAGTAGAAGACCTGCTCTACGATCCGCAGACGTCGGGCGGTTTGCTCATCACGTTGCCGGAAGCGGATGCGGCGGCGCTGGCGGGCGCGTATCCGGATGCATACGGGATCGGGCGCGTGCTGCCGCGGCAGGCGAAACCTATCAGGCTGATATGACTCAGAACCGCATCATTGTTGCATTGGACGTGGATTCCGCCGCCGAAGCGCGCGCGCTGGTTGCCCGATTGGGCGCGCA
>ODAK010003502.1_pt1 | contig 16233 bp, 13 predicted proteins | sample 1539591 | NCBI WGS metagenome assembly ODAK01 (sample SAMEA3539303, study PRJEB22396) | soil metagenome | biome: tundra; feature: field; material: soil | place: USA | collected 2010-05 | depth 0.15 m
CCGCCTCCGGAATGTGCGAAGCGGGGCGCATTCTGCATCACCTGCGCAACAACGTCGGCAATCCGAACAACACGGTGCTGCTGACTGGCTATCAGGCGGAAAACACGCTGGGGCGCAAGCTGGCGGATGGCTGGAAGACGGTCCGCATCTTCGGTATTCCCGAACAGGTAGAGGCGGAAGTCGACATGCTGGACGCGCTGAGCGGACATGCGGATTCGGAAGAATTACTGATGTGGATGAAGCCGATGACGCCGACGCTGAAGCAGGTATATCTGGTGCACGGGGAGCCCGAGCAGGCCAGCGCACTGGCTAAGTCCGTCCACTCACAGTACTTAGTCCCTACTATGCCGGTGGCGCCGGGGCAGGTTTGTGAACTTTCAGAGATTAAAGCAATTTGAGACACGAAACCGGAAGCCAACCCTGCATGTCTATACAATTGCGGTCGTTATACTGAGAGTTTAAGGAGATTTGCAAATGAGCACGCCCCAGTTTTCCTATCCGGGTGCCCCGGCGCCAGCGCCTTATGGCAACGGTGGCGGATCGAATCTGAAGACAGCCCTCGCGGCAGGGGCCATCGTCGCCTCGCTGGCGCTGAACGGATTTCTGCTGTATCAGGTGAACGAGATCAAGAACGATAATGTGGCGCAGCAGGCAAAAGTCCAGAAGGAAATCGACACCTTAGTCGAAAGCGGCACGCAGATGACCGCCGTCCAGCGGAAAGCGCTGAGCGATCTGAAGGATGACGTGGACGTGCGCTCGAGGCAGCTCAGCCAGCAGGCCAGTCTGGCGAAGAAAGAAGCGCTCACTTACGCCGACCAGCAGGCGCAGAAGCTGGAAGCCGAGCAGCGGCAGGCGACGGCGGCCGTCAACGAAAGCGTGAATAAGGTCAGCGGCGACGTTTCCGACGTGCGCCAGCGTGCAGATGCCGCCAATGCCAAAGTTGCCGATGTGGGCGCGGACGTGAGCGGCGTCAAGACCGACCTGAGCGCCGCCAAGAACGATCTGCAGCAGGCCCGGCTGGATCTGAGAAAGGTGACCGGCGACCTTGGGTTGACGAGCGGCCTGGTAGCAACTAACGGCACAGAGATCGCCGAACTGCGGCGGCGCGGCGAGCGCAACATCATCGAATTCCACATCAATAAGACAAAGGATTTCCAGAAGGTTGGTGACATCTCGCTGCAGCTGAAGAAATCCGATCCGAAGAGTAATAAGTTCACGCTGGAACTGCTGGCGGACGACAAACGGAGCGAGCGCAAGGACCGCAACGTGAATGAGCCGGTGCAGTTCTACGTGTCGAAGTCGCTGTATGAGCTTGTGGTGAATACGGTGGGCAAGGACACGGTGTCGGGTTATCTTTCGACGCCGAAGTATCAGGCGCGGAATAACTAAGTCAGAGACGGATTACGAAGAGCTCTCCCGGCGGAATGGTCCGCGCGGGAGCGTTTTTATTTTCGCAGGGGCTCACTCCCTGATTTCATATACCTTCAACTTCGTGGAGCCCTCCATCACCAGCAAATAGTCGCGGCCAGCATGAGAGGCGAACTGCGAATGAACGCTGTCACCCGTTGTTTCAATGACCACTCCAATCTGAGCGCCAGTCCTTAGAGCGAAGACGCTCTCCCTCGCGTCTTTAGGATGACCCCACCAGTTACGGCCAACATCCGGGCAAGTTCTCTTTTCCAGTCGCCCATCAGGGGAAGCAAAAGAAATACCGCACTCGGGTGTGGAATGATCGCGGCGCGCCTGGATCTTTAGTTCGTCCAGAAATTCCGCAATTGAACTGTCATGGCTGGCTGTGAACTTTAACAATCCGCGGCAGGAACCGTCGGCATCAACTTGTGTTTCCGTAAGCCGACACTGGTGTGCCACAGCCAAATCGGGAGAATTGAGAAGTATCAACCGCACCTCCCGTTCCGCCGAATCGGTTGACCCGAGTTCTCGTCGGTACGTGTCGATTACCCGCGGTGCATGTGGAGCGCTGTCGTAGACAGTCGTCATGAGGACGAGAAATCCGGAGCGATCCATCGAGTAGTTGCGGTCTTCTTCGGGCGTTGCGGGCGAGTGAACAGTATTGACAACCGAAATAAGGTCGTCCCGGATGAAGTGCCCCGACCTAAACTGGCCGCCGGACACGAATGACTCGTTGCGATACCATCTGGCCGAGGCAACACAGACGGCAAAGCTCCCGTCCGGTGTGACAAACACGTCCGCATTCAGCGATTGCAGGATTCCCCGATCGTCTTGCAGCGGCCATCCGGGAATATCGATGCTTTGGTCGGCTGTCTTCGCATCGGACCAGTCTTTAATGCGTGTAAGCCGCCACTTACCCGTCTTTTTGCCCACAAAACTGAGCACATCCTGATCCGGCGTGACTGCCATGGCAAACAGGACGCGTTTATCGGTGGGTTCGTGCGAATGGTATTCGCGCAGGAGCGTCGCATCGCCCGACAGGATCGCCGCCTGCGCGAACAACACCAGGAAAACCGACACGAGCGAGCGCATTCCAGGATGTTATCCGAAGCAGGGCCTCGATTCTACGGCGCGTCCGCAGTCGCTTCCACGAATTTCGCCACCGGTGTCAAATAGATAGCCGGCTTGCCGTGGTGATCGCTGACGAAGAGCACGTTCTGGCTGTCGGGCGTGAATAGGGGGCGAACCATGGCCGGGTCCGACGCGGCGTGCTCGCAGAGGGTCATCTCCCGGTGCGCGGCGCGAAGCAGGATCAGCACATAGGGCGAGCCTTTACTCCGGCTGGCACCGGCGAACACCGAGGCATCCTGATTGGCCGAGGCCGAGATGAACTGGCTGGTTTTGGCGAGGAGCCGGTCGGTACCGTCCTCCGGCGTGTGTTCGCGCAGGGTTATGAGTTCTTTCGGATTCTCGGGCACATGCAGGTAAATCAGGGTTCGTCCCGCCGGCGTCCACGACACATCGCCCGTGCGCCCAGGGGCGAGCTTCAGTGGCCGCTTGCCGGAACCATCCGCATTGATCAGAAAGAGGGCGTCACCGGTCCGGTAAGCCAACTGCGCGCGACGCGGCCGGGGCAGCACAACGTCGATCTCATCCTCCGTTTCCACAATTCGCCGCGGCTGCAGTTTCGCAACGCTGAGGATTCGCGAACGCCCGTTCTCGCGCTCGGTGAAGACCGCCGCGCCATCCTGCATCAGGCCGAAACCGGTCCGCACAACGCCCTCCGGAACGCGACGGACTTCGCGGGGCTTGCCGGCGATAAACGGCAGTTCGGTCAAAAGGGGGCTTTTGAAATCGTCGAAAAAGAAGAAGCTCTTGTCGTCAGCGGATAGCGCGAGGCTGGCCGGGTCGAGCGCGGCCGCCTCGGTGAGGGACTTCGATTCGCCCGACTTCATGTCGAGGAGATACGCCTGTTTCGAACCCGAGCGTTCGCTCCAGTAGAGGAGCATTTCGCCCCGCCGCGTGAACTGCCGCAGGTAGGGCGCAGTCATGCCGCTGGCGAAGGCGGGATCGGTGAGGCGAAGGACTTCGAGTTCAGTCGAGGGATCTGCGTAGCGGCGCCACTCGGACGGCGCTACAACACCCACTGCGGCCATGGCCAGAAAATCCCGCCGGGAAAGAGGCACCAAGACGCTATTCTACGCCCGCGCTGTGCAGGGGCCAACGGTGATGGATGCGAGGCGGTGTTTCGATACATTCGTTCATGAGCATATAGATATGTTACAATTTGGTCAGATGGCAAATTTGACGCTCAGCGACGCCATGATCGAACGCGTGGCTCGCCGTTTCCGCGCGTTAGGAGAGCCACAGCGCCTGCGCATCCTGCAGATGCTGGAGGATGGTCCGCGGACGGTGGGTGAAGTGGTAGCCGGGCTGAACGGCAATCAGCCGAATATCTCCCGCCATCTGCAGGCGCTGCATGACGCCGGTCTGGTGCGGCGCCGCCGGGAGGGCAACAGCATTTACTACGCGATTGCGGACCCAGTGGTTTACCAGCTCTGCGCGCTGGTATGCGGCAGTGCCGAGCGCGAGGCGGAAGCGGAACTGGCCGCCCTGCGCGGGGATGGCAACGCGAATGCCATGGCAACGGTGAACTGAAAGAGGATCGTATGGAAGTATATGTGAATCATCTCGGAGCGATGCAGTTCGACATAAAAGCGCGGCGGCATTCGGTGGTGAGCGACCAGCCGGTGGAGAATGGCGGCTTCGACGAAGGGATGACGCCGCCCGAATTTCTACTGGCCGCGCTGGGTTCCTGCGCTGCGTACTATGCGGCCGAATATCTGAGAAAAAAAGGCCTCGCCAAAGAGGGGACTGCGGTGCGGGTGACGGCGGAGAAGCTGCTGAAGCCACCGCGCCTGGATAATTTCCGCATCGAGATCGACGCCCCGGTGGCGCTGAATGCCGAACACAAAGCGGGCGTGGAAGAAGCGGTGAAGCACTGCCTGATTCACAACACGCTGCTGCATCCGCCGAAGATCGAGCTGGATATCCGGCAGGGTTCGCCTGTCGGCACGATGCCTGTCGCGGCCTAAAAACAAAAAGACCGGAACCCCGTGAGAGGCTCCGGCCGGAATTACAGGCAAATGGCGAAGAATTACTTCTGCGCTTCCTTTTTGCGTTCGATGGTATTGGCCCTGGCGTTGCCACCCACGGTCCGAGCGGTGGTCGGCATGGGCACGCCCTTATCCTTCATCAGCGCGGTGATCAGATCAACGGCTTCGGCGTGGTAGATAGCCGACTGCGGGCCGATTGGCACGCCTTCCGCCCAGTTCAGAGGCAGCAGGCCGAGCGGCTTCTTTGCGCCCGAGCCGCCGAACCGTTCTTCGCCGCTGTCGTGAATGCCCAGATCGCCGCCGCGATCGACGAGGAGCTGGATTTCAGCAAGGCTGGCCTTGTGCGCCGCGCCGTGAAGCGCCGTCATGCCGCGTCTGTTCTGCGCGTTCACGTTGGCGCCGATGTCGAGAATGAGCTTCATGGCTTCAATGGTGGTCTCTTCCGAGATGTCGTGGATGAAACCGTCGGTATAGCCAACGCCGGCGGCGGCCATCAGCGGCGTGGTGCCGTCGGTGGTATTGATATTCGGATCGGCGCCGTGGGCTAGCAGCATCTTCATCACGTCGATGTCGCCGCAGAGAGCCGCGCGCAGGAATGGCGTGGCGCCGGATTCCAGCAGCCAGGTAGCACGGAAACCATTGCGGATTTCGGTATCCGCCTTGGCCCGTACGTTCACGTTGACGTTATGATCGAGCAGAACTTTGACGAAGGGCAGCGCCTGGTCGGCGTTGGGCACGGGGATGGTACCGGTTTCCATGGTGCGATGCTTCACCGCGAGGTACAGCGGAGACCAGCCTTTGACATTGACTTTGTTGATGTCGGCGCCCTGATCCACCAGATAGTTGGCTACATCGTAGTTGCCGTTCTGAACGGCGACCAGCATGGCGGTGCTGCCGTCAGCGGACGCCTTGTTGGGATCGGCCTTGAGTTCGAGCAGCACTTTCACGGAATCCAGTGCGTCTTCCCGGGCGGCGATCACGAGCGGCGTCAGGCCACCGGTAAACGTGGGTGCCGGCTGAGGTCCGTCATCTTCCACATAACGCGCCTTTTTAGGAGCAAACTTTTTGCCCGCCACGTTCACATCCGCGCCTTTTGACGCCGGCAGCCGGATGGCTTCGGTATGGTTTTGCTCCGCTGCCCACATCATGGCGGTGGTTTCGCGCAGCTTTTCTTTGGCATTCACGTCCGCGCCGGCATCGAGCAGAACCTTCATGGCATCCACCGAGCCCGTGCGGGTGCAAATCATGAGCGGCGTTTCCCCGTTGAGAAGAACCGCGCCGTTGGCATCCACGCCGGCCTTAAGGAGTTTCTGCACCATGGGCGCGCTGCCGTTTACGCAGGCCGCATAGAGAGGTGTCGCGCCTTCCCGATTGGCCGCTTTCGCGTTGGCGCCAGCCTTAATCAGCGCGTCCGCCATTTCCGCATCGTCGTTGCGAGCGGCCCAGATGAGTGCGGTCGCACCATCGGCTTGGGGCGCATTCACGTCCACCTTCTGCTGTAACAAGGTCTTGACGGCGGCCTTGTCTTTATTCATCACGGCGTCAGCAAGCTCGCTCGGCGCAGCGCCGAAAGCCGTAATCGAAAGCAGGCCCGCTAAGCAGGACAAGCCGATCATGCGTTTGATATTCATCCTGGCAACTCCTTACCACGTTCTCCGCCTGAGCGGATCAGAACTCCCAAGAGCGTATCGCGAGTCGTTTTCCGATACAAGGGGCCTCTGGGCCCATTGACCTCAATATTCCATTACGATAGTGTCCTATCCGTATCTCTGAACGAATTTCGGGATTTCTTACGATGAATGGGCAGGACGAGCGAGTGAGACTTACAACCATGAAACATGTTCTAACCGGCTGCACGGTTTTGCTTACTGTGATTTTCAGCACGAATCCGGCAATGGGCCAGCAGGCGAAGCCCATGGCGCCGGCCGCCGAAAAGGCATTGGTAGGCCAATATTGCGTGGGTTGCCACAACCAGAAGCTGAAGAGTGGCGGACTTGCGCTGGATAATCTCGAAATGAACCAGGTTGGCGAAAACGCCGAAGTCTGGGAAAAGGTGGTGCGCAAGCTGCGCGCCGGGATGATGCCGCCGCTGAATGCGCGCCGTCCCGATGCCACCGCGTATGAGTCCTTTATTGAAGGGCTGGAGACGCAGATCGACAAGTCCGCGGCTACGAAACCTAATCTCGTGCCGCCGGGCGTGCACCGCATGAATCGCGTGGAATACGCCAACGCGGTCCGCGATCTGCTGGGTCTCGATGTCGATCCGGCCGCTTACCTGCCGGTAGATGACGCCAGTTCCGGGTTCGACAACGTGGCAGGCGCGCTCTCGATTTCGCCCGCGCTGATCGAGGGTTACCTCGCCGCCGCCGGCAAGATCAGCCGCCGGGCGCTGGGTCTGGACACAACCGCGCAGGAAAAGAAGTTCATCGCTCCGCAGGATTTCTCGCAGGAAGGCCATTTGCAGGGTCTGCCGCTGGGAACCCGTGGCGGCATGCTGATCGACAACTATTTTCCGGCCGACGGAGAGTACCAGATTTCCTGGTTCCCCATCCGCAGCAACACGGGCGGCATGTTCGGCGGCAACCGTCCGGGCGAAAAGCTGGAAGTGCTGATCGACGGCGAGCGCGTGAAGCTGTTCGAAATCGACAAAATTCCCAACGGCACCGACAATGACCACAACGACGTGCGCCTCGCGATCAAGGCGGGCACGCACAAGGTTGGTCTGACGTTCCTCGCCACCACGCAGATTCCGATCGACGATCTGAACCGTCACAACGTGCGCAGCGTACTGGATACGAGCACGATTCCGGGCTACACATTCTCGCCGCAGGTAAGCCAGGCGATCATCACCGGCCCTTACGACGGCAAGCAGAACAAAGAATTGCCCAGCCGGAAAAAGGTGCTGGTTTGCGAGCCCGCCAATGCAGCCGATGAAGTATCGTGCGCCAAGAAAATTCTGGGCAACCTGGCTCGCCAGGCCTATCGCCGCCCGGTCAACGACAGCGATATGGAAACGCTGCTCAGCAACTATCAGAGCGGCCGCAACCGGGGCACATTCGAAACCGGCGTTCAGCAGGCGCTGCAGGCCATATTGGCCGACCCGGAATTCGTGATGCGCGGGGAAGCCGATGCCGCCGGCGTGAAGCCTGGCCAGGCGTACCGGATCAGCGACACCGAACTGGCCTCGCGCCTGTCCTTCTTCCTGTGGAGCACATCCCCCGATGCCGAACTGCTGAACCTTGCCACGCAGAACAAGCTGCACGATCCGAAGATTCTGGAAGCGCAGACCCGCCGCATGCTGGCCGACCAGCGGTCGCATCAGCTGGTAACCAACTTCGCCGGGCAGTGGCTGCAGCTCCGCAACCTCGCCAGCGCCGCGCCGATCACGCAGATGTTCCCCGATTTTGACGACAACCTGCGCCAGGCCTACCGCACTGAAACCGAGATGTTCTTTGAGAGCATCGTGCGCGAGGACCGCAATGTGGTGGATCTGCTGAACGCGGATTACACCTTCGTGAACGAACGGCTGGCCCGCGAATACGGGATCCCGAACATCTACGGCAGCCAGTTCCGCCGCGTCACGCTGGGCAAGGATCTGGATTATCGCCGCGGCATCCTCGGTCAGGGCAGCATCATGCTGGTGACCGGTCTGGCCGACCGCACCTCTCCCGTGCAGCGCGGCAAGTGGGTCCTGATGAACATCTTCGGCCAGATTCCTCCGGAACCGCCGCCCAACGTTCCGCCGCTCAAAGTCAGCGACAAGCAGGCCAACGGACAGCCGGTGCCTCTTGAAGTTCACATGCGCGACCGCATGGAAGAGCACCGCCAGAACCCCGTATGCGCGTCCTGCCACATGAAGATGGACCCGATTGGCTTTGCCCTTGAAGCCTTCGACGCGGTGGGCACCTACCGGTCGACGGAATTCGGCAGGAAGCTGAATACCGAAGGCTGGCTGACGGACGGCAAGAAGTTCACCGGTCCTTCCGGCCTGCGTGATTCCGTGATGACCTATTCGCCCCAGTTCGTTCGCACCGTGACCGAAAAGCTCGCGGTTTACGCACTGGGCCGTGGCATGGATTACGAGGACATGCCGATGATCCGCTCGATCGTGCGGGATGCCAACAAGAACAATGACCGTTTCTCCGCGATTGTGCTCGGTATCGTGAAGAGCCAGCCGTTCCAGATGAACGTCAAAGAGGCACAGGCGGTTGCCAGCAAGTAGCTAAGTAGTTCAGATTGCAGATCAGGCAAATAGAGGGCCGCCCGGACACTCCGGGTAGCCCTCGATTTGTCGTTTCAGGAGTGTATGTTCAGTGGCACCGGAGCAAGGTCCGGGGGGCATCGTGACACAGTGTGGAGGGAGAGGGGGGCGGGTGGCAGCAGCAATGAATCTGCGCGGGTGGTTGCGCACAACCACTTGCCGTTTTGACCGGGGGCCTATTAGAAGGGTAAACCGGCGGTTTCGTGAGACACGGCCACCGTCGAGGCCTTGGCGAGGAACCGGTACGGGTTCAGCGGCGTTGTGCCAAGACGAACTTCGTAATGCAGGTGCGGTCCGGTGGCGTGTCCGGTGCTGCCGACTGCGCCCAGCACTTCACCCTGGCGAATTTCCTGGCCTTCCAGCACATCCATTCGCGACAGGTGCCCGTACCAGGTTTGATACCCATGGCCGTGATCGATAATCACGCACTTCCCGTAGCCGCCGTTCCAGGCCGCGTGGAGAACTACGCCATCAGCCGCGGCGCGCACCGGAGTGCCGATGGGAGCCGAAATATCCACGCCCGTATGCATGGCGCCACCTTCACCCGAAAACGGATCGGTGCGCCTTCCATAACCACCTTCCAGACGTCCGTTCACCGGCCAGACGCTGGGCAGGATGTTCACGTTGAGGTCGCTGAAAATGTTACTGCGCCGCCTCGCCAGATTGGTGGTGCGCAGATAGCTGTATTCTTCGAGGGTCTCGTGCATGGTGGGCACCAGGGGCGCCTCGGCCACCAAGTCGGGCGACCCGGCCAGTTGCTTACGGACTCCATAGGCGGAGGAAACCTCTTCCGCCAGCAATTGGAGACTGGCCAGTTGCTCGTTGGTCTGTTTGACTTTCACCTGCAGATTTTCATAGCGCTGGCGCAACAGTTGGGCCTCATGTTGCAGCGAGTTGTAGTTGGAGACTTTCCACGCCATGCGCGCGTAGCTGCCTGCGACGCTGCACAAAAACAAAACCAGCATCCCCACCGCGCCCAGCGTGCCGTAAATGATCCGGTGCGAGATATGGATTCGCTGCAGCCGCCCGTGCAGGGAGTGCGCCAACACTAAGATGAAGTAATCCTGTTTCAAATCCTATATGCTCCTGGCTCGCGTGTGCCCTATAATTGTAGCGGAGCGCGTGCCCCCAGGCGAAATTTGGACTTCCTCGCACCGAAAAACGTGTAGCCCGTGCGAAACCTTGCAGAACCGGCCTAATTTGAGAAACTGTAAGGTTAACATCCATTAAGGTTGCAAGTCAACCCATTCGACTGCTAATATCCCGGCTTGCCCAAAAGAATTCCAGGTTCTCATTTCGCGCGTCACTTGGTTGAGCGAAGGTCCCTTATTTTGCAACTAGTTAAGCGGGATTTTCAGCAGCGCTACGTGGGCTCCGCGGCGGGTTGGGTGTGGGGTTTGATTCATCCCTTAGTATTACTGGGAAGCTATACCTTCATTTTCGGGATCTGCCTGAAGATGAAGCCGGGGCCGGACGAAGTTACGCAGAATTATCCGATGTTTCTGTTTGCCGGCATGCTGCCGTGGATGCTGTTCAGCGAAACGCTGCTGCGCTCGGCCGGCTCGATTGTCGATCAGGCAAACCTGATCACGAAGACCATATTTCCGGCAGAAATTGTGCCAGTGACCATCTTTCTGTCCTCCCTCATCAGCCACCTGCTGGCGCTGGCGTTGGTAGTGGCGGCAGCCGGCATCTGGATGCGGCATTTCAGCCCTCTGATCGTGATGCTGCCGGTGTTTCTGCTGCTGCTGGGGCTGCTGGCGGTGGGGCTGGGCTGGATTGCGGCGGCCCTGCAGGTCTATCTCCGGGACACGGCGCAGGTACTGGCAGTCATCATGACGCTCTGGTTCTGGGTGACGCCCATTCTGATCGCGGAAGGGCAGTTCCCAACCTGGGCGCGCTTCGCCATTCGCGCCAATCCGCTGGCCTACATCGTGAGGGCGTACCGGGAAATGCTGTTCGGGCACCGGCCGCCGTCGGTCCAGGATCTGACGGCAACAGCCGCCTTCGCGGTGGGTTCTTTTGTGGTGGGGGGACTATTCTTCCGCTACCTGAAACGCGGCTTTGCCGACGTCCTGTAGCGGCAATAAAAAATCCCCAACTCTCGCGGAGAAGTTGGGGATTTCGGTTCAGACATCGCGACCGCGTTCGGTCAGCGGGCTTTTTCGGAGATCTTCACGCGGGCGTTTTCCAGTCTTTTGTTGACCCTGGCCAGTTCGGCTGCATCCTGATCGCTGGGTGCAGCGGTCTTCCACTCGTTGACCGAAGCTTCCCATTGCTGGATGGCTTCGCGGATCTTGCCCTGTTTGAAGTAAACCTCGGCCAGGTGATCGTGAACAGTCGGGTCCTTGCCCACCTTGTCCACGGCCTGCCGCAATTCTCCTTCCGCAAGATCCAGCTTGTTCAGACGGAAGTGGACCCAACCCAGACTATCCAGATACGCGCCGTTGTCGGGCTCCATGTCCACGGCCTTGGAAATCAGCTGCTGGGCTTCATCGAGGCGCACATTGCGATCGGCAAACATGTAGCCGATATAGTTCATGGCACCGGCGTTGGTCGGATCGTTATCGAGCACCGACCGGAAAGCCTTCTCAGCGGCTTCGAAGTTTTTCTGCCGCTCATACATGGCTCCGCGCATGAACTGAATGGCTTCTTTTTCCTGCGGCGATTTGGCGAGTGAATCGGCGAGGTCGAGCGACTTGCGTTCGTCTTCGAAACGCTTTACCTTGTCCTGAATCTGCGCGATGGAAAGGATCACTTCCCGGTCATTGGCCGACTGCGGGAGGCCCTTCAGTTCCGTAATCGCAGCATCCGCCTGGCCAAGATCGCCAAGCAGGGAGGCGTGAACGAAGATAAGGCCGCGATCGCCTGAGTAGCGCTTCACCGCAACATCAGCGGTCTGGCGGGCCGTCTTGTAATCTTTGCCGGCACGATAGGCGTCTATCACCTGGGCTTCCACGCGGGGCGCCAGTTCAGCATCGAGATCGGCAATCTGCCGGTACGCTGCCACCGCTTCCGGGGTCTTGCCGGCTTCCTGCAGGACGCTGCCAAGGCGGTCGAGCAGACGCATGCGTTCGCCCTTATCGGCATCGTTATAAGTATCTTTCTTCGTGTCGTTCAGGAGGGACTGCAGCGCTGTGGCCGCCTGTTGCCACTTGCCTTCGAGGCGCAGCAAATCCGCTTCCGCATAGCGCACGGTGGGGTTGTTCTCGATGGCGCGGGCTTTGCCAATGGCTGTTTCGGCGCCGGCAAAATCGTGTTTCTTTTCGAGAATTTCCGCAATCTGCAGATGCAAAGGCACGCTGCCCGGATCGTCGGTGGCAAGACCCTGAAACGCATTCAGCGCTTCATCGAGCCGGCCGGCATTCACCAAATCCTGCGCCAGCGCGCGGCGCACGCGAACGTTCTCATTGGTCGCCGCTGCCACCTGCTTCCAGGTGTCGGCCGCGTTATTGAAGTCCTTGATCTGGTCATAGAATTCAGCCAGCATCACGAGCGTGCGGGGATCGGGATTCTTATCCACCGCCGCCTTGAGCATGGCGATGGCGTTGGTGAGATCGCCGCGGTCCGCGTAAGAAACCGCGAGGCCGTTGAGGGCATCTTCATCGTCGGGATTAATTGCCAGAATTTCTTTGTAAGTGCGCTCGGACGCGGCGACGTCACGAGCCGCGCGGTAGAGACGCGCTAACTGCTGCAGGCTTTCAATATCCTTCGGCTCGGCCTGAATAATTTTCTGATACTGGTCGATGGCCTTCTGCAGCATGGCCTTGTCGAAGCGCCCTGTGTCGGCGTCGCCAACCTGGCGACTGTAGATGCGGCCCAGAATCTTGCGTACGTTGACGTCGTCCGGATGCGCCTTCAGGATGGCGTCGGCTTCCGTTTGCGCCTTGTCCAACTCGCCCACCTGCACGTAGAACTGGGTAAGCTCTTCCTGGACATAGACGGCGGTGGGATCGATTTTAAGGGCCTGGCGGTAGAAATCGATAGCCTTATTCACGTACTCGCCGCGGTTGCCGTAGGTACCGGCCAGTTCACCGTAGAGGTGGGCCATGGCAAAGTTGAAATAAGACGAGGAGCGGTCATCCTGGGCTCCGGCCTGAGCTCCTGTCTGTCCGGCGGCAGCCTGTGCAGGAGCGGCCTGCGCTCGAAGCGGGACCGGGGTAACGGCCACAAAATACAACAATCCCAACGACAGGAGCATGGCTCCGGATTTACCGATCATGTTTCGCCTTCCTTAAGTACGCGGGTCAGCCCGGCCGCCGAAAGATACACAGCCGTCATTATTGTATAACGCTGAGAGGAGATTAGCCGTTGCCAAATATTCCGGGTCTGGTGGCGATTGCCGGACCCACGGGGTCGGGAAAGAGCAGCCTCGCGCTCCATATCGCCCGGCATTTCGAGGGTGAGATCCTGAACTGTGATTCGGTTCAGATCTACCGTTATTTCAATATCGGGAGCGCCAAACTGCCGCTTGCCGAGCGGCAGGGCATCCCGCATCATCTGATCGATATTGCCGATCCTGATGAGGTATTTACGGCAGGAGATTTTGCCCGGGCAGGGCGGGAAATTCTGAAAGAAATTGCCGGATGCGGTCATTTGCCGGTGGTGACGGGCGGGACCGGCTTCTATCTGCGGGCGCTGATTGAGGGCCTCGCGCCGGGTCCGGAGCGGGATGTGGAACTGCGGGCGCGGCTGCAAAAGCGCGAGGAGCGGCGAGCGGGGTCGCTGCACCGGATTCTGCGGCGGCTGGATAAACCGACGGCGGCGCGCATGCATCCCAATGATGTGCCGAAGGTGATGCGGGCGGTGGAGATTTGTATCTCAACGCGGCAGAGCGCAACCACGGTCTTCGCGGCCGGGCGCGAAGCGCTGGAAGGATTCCGCGTGCTGCGAATCGGCCTGTTTCCGGATCGCGATCAGCTTTATGCGCGGCTTGACCAGCGTGTGGAAGCGATGTTCGCAGGAGGGCTGGTGGACGAAACGGCAGCGATTCTGGCGCGCGGCTTTGCGGAAAGTTCGAAGCCCTTCGAATCGATCGGCTACAAGCAGGCGCTGCAGGTGGTGCGTGGAGAGCTTTCCATTAAGGACGCAGTCTTCTATACCAAGCGCGCCACCCGGCAATATGCTAAGCGGCAGATGACCTGGTTCCGCCAGGAGCCGGGGATAGAAACCTTCCGCGGCTTCGGCGACGACCCGGCCGTGGTGCAGGCGGTGGAGCGGAGAGTGGCGGGGGTTCTATAGAATCCGAATCCCCAGCAGGGGAGCCAGCGCCAGTGCCTGCGCGGCGTCCACGATAGCGCCGGCCACGTCCTCGGCTGCGAGACGCAGACCGTCGATGGTCGAGCCCCGGAAATCGGCGCCGACCAGTTTGGCCTTGCTCATCTCCACGTTGCGCAGGTTGCAGCGACGGAAAATGCAGCCGCGCAGATCCGCGCCGTAGAAATCGGCATCTTCCAGATCGCAGCCATCGAACTCGGACTTCTGCAGCGTGGAGAAGCGGAACTGGGCGTAGCGCTGGTCGCCTCCGGAGGCGAGGACGTTCTGCCACCCGGCTTCATTCAGGCGCAGGCCGGTCATGCGGCATCCCAGGAACTCGACGCGAATGGCGGTGAGGGCGCGGATTTCCACGTTGGCCAGGTCGCATTCGGAAAACCGGACGTCTTTCCATTTGGCGGAGCGAATGGCAGCGCGCGGCATGGCTGCGGCCTGAAGAATACAGGACTCCAGATGCAGCGAGCGAAGGTCGGCGCCTTCGGGCAGTTTCCAGGCGGTAATCAGATGTTCGCTGATCTGCAGGTCCGGACCGGAGAGGAGCTGGCTGACATCGGCGTCCGGCAAATTCCGCGGCAGATCGGGGGGATCGCGGGAGATGGCGGGTTGTTTGGCAGGGCGTCGTGTCACGGGCTTCTTTAAGTTACCCTGAGGGTGAACATGAGGGTATCGGGCCTTGCCGCCGTTTTATTGTTCGCCGCGTGTTGCCAGGCGGCGGACACGATTGCCGTGCTGCCGCTGTTCAACGTGAATCAGAGCAAGTCGCCCAGCCTCGACTGGGTGGGCGAGAGCGCGGCAGAGACTATCCATGAAGCGCTGAGCGGCAGCGGGTTGCTGGTGCTTTCGCGGGAAGATCGCGAAGAAGTTTACAAGCGCCTCTCGCTGCGCACGGGCGTGGTGCTCACCAAGGCGTCGGTGATGAAGATCGGCGTCACGCTGGATGCGGGGAAGGTGATCTACGGCGAGTTTCAGGTAGAGGGCGCGGACCAGGGGGCGAGCAGCGCGAAATCGAATATCCGGATCAGCCTGCACGTAATTGAACTGCGCAAGCCGCGCGAAGGGCCGGAACTCACGGAGACGGGGCCGCTGGAAGATCTGAGCCGGATGGAAACCAGCCTCGCCTGGTTGCTGCTGAAGCAACTGGCGCCGGCCACTACACCCCCCGAAGCGGACTTCACGCGGGACCGGCCGCCGGTACGAGTGGAGGCGATGGAGAGCTATATCCGCGGGCTGATGGCCACGAGCGCGGAGCAGAAGATGAAGCTCTTCACGCAGGCGGCCAACCTCGAAGCGCATTTTTCGCAGCCCAATTTTCAGATCGGGCGGATGCTGTTCGAGAAAAAAGATTATCGCGGGGCCGAACAGGCGCTGACCAAAGTCACTAAAGCCGATTCCCATTACCTGGAAGCTGTCTTCGTGCGTGGCATGTGCCGTTATTACGAAGGCGATTTTGAGGGCGCCGGGGGCGAATTCCGCCTTGTGGCGGCGGAGGTTCCCCTGAACGAGGTTTACAACAACCTGGGGGCGGCGCTGTCGCGGCGCAACGACCCGGCGGCCATCGAGAACTTCAGCAAGGCGCTGGACGGCGATTCGGGCGATCCCGATTACTGGTTCAACCTGGGCTATGCGCTGTGGAAACATGAGCAATTTGCGCTGGCGGCGGACAAATTCCGCGCCGCGCTCGATCGGGCGCCAGGCGACTCGGAAGCCACGATCATGCTGGGGCGCTGCCTCAAGCTGGAAGGGCCGCACACCGGCGACCCCAGGAGCGACGGGCGGGAGCGCATTAAAACCACGTTTGAGGACTCGGCCTGGCGGCAACTGCAGGCGGAATTGCACAAGTAGGAATACACTGTTGTCGATGCGATACATTTCTGTTTTTCTCCTTTGCGCGACTGCCGCGCTGACCGGTTTTGCTCAGGTACCGCCAGCCGCTGCTCCCGCCCCTGCTGCTGAAGTGCCGGCCGAGCCGGGCCTCTACGCGGTATTCGATACCTCGATGGGCGCCATCGTGGTCAAGCTGTTCGACGACAAGGCGCCCAACACGGTGAAGAATTTCACCTCGCTGGCGGAAGGCTCGAAGGCTGCCATGAATAAAGCCGGCGCGGTGACGAAGCATCCTTACTACAACGGGCTGACGTTTCATCGCGTGATCAAAGGCTTCATGATCCAGAC
>ODAK010003503.1_pt1 | contig 16233 bp, 12 predicted proteins | sample 1539591 | NCBI WGS metagenome assembly ODAK01 (sample SAMEA3539303, study PRJEB22396) | soil metagenome | biome: tundra; feature: field; material: soil | place: USA | collected 2010-05 | depth 0.15 m
CTTCCAGGGCATGGCGACTGTCGATCGGGTGGCGGAGATCGAGGCCGGCCCCGACCGCTTCGACGAGACCCTGTGGTCCAAGCTCGCCAAGGCCAACCTCCTCGGCCTCGCCGTCCCCGAGGAACACGGGGGTTCGGACCTCGGCCTCGTCGAGCTGTGTCTCGTCCTCGAGCAACAAGGTCGCGCCGTGGCGCCGGTGCCGTTGTGGGCCACGGTCGTCCTCGGGGCCTTGCCGGTGACCCATTTCGGGACACCCGAGCAACAAGCCCGCTGGCTCCCGGGAGTGACTTCGGGTGAGGTCCGGCTGTCCGCCGCGCTCAACGAAGTGGCCGCCAGCACGCGCCATCATCCGACGGTGCGAGCCGAGCGCGCCGGCGACGGGTGGCGATTGCACGGGACCGCCTTCGCGGTCCCCCAGGCCCATGTCGCCACCCGCGTCCTCGTCCCGGCCGCGGTGAACGACTCGCCCGCGGACGGGATCATCGTGGCCCTCGTGGACCCCGCCGGCCCCGGCGCCACGATCGAGCGGGCGACGACCACGGATCACCAGATCCACCCCCACGTCCACATGGACGGGGCTCCGATCTCGGGCGCGGAGGTCCTGGTCGGTCCCGATGAGGGCGCGGACGCAGTGGCGTGGATGCTCGACCGGGCCCGCACCGGGCTGTGCGCCATCCAGTTGGGCGTCACCGAGGAAGCTGTCCGGCGCGCCGCGGCCTACCTCAACCAACGCCACCAATTCGGTCGTCCCCTGTCCTCGTTCCAGGGCACCATGCTGCGCGCCGCGGATGCCTACATCGACACCGAGGCCATCCGGGTCACCACGTGGCAAGCGGCGTGGCGCATCGACGAGGGCCTCCCGGCCACCGAAGCCGTGGCCGTCGCCCACTGGTGGGCATCGGAGGCGGGCCAGCGTGTCGTGCACGCCACCCAGCATCTCCACGGCGGTCTCGGGGCCGACATCTCCTACCCGATCCACCGGTACTTCCTGTGGGGCAAGCAGATCGAGCTCATGTTGCAGGGCCCCAGTGCGGAGCTCTCGCGCCTGGGTTCCTTGCTGGCGACGCGGCTGCGTGGGGCGTCTTCGGCCGTCGGGGTGGAAGGACCGTGAGCCCGGTACGCGCCGAGACGCTGCGATTCGAGGAGATCAGTGTGGGCGACACGTTGCCCGAGTTGGCCATCGCTCTCACCCGGACCCTGATCGTCGCCACCGCCATCGCTTCGCGCGACTACCAGGACGTCCACCACGACCCGGGACTGGCGGTGGAGCGCGGATCGCCCGACATCTTCATGAACATCCTCTCCACCAACGGTTTCGTGGGGCGCTTCGTGACCGACTGGGCCGGGCCCGGAGCGCTCATCGAGTCGGTGTCCATCCGACTCGGCGCCCCCAACTATCCCGGTGACACCATGACGCTCACCGGGAGGGTCACCACCACCGAGCTCCCGGCCCATCGTCATGACGGCCGGGGTGTCGTGGAGGTGACCTTGCGAGGTGCGAACAGCCGGGGTGACCACGTGACCGGGACGGTCCGACTCTCGGTCCCCAGTGACGGTGCGGGCACTTCATGAGGTCGGTCTCGTGAGCGCGAGGTCCCCCCGTCACCACAGCTTCGCGGGAACCACCGCCATCAGCGGGATCGGCGCCACGGAATTTTCCAAGGACTCGGGCCGCAGCGAACTGCGCCTCGCCACCGAGGCGGTGCGAAGCGCCCTCGACGACGCCGGCATCGCCGCATCCGAGGTGGACGGGCTCGTCACCTTCGCGGCCGACTCCAACCCCGAGATCGAGGTGGCCCGCACCCTCGGGATGGGGGACCTCACGTTCTTCAGCCGGATCCACTACGGCGGAGGGGCGGCGTGTGCCACCGTGCACCAGGCGGCCATGGCCGTCGCCAGCGGCGTGGCAGATGTCGTCGTGTGTTACCGGGCCTTCAACGAGCGCTCGGGACACCGCTTCGGGACCGGCGTCCAAGGGCGCGCCCCGATCGCCAATGCCGAGAACGCCCACTTCTCGTGGTACGCGCCCCAGGGCCTGCTCACCCCGGCGTCGTGGGTAGCGATGTTCGCGCAGCGATACCTGCATGTGACCGGCGCCACCACCGAGGACTTCGGGCGCGTGGCCGTGGCCGACCGGGCTTTCGCGGCGACCAATCCCGCGGCCTGGTTCTACGGCAAGCCCATCACCTTGGAGGAGCACCAGGCGTCGCGCTGGATCGTGGAGCCGCTGCGCCTCCTCGACTGCTGTCAGGAGTCCGACGGCGGCCAGGCCATCGTCGTCACCAGCCTCGAGCGCGCCCGGGACTGCGCTTCAGCGCCGGCGGTCATCGAAGGGGCGGCTCAGGGTTCGGGATCACAGCAGGACATGATGACGTCGTACTACCGCGACGACATGACCCATCTTCCCGAGATGGGCGTGGTGGCACGCCAGCTCTGGGAGACCTCAGGCCTCGGCCCCGACGACATGCAGTGCGCGGTGCTCTATGACCACTTCACGCCGTTCGTGCTCTACCAGCTCGAGGAGCTCGGCTTCTGCGAGTGGGGCGAGGCCAAGGAGTTCCTGCGCGACGGCCACATCGGTCCCGGCGGGAAGCTGCCCACCAACACCCACGGCGGCCAGTTGGGCGAGGCCTACATCCACGGGATGAACGGCATCGCCGAGGGCGTGCGACAGGTACGGGGCAGCGCCGTGAACCAGGTCGAGGGGACTGAGCACATTGTCGTCACCGCCGGCACCGGTGTGCCCACCAGTGGGCTCGTGCTCGGCGTCGACCGCCGCTGACGCGACGGTTCTCTGCCGCCGTTGTCGGCGCCCACGAGGGGCAGTAGAAAGACTCCGATGACCGACCCCATCGACTACGACGAGTTCGGGCTCTTCCACGAGAACGCCGAGGAACACGGCCTTGTCCTCGACGGCCCTCCCGTCGTCCGACGCGTCGGTGTCGAGGTCGCGCCCGGGCGCACGGTGAGTGCCCTGGTGTGGGGAGACGACGAGCCCGAGTTGGTGTTGTTGCACGGGGGTGCGCAGAACGCCCACACCTGGGACACCGTGGCCCTGGCTCTCGGGCGTCCGCTGGTCGCCATCGACCTGCCCGGGCACGGTCACTCCGACGGCCCCGGAGCGCGTCCCGACGGCCATCTCAGTGCACAGGGCAACGCCGCCGACGTTGCCACCGCGATACGAGAGCTCGCCCCCGCCGCCAGGGCTGTCATCGGCATGTCACTGGGTGGGCTCACGACCATCGCGTTGGCCGCGCTGGCACCCGACCTGGTGCGCACTGTCGTCCTCGTCGACGTCCTGCCCGGCCTCAAAGGAGCACGATCGAAGCACATCGTCGACTTCGTGAACGGCCCCCCGACGTTCGCCAGCTTCGACGAGCTGTTGGAGTGGACCGTGCTGTTCAATCCCACCCGTTCCCCCTCGTCGCTGCGCCGCGGCATCCTGCACAACGCCGAACAACAAGACGACGGGACCTGGGTGTGGCGCTGGGCTCGCCATCGGATTGGGGAAGAGGCGGTCGCGGCGGGCCCGAGCGCGGGCGACGCGGGTGGTGACGCCAGTGGTGACTCGCTGTTCGAAGGATTGTGGGAGTCGGTGGAGGCAATCGCCGTGCCGCTCCTGTTGGTCCGGGGGATGCGCCCTGACTCGGTTCTCGGTGACGAGGACGAGGCCGAACTTCGCCGGCGTCTGCCCTCGGGCCGCGTCGTCCACGTCGAGGAGGCCGGTCACAGCGTCCAAGGTGACAGGCCCCTCGAGCTCGCCGCGCTCATCGAGGACTTTGTCTTCGGGAGCTGACGCTGACGGGTCAGTGACCGACGTTCCAGAGGCGCCCGGTTCCGATGCCGAGGAAACTCGGTCCGAACAATTCTCCGGTTGGTTCGATCGCAGCTCGACCACCTCGCATTCGCCTGCGCCAGTCGCACCGAGTTGGCTTCCTGGGAAACCCGGCTGAACGACCTCGGAGTCAAGAACGGGGGAATCGTCGATGCGCCCTACGGGGAAATGAGGGTCTTCCCCGATTGTGGGATCTCCGCCCATCGCACACCATTGACCGATGCCATCGCACACCAGATCCCAGCGCCACCAAAACGCCCGGTCACAGGGGTACTGTGCTCCAATCCGACGAGGCGCCACCTTCTGTCCTGCCCAGGCTGTGGATCTGGCGGCCGAAGACATCCGGTCGCCAGTCCTCGCGGTGACCACGAGCCGAGGATTCTCCGGTGAGGTCCGGCACAGCCAAGTCGCAGGGCCAACACGGGTGACAGCCAATCCCAGGGGGATGCGATGAGCACGATGACGCTTCCAGACACATCCCCGGTGCGGGGTGCCGGGAGCCCGTGGGCCGTGGAGACCCACGGACTGACCAAGAGGTTCGGGGAGAACATCGCCGTGAACGGCGTCGAGCTCCTCATCCCTCGGGGATGTGCCTTCGGATACCTTGGCCCCAACGGTGCCGGGAAGACCACGCTCATCCGGGTGCTCTTGGGACTGACGCACGCCGATGCGGGCACCATGTCGCTGCTCGGATACCCCTTCCCGGCACAGCGGGCCGCGGCGTTGGCGCGAGTAGGGGCCATCGTCGACGAGCCTCGGTTCCACAGCCATCTGACGGGACGGCAGAACCTGCAGCTTCTCGCGGCCGCACGCGAGCCGGCAGCGCGAGACCGCATCGGGCCATCACTGGAGCGGGTGGGCATCCTCCATCGCGCCGATGACCGGGTGAGCAAGTACTCCATGGGCATGCGCCAGCGCCTGGGGGTGGCGGCCTGTCTCCTCGGGGACCCCCAGCTGCTCATCCTGGACGAGCCCATGAACGGGCTCGATCCCGCCGGCATGCACGAGATGCGCGACATGATCCTCTCGCTCGTGGCCGAAGGCCGCACCGTGGTGCTGTCGTCGCACCTCCTCGACGAGGTGGAGCGGACCTGTGACGCGGTGGCCATCGTGGACCGGGGCCAGATCATCAGACAGGGGCCCATCTCCGAGCTGCTGGCCGGGGCGTCGATGGCCCTGCAAGTCGAGTGCTCCGAGCCCGATCGGGCCCGGGCCCTGCTCCAGGCCACCACGCTCGGGGCCGGCATCGAGGTGGGGACTCTCGGACTGGGCATCACCTTGCCCGCGGGCACCGGGCGCGACGTCATCGCCGAGATCAACCGCGTGCTCGTGCACGGCGGCATCTCGGTGTACCGGCTCCAAGAGATCCAAGCCTCGCTCGAGGCCTGGTTCTTACAGGTCACCAGCCGACTGGGGGCACCCGAATGACGATGGTCGACGAAACTGCCCCGGCCCCGGTGAGCACCCCCCGCGGCGCGAGGCGTGACCACCGGGGGTCGTGGATCCCCACCGGGTCCATGATCGCCACGAGGTGCATGGAGCTGCGCAAACGCCGGGGGCTCATGGCCGCGCTCATGCTCGTCACCATCGGCATCCCTACGGTCTTCCTCGTCATCCGGTTGCTGCTGCATGCCTTTGCGCCCCACTCCTACGGTCCCGCCGGCGGCTATGACGTCTTCACAGGCCTCGTGGCGGGGGTGTTGTACGTCTTCGGGTTCATCGTGGCCGCCACCCTGGGCGCCACGGCGGGATCGATCGACCTCACCGACGGGATGTTCCGGCACCTCGTGGTGACCGGACGAAGCCGATTGGCGATCTACCTGGCCCGTATCCCCGCCGGGTTGGCCATCATCCTCCCCTTGGTCGCCATCGGATTCACGGTGGTGTGCGCGGTGTGTGTGTTCGCCGCTCCCACCCAACTGAACTTCCAAGGCGCGCACGTCCCCACCGGCCTGTCGCAAGCCGGCCTCGAGAGCTGGGCGGCCGACCACTCGGACGAGGTCATCTGCGACTTCAACTTCAACTTCAACGGCGCACCGACTTCTCAGGTCGGTGCGGTGCTCAACAGCGTCCCATGTGGCAACGGCGGTCCCAACGGCGGTCCTGGAGGGGTGATCGTGAAGGGTCCTTCTGGGTCCGCGGTCCCCGTGCAGCCCTCCCAAGCCCAGGTCAGGGATGTGGCCCGCGTCATCGCCGGACGGAACTATTCCGCCTACTCCAAGACGTTCCTGTATCCGTCAACCTCCTTGATGATCAAGACGGGGTTGTGGATCGAGCTCGAGGCCATTGTGGGCTTCATCGTCGGTCTCGGCCTGGGATCGCTCCTGGGCCAGCGAACGGTGGCGGTGATCCTGATGATCGTCCTCGAGATCGTCCTGACGCCGATCCTCTCCCGAGCCCACATCGCCCATCTGATCAACCTCCAGCGCTCGGTGGTCGGCCTGGCCGTGGCCCATCTCGAGCCGAGCGGCCTGGGTTTCGTATTCGGCGGCGGTGGAGGCCCGGACGGGGGACGAGGCACATCACTGCTCGTCCCGGAAACGACGACCGTGGCGGTGTGTGTTGTCGTCGCCTGGCTGGTGGTGTGGACCGTCCTCGGTGCGTGGCGCATGATGACCAGGGACGCGTAGGCGATACCAGTCTCAGTGGCCTGAGCCTCGTTCCCAGGAATATGCCCGGCCACCTGCAGGTTGTCCGCAACGATGGATGCGTCGACAGTAGAGAGCGCCGGGCCGGCGCGACCGTCGCATGGGCTGTCGGTTCTGGATCTGGCCGTGGTGGCCGAAGGGTCCGGAATCGGTCGGGCACTCGAGGAGTCCATCGAGCTCGCCCGAGCGGTGGAGACGCTCGGGTACCGGCGCTTCTGGGTGGCCGAGCACCACAACATGCCCGGCATCGCCAGCTCGGCGACGGCGGTACTGATCGGCCACATCGCGGCGGCCACGACCTCGATCCGGGTGGGTTCGGGAGGGATCATGCTGCCGAACCACGCCCCGCTCCTCGTGGCCGAACAGTTCGGCACCCTCGAAGCCCTGCACCCGGGACGGATCGATCTCGGCATCGGACGGGCGCCGGGCACTGATCAGGTGACCGCCCTGGCCTTGCGACGGTCGTCAGAGGCCCTCAACGCAGACGATTTCCCCCAACAACTCGGTGAGCTCCGGGCGTTCTTCACCGGCGGGTTTCCCGACACCCACCCGTTTCGGAGTATCACCGCCGTTCCCGGGTTCGGGGACCAACCCGAACTCTGGTTGCTCGGATCCAGCGGGTTCAGCGCCCAGCTGGCAGGGCTGCTCGGCCTTCCGTTCTCATTCGCGCATCACTTCAGCGCCGGGAACACGCTGCCCGCTCTGGAGCTGTACCGATCGAGCTTCCGTCCCTCAGCCGCGTTGGCCGAGCCTCACGCCATGGTGGCCGTGTCGGTCATCTGCGCCGATACCGATGAACGCGCCCAGTGGTTGGCGGGGCCCTCGAGATTGGCGTTCGTCCGGCTGCGATCGGGGCGACCGGGACGGCTCCCGAGCCCGCAGGAAGCGGCCGATCACGACTACTCGCCGTCGGAGCGTCTCATTCTCGATTCGAGAACCAGAGGGCAGATCGTCGGAGACCCCGAAACGGTGCGCGTCGGGCTGGAGGCACTCAGACGTGAGACGCAGGCCGACGAATTGATGATCACGGCGATGATCCACGACTACCGCGACCGCGTCCGGTCCTACGAGCTCGTGGCCGACATCGTGGGCCAAGCGGCCGCCTGAGGTCAGAAGGCACTCAGCGGCGGGCGACCGACTCCTCGAGCCCACGAACATCGGCCGCCTCGATAGGTCGGTAGGCGGCCCCGGCGTCACGTCCCGGCCGCCACCACACCGAGTCCGTGCTGTTCCAACGCTGCGCTCGCAGCGTCCGAACGAGCACCTTGGACGTCGCGGTGATGGGGAGCTCCGGACAGACGCGCACGAACCGTGGGGCCCATTTCGTTCCCAGGTCGCCCTGGGAGTCGAGGAACCTCGCGAACTCGACAGGCTCGAACACCGCTCCGGGCCGCAGCTGCAGCGCCGCCATGACCTGGTCGCCCACGACAGGGTCGGGAACGGCGTAGACCGCGGACAGCACCACGTCGGGATGCCGCTCCAAGATGCGAGCCACGGGTGCGGCCGCGAAGTTCTCCCCGTCGACGCGCAACCAGTCGTCGGACCGCCCGGCGAAGTAGAAGAAGCCCGCCTCGTCCCGGTAGGCGAGATCCCCGGTCCAGTACCACCCGTTTCGGAGGCGAGCCACCTCAGCCTCGTCGTTGCGCCAGTAGCCCTCGAACCCACTGGCCCCGCCTGTGGACACGAGCTCCCCGACCGCCTCCTCGGAGTTCACGAGCACGCCGTCGGCGTCGAAGCGCGCCACAAGGCGCTCACGACCGGACTCGGGGTCGACGACCATCGTCCCCTCCGGGGCCCGGCCGAGCGCGCCGCGCGGCGTGTCGGGCGTGCGTTGCACCGTGGCGCCGCCTTCGGTGGACCCATAGCTGTCGACCACCGCGCACCCGAATCGCTCGCCGAAGCGGACGATGTCGGCCTCGGCTCCCTCGTTCCCGAACACCCGCACCAAGGAGTTCTCAGCGTCGTCGGGTTGCTCGGGCGTGGCCAGGATGTACGACAGGGGCTTGCCCACGTAGTTGAAGTAGGTGACGCCGTGGCGACGGACATCGGTGAGGAAGCCCGACGCCGAGAACCGACCACCGGTGGGCAACGCGATCGTCGCTCCCGCCGCGAGGGCGGGGGAGAGGCCGGCCATGAGCGCGTTGGAGTGGAACAGGGGCATCGACACGTAGCAGACGTCGTCGACGGTGAGCGAGAACATCTGGGCCACGATGATCCCGATGCGGGCCAGCCGCCCCTGGGTGCAGCGGCACGCCTTGGGGGCGCCCGAGGTGCCCGAGGTGAAGATCAGATAGCCGAGGCTGTCTTCGTCGACACCGACCGCCGAAGAGTCGGGGAGCGCTGCCCCGGCATGCGTGGCCAGCTCGGCGCGGTAGCTGTCCCCGTCGACGACCAGTATGCGTGGGCTCGACTCGCCGACATTGCCGATGCCGGGCCCGAGGTCGAGCCCGTCCACGAGCGGAAGATGGGCCCGGTCGGTGACCAGGAGCTGGCACTGGGTATGGGCGAGGTCGCGGGCGAGGTCCTCCCCTCGGTGCGTGGAGTTGCCGCCGACGACCACCGCCCCCGCCAAGGCGGCTGCACCCAGCCACAGCACGTGTTCGGCGACGTTGTCGAGGAGGGTGGCGACGTGGAAGGGACCCTCGGCCCGTCGCTCGCCCAGGAGCGCGGCTCGGGCTCCGGCCCCCGACACGATCTGGCCCCAGGTCCAACGCTCGTCCCCGGTCGCCATCCCGGGGCGATCGTCGCCGGCCCGAGCGACGAGCAATTCGGCGATGGTGTCCATGGTGCGGGCCGTCCTCGGTCGAGCGCTCAGGTAACGAGGCCCTGCTCAGGACCCCTGTGGCCGGGTCGCGCCGGCCCTCTCCCAATATTGGAACACGTTGCATTTTCGATAGCAAGATGGTACGTTCCGAAACGATCGAGAGGAGCGTTTCGCCATGGAGTTCGGGATCTTCAACGCCGTCAGCCTCCTGCCCCAGTACCGCGCGGCGCACGGCGCAGCGGCGGAGCACGACCGCATCATGGACGAGCTCGCCTACATCCGGGCGGCCGACGCGGCTGGCTTCAAATACTCCTGGTCCTCCGAGCACCACTTCCTCACCGATTACTCGCACCTTTCGGCCAACGAGTCCTTCATGGCCTTCGCGGCCGCCCAGACCAAGAACATCCACCTGGGGTCGGGCATCTTCAACCTCACCCCTCCCGCCAACCACCCCGCCCGCATCGCCGAGCGGGTGGCCATGCTCGACCACCTCTCCGAGGGCCGTTTCGAGTTCGGCACAGGACGCGGATCCTCCACCACCGAACAGAAGGGCTTCGGCATCGAGGACCAAGAGCTCACGCGCGAGATGGTGGCGGAGACGCTCCCCCAGATCGTCCGCATGTGGAAGGAAGAGGACTACTCCTACGACGGCAAGTTCTTCTCCATGCCCACCCGCAACATTCTCCCCAAGCCCTACACGAACCCCCACCCGCCCCTGTGGGTGGCGGCGGGCAGCCCCGGCACCTTCGAGATGGCCGCCCGCCAAGGGCTCGGTGTGCTGTGCTTCGCCTTCGGCAAGCCCGAAGGGTTCGCGCCGCTCATCGAGAAGTACAAGAAGGACATCCAGAACGCCGAGCCCGTCGGCGACTACGTCAACAACAACGTCATGATCACGACCCAGATGCTCTGTCTCGAGGACGGGGGCCGGGCCCGCGACGTGTTCGCCGACATCGATTCAAATGTCCATCTGAGTCTCGTGTTCCGGTATCTCGACACCTTCCCACGTCCACCGGGAGTCCCGGATTGGCCCAACGTCATCCCGCCCTCCACGCCTGAGCAGATCAACAAGAACATCGAGAGCGGTCTGATCGCGGTCGGAAGCCCGGACGAGGTGGCGCGGTCCATCCAGCGCTTCGCCGACACCGGTGCCGACCAATTGAGCTTCGGGATGTTGTCGTCCTCGATGCCCATCGAACTGTGCGAGGAGGCGGTGGCCACCTTCGGCAAGCACGTCCTGCCCCAGTTCGACAAGGACCCTGTCCACAGCACGAAGCGCCAGCGTGAGGCACAGGTCGGCGCCTGATCGCATCACGGCATGACGGCGCCTGATCGGCGCCTGCTCGACCTCGTTCAGGCCGTGATGTCGCCGGCGGTGAGGTCGACCGGGAAGAACATCTCGTAGGGGCCGTCGAAGTTCGGGAGAAAATTCGGCCGCAGCCCTTCCGCGTCGTCGTCGTGGGCCGCCATCTGCGACGGGTAGGCGGCCACGGCCGCTCGCTTGCGCTCTCTGTAGCCGTCCGTGCGCACCAGCTCGGGGCCTCTTCCCCGGCGCAGGTACCTGACGAGGCGGGCGGGCCGGTCGAACTGCCAGATGGGATACGTGAGCAACCTGATCCCGGTCCCGGCGAGGGCTCGACGCGTCGCCTTTCCGAGCAAGGCGTGGTCCTCGTGGGGGTCGTCCTCACCGGTGACGAGGACCTCGGCCGGACGCCGGGCGGCGACGACCTCGGTGATTGCGGCGACAAGGGCCTCTTCGTTTCCGACGAGCTCGGCGTCGACGAAGGGGAGACGGGTCACGTCGTCCTCGGACAGACCGAGCACACCGCACGCGGCCCGTAGCTCCGCACTGCGCAGCGCGGTCACCTCGACCGGATCGCCGGGTGGCGACTTGCTCCCGTCGGTCGCCACCACCAGATGCACCGGTGTGCCGGCGTCGACCTTACGCATGATGGTCGCTCCGACACCGAGCGTCTCGTCATCAGGGTGTGGAGCAAGGACCAGGCACGGCCTCCGGGCCGCTTCGTCGGTCACGTCGACGCCGGTGCGGAACAACGCACTGCGTACCAGCACCTTCAGGGCCGGGTTGAGTGGGTCGAGTGCATCCTCAACGAACACGCGCGCAGACCGGCTGAACACGGGGCGAGACATTATCGGGTGCCGTTCGGCGAGCCCGGAGTGTTCCGGATGTCGCGGCCACAGACGAACTAGCCTCGTCCTTGGTCACCTGTGCGTCAGTGCGGGGGGCTCAAGTGTCGTCGCCTGAGGCGGGTCCTCGTTGGTGCCGGCGCTTGGTCGGGTCGCCGCTGCTGTGTCACCCTCGGCCCCCCCGGGGTCGGCACACGCGGCGGCGGTCCCGACGCACCGCACGACGGGCGAACCGGGTTGACGCGGCGCCGAGCCCGATGGGAACGGCGCAACGAGCGGACGTCGTCACGCGCGTCGACGCGGTCAGGACAAGGCGTCGGCCACGTCGTCGGACGTAGCCAGCAGCGCCACCAAGGCAAGGGTGTTGCGCGTCAACGCGTCGGCGTAGTCACGAGGGATCCCGCACACGGCGTCGGTGGCCACCACCACCCGATACCCGAGGTTCACCGCCTCGATGGCGAGACCCAAGATGCCGAGGTTCACTGACACGCCCGTGGCCACCACCGTGGACACGCCGAGTGCACGCAGGGTGGGGTCGAGCGTCGTGCCGATGAAGGGCGACACACCGTGCGCACGGTGAGACACGAGGTCTCCGGGCTCGGGCCCGAGCTCGGGGACGAGCTCGACAGCAGGCGTGCCGTCGACGAGGTGCTCGGGCCGGCGCAGCATCGCCGACATGAGGGGCGCGTTGGGGGGGGACCCGCGCCGATCGGGCCGGAACCCCGCCGTGCAGTGGACCACGGGAACTGCCGCGGCGCGCGCCGCGGCGAGCAGATGCGCCGTGTTGGCGACGAGCCCGATCTCCTCCGCAGCTGCGGCGAGCTCCGGGAAGCTGGAGAGGTCGCCCACGACGCCCCGCTGGATCTCCATGGTGAGCACGGCGGCTTGTCCGTCTCCGACCAGATCGGCGAGTGTGACGGGCATGCTCAGCGGATCACCCTGCGACGCGCGCGGCGGCGCGTCAACTCACCGGTGATTGGGTCGTCACGATGGCGTTGGCCCATTGGTAGTCGGGCTTGCCGCTCGGCGAGCGTTCGATCCTGTCCACGACGTGGAGCTGCCGAGGCACCTTGTACCCGGCGACGTGGTTTCGGCAGTGCTCCTGGACGGCTTCGAGCGACGGGGCGGCGCGCCCGGTTCGGGGCTCGACGATGGCCGCCACCCGTTGGCCGAATCGCTCATCGGGAGCGCCCACGACGATGGCGTCCATGACGTCGGGGTGTGACCGCACGACGGACTCGACCTCTTCGGGGAAGATCTTCTCTCCGCCCGAGTTGATGCAGATAGAACCCCGGCCCAGCAGGGTCACGGATCCGTCAGCCTCCACGGTGGCGAAGTCGCCGGGCATCACGAACTGCTTGTCATCGACGGTGATGAACACCTCGGCGCTCTTCACGGGGTCGTTGTAGTACCCGATGGGGATGTCGCCCGAGCGGGCGATCTTCCCGATCACACCCGACCCGGGCTTCACGGCTTCGAGGTTCTCGTCGAACACGACGGTGCCACCGGTGGAAGACACCGTCGGCCCGCTCTTCATAGCCGTCCCGCCCGGCTTGATCATCGAGATCCCGTTGTTGCCGGACTCCGACGACCCGATGGCGTCGGTCATGATGAGGTTCGGGAACTGGTCGAAGAACGCGTCTTTGACCGAAGGGGAGAAGAGGGCTGCCGTCGACGTGATGCCGATCAGCGACGACAGGTCATAGGACACCCCGGGCTCGCCGAGCGCCTCGATGAGCGGCTTGCCCATGGCGTCTCCGGTGATCATGATCATGTTGACCTTCTCGCGTTCGATGAGGGTCCACACCTCGTGGGGATCGAACTTGGGCACGAGACAGATCCGGTTTCCGACGAAGCTCTGGCCCATGACGGCCCATTGTGAGGCGCCGTGCATGAGTGGTGCGATGGGGAGGAAGCTCAGTTGTCCTCCGGCGGCAATTCCCTTCTCGACCATCTGCTCCGGGCGGTCCATGCGCACGCCGGTCAGTGCGTCGATGCCCCCGCCCAGGGCGTAGAAGACGTTGCGCTGGGGCCACACCACCCCCTTGGGCATGCCGGTGGTCCCGCCCGTGTAGAGGATGTAGAGGTCGTCCCCCGACCTCGGCGCGAAGTCGCGCTCGGGTGATCCGCTCGCGATGGCTTGTTCGAAGTCCACGGCATCATGGCGTGGATCGGGCTCTGCACTGTCGTCGTCGATGACGATCACGTGATGCAACGCCGGGAGCTCGGGCAGCAGTGTCGCCACGCGCGGCGAGAACTGGCGCTGATGGACGAGCGCCACCAGATCGGCGTTGGAGAACAGGTAACGGAGCTCGTCCTCGACGTAGCGGAAGTTGATGTTGATCCACACCGCCCGCAGTTTGAACACGGCCCACGCCGTCTCGACCCACTCGACGCTGTTCAGCGCGTAGATGCCGACATGGTCTCCCTTGCCCACCCCGGCGGCGGCGAGATGGTGGGCCAGGCGGTTGGCCCGTTCCTCCATCTGCGCGTAGGTGAGGCGTCGACCGTCGGCAACGAGGTATTCCCGGTCGGGGAAGGCGTCGACGGCTGCCTCGAAAAGGTCGGCGAGATTGAAGTCCACGGAAACCAAACTAGAACAAGTTCCCGTCAGGGGGACAACCGGGGGCCGGGTGGAGAGGGAGACGGCCGATGGCGGTCTGGGGGCGGCGATCCCGGCCGGGGCCGGGCGCCGTCACGACATCTGGAGGCGGTCGCGCTCGGTGGCGAGCGCCTCGGTCACCGCGGCGGCGATGCCGGGCCCGTCCAGGCCGAGCTCGGCCAGGATCCCGTCGGGCTTGCCTTGAGGGATGTAGCGGGGAGGCACTCCGAGCACGCACACCGGGGGCAGAGGATGGTCGATCTCGGTGAGACCCCGCATGGCGTCGGCGAGGAAGGTGCCGGCGCCACCCACCCGGATGCCGTCCTCCATCGTGACGACCAGACCGTGAGCGGCGGCGTCGGCGAGCATGACGGGATCCGGGGGCGAGATGACCCGGACGTCCCACACCGTGGCGTCGACTCCGTCGGCCGCCAGCTTGCCGGCCGCCTCCTCGGCCGCTTCGACCAGCTTGCCCACCGCCAGCAGGCAGACCGTGCCGTCGCCCCGGTGGATCTGGCGCGCTGAGAGACCCGTGCCGACGGCGCCGTCGCGCGCTTGGCGGGCAGGTGTCTTCGGGAAGCGGATGGCCGAGGGACCCGCCAAGCTCAACGCCTCGTCGAGCATGACGCCGACTTCCTGGGCCGACGAAGGGGCGAAGACGGTCATGCCTGGGATCGACAAGGTGAGGGAGAGGTCGAGGACCCCATGGTGACTGGGCCCGTCGTCACCGGTGATCCCGGCGCGGTCCAGGGCGAAGACCACGGGAAGGCCGTGCAGCCCGACGTCGAGATTGGCCTGGTCGAAGGCGCGGCTGAAGAAGGTGGAGTAGATCGCCACCACCGGTCGGAGCCCGGCCATGGCCATGCCGGCGGCGGCGGTGACGGCGTGCTGCTCGGCAATCCCGACGTCGAGGAAGCGATCGGGGAACTCCGCCTGGAATGGGAGCAGCCCGGTCGGGCCGGGCATGGCCGCCGTGATGGCCACGACCTCGGGCCGTTGTCGGGCTGCTTCGAGCACGGCGCGGGTGAAGGCGTCGGTGTACGTCGCCGGCGCGATCGTGGCCGAAGGGGCGACGGAGCTGGGCTGCACCTTGAAGTCGTGCAGCCGCTGGACGTCGTCCTCCTCGGCCGGGGCATAACCACGGCCCTTCTGGGTGATGACGTGGACGACGATGGGTCCGCCCCATTCCGTGGCGTGCGCGAGCGCCTGTTCCATACCGGCGATGTCGTGGCCGTCGATGGGCCCCGCGTAGCGGACCCCGAGGGCCTCGAAGAACCGGTGCGGCGTCACGATCTCGCGCACCGCACTCGTGAGGCCGTGCAGACTCGAATACGCGAGCCCACCCAGCCCGGGGATGGAGCGCAGGACGTGACGGGTCCGTTCTCGGGCGTGGACGTAGGAGGGGCTCAGGCGGAGCTGGGTCAGTCCCGTCGAGAGTCGTGACACCGTCGGTGCGTAGGACCGCCCGTTGTCGTTGAGCACGATGACCACCCGCGTGCCGGCATGGCCGAGGTTGTTGAGCGCCTCGTACGCCATACCCCCGGTGAGCGACCCGTCGCCCAGGACCGCCACCACGTGCCGATCGCCCTCGCCCCGACGCTCCAGGCCCATGGCGATCCCGTGCGCATAGCTGAGGGCGGTCGAGGCGTGGCTGTTCTCGATCCAGTCGTGGGGAGACTCGGCGCGCGACGGGTACCCCGACATCCCGCCCGGCTGGCGCAGGGTGGCGAAGCCCTCCTGGCGCCCGGTGACGAGCTTGTGCACATAGGTCTGGTGGCCCGTGTCCCACAGAATGACGTCACGAGGGGAGTCGAAGACCCGGTGGACGGCCAAGGTCAGCTCGACGGCTCCGAGATTGGATCCGAGGTGCCCCCCGTTCGCCGTGACCCGATCGACGATGCAGGTTCTGATCTCAGCCGCCAACTCGGTCAACTGTGCTTGCGACAGTTTGCGGAGGTCGGCTGGCTCGTGGATGTCGTCGAGGAGCATGGGCACCCTGTTCGGGGGGCGCCCGAGGCGGCGACCCTGCGTCACGCTACCGCGGCCCAGGCGCTACGGGCATTAGGGCCCGAGGTGGGAGATCTCGCCGAGGCGGGCTCCGGGCGACCCGGGCTCCCGGCCACCGGGGCTGCGCCGCGTCCATCGCCTCCACGGCGCCGCCGACGCAATGACGGGCGTGCCAGGAGTCAGAGAGGCAGACTCTGCGCGGCGCGACGTCCGCACCGGACGGCGTCGGTGG
>ODAK010003509.1_pt1 | contig 16228 bp, 13 predicted proteins | sample 1539591 | NCBI WGS metagenome assembly ODAK01 (sample SAMEA3539303, study PRJEB22396) | soil metagenome | biome: tundra; feature: field; material: soil | place: USA | collected 2010-05 | depth 0.15 m
GCCTCTAGCTCAATTTGGCAGAGCAACGGACTCTTAATCCGCAGGTTCCGGGTTCGAGTCCCGGGGGGCGCACGAAACCGCTGCACACCAAACTGCAAATGCGCAGATAGATGGCCCAAACGGGTGAAGCTTCGCTTCCAAGGTCCTTCGCGTCACCGGATTGTCCATCTCTGCTACTCCACTCGGTCGCACAAACGGGATTAGAGCTCACTACGCGGCCTCTGCACCGGAATTGCGAAAAAGATAGGAGCACAGGAGCGTCGTCGCGCATCCGTCGAGCGGAGGCAACGTGTCCACCTGCCGTCTCAAGCGCCGAGCGCCTCGCCGAGAACTGTTCGTTGTCGGGTAGTGAGCGGCTCTTCAGGAAAGACCTCGCCACAGAGCGTCTCCACCTCCTCGATTGAGCGCAACCCGAGCCTGTAGGCGAGCTTCTTGATGCCGGCGACGTCGGCACGACCGCTCTCCCCGAAGCCCAGATGTTGACCACGGGGTGCTACTACGAGGAGGCGGACAAGGGCTAGCTCCATTGGCAATCACTCGATCGACTGTCAGGCTGGATGCATGGGGCTCTTGACATCTCGGCCAAGCCGGGAGGGGAAAGACGCCTGCCCATGAGCCCGGAAGTGGTCAATGCGGCTTGGTACCGCTTCGTCGCCACCTGGCGGCGCCAGCGGGGTGGCTACCTCGCCCTCATCGTCCTGATCGGGCTGGTCGGCGGCATCGCCCTCGGGTCTATCGCCGCGGCTCGTCGCACCGCGTCGTCGTTTTCCACGTTTCTTGCCGGAACCAATCCCTCGGATCTCACCATCGTCCCAGCGGGCGGATTATCCGGATACTCCCATCGCTTGACCCGCGAAATGCGGCGGCTTCCGCACGTGGAACGGGTCGAGAGCTACGTGGCACTCAGCGCGTCGCTAATGACGGGCCCGACCGAATCTCGCAGCCTGGACAGCTCCGTGGTCATGGTCGGCAGTGTCGACGGCCTTCTGTTCAATCAAGACCGGTTCAGCGTGACAGCCGGTCGGATGGCCGATCCAACCCGCCCCGACGAAGTGGTGGTCACCCAGACCGCCGCGGCAACGCTGGGACTCCACCTGGGCCAGACCCTGTCGGTGGGGCTCACCCGAGTGTCCGGGTCGGGGCCGGACCGCAGGCTGCGGCTACACATCGTCGGCATCGGCCTGCTGAATCGCGAGGTGGTCCAGGACCAGATTGCTCGGTTTCCCACCTACATCGTCGCAACGCCGGCGCTCACGCGTTCGTTGCTCGACGACGTCGCACTCTCCTACTACGGAGTCCAGCTGCGCGGGGGTGCCCGTTTCGTCCCGGACGTGGAGCGCGAGTTCACCGCGACCGAGCACTACTTCACCGACTTTCAGGTCGCGTCTCAGCTGGAAGCGGAGGCAGAGCAGTCAATCAAGCCCGAGGCGCTCGCTCTCGGGGTGTTTGGTGGCATCGCCGGGTTGGCAGCGTTGCTCATGGCGATCCAGGCCATCGCGCGTCAGCTGAGCGCTCGTGACGAGGATCTGCTCGTCTTGCGGGCGATCGGGGGCAGCCCAGCGACGACATGCCTAGACGGTCTCATCGGCGTGACCGGATCGATCGTGACCGGATCGATTGTCGCCATCGGAGTGGCCGTCGTCTTCTCGCCTCTCGCGCCTATAGGGCCGGTTCGTCCGGTCTACCCCGATCGCGGCATCAACGCTGACTGGACGGTGCTTGGCATCGGCTTTGCGGTGCTCGTTGGCGTGCTCGGCGCGTCCGCCGCGTTGATCGCCTACCTCGACGCGCCACACCGTGTCGGACAGCGCCGCAGGTCCGCCGATCGGCGCTCGGCGACGGTGCAACTGGTGGCGAAGTCAGGGCTCCCCATATCGGCCGTCGCAGGGGCCCAATTCGCTCTCGAACGCGGGTCTGGCCGGACCGCCGCTCCGACCCGTTGGGCCCTTCTCGGCGGAATCATCGCCATGATCGTCGTCGCGACAACGCTGACGTTCGGAAGCAGCCTGCAGTCACTGGTGTCCCGACCGCAGCTCTATGGTTGGAATTGGGACTACGCAGTGCAGAGCTCGGACGGGTACGGACCGGTGCCCAATCAAGCTACGGCGATGCTCTCCAGCGATCGGACGGTCATATCCTCGTCGGGGGTGTGGTTTGCCACCCTGCAGCTCGACGGCGTCGAGGTCCCCGTGCTTCTCGCCAATCCGAACGCCCCGGTTAGTCCGCCCATCGTCCAGGGACACGGGTTGCGGACATCGAACCAGATCGTCCTTGGCGCGACGACTCTCGCCCAGCTGCACAAACACATTGGCGACGTCCTCCAAATGCGTTACACGTCGGGTTTCCCGCCCCGCCCGATCCGCCTCCTGATCGTCGGTGTGGCCACCCTGCCCGCCATCGGGATAGCCGAGGCGCTGCACACTTCGATGGCGATCGGTGCCATCGTGCCTGCCGACAACGGGAGCCTGACAAAGCAATTGGGCCCAGAGGCCTATCCCGGCTGCAACGGTCCGAACATGGTCTTCCTCCGGGTTCACGGTGGGGTCGATTCCGCTGGCGGGTTTGCGGCGGCACAGCGGCTCGCCACTTCGGCCAACGCCGTCCTGTCGACCGAACCCCAGGATTCGAGCTGCGGGGGCAACCAGGCGTCGGTGCTCTCAGTGCAGCGCCCGGCGCAGATCATGAACTACCGCAGTATGGGGACCACGCCGGTCCTGCTAGCGGCCGGACTCGCCTTCGGAGCGGTGGTCGCTCTCGGACTAGCGCTCACCGCGTCGGTGCGGCGTCGACGTCGCGACCTCGCCCTGTTGAAGACGCTCGGGTTCACACAACGACAACTCGCATCGGCAGTCGCTTGGCAGGCGTCTATCGCCGCGGTGGGGGGAATCGCGGTCGGCATCCCTCTCGGCATCGCACTCGGGCGCTGGCTCTGGACCCTCTTCGCCCAGGAGATCGGCGCCGTGCCCGCTCCCACCGTGCCCATGTGGTGGGTGGCAGTGGCTGGGTTGGCCGCCATCATCCTCGCCAACGTCGTGGCCGCAGTGCCGGGCCGAAGCGCTGCCCGAACGCCGACCGCGCTGGTACTGCACGACGAGTAGCCGTCCGCCGCCGCTCCATGGCCCATCGAGACGCTGATCGGGCAGAACAGAACAACGGCAAATAGTCCGGTGCCGACCCAACTGTCCCTGCTCCTTGACACGCCAGGCGCCTCCCGTTACCGTGAACACGTTCGGGGCTCGACCCCGTGATTTTTTTAGGGGAACTTTCTTATGAATCCTTCCCAAGATAGTCCGGCTCCTCAGGGCCCTCGCCGGGGCAACTGGCAGCTGATGGCGGACATCAACCGCAACTTGGTTGTCAACCTGCTGCGCACGTGCCCGGTGATGTCTCGGGCCGACCTATCGAGGGCAACGGGACTGAGCGGCCCGACTGTCTCGTCAATCGTTGCCGACCTCACCAGCCGAGGCTTGGTCGAAGATCTCGGGCAGGGCATCTCGAGCGGTGGACGGCCCCCCTATCTGGTCCGGCTCAACGAAAAGGCCAACTATGTCATTGGCCTCAAGCTCATGGGTCACGCAATATCCCTTGTCATAACGGACTTGAGCGCCACAGTGATGTACGCCCAGGTCACCGAGCTTGTGGGACCAGCCGCTGCCGCGCCCGACCACCCAACCCGGCCAACTGTTCCCCGCGACCCAGGGTCCATCGTCAATGCCATCTGCGCGGCAGTCGAGACCGCCCTCTCCTCGTCTGGAGTTGACGTGGCCCGCATAATCGGAGTGGGCGTAGGCATCAACGGGCCAGTCGACGCGACCAGCGGGGTGTGTCGCTCATCGCCCACATTCAACTGGAAGAATGTGCCTTTGGCGCAGCCCATCTCAGAGAGATTGGGGCACCCAGTTGTCCTTGAGAATGACGCCAATACACTGGCTGCTGCCGAACAATGGTTCGGGCGTGGCGCCGGCATCGACACCTTCATTGCTGTTGCCGTGGGTGCCGGAATCGGCGCGGGAGTCGTGCTCAATGGCCAGCTCTATCGAGGCGCAGACGGCGCGGCAGGCGAGTTCGGCCATGTCCAGCTGAGCGACACGGGACCGCTCTGCTCGTGCGGCAAGGTCGGCTGCGTCGAAGCTTGGGCGTCGGACAGGGCAATCTTGCGCGACATCCGCGCTGCAATTGATGAAGGCACACAGACTTCTCTCGGTCGCGCCGGGCAGACCCGTGAGCTCACGATCTCCCAGGTGGCCGCGGCGGCGGAGCACGGCGACGAGATCAGCCGCCAAGTTCTGTCGCAAGCTGGTCATTACCTCGGTCGTGGGCTAGCGGCGCTGATGACCGTAATCAATCCGCGCCTGGTGATCATAAGTGGTGAGGGGGTCCAGGCGGGCCCCTGGCGCTTTGATCCAATGATGAAGGCTATTGAATCGTCAGTATTTCCGGATCTCAACGCGGAGATCATCTTTGCGACGGAGCCCCTCGACGATGCCCGGTGGGCCCGCGGCGCAGCATGCGTTGTACTGGGCGAGCTATTCAGCACGCCCACCCAGCCCTCACTAGTACCGGCAAGGTTAGGTTGACATGACGAGGTGAGGAAAAGCAGTTGGACACCATTTATGACGGTGCAGATCGCCGAAAAAGAAGTGCCTGAAGCATATGTCGACAAGTCCCATGATGGTGCGGTAATGAGAATGAAGGAGCGATAAGAATGATGACGATTCAGCGAAGAGAGGGATCAGCCTCCAAACGTCGCCGTGGAAGTGTCACTCCGGTACTTGGGGTGCTCGCCGCGATGCTGATGGTTGCCGGACTGTGCTCAACAGCCTTTGCGTCCACCAGGTCCGTCGCGTCCGTCTCGAGCACGCCGAAGGCGGCGACGGGAGGAGTGATCACCGAGCAGGACTACTACAGCGCTGGCGACAACAGCGAGATGGTGGCTTTCATCAAGCAATTCCAGGCGCAGAACCCGGGCTTCACAGTGAAGCGTGACGTGGTGGCCAGCACCAGCATGGAGTCGCAGGAACTGGTGGAGGCTGCTGCGGGTCAGCTCCCGGACCTGCTGATGATGGACAACCCCTGGGTGGGCGGACTGGCTGCTGCCGGTGACCTGGTCCCGCTCGACCAGCTCGGTGTCAAGACAAGCGGGCTGACGGAAGGGGCAATAGCGGCGGGGAGTTTCCACGGGACGCAATTCGGTATCGGTTTCGGGAACAACTCCCTCGGCCTGTTCTACAACAAGAAGCTGCTCAAAGCGGCGGGTGTGACACCTCCGACGACTTGGGCTGAACTTGTGACGGCGGCGAAAGCCCTCACCAACAAGAAGACCGGTGTGTACGGCCTCGAGGTTGCTGCGTACAACTCGGGTGGCAACGCGACCTGGCAGTTCCTGCCCTTCTTCTGGACCGCAGGAGGCGACCTCGAGCATGTCAACAACGCTGGTGGCGTCGCGGCGCTCACGCTCTACTCCGAGCTCGCCAAGGACGGCAGCATGCCGCCATCTGTGGTGGACGAAAACCAGAACGACCTTGCCCAGCAGTTCCAGGACCAGAAGGCCGCGATGATCGTGATAGGACCCTGGGAGTTCGCGGACTTCAACGCGACCAAGGGACTCAGCTGGGGCGTTGCCTCGATCCCGGTGCCGAAGGCGGGAATGTCGCCGGTCGGACCGCTCGGTGGAGAGGTTTGGGTCATCCCGAAGACGACACCCCAGGGAGAGGCGCTCGGACTCAAGCTCCTGCGCTTCCTCACCTCTCCGGCCAGCACCTACAGCTGGGCATCGCAGAACGGCGAGATAGCCAGCCAGAAGTCCGTGTCGGCCAAGCTCATCGCCAACGATCCGTCGGACCGGATATTCGCCTACGAGATCGAGCACGCGCAGTCCCGTACATCTGAGGTGGGCCTCGCCTACCCGGCGATTGACACAGACTTGGGCACCGCGATCCAAGCGGTGATTCTCGGCAAGCAGACGCCGAAGGCAGCTGCCAAGGCCGCGGAGGCTCAAGTGCAGTATGCGCTGGAGCAGTACGGCGAAGGCTAGTTCCTGACTGTTTGAGTCATTCGGGCCACGCCTTCGGAAACGGAGGCGTGGCCCAGTTATTGTCATCGCGCACGGTCGCCTCCCACGGCCGTGAAAAGAAGTGCCGTTCACCGGAAAGGACTTCCGTGCCTTCTCTTTTCCCGCAACCTCCAGATGAGGTCAGCACTGCGCATTTCACTGACGACTCCGGGGCACTCACCTGGCGCTGCGAACACGAGGTGGTCCGCATCGAGCCATGGGGTCCCGACGCCTTGCGGGTGCGCGCAGGCCTTGAGGGTCTGACCGAGGGCCACGGGGCTCTCAGCGAGCGACCTCAAGCGAAGGCGACTGTCAAGATCGATGGGGAGAGCGCGAGCATCACCGTCGGTGGGCTGGCCGCGGAGGTGGACGCCGCTGGCAATATCCGCTTCGTGCGGGCCGACACCGGAGACGAGCTGCTCTGTGAACAGCCGATCCACTTCTGGTGGCCAGGCCCCCGCAACTACACCGCCACGGGAAACGGCTATCACTACATCGAGCAAAGCTTCGCCGCCTATGAGGGCGAACAGCTCTTCGGCTTGGGCCAGCACACGCACGGCCGGCTCGACCAGAAAGGCATCGTGCTCGACCTGGTGCAACGAAATGCCGAGGTGAGCATCCCCTTCGTCGTCTCGAGTCGTGGTTACGGCCTGTTATGGAACAACCCGGCCGTTGGCCGCGTCGAGCTCGGGGTCACCGCCACCCGCTGGGTCGCGAACAGCGCGCGCCAGATCGACTACTGGATCACGACCGGCACGCCGGCACAGATCGCCTCCCGCTACGCGGGCGTGACAGGGCACGCCCCGATGCTCCCGGAGTGGGCGGCGGGGTTCTGGCAGTCCAAGCTCCGCTACCGCACTCAAGAGGAACTGCTAGAGGTGGCGAGGGAATACCACCGCCGCGGGCTGCCACTCTCGGTCATCGTCGTGGACTTCTTCCACTGGACCCAGCTCGGCGACTGGCGCTTCGAGCCGAGCGAGTGGCCCGACCCCGGAGCGATGGTCGAGGAGCTCAAAGCCATGGGTGTCAGGCTCATGGTGTCGGTGTGGCCGTCTGTGAGTTTGCTCTCGTCCAACTACCAGCCGATGCTCCAGGCCGGGTACCTGATCGCCAGCGAGCGGGGGGCTCCGGTTCACGCGGACTGGCCCGACCGCCATGCTCCGGTGAGGCTCCCGGTCGCCTTTTACGACGCCACCAATCCACTGGCCCGCCGGTACTTCTGGAACCAGCTGCGGGCCAACTACTACGAGACCGGCATCAAAGTCTTCTGGCTCGATGCCTGCGAGCCCGAGATCAAGCCCGGGCACGTCGACAACCTCCGGCTTTTCGCAGGGCCCGGCCCGGAGGTGCTCAACCGCTATCCAGCCGATCATGCCCGAAGCGTTTACGAGGGCATGCACGAGGCGGGCGAGACCGAGGTGGTCAGTTTGATCCGCTCGGCATGGGCGGGCAGCCAACGCTGGGGTGCGGCTTTGTGGTCAGGCGACATCCCTGCCACCTTCGAGTCCCTCGCTGCTCAAGTCCGGGCCGGCCTCAACGTCGCCTTGTCGGGCATCCCGTGGTGGACAACCGACATCGGCGGCTTCCACGGCGGGAACACAGCGGACCCTGTCTACCGGGAGGTCATAGTGCGCTGGTTCGAGTACGGCGTGTGGTGCCCCCTGTTCCGGCTCCACGGCGACCGTGAGCCCCGCATTCCCCTGTCGCAGGCGATGTCGGGCGGCCCGAACGAGGTCTGGTCCTACGGCGACGAGGTGTACGAGATCTTGTCGGGCGTCCTGCGCCTCCGTGAGCGGATCAAGCCATATGTGCTCGAGCAGATGGCCGTGGCAGCCGACGAGGGTATCCCGCCCATGCGACCGCTCTGGTTCGACTTCCCCGGCGACAAGGAAGCTTGGGCGATCGACGACGAGTACTGCTTCGGGCCCTCGGTGCTCGTCGCACCGGTCACGAAGCTCGGTGCCCGCTCCCGGCGCGTCTACCTGCCGGCCGGTGCCACCTGGACAGACCCCTGGAGCGGCGAGACCCTGAAGGGCGGCACGTGGGTCGAGGCGGCCGCGCCCTTAGAGCGCATCCCCGTTTACCTTCGCGACGGCGCACCGCTGCCCCTCCGATGAACCCTGGTCCGAGCTGAGAGTTTGTCGATGCCCGAAGCGCCCGAGATGGCAGCGACATACACAGGCGAGGTCGCTTCGTCCAAGCGCGAACGCGGCGACCGAGCACACGGGCCCCGCAGACTCTTCCGCGGTCGGGTCCTGTTCCTGTTGCCAGCTGTCATCTATCTCCTGGCGCTCTTCGCCTATCCCATCGTCTACGACATCCTTCTGAGCGTTCGGCAATCGAGCGTCATCACCTTTGTGCACAACACCGGCGGCTTCGTCGGACTCACCAACTACCGGATGGCGGTGACGAACCCGCTGCTTCCGGGCGTCGTCTGGAACACGGCGATCTTCATGGCGGGGTCGATCGTGATGCAGTTCAGCATCGGCTTTTTGATCGCCTTGTTCTTCACTCGGCGCTTTCCCCTAAGTGGCTTCCTGCGCTCGCTCATACTCGTCCCATGGCTGCTTCCCGGTGTTGTCACGGGAATCATCCTTCGGATGATGTTCGATCCGAACATCGGCATGGTCAACCAAGTGCTCTCGAACCTCGGGCTCATCCACTCACCGATCGAGTGGTTCGCCAACACTCACCTGGCACTGTTGGTCATCGTGTTGGCGAACATCTGGATAGGGATTCCCTTCAACATGTTGCTCCTGCACGGCGGGCTCCAAGACATCCCTAATGAGCTGTACGAGGCGGCCCGTGTCGATGGTGCCGGGCGGCTACGGACATTCCGGTCGATCACCTTGCCGGTGATGCGGCCGGTGATCGCCGTAGTGCTGGTCCTCGGCTTCATATACACGCTGAAGGCATTCGACATAGTGATGATCATGACAGGTGGCGGGCCTATGAATGGCACCCAGTTGCTGTCCACATGGGCTTATACGCTGTCGTTCTATAACCTTGACTTCGGGCAGGGTGCCGCGGTCGGCACGATCATGATGGTGATCTCCCTCGTTTGCGCATTCGCGTATGTGCGCACTTACAGGGGGGAACTTCGGTCATGAGCTACCAGCGTCGGAGACGACTTATCTCGGGGCTGAACTTCGCCGTGGCATTGGTGATCGTCGGAGTGATGCTCTTGCCCCTTTATTGGGCCGTGGTCACGTCGCTCAAGACCTTGCACCAGTCCTTCGCCACACCGACAGCCCTTTTCCCGCCAACGCCCACGCTCGCCGCCTATTCACAGGTCGTGCACACCCAGGGTGGCTCTCTGCTCACCAGTTTCATCATCGCGGTCGGTGCCACAGTGGTCTCACTGTTGATCTCGGTGCCCGCGGCTTACGCCCTGGCGAACTTCCGGTTCCGGGTCACATGGCTGGTCACATTGTCATTGCTGGTCGCCCAGACGATCCCGGGCATCGTGCTGGGCACCTCGTTCTTCAAGATCTTCGCCGGACTCCACCTGCTCAACAGCTACCTCGGGCTGATCATCGCCGACTCCACCTATTGCGTGCCGTTCTCCATACTGGTCGTTCGGGCCTTCATGATCGGGTTGCCTCGCGAGCTGCTCGAGGCCGCCCGCGTGGACGGTGCGACGCTTCTCGGCACGCTCCTGCGGATAGTGATCCCGCTCAGCAGGCCGGCGATCTTGACGGCCGCTCTCTTCTCGTTCCTGTTCGCTTGGGGCGACTTCCTGTTCGCGCTGACGCTCAGCACCTCCAACACCGTCGAACCGATGACGCTCAGCATCTACTCGTACATGGGTCAGTACACCTCGCAGTGGCCGGAGCTCATGGCCGCGGCCGTCTTCGCAGCCATCCCCTCGGCCATTCTGCTCATACTGGTCCAACAGGGGATACGAGGGGGGATGGCCACCGCCGGGCTCAAGGGGTGATCACAAGCCCCTGGCGAGGCACGCGGGCCAAGCCGAGCGATGGGACCCTGTCGGCCGAATCGTGGGGTCACGGGCCGGCTCTGCTACCCTTTTTTTCGACGGCTTCGGTCGTCCCGCTGCCTGCAGGGGAAGTCCGGTCAAAGTCCGGCGCTGGCCCGCAACCGTAGGCGAGGCTCGTCCTCGCAAGCCGGAAAACCTGTCGGTGGTGAGTCCTACTAACCGTCGAGGAAAGCGGGAACTGGGAACCGGTACGGCAGCGGTGTCTCAGCGCTTCTCCGGGATCCAGTATCCGGGAGAGGACATCCATGCAAGCCTCCGTCCGTCGGGCGGCCCGAGCCTGCCTTGCTGCCATGCTGCTCGGCCTCGGGGCCGCCGCCGTGCCAGTTGCGTCGGCCGCTACCACTCAACCGGGGGCTCGTGCGCGCCTTGCGCCTCACGCCCAACCCGCGACGGTGACGGAGGCTGCTGCTGCCGGCGCGGGCTGGATCGCCCGCGACCTGAGCGCGAGCGGAGCTCTCGTCGACGCCGTCTCCGGCAAACCGAGCGCAGGTGACACGGCGGACGCCATCTTGGCTCTCGTCGCCGCAGGCGAGGGCGCCAGCCAGGTCAAGGCCGCCACGCACTGGCTCGAGCACCATTTCAGCTCCTACGTTTCTGCCAAGGGCGTCGACAGTCCAGGCGCTCTCGGCCTCGTGATGCTCGCAGCGGTTGCGGCGGGCGCGGACCCGGCGCACTTCGGCGGCCGAGCCACCTCGAACGACCTCGTTGCCAGGCTTCGAGCAATCGAGCGATTGGACGGCGCGGCCGCCGGAGCCTTCGGCCCCACGAGCTCAGTGAACGCGTTCGGCCAGTCGCTCGCGCTTCTCGCGCTTGTCTCGGTCAAGAGCTCAGCCATGGCGATCCATCTCGGCGAGGCCTATCTCGTGCGCCGCCAGTGCGCTGACGGGGGCTGGGAGTACTCGCTCAGCACGCCTTGCGCCAAGCCGGACCCGAAGACCTACTCCGGTCCCGACACGAACTCGACGGCGCTGGCCGTCATGGCGATCGTCGCGGCCGCCGGGCACTTCGCCCATAGCCCGGTGGCTTTCTTCGCCAAGTCACAGGAGGCCAACGGGTCTTTCGGCTATTACGGCGTGCCGGGCGATGGGCAGCGGGGTGACGCCGACTCGACGTGCGAGGTCGTCCAGGCATTGATCGCGCTGCGAGCGATCAATGACAAGCAGCTCGTGCGCGACGCCGTCACGCCCGAGCGAGCCCTCGAGAACTTCCAGTACCGCTGCAACGCGCCCGCGAGCGAACGGGGCGAGTTCTCCTACTACGGTGCCCCCAACCAGTACGCCACGTTGCAGGCGGTCCCGGCGGTCGCGGGTGAGACGCTGCCCATCAGACCCCGCAAGCTGTCCGCCGCTGAGTTCAGTTTCAGCTGCAGCGCGGGCTGACCCTTTTGACCCCGCCGCAGCTCCCTATGGCGACATGAACGAGCATCGACCAAGATCGGCGAGACGCCTTCCCGCGATGCCGACGAGAGTTGTGGCGATCAGCGGCGCTCGACTCCTCATTGGGTCGGCAGCGACACTCGGGGCCATCGCGGCCGTGACCGCCGCGGCCTTCGCCGCGACAGTCGTCGCAACCGTGGCTCCCGGAGCGGTGCAGCGTGCGACGGCGAGTGCAGCGCGACAGTCGAAGGACCCCTCGCCGCGATGCGCGGTCCCCGCGCACGCCGCCAAAGACCGGATCGTCGTCGCGGTCGTCGCCGATTTCGGTGGGGTCAACGGCAAGGTCATCGTCACGTGCCTTCTGGTCAGGCCCGGTGACAGCGACGCGCAAACGCTGCAAGCACAGGCCGCGCTCCTCGGGTACCCGTCTCCCCGCTATGGCGAGTCCGGGCTCTTGTGCGCGATTGACGGGTACCCGACGAGCGGCTGCGGGACCCAGTCGGGGGGCCACTACGCCTACTGGGCCTACTGGCACGGAGGGACGCGATGGCGATACGCAAGCGGAGGACCCGGGGAGTGGAAGGTCTCCAAAGGTGACGTCGAGGGATGGCGTTTCGAGCCTGATGGGAGCGCGACCCCAGCTGACCCACCACCACGGGCCGCGTCGAGCGCTGCTGCGCTCGAGATTTCGGCCAACTCGGTGACGACGACGACTTCGTCACGGCCCTCGTCCGGCCATGTGGCCGGCCCGGCAAGCCCGCCGGGCGGCCGCGGGAGGCGCCCGAGCCCGACCCTCTTCATTGTCGGCACCGCCCTGATCCTTCTCGTCGGCGCCGGGGCGCTGCTTCGCTCCCGACGCGCGAGTGACCGCGTCACCTAGATGCTGCGCACCCGCCTCCAGCCGCTGCACCCGATCGCATGGTGGTGCTGGGCCGGGGCGCTGGCCGTCGCCGGCAGCCGCACGACGAACCCGCTCCTGCTCGGTCTCCTATTCGCCGTGGTCGCCTGGGTCGTGACCACAAGGCGTGGCAGGAGTCCCTGGGCCCGCTCGTTCGGCGCGCTCGTGCGCCTTGGGCTCTTCGTCATAGTCATTCGCGTGGTCGTCCAAGTCCTCTTCGGCAACCGGGTGCCTGGCGCCACCTGGTTCACGCTTCCCTCGGTCCCACTTCCGTCGTGGGCCGCCGGTGTGACAATCGGAGGGCCTGTGACGGCTCAAGAGACAATCGGGGCGTTCTGCCAAGGATTGCAGATAGCCGTGATTCTGGCCTGTTTCGGTGCTGCGAACTCCCTCGCAAGCTCCTTCCGGCTCTTGCGATGCGTGCCGGCCGGCCTCTACGAAGTGGCGGTCGCGGTCACTGTGGCGATCTCGTTCACACCACAGGTCGTGCTTTCGATTGCCCGGGTCCGAGACGCCAGACGCCTGAGGGGCCGGGCCACGCGCGGCCTGAAGGGGTGGCGCGGCCTGGCGGTGCCGGTCCTCGACGGCGCGCTCGAGCGCTCGGTGGCGCTGGCGGCTTCGATGGACGCCCGCGGGTTCGGGCGACGCTCCACTTCGCCAAGGCGCCGCCAGGTCACCGCCGCGGCGACACTCGGGGGGCTCGTCGGGCTTGGGGTCGGCCTGTTCGAGGTGCTCGACTCCGGCTCGGCTTCAGGAATCGGGCTCGCCGTCGTCCTAGTCGGCGGCGCCCTCGTCATCGGGGGCCTCGTCGCTTCATCGCACGGCTCGAGGACCCGCTACCGGCCCGACCGTTGGCTCGGCGCCGAGTGGCTCGTCGTAGCGGCCGGCCTCGCGGCCGTTGCCGGGGTCGTGGCAGCGGGAAGCAACGACCCGAACGCGCTTGTTCAGCCGCTCTATCCCCTCGCGCTGCCAGCGGGCCCGGTTCTCGCGCTGGCCGGTATCCTCGCCGCCACCGTGCCGTCGGCTGTTGCTCCGAGACCGGCGTCTCTGCGTGCCGAACTCCGCGAGGCCGTGGCGTGATCGCCTTCGACCGCGTCACGGTCACCTACCCCGGCGCTTCGGCCCCGGCACTCGAGAACGTGAACCTGGTGATTGAAGAAGGCCATCTTGCTCTCGTCATCGGCACGACGGGCTCCGGGAAGTCGACGCTGCTTCGCTGTGTGAACGGTCTCGTCCCGCACTTCTCCGGCGGCCGGCTCAATGGAACGGTGACCGTCGACGGTCGCAGCACCGAGCAGTACCGTCCCCGCGACCTCGCCGATGCCGTCGGTTTCGTAGGCCAGGACCCCGACGCGACCTTTGTCGCGGACACGGTCGAAGACGAGCTCGCTTATGCCATGGAGAACCTCGGCATGGACTCGGCGACAATGCGCCGGCGGGTCGAAGACGTGCTGGACACCTTGAACCTGCACGCACTGCGCCAGCGAGCCATCACGACGCTTTCTGGCGGTCAGCGCCAGCGCGTCGCCATCGGCGCCGCGTTCACTGCCGCACCTCGCGCTCTCGTGCTCGACGAGCCGACGTCATCGCTCGACCCCGTCTCAGCCGAGGAGGTGCTCGCGTCACTCGCGCGCCTCGTCCAGGACCAGGGAACCACCATCCTCGTCGCCGAACACCGCCTCGAGCGCATCGTTCAGTTCGCGGACCTCGTCGTCGAGCTGGGCACCGCTCCTGGTGGCGTCCGCAGCGGCACGCCTGCGGCGATCTTCGCCACCGCTGAGCTGGCACCGCCTGTCGTCCGCCTCGCGCGGGCGGCCGGATGGTCGCCTGTCCCGCTCTCGGTCCGAGACGCCCGCCGCCATGCGCCAGAGCTCCGGCGCCGCCTCGGGGGAAGCGCACGACCGGCAGCTCCGGCGTCTCGAGGTGACCGCGTCGCCAGGGTGAAAGGCATCACCGCCGCCTACGGGCCGATCCCGGCACTAGCGAACGTCACCCTAGATTTCCATGAGGGCGAAGTGATGGCGGTCATGGGAAGAAACGGAGCCGGGAAGTCCACCCTGCTCCACCACCTCGTTGGGCTTCGCCGCGCCCAGCGAGGCTCGGTGGAGATCCTTGGTCGCACGCCCGCCGCGCTCGGCGCGTCCGAGGCGATCCGGCTCGTCGGTCTCGTGCCCCAGGACCCCGGAGCGCTGCTGTGCGCCGAGACTGTGGCAGCCGAATGCCGAGACGGTGACCGCGACGGTGGGCTCGCCGAGGGGACGACGCGAGCGGTGCTCGAGTCCATCGTCGGCGATATCTCCGACGACACGCACCCGAAGGACCTCTCCGAAGGTCAGCGCCTCGCGCTCGCGCTGGCGATAGTGCTGGCGCCAGAGCCACCGCTGCTGCTGCTCGACGAGCCCACGCGCGGTCTCGACTACGGCGCCAAGGAGCGACTGTCCCACCAGCTCCGCCAGCTCGCGGCCCGGGGCCGCTGTGTCGTCGTGGCGACCCATGACGTCGAATTGGTGGCCGAGGTGGCCGACAGGGTCGTCGTGCTCGCCGACGGCGAGGTGATAACCGACGGTCTCGCCCGTTCGGTCGTCTGCCATTCAGCCGGCCTTGCCTCCCAAGTGGCCCGGATCCTCGCCCCGGCGGAGTGGCTGACGGTCGAGGAAGTCGCCACAGCGCTCGCCGAGCGGACCCGAGAGAACAGGGCGTCCTCGTGACCGCCTCTCTCGGCCAGCGACCCGTGGGTCTCGACCGGTTCGGCTCTCTCGCCATCGCGATCGCGTCAGTGCTCGGAGCGGTGGCGTTCCTCTGGCCGCTGTTCATCCCGGCGCATGGAGCGTTGAACCAGGCTCACGCCGGCGATGCGCCCTGGGTCATCGCGGCGCTCCTGCCGCTATTGCTGATAGCGGTGCTCGGCGAGTTCAGCTCTGGTGGCATAGATGCCAAGGGCGTCGCCATGCTCGGCGTGCTCGGCGCATGCGGCGCTGCGCTGCGGCTTCCCTCGGGCGGCGCGGCCGGATTCGAGCCCGTCTTCTTCCTGCTCTTCCCGGCGGGCTACGTGTTCGGGCGCCACTTCGGCTTCTTGCTCGGCGCTCTCACCCTCTTCGCGTCGGCGCTCGTCACCGGCGGCGTCGGTCCGTGGTTGCCATTCCAGATGATGGCCGCGGCGTGGATGGGTTATGGAGCCGGCTGCCTCCCACACTTGCGGGGCCGTCGCGAACTGGTCGTGCTGGCGGCCTACGCGGCGTTTGCCTGCCTTGCCTACGGGTTGCTGCTCGACCTGTGGTTCTGGCCCTTCGGCGCCGGCACCGCGTCAACCCTCTCGTTCGAGCCGGGGGCGTCAGTGGCTCACAACCTGGTCCGTTTCCTGCTGTTCCATTCCGCGACATCGCTCGGGTTCGACCTGCCCCGGGCCGCGCTGAACGCCGGACTGATCCTGGTCGCCGGGCGCCCAGTGCTCGCCGCGCTGCGCCGAGCCAGCCACCGTGCCGCCTTTGGTGCCCCGGTCGAGATCGTGCCCCACGCACTGGAGACGCCGACCAGCTCCTGAGGAATCAGGAAGGCGGTCCCTCCCCCATCGTTTCGTCGTCGATCCGGTGCTTCACGCTGACCATGAACCCGGGACCTTCGGTCGTCTCGACCGAGCTCAGCGTGATCTCCCCGGCATCCATGTCGTCGAGGTCGAACCCGAACGCGATGACGAGCTCTGCCAGCTCGGCGTAGCCATTCGCGTAATCGTCCGGTCGCCGTCCCGTACGCACGACCTGCGCTGACCACTGCTTGCCGACCGGTACAGCGGAGAATCCGGGGCGCCGCCGCTGAAGCTGAGCGATGGCGCCAGCCGGCACGTCCCCCTCACCCTCACGTCCCTGGTAGCCCGAGAGAAGTTGGATGACCTGCTGGCGGACACG
>ODAK010003511.1_pt1 | contig 16224 bp, 11 predicted proteins | sample 1539591 | NCBI WGS metagenome assembly ODAK01 (sample SAMEA3539303, study PRJEB22396) | soil metagenome | biome: tundra; feature: field; material: soil | place: USA | collected 2010-05 | depth 0.15 m
GCAGCCGGCCGCGGCCAGCAGCCGGCGCGGAAAGGTCGGACCGCACAGATTGACGATGTCGTTGGAGAGCACCGTGGTGATGATCTCCCGGCGCAACCGGTGGCGGCGCATCTCGCGCCTGAAGACCTCGAGCCCGCGGGGGAAATAGCCCTCGAGCGTCGCGAAGAAATAGGGATCGTCGGGGCCCGAGCCGGCGATCGCCGTATCGGACAGGTCGAGCTTGCCATAGGCCAGCAGGACCGAAAGCTCCGGACGGGTGAGCCCCAGCCCGGCCTGGTGCAGGGCGGTGATGGCCGCCGCATCGGGCAGGCCCTCCAGCGCGCGGTCCAGCCGGTCTTCCCGCTCCAGCGCGGCCATGAAGCCGGCATGGGCATCCAGGTCGGCGGCGGCGCTGCGCTGCATCAGGCTGAGCGCCAGGGTCTGGTCGATATTGTGCGCCAGCACGTGGGCGGCGACCTCGTCGGTCATGGACTGCAACAGCCTGTCGCGGCCGGGCCGATCGATCTCGCCCCTGGCCTCGGCCATGCCGGCGAGGATCTTGATGTTCACCTCGTGGTCGGACGTGTCGACCCCGGCGGAATTGTCGATGGCGTCGGTGTCGATCCGCCCGCCGGTGCGCGCAAACGCGATCCGCCCGGCCTGGGTGACGCCCAGATTGGCGCCCTCGCCGACCACCTGGACCCGCAGTTCGTCGGCGTCGACGCGGATGGGGTCATTGGCCTTGTCGACGACATCGAGCTGGCTCTCGGCCCGCGCCTTCACATAGGTGCCGACCCCGCCGAGATAGAGCAGCTCGGCCCTGGCCTTGAGGATGGCGTTGATCAATTCGGCGGGCGTCAGCGCATCGACATGCAGGTCGAGCAGGGCCTTGATCTCCGGCGTCAGCGCCACCGACTTCAGGGTGCGCGAAAACACCCCGCCGCCCTTGGAGATCAGGCCGGCCTCATAGTCGGCCCATGACGAGCGCGGCGCCTCGAACAGCCGCTTGCGCTCGGCGAAGGATTTGCCTGGGTCCGGATCGGGATCGATGAAGATGTCTCGATGGTCGAAGGCGGCGACCAGCCGGATCTGTTTCGACAGCAGCATGCCGTTGCCGAACACGTCGCCGGACATGTCGCCGACCCCGATGACGGTGAAGGGCTCGGCCTGGATGTCCTTGCCCAGCTCGCGGAAGTGGCGCTTGACCGCTTCCCAGGCGCCGCGGGCGGTGATGCCCATGGCCTTGTGATCGTAGCCGGCCGAGCCGCCGGAGGCGAAGGCGTCGCCCAGCCAGAAGCCGTAGTCCTCGGCGACCCCATTGGCGATGTCGGAAAAGCTGGCCGTGCCCTTGTCGGCGGCGACCACCAGATAGGGGTCGTCGTCGTCCAGCACCACGACGCCCTCGGGATGGATGACGCGGCCGTCGGCGGCCAGGTTGTCGGTCAGGTCGAGCATGCCGGACAGGAAGGTCCTATAGGCGCGCACGGCCTCGGCGCGGATGGCGTCGGCCGAACCGCCGCGCGGCAGGCGCTTGGGATAGAAGCCGCCCTTCGACCCGACCGGCACGATGACGGCGTTCTTGACGTTCTGCGCCTTGACCAGGCCAAGCACCTCGGTGCGGAAGTCGTCGCGGCGATCCGACCAGCGGATGCCGCCGCGCGCCACAGGGCCGAAGCGCAGATGCACCCCCTCCACATGGGTCGCCAGCACGAAGATCTCGCGGAAGGGCTTGGGCTGCGGTAGGTCGTCGAGCTGGCGCGAGGCGATCTTGAAGCTGATATAGGGCTTGGGGCAGCCAGCCTCGTCGACCTGGAAATAGTTGGTGCGGGTCGAGGCCTGGACCAGGGCGGCGAGGCGCCTGAGCACCCGGTCGGCGTCAAGGCTTTCGACGGCCTGCAAGGCCTCGCCGATCCTGGCGCAGAGGTCGTCCGATGCGGCCTCGCGCGCGGCCCTGCTCGTCTTCAGCGCCGGGTCGAAACGGGCGTGGAACAGCGCCAGGATCAGCCGGGTGACCTCTGGATGGTCGCTCAGCGCCGCCTGCTGCACCACCTCGCTGGGCTCGAGACCGGACTGCTGGCGATAGCGCGCCAGGGCCCGCATCAGCGCCGCCTCGCGCCAGGAGACGCCCAGCTCGACCACCAGCCGGTTGAAGCCGTCGTTCTCGGCCCGCCCCTCCCAGATGGCGATGAAGGCCTGTTCGAAGGCGTCCTCGATCGCTTCGAAATCGATGGTCTCGCCGCGGGCGTCGGCCAGGGTGAACTCGTGCGCCCAGACCTGGTCGGCCGCGTCGCCGTCGCGCGGGACGGGGAAGCCCTCTTCGACCAGGGCTTTCAGGCCCATGTTGTCGAGGATGGGCAACACGTCGGCCAGCGGCGCGGAGTCCTTCCAGCGATAGAGTTCGAAGCGGAAGCCGGTGTCGGGATCGTCGGCATAGCGATAGGCGCGGATGGCGACCGGACGCTCTGGGCCGACCCGCTCCATCTCGACGATGTCGGGCAGGGTCTCCGAGGCGTCGTAGAGATCGCGATAGCCGGGCGGAAATCCCGCCGCATAGCGGGCCATCAGCGCCCCTGCGCGATCGCGGGTCTCGGGCGTCTCGCGTAGCAGGGCTTCGAGCTTGGAGTCCCAGCTGCGCACCGCCTCGGCGATGCGGGCCTCCAGGGCGTCGAGATCGGGGTTGAGGTGGGCGCCGGGATCGACGCCGATGATGTAGTGGATGCGGGCGAGCGGCGCGTCGGAAAAGGTCGGATACAGCACCGAGACCCAGCCGCCATAGGCCTGCGCCAGGAGCACCCCGACGCGGCCCGGCAGGCTGGCCTCATAGGCCTCGCGGGGCAGATAGACGATCAGCGAGATGAAGCGGTCGAACGGGTCGCGCCGGGCAAACAGCTTCACCCGCGGCCGGTCGTTCAGGTGCAGGACGCCGAGCGCGATGGGAAGGAGTTCGTCCTCGCCGATCTGAAAAAGCTCGTCGCGGGGATAGTTCTCCAGAATGTTGCCCAGCCGCCTGTCCGAGTGGCCGCCGGCCACCCGGCCGGAATGGGCCAGCACATAGTCGACCTTGCGCCTGAGCAGCGGGATGTCGTGGACGGGCTCGTCATAGGCCTCGGCCGCGAACAGGCCGACGAAGCGGATCTCGCCCATGGCGCGACCGTCGGGTCCATAGCGGCGCACCCCGACATAATCCATGTAGGTGCGTCGATGGATGCGGGACCTGAGGTTCGACTTGCCGACAATCAGCGGGGTGTCGCTATCGAGCTGCTGGCGAAGCTGGGCCGACAGGACGGCCGGCTCGCTGGAGCGGCGCAGCACGCCACGCGACTGGTCGCGCAAAACGCCCAGACTGCCCTCGGGCTGATAGAGCGGCTCCTCCGCCGCATAGCCGCCGGTCTTGGTGCGCGGATAGTCGTAGACCCGCGCGCCCAGGAAGATGAAATGGTCGTCGCGCAGCCAGCGCAGGAAGTCCTGGTATTCCTTCAGCTGATCGGCCGGCAGGTCCTTGGCGCGGGCGTCCAGCTCGCCGATGGCGCGCTTGGCCATGGCCAGCATGGCGGCATGGTCGCCGACCGCCATCCGCACATCGGCCAGGGTGGCGGCCAGGCCCCGGGTCAGCGCTTCGGCCTGGTCCTGGCCCAGGGGGTCGAGAAACACCTGGATCATGGATTCGCGCGCCGTCTTGCCGGTCTCCCGCCGGATGCCCGCCCGGTCGCGGGCCACATCGATCACGGCGTGGAACATGGCCTGGATCGGAATGCGCCGCTCGGCGATCTCGCCCATGACGCTGTCGACCAGGAAGGGCCTGTCGCCCTGGACGACGTCCAGCCGGTCGCTTCGGCCGGCGCGCACGATGCGGATGGCGGGCCCGGCCGTCTCGCGCGCGGCGAAGTTCCAGAAGTCGGCCAGACCGGCGCCAAGCGCGGCGGCGTCCAGCTCGGGCAGCTCGTCGGCCACATAGTCTTCGGCCATCTGGCCGATGAATTCCGTCTGGACGGCGTCCGGCGCGCTGACGCCGAGCGCATCGGCAAAGGCCCGCGACAGGGTCGCGTCGAGCAGTTGCAAGGTTGAGATGGCGGCTTTGGAATCCGACGAGGGCCGATCGTTCATGTGGGCGACCTTAACGGCGCTTTGTTGCGGATCAACCACGGCCCGGAAAAGCGAACGCCGCCGGAGGAAACTTCATCCGGCGGCGCGGCTCTCGTCGCGGGGGGGAACGACGAGATGGCCTTCGCTTTAGGAACGCGGATCGGTGGACCGCGCGTCCCTGTCCGAGAGAGGGGAAGCTCCGGACAGGTCGAAGATAGGTATTCGCGACCGCGCCGCTAGACCGTCGGCGGTGATATTTTGTTACGAATGTGTAACCGCCGCGATTTGCACCCGCGCCGACCTCGGCATGGGGGGTGTACGACCGCCGCCAAGCGGCTCTCCGTCGCTGGACAACAGCACTGCGATCCAGTGGGTGCCGGCGAACTGGGCCAGGATCACCATGGCCACCACGGTCAGCGGGGTCGACAGAATCATCCCCGGTATGCCCCAGAGCACGCCCCAGAAGGCCAGGGCCAAAAGGACCACGACCGGGTCGATGTTCAGGCTCTTGCCCTGCATGCGCGGATAGACGATCGAGCCGACCACGAAGCCGATGGTCTGCAGGGCCACGACCATCACCACCGTGCGCCACCAGCCGTGGAACTGAACCAGCGCGAACAGGGTCGGCGCCGCCACCCCGACCAGGCCGCCGACGATCGGGATGTAGCCGATGATGAAGATCAGGAAGGCCCAGAACAGCGCGTTGTCGAGACCCAGCGCCGCCATCACCACCCATGAGCCGACCCCGATCATGGCGCAGGCCACGGTCTGCACCCAGAGATAGCCCTCGACCCCGTTCCGGATGCGCAGGAAGACCATCGCGGCGCTGTGGCGCTCGCCTGGATTGCGGAACAGGCTGACGGTCTTGCGCTCGAAGCCCTGCCGCGAGGCGAGCATGAAACCCAGATAGATCATCACCAGGAAGGCGGAGGCGGCGAACCCCTCCACCGCCTGGGCGACGCGGCCGATATAGAGGGCCGGGTTGAGCTGCTGGATCAGCTGGGCGACGGTGGGGGGCACCGCGACGCCAAAGGCGCTGGCCAGCTTTGCGATCACCTCGTCAAGCTTCGGCGCATAGCCATAGAGTTCGCCAAGGAAGCCCCCGGCGTTCGAAGCCACCACGAAGGCGGCGGCGCAGAACAGCACCACCGAGATGACGATGGCCAGCGGCATGGCGGCGATGGCCGGAAACTTGAGCCGACGCCGGAGCACGCGCGCGAAGGAATCGATCATGATCATCAGGAAGAGCGCCAGGGCCAGCGGCGTCAGTATGGCGCTCAGCCAATAGACGGCGGCGCCGGTGACCACCACGGCGATCACCACCAGGGCGTTTCGCGTCGTCGATCCCTGGGCCGCCTGGTCCTGTTTCGCCATCCCGGGCGCTCCGATTTTCGGATGGGACTCTCCGGGCCGCCGGCCCCCGCGTCAATGCCGAAGCGTCACGGTTGCGGAATCAGCACGCCCTTGGCGTTCAGCCCGGCCTTCATGTCGGCGAAGGCCCCGGCCAGGCCCTTGCGAGGATTTTAACGACCTGAACATGCAAATCGCGCCAGGGTGAAGCGCGTCGACTCACCCGTCGACCGACGCCATCGGGGCTAGCCTATGAAAATCATCTACAATCTCGTCGCGGCCATCGCCATCCTGATGGGCTGCGTCTGGATCCTGCAGGGCCTGAACATCCTGCACACCGGCGCCATGGCCGGCCACATCCAATGGACAGGCTGGGGCGCCGTCCTCCTGGCGATCGGCTTCTTCCTGATCGTCTGGACGAACTTCCGCAAGTCGAAGACCTGAGCAAGGGGCGGCTCAGCCGCCGCCTTCTCGGAAGACCACGCCAAGCCGGACAGGGTCGCTGCCCGGCTGCTGGCTATTGACGCTGGGACTGGGCGCGTTGGGGCGAGAGTCCGCCAAGACGCCCGACCGGTCCGCCCCGACCCTAGCCAAAACCTCGTGCCGGCCCAACATGCAGTGCTAGGCTCGGTGCGGCGACGGCCTGACACGACGTAAGGGCGCTCGGACGGGAGGACCGCGATGGCGAACGAGGATTCGCGCCAGTGGATGTGGGGCGAGGCGCTGGACATGCTGGCGCGCGCCGAGCGTCTGCACCGCCAGCTGTTCCAGCCGGCCTCGACCCAGGCGCGCCGGCCGAGCTGGGAGCCGCCGGTCGACGTGCTGGAGACTCCCGGCGCGGTGGTGATCATCGCCGCCCTGCCCGGCGTCGCCGAGGCCTCGCTGAGGCTCGCCATCGACGGCGCCCACCTGATGATCGCCGGCGAGCGTACCCTGCCGGACGAACTGCGCACCGCGATCATTCACCGGCTGGAACTGCCGCAGGGCTATTTCGAGCGCCGCGTGCCGCTGCCCGCCGGCCGCTACGATCAGATCATCCATCGCGCCCAGGACGGCCTGCTGGTCGTCAGCCTGCGCAAGCTCGCCTGAGTCACGGAGCCGATATGGACGACGCGCCCATCGCCGACCCGATCGCCGCCAAGGAGGCCGCCAAGCCGGTCCCGACGGACGCCTTCATCGTGGTCCCGGTGCGCAACACCGTGCTGTTCCCCGAGGTGGTGATGCCGATCACCATCAACCGGCCGGCCTCGATCGCCGCGGCCCAACAGGCGGCGCGCGAACAGCGCCAGATCGTCGTGGTCCTCCAGCGCGATCCAGAAATCCTCGATCCCAAGGCCGGCGACCTGCACGAGATCGGGGTGGTGGCCAATGTGCTGCGCTACATCGCCGCCTCCGACACCGAACATCACCTGATCTGCCAGGGCGTGCAGCGGTTCCGCATATCCGACCTGGTCGACGGCTGGCCCTTTCTGCTCGCCCACGGCCTGCACGTGCCCGAGCCCACCGACACCGGCCCCGAGGTCGAGGCGCGGTTCGTCAACCTGCGTCAGCAGGCGCTGGAGATCCTCGACCTGGTCCCGCAGGCGCCGGCGGAGCTGCGCGCCACCATCGCCGGGATCAGCCTGCCGGGCGTGCTGGCCGACATGTCCGCCGCCTATCTCGACGCCGCGCCGCCGGAAAAGCAGGACATCCTCGAGACCATTCCGCTGGTCCCGCGCCTCGACAAGATCATCAAGCTGACCGCGCACCGGCTGCAGGTGCTGCGCCTGTCGCACGAGATCGGGGCCCAGACCCAGGCGACCTTCTCCGAGCGCCAGCGCCAGGCGGTGCTGCGCGAGCAGCTGGCCACCATCCAGCGCGAGCTGGGCGAGGACGAGGGCGGCGGTGCGGAAATCACCGAGCTGAGCGCGGCCATCGACAAGGCCGACATGCCCGAAGAGGTCGCCGCCCAGGCGCGCAAGGAGCTGCGCCGGCTGCAGCGCACGCCGGAAGCCTCAGGCGAATATGGCATGATCCGCGCCTATCTCGACTGGCTGATCGAGTTGCCCTGGGCGACGCCCGCCCCGGCCAGCATCGACATCGCCGAGGCCAGGCGGATCCTGGACGAGGACCACTATGGCCTCGACAAGATCAAGACCCGCATCCTGGAATATCTGGCGGTGCGCAAGCTGGCCCCCGAGGGCAAGGCGCCGATCCTGTGCTTCGTCGGCCCGCCCGGCGTCGGCAAGACCTCGCTCGGCCGCTCTATCGCCAGGGCCATCGACCGGCCCTTCGTCCGCGTCAGCCTGGGCGGGACCCACGACGAGGCCGAGATCCGCGGCCACCGGCGCACCTATGTCGGCGCCCTGCCCGGAAACATCATCCAGGCCATCCGCAAGGCCGGCGCGCGCGACTGCGTCATGATGCTGGACGAGATCGACAAGATGGGGTCCGGCATCCAGGGCGACCCCTCGGCGGCCATGCTCGAAGTGCTGGATCCCGAACAGAACGGCACGTTCCGCGACAACTATCTCAGCGTGCCGTTTGACCTGTCGCGGGTGACCTTCATCACCACCGCCAACGCTCTGGACACCATCCCCGGGCCCTTGCGCGACCGCATGGAGATCATCGCGCTCTCGGCCTACACCGCCGGCGAAAAGCTGCAGATCGCCAAGCGCTACCTGGTGCGCCGCCAGCTGGAGGCGAATGGTCTCAAGCCCGAGCAGGTGCAGATCGAGGACTCCGCCCTGGTCCGCATCATCCAGGCCTATACCCGCGAAGCCGGCGTGCGCTGGCTGGAGCGCGAGATCGGCCACGTCATGCGCAGCACCGCCATGCGCATCGCCGAGGGCACGGCAACCCGGATCACCATCACCGACGCTGACCTGGAGCCGATCCTGGGCCAGCCCCGGTTCGAGAACGAAGCGGCCATGCGCACGACCGTGCCCGGCGTCGCCACCGGCCTGGCCTGGACGCCGGTGGGCGGCGACATCCTGTTCATCGAGGCGGCCAGGACGCCGGGCAGCGGCAAGCTGATCCTCACCGGCCAGCTGGGCGAGGTGATGCGCGAGAGCGCCCAGGCGGCGCTCAGCCTGATCAAGACCAAGGCCGCCAGCTTAGGGATAGACGAGGCCAGCTTCGAAAAGAGCGACATTCACGTCCACGTGCCCGCCGGCGCCACCCCCAAGGACGGCCCCAGCGCCGGCGTCGCCATGTTCACCGCGCTGGCCTCGCTGCTGACCAACCGCACGGTGCGCAGCGACACCGCCATGACCGGCGAGATCAGCCTGCGCGGTCTCGTCCTGCCCGTCGGCGGCATCCGCGAAAAGGTCATCGCCGCCGCCGCCGCCGGCATCACCCGCGTCATGCTCCCGGCCCGCAACCGCCGCGACTACGACGAGATCCCGCAAGAGGTGCGCGACAAGCTGGAGTTCGTCTGGCTGGAGCGGGTGGACGACGCGGTCGCGGCGGCGTTGGGGCCGGTTGGGGCTTAATCCTGCCCAAGGAGATCAATTCTTTTTACAGGTTGGCCGCCGCGAAGTTATCGGCGGCGTCCATGAGGGGCGAGAGATGAACGGACACCACCTCAACAACCGCATCGCCTATCCCTGTATGAGGCGGCCGCCCTGCGTCCGACTACCAGGCTACGGTGGCGCCGTCGTGGCCGTAAAAGCCGTGTGCCCTGGTGCCGGCTTTGGTCTCGACGACGTTGATCACACCCTTGCAGCTCTCTTCGACTGAAAGCATGGCGTTTGGGCCGCCCATATCGGTGCGCACCCAGCCAGGGCTGATCGACAGCACCGTCAGCCTTCGATCACCAAGGCCGGCCGCGAACCCGCGGGTGAGCTTGTTCAAGGCTGACTTGCTGGCCGAATAGAGGTCCGCGCTGCCGCGGAAGTTGTTCGAGACGCTACCCAGGCCCGACGACATCATGGCGATGACGCCCGTTCCATCGCGCATCAGGTCGACGAAAGCCTCGGCCACGTGGATTGGCGCCACTGTGTTGGTGACGAAGAGGCGCGCGACATCTTCGCGCGTCGCGGCCGCGGCCTTGATCCGCCCAAGACTGATGCCGGCGTTGACGAACAGCAGGTCGAGCGTCTCGTTGGAAAGGCGTTTGGCAAGGGCGTCGATCTCACTGCTCTTCTCGAGGTCGAGGGTTTCGATGCGGACCTTGCCGTCGGAATTTTCGGCCAGGGCCGTCAGGCCCGAGGCAGTCCCAGGTGAGCGTAGTGTCGCGATCACGTTCCAGCCTCGTCCGACGAGCTCTTTGACGAGGCCTAGGCCCAGGCCCCTTGAGGCCCCGACGACGAGCGCAGTGCGTTCCGCCATGTCAGTTCTCCAGATCGTTCGCCCACCAGGCTAGCAACGTCCGGAAAGCGACGCGAGCGCGACGACGGCGGAAAGGTGAGCGTCGCTAGACGGCCCTTTCATTGGGCGTAGTGATCGACCAGACGGTTTGTAGCCTGCGGAACGTAGCCAGCGGGACTTCCGGCTATCCTGTCAATGCGGACCGGCCGAGGGAGACACGGGATGAGCGAACGACAACACCGCTTTGCGGGAAGGACGGCCATCATCACCGGGGCGGGCGCCGGCATCGGCATGGCCACGGCTCTGCGCTTCGCCGCCGAGGGGGCGCGGGTGATCGCCGCCGACATCTCCACCGAGCGGCTGGCTGCGCTGGAGGCGAAGGCGCTGGCCGGCTCGATTGTCACGGTCGCTGGCGACCTCGCACGAGAGGAGAGCGTACAGGCCGTCGTGGCGGCCGCCGAGGGCCAGATCGACGTTCTGGCGAATGTCGCGGGGATCATGGACGCCTTCCTGCCCGCGGCGGAGGTCGACGACGCCACCTGGGAGCGGGTAATGGCGGTGAATGTGACGGCGCTGATGCGCCTGATGCGGGCGGCGCTGCCGGTCATGATCCAGGCCGGGAAGGGCGCGATCGTCAACATCGCCTCCGAAGCCGGCCTCCGCGGCTCGGCGGCCGGCTTCGCCTACACCACTTCGAAGCATGCGGTGATCGGTATGACGCGGAGCGCGGCCTTTATGTACGCCAAGGACGGCATCCGCGTGAACGCGATCGCACCCGGCGGGGTCCGCACGAGCATCGAGGGGTCGATGAAATCGGCGCTCGCCGTCGCCCGGCAGGGGCCGCTCCTACAGAGCGTCGTGCCACCGCCTGCCGAGGCCGACGACATCGCGGCGGCCATCGCCTTCCTGGCCAGCGACGAGGCGAGCAACATCAACGGCGCGATCCTCCCCTCCGATGGTGGCTGGTCGGTCCTCTGACGCCAACGTCCGCTAACGACCCACAGCGGTCTTTCCCAAGGTCCGCCTCCAGCTTAGCGAACTCCTAGGTCCGCCGCTGGCGGGTCTGCCTAGAAATCGGAGACACGTGCGCCTTGCACGCTCGCGGTTCAGCACGCCGGGCCGCGACCACGCAGGTTGAGCAAGATCAACGCGACCGATTTCTAAAGAGCAGAAGCTCACCATGTTTCTACAGGAAAGACTCCCGGTCATGTTCACAACGAGGCCCGATCCCATCGTAGTTACTTGGACGATGGGTCATTGGTCCATATTCCACTATGGCCAAGCGCTGGCTTCATACGAATCTGAGTGTGACGCCCGCCGAGCGGCGCTGGCTATCGAGCGGCTACGGCCCAAACAGGGCGCGGACGGCCCCTGCTCTGCAAGAGTGAAGTAGGACTTGGCTGACGATCTGTCGGGGTGCGGTCATCTTTCCGGCCTGTTGGCGCGGCGCTGATGGCCGCTGGCCCTGATGGAGTTCGCTGACCTCCAAATTGATCTCCATCAAGGGTCGCCGGCGGCGATTAATTCACCATATTTCACGAATCACCTTGCTACGAGAAGGCGTGAGACTGGTCTCATGCGAGCGACATCTCAGATCGGTCGGGTCGGCGCCGGGTTCCGCCTTGTCGTGAACGGCCGCGAATCCGAACCCATGGAGGAGATCTCCGGGCTCGCGGCGAGGGCGGAGGAGGTGTTCGCGACGCACGCCGATCTGCGCGATTGGCTTTTCTGCGTGCTTCACCGGCGCCTCCATGGCCTCTCTGAGCGACCGAGGGGGCGATGCCCCAAAGTGGCCGCTGCCGCGTGCGCCATAAGGTTCAAGGGCGAGTGCCCGACATCGAGCACGCCGCGCGAGTTCGACGAGGTCATGAGCTCTCTTCCAACCTCCCGGCTCGAAGCCCTACTGAGGCTCGAACAGGACGCCGAAAAATCCAGTTAGACTCACCGCACCAGCGCCCATCCGCACAGATTCGCGGGGCCATCTGGGAAATGCGGGCTTGGAGATATCCCTGTGGGACAACAGTGGGGCGGCGCCGATGCCTTAGCGGCCCGATCATGCCCGCCGACGAGGTGGGGTTATGACCGGTGTGGGTGGGGGCGGCCATCCGCGACGTGCGCAAAGGGCGGTCTTCGCATCCAATGCCGGGCAGTCGTCGTCCACCGTTTCATGTTCAGAGTGGTCAGCAAACGCCCAAATGGATACGAGGCGCCTTACGGAGCCATCTTCCTATCGTAGCGAAACAGTTGTTGGTCGCCGAAAAAGACTTCTATCGCCTCGCATTCCGAGTGCAGTGCAAGCATCTCGCGGGCGCGGCCCATGGCTTCGGCGTCGGTCCTGCAAATGACCGGTTCGAAGCGGAGCTGCTCGCCTCCGTCGCGCAGATAGAACGTGTACGTCTTGCGCAAGCCGTCGCCGCCTCGAAGGCACACAACGTCGCGCAGCGCCTTCCGCCAAGTCATTGATCTAGATCAACGTCTCGAAGCGGGTGCGGCGAAGGCTCGACGTGTCGTGCGTGGGCGTGAGGAAGAGTGTCTAGACGACCCAGGCAGCAATGATCTGGATCAATGCGGGCGTCGGCGGATGGCGGGATTCTGAAACATCTAAGGGAGGAGCCGTCGGCGGCCACACGATCGTCGTCGCCGAACGGTCAACGTCGATGCATCCGGGTCCTGGCCGAAGGCTTCAGATGGGCGACATGACGAGGTAGGCACATGGCCGCGCCGAAGCAGCAGTATGACATCATCGTCGTCGGCGGCGGCATAAACGGTCTCGCCGCGGCGGCCTATCTGCAGAAGTCCGGCCTGCAGACCGCGGTGTTCGAACGGCGGGACGAGTCCGGGACCTTCTGTTCGACCGAGGAGGTGCTTTATCCGGGCGTGAAGGTGAACATGCACGCCTCCCTGCTGCTCACGCACTACGGCCAAGCCTATGTGGACCTCGAACTCGAGCGGTTCGGCCTGGAGCTCCTGAGGCCGCCCGGATCCAAGTACGCCTATTTCTATCCCTTCCTGGACGGGAACGCCCTGCTGTTCTCGGGCCGCGACGCCCGGGAGACCTATGAAGCCTGGCAGCGCATTTCCCCGAATGACGCCGAGACCTTCCGGAAGATCGCCAACTTCTTCGGGCCGATCATGTCGGTCATGGGGCGGGGCGGACCGCCGAGCCGGCAGACCGACGAGAGCTTCCTGGCCTTCCTCGATGCCAACGAATCCATCCCGTTTCTGCCGAAAGACTGGATTTGGATGACCGGGATCGAATTCGCCGACTGCCTGTTTGAGAACGAGCAGGTCAAGGTGGGCCTCCTCAGCTACGCGGCCACCTCCGGACTGGACGGACTCAGCAGCCGGATCGCCGGGCCGCTCGCCGTCCTCAACTTCCTGACCCTGTTCACGGCCGAGGGGGGCTACACCGCGCGCGGCGGCAGCCACGACCTGACCCACTCGCTGGTGCGCTGCTTCACGCACTACGGCGGCAAGATCTTCTACAACTGCGCGGTCGAGAAGGCGGTCATCGAGAACAATCAGGTCACCGGCGTCTTCCTTTCGAAGTCGGCCACCTACCCCGAGGCGGAGTTCAAGGCCTCGAAGGCGGTGATCAGCGACCTGAGCGCCAAGCCCACTTTCTTCGGCCTGATCGGCGAGGAGCACCTGCCCGCCTCGGCCAGGGTCGCCCTCAAGCGGTTCGACTATCGCGGTTCCAGCCTGTTCACGAACTACTATGTGATGAGCGAGCGGCCGAACTTCGCGGCCTCGGCGAAGTTCCCGGAGGTGAACAACACCTTCGTCTACAACTTCGGCGCGGAGACCCTGGACGACGCCTCCAGACTGATCGACGGCTGCATGGTCAGGGATGTGCCTCCCGATCCGCCGGTCGTATGGGGCGCGGCCTTCAACTACTGCATCGCCGACCCGACCCAGGCGCCGCCGGGGCAGTACACCATACTGACCTGGGCGATGGTCCCCTACGACATCCGTCCGCTCGGCGGGCCGGAGAAATGGGACGATCTGCGCGAAGCCTATGCGGACAAGGTCGAGGACGTGCTGGTCCAGTATCTGCCCAACCTGAAAACCTCGAAGCTGGCCCGCTACGTCAACACGCCCCACGACTACGTGCGCCGCAACCCGCATTGCGGCGGCAACATGCACCCCAGCGGCTCGGTCAACGAGGCTCAGATGTGGAGCTGGAAGCCCTTTTCGGGCTGTGGCGCCCCCAAGACCCCGATCGACCGGTTCTACATCTGCCAGTCCACGGGCGTGGCCAACTACACCAACCTCGCCGCCGGCTACGCGGCGGCCTGCGAGGTCATCGACGATCTGAACGTTCCCCGGCCGGATTGGTGGAAGGCCAAGGCCTTCGACGGCGCGGCCGAATTGCTGCGTCGCCAGGGAGTCACCCAGAGATTCACCGTCGATTGATCAGGCCCGGACGCATCCGAAGACCGCTCAGCGGGGAGAACACGGTATGGCCGAAACCAAGCAGTGCGATGTCGTCGTTGTCGGCGCGGGTCACAACGGCCTGACGGCGGCCGCCTATCTGGCCAAGGCCGGCGCCAAGGTCCTCGTCGTCGAGCGACGCCACGAGACCGGCGGCGCCCTGGTGACCGAGGAGTTCTCCGGCTACCGCTTCAACCTTCACGCCAACTACATGCTGATGCTGGATGTCGCCCCGCCCTACCAGGACCTGGGGCTCGAGGCCGATGGCTGCGTCTACATCCGGCCGGACGCCGAGGCGTCCCTGCTGATGAAGAACGGCGATGCGATCACGCTCTACGCCGACATCGACCGGTCTGCGCAGTCCATCGCCCGGCATTCGCAGAAGGACGCCCAGCGCTTCCGGGAGGTCTACCTCGACTACAAGCAGATCGCCGACGAATACCTGATCCCCGCCACCTACGGCCGTCCCGTGGGATCGGCGCAGTTGGCGGCCGCCTACATGCAGAGCGAGTTGGGTCAGCGGATTCTGAAGGTGTCCGAGATGACGCCGAAGGAAATCTGCGAAAGCTGGGGCTTCGAGACGCCCGGACTGAGCGCCCTGCTCCTCTACCTCGTCTGCATGTGGGGCATCGATCCGGAGGAGTCGAACTCCAGTTACCTGGTGCCGCTCTACTTCAACCGCATGCTCAACGCGACGCTGGTCCGCGGCGGCTCCCACCGGCTGTCCTCCACTCTCCTGAAGGCCGGGATCCTGGCCGGAATGGATGTGATCGAGAACCATGAGGTCAAACGGTTCATCGTCGAAGGCGGCGTCGCGAAGGCGGTGGAGATCGCCCCCACCGGGACCAACGGGCCGATCACACGCATCGAGGCCCGTGCGATCGTGACCTCGACCGATCCTGTGACCACGTTCGGCGAATTCATCCCCGAGGACGAGGTGCTGGCGCGATCGAAGCTCTGCCTGAACACCGCGCGCAACTGGGAATGGGAACAGAGTTCGCTCTTCCTTCGCCACCTCGCGCTCAAGCGCAAGCCGCACTTCAGGGCCGAGAGCCAGGACCCCGGCGTGGCGACGGCCTTCATCAGGGTGTTCGGCGTCGAGACCCCCGAGGACGTGGTCACGCACCTGAAGGAGGTGATGGAGGGGCGGCTGCTGCACGATATCGGGCACGTCACTTTCACCACCGACCTCGACCCGGCCCAGGCGCCCCGCGAGATCGACCCCGAGGGCGCGGTCTGCCGGATCGAGGCCTGCGTACCCTATGCGCCGGCGTCGGGCGACTGGGCTGAGCTGTCCACCATGTACGGCGATCGCTTGCTGGCCAAGCTCGCCGAATACATGACCGACTTCGATCCGGCGACCATCATACGGCAGTACGACTACACGCCGGTCAGTATAGAGATGAAGATCCCGCAGATGAAACGCGGTTCGTTCAAACACGGCGCCTACATCATGACGCAGATGGGGTATTCGCGGCCGAATGTTCACTGCTCGTCGTACAAGACGCCGATCGACAATCTCTACTTGTGCGGCGCCAGCACCTTCCCCGGTGGCATGATCACCTTTGGCGGCGGCTACAACTCGGCCAAGGTCGTCGCCGAACAACTCGGCCTGAATGTCTGGTGGACGGAACCGGACTCCGTCGCGGCGGCCCGCGAAAAGGGGTTCCTGTTATGATCGTCTGGTCCCGGGGACTGGGGAAGCAGCGGCTGCCGCTCGACCTGGCGGACGCGAGCCTCACCGCAAACGCCGATCATCTGGCGCTGAAGGGGACGATCGAGCCGGTGTGCTGGGACTACGCCATCATGCTGTCCCCCTCCGACCTGAGGGACTTCCTCAAGCTGCTGGCCAGGCCAGAGACGGCCCGGTTCCTGTCCGAGCGAGGCGGCCTGTTGACTCCGTTCATCCTGAGCTTGATCGCAGCGGCGCCGGGCCTGATCCTGAAGGTCCTGGCGACGAAAGCCCGCGCAGTGTTCGGCAAAGGAAAACGCGATGCGCTTCTGGTCTGAGGGTCTCGGCGACAAGGAGCTGATCATGGGGCTCGACCGGGCGCAGATCGAGCGCAAGGAAGACGGCATGTCCCTCAC
>ODAK010003512.1_pt1 | contig 16222 bp, 10 predicted proteins | sample 1539591 | NCBI WGS metagenome assembly ODAK01 (sample SAMEA3539303, study PRJEB22396) | soil metagenome | biome: tundra; feature: field; material: soil | place: USA | collected 2010-05 | depth 0.15 m
AGTGGAGCCTCTTTTTGTCGGACAAGATCAGCGGGCCACGCTCTTCCACACCCTCGATGCTTGCCAGACGCCTATGGGCAAGCGATTGCTGCGAGCCACAATCCTGCGGCCGCTTCTCGATACTGCAGTGTTGGAAGCGCGCTACGAAGCAGTCGGCGAGGCACACGAGGATCTGCTGAAGCGTGAGGAGGTTCGTCGCGCATTTGCCGGAATCCTGGACCTCGAACGCCTGCTGGCTCGCCTCTCCCTCGATTCCGCAGGGCCTCGTGATGTGCGGGCGATGGCCGCAAGTCTGGCGCGCCTGCCCGGGCTAAAGACTGCCCTCGGAGCCATGTCGTCGACCCTGTGGCGTGAGTTGACCACTCGCCTGGATGGTCTCGAAGACGTGACGGCGCGGATTGCGACGACCCTTGTGCCGGAACCTCCGCTCACGCTGGTGGATGGCGGCGTGATTGCAGCGGAGATTGACCTTGAGTTGGATGAATTGCGCACCATCTCAACGACCGGCCGGCAACAGATTGCCGCGATTGAAGAGCGTGAACGAGTTAGAACGGGGATAAATTCGCTTAAGGTGCGCTATAACTCGGTGTTCGGGTATTACATCGAGATAACTAAAACCAACCTGTCCATGGCTCCCGCTGACTACGAGCGCAAACAGACGCTCGTAAACGCAGAACGGTTTACGACTCCTGAACTGAAAGAATACGAGCGCAAGATTCTGACCGCACACGATCGCTCGATCGAGATTGAGAAGCAGATTTTTGCCGAACTGCGCAGAGCGGTCCTGGAGACAACGGGGCGCATTCGGCGCTCGTCGGTGGTCGTGGCCGAGGTGGATCTCCTGGCAAACTTTGCGCATCTGGCTGCCCTGCGCCGCTATGTGCGGCCGACGCTGGCCCAGGAGCCGGTGCTTGAAGCCGTCGCGGCGCGTCATCCCGTCATCGAGCAGTGGATGGAAGATACCCGCGAGGGACGTTTCATCGCCAACGACGTGTATCTGGACGCGGGCGACGCTGGCCCGAGTTTATTGCTGATCACAGGACCTAACATGGGAGGCAAGAGCACCTATCTTCGCCAGGCGGCGATGTTAGTCCTGATGGCGCAAATGGGCTGTTTTGTCCCAGCGCAGAGCTTGCGACTTGGGCTGGTGGACCGAATTTACACGCGCATCGGAGCCAGCGACAATGTCGCGCGCGGCCGGTCGACCTTTATGGTGGAAATGACCGAGACTGCGACAATTCTTAACACGGCAACGCGACGGTCCCTGATTCTTCTGGATGAGATGGGCCGCGGTACGGCGACATTCGACGGACTAAGTCTTGCATGGGCGACGGTGGAGTATCTGCATGCGGAGACAGGCGCGCGCACATTGTTTGCCACCCACTACCACGAGTTGACCATGTTGGCGGAGAAGCTGAAGCGCGTGCGAAACCTGCGCGTCGGCGTAAAAGAGGCGGCGGGTGGAATCGTTTTTCTGCATCACATTGAGCCCGGCGCAGCCAGCAAGAGTTACGGAATCGAAGTGGCTCGGTTGGCGGGCCTCCCAGCCGCAGTAATCGAGCGAGCCAAGCATGTGCTTCGGCAACACGAGAAGCAGGAACGTCAGAGCGTGCAGGTTGAGACAGCTCCGGAGCCTGTGCAGCTAACGATTTTTACCCCGCTGTCGCAACGTATCGTCGACCGCATCGAAGCGCTGGATGTGAATGCGCTCACCCCATTGCAGGCGCTGAATTTGCTTGAGGAGCTCCAACAGGAGTTGAAGGAGAAGGGATGACGGTCTCAATCAGGTATCCGAATTCAGTGATTTGGAATCAAGGTGCGCAATGAGGATGAGTTTGCGCCAGGCTGCGGGAAGTCTCTTGGTGGTTGGACTCACGGGTACGGAACTGACCGGCTTGGAACGCGCATGGCTAAGGCTGTTGCGACCGGGAGGTGTGATTCTCTTCAGGCGCAACATAGCCGATGCGACACAGACACAGGCGCTGCTGGAAGAGGCGACCGGCTTGGGCGGGCGGCATAGCGTGCGTTGCGTGGATGTGGAAGGCGGTACGGTGAACCGGTTGCGCGATGCGCTGGCTCCGTTACCCTCTGCCCAGGCTGTCGGCGCGTCCGTACAAAGGGCAAAGAAGGTTACTCTGGCACGCGAGCACGGAGAGCTGATTGCGCGCTCGGTCAAGGCATTCGGCTTCAACACGACGCTCGCGCCCGTGGTGGATCTTGCGCTTCCTGAATCTGCGGGGGTGCTGGGTTCGCGGCCGCCCGGCGCAACTGCTGCGGAAGTAGTCGAATATGCCCGCGCGTTTCTGGCGGGGCTCGCGGCGCATGGAATCACTGGATGCGGAAAGCATTTCCCGGGACTCGGCGGCGCAGCAAGCGATACACATTTTGAAACACCAGAGATTGATCGCACATTTCAGCAGATTTGGGATGAGGATCTGGTTCCTTATCGAGAGCTCCATTCCGTAATGCCGATGGTGATGATGAATCACGCGGCCTACCCGCAGACGCCCGGCAAAAACATGCCCGCAAGCGCATCGCCATTCTGGGTCTCGACGGTATTGCGCAAACGCATCGGCTATCGGGGCCTCATTCTCTCCGACGATCTCGAGATGGGCGGCATTTTGAAGTTTCTTCCGGTGGAAGAAGCTGCAATTGCGGGGATCCGCGCGGGCTCGGACTTGCTTGCGATTTGCCACAGCGCGGAGTTGATTCTGCGCACCTATGAGGCGTTGATTGCAGAAGGCGAAAGGTCGACTGCGTTCCTCAATCTGCTGATTTCGCGAGCGCATGATACAGAGCGGAAGAGGGCACGTTTATATGCGAGCGGTCCTGGCCGGCCGCTGACCGCAAAACAATTTGAGAAACTCAGAGAACACGTGGCCCGCTTCAACAATAGGGCCTGCGTGAACACGACCGATGAGGACGCAGCAGAGGTGAGTCGGCGAGCGGTATCGCCGGCGGAAACATCGTGAGAACGCAATCGATGATCGTGGCCGGCATCATGAGCGGGACCTCGGCCGATGGCATAGATGTGGCCCTGGTCCGTATAACGCCGCGACAACTGCGGACCGGTCCGGCGCGCCCCAGCATCACGTTATTAGCGCATGAGGCCTTTCCTTACTCTCTCCCCCTGCGTCGTGCCGTTCTTCATGCAATGAATGCTACTGCAACTTCCACGGCGGAACTTGCCCGCTTGCACTGGCGGCTCGGATTGGCCTATGCCGAGGCTGTCACCGCGACAGTGGAACGGCATCGCGTGAAACTCGACTTGATTGGATGCCACGGACAAACTCTTTACCACCAACCGCACAAGACACCCTATGTGGGAAGGAGTTTTGCCTGCACCTGGCAAGCGGGCGAAGCGGCAGCAATTGCAGCGTCGACTGGTGTCCCCGTGATTTCAAATTTTCGCCCCGCGGATATGTTGGCCGGCGGCCAGGGAGCGCCGCTCGTCCCTCTCCTTGACTATGTGCTGTTTTCCGATGCCAAACGTGGGCGCGTTCTACAGAACATCGGCGGCATCGCCAACCTGACGGCTATCCCTGAAGGCGCCTCGGCCAACTCGGTCATTGCGTTCGACACAGGCCCCGGCAACATGGTCATCGATGCGCTCGCGCAGCAGCTCTTCGGCAAGCCCTATGACCGAAACGGGTCCATTGCTGCACGCGGCACAGTGCTTCAACCGGTCCTCACGCAGATGATGCGTGCTGGGTATTTCCGTTTGAAACCGCCGCGCACTGCGGGGCGCGAACAGTTTGGCCGCGAGTATGCGGCGAAGTTTCTTGCCGCATACAAGCGCTACAGCCGCAAGCCGGAAGATGCCCTGACCACTGCAACGGCGCTGACCGCGGAGAGCATCGCGCGCGGCTACGAGCAATTCGTACTTCCCATCATGAAAGATCAACCAGTCGATTACATCGTCTCGGGGGGCGGTGCTCGGAATGGCACGCTGATGGCGATGCTGAATCAGCGCCTGGAGCCGATCGGGTGCTCGTTAGCCGCAAGTGAAAGTTTTGGGTTACCTGCCGAAGCCAAGGAGGCTGCGGCTTTTGCGTTGCTCGCCTGGCAAACATGGCATCATTTGCCCGGCAACCTACCCGCTGCTACGGGAGCGGCGCGCCCCGCCATCCTCGGTCAGGTGACCTATGCCTAGGCTGCTTGCTCTGGCAGCACTCTTGATACTTACTGGTTGCCACATTGCGCCGAGAGATCCGCAAACAGTCGTGTTTCTCATCGAGAGCAGCCCCGCAAATCTCGATCCGCGCGTGGGGATCGATGCACAATCGCAACGCATCTACGGGCTTCTCTTCGATGGCCTGGTGACGCGCAACTCCAGCTTTCAATTCAGTCCGGGGCTTGCCCAGAGTTGGAATCAACCTGACCCGCGGACGCTCATCTTTCACCTGCGGCAAGGCGTCCGATTTCACGATGGGCATTTACTCACCGCCCGCGACGTTGCCTGGACCATCAACTCGATGCGGGATGGGACGGTCATCTCGCCCAGAGCGACGGCCTACGCATCGATTGATACCGTCGAGGCCAGGGACGCGGAAACGGCTATATTTCATTTGAAGCGCCCGGATAACTTTCTGCTGACCAATCTCTCGACAGGTGCGATAGGCATTGTTCCCGAGGGCAGTGGGCGGGAGTTCTGGCGCCATCCCATCGGCACCGGACCTTTTCGTTTTGTGAGCCAGCAAATCGATCAGGACGTGGTGATCGAGCGCAATCCGCAGAGCTGGTCGGAAGTACCAAAGATTGCGCGCGTGCGCTTTGCCGTGGTTCCCGATGCCATTACGGAGTCGCTCGAACTGGAGAAGGGCTCAGGCGATGTGGCCGTCAATTCCCTGCCCATGGATGCCCTTCCCGTGCTTGCCAAGCGGCCGAATCTGCGCCTCGAAGACACAGCAGGAACTGAGATCCAGTATCTCGCATTCAATCTGCGCGCCTCGCCGTTAAATGACGCTCGCGTGCGCCAGGCGATTGCGTGCGCCATAGACCGCCCTCTTATTATCAGAACGCTGCTGGGCGGCCATGCGCAGCTTGCGTCCAGTCTGTTGCCCGCCAACCACTGGGCCTGGACAGGCGGCGTGGCGCACTACGACTACGACCCCGCAAGGGCGGAGCATCTGCTCGACGAAGCAGGCTATCGGCCGGATCGCAACGGCATACGGCTGCGCATGACCATGAAGACCAGCACGCAGGAGGACACACGGTTGCTGGCAGCGGTGCTGCAACAACAACTGGCGAAGGTAGGCATTGCCCTCGATTTGCGCAGCTATGAGTTTGCTACATTTTATGCGGATGTTACGCGCGGCGCTTTCCAGATGTATTCAATGCGTTGGGTTGGCGGAAATGAACAGCCCGACATTTTCAGCTACTCGTTCTCATCAAAGAGCTTTTCTCCCAAGGGCGCAAACCGCGGCCACTATTCGAACCCGCGGATAGATGTTCTGCTGGACGATGCGGCCGCGGGCAGCGACATTGATAAGCGGCGCGCGGACTACGCCGAGGCACAGCAAATCCTGGCACGCGACCTGCCCGCCATCAATCTTTGGTATATCGATACGGTGGTGGTGCACAACCGCCGGTTGACGCATGTGGTCCCCACACCGTCGGGAAGCTACCGGTTTCTGGAGAGCGCAGATCTTTCAGAATGAAATCTTAAAATGAACTGAAGATCTCCGCATCTTCTTGAGAATCCTGCCATTCTTCGTCAAATCCCGCATCTAATGCCGTTAACTGCAACCGTGTGACGAGCCCCTCAACCTTTTGAGCGGCTGTATCGTCTACCGAAATAGGGAAAGTTTGCATTCCGGAGTCTCGCACAGCGTGCCCGGGAGATAGGGATTATGAAGAGAGAAAGATTGATCTGCGGCCACGTTCGAATCACCCAACTTACCGTGTTGACCACGATCGCGCTGGCAATGCCGCTGCTGATAGCGCAGACAGTTTCGCGCTTTGTGGGCACCGTCACGGCAATCAGCGGCGAAACGATGACCGTGAAGACCGACGATGGGAATGTGCGGCAGGTGACGGTTCCTTCAACCGCAGTTCTGAAGCGCGTAGAGCCGGGGCAGAAGGATCTGAGTGCTGCGGCGACCATTCAGCTCGGGGACCTGGAAACAGGCGACCGTGTGCTGGTGAAGCTGAATACCGAGGCAACCGGTCAGACGCCTGAAGCTGCGCAGATCGTTACTATCAAGCAGGCAGCCGTGGCCCAGAAACAGCAACAGGACCGCGAAGACTGGCAGTCGCACGGCGTCGGCGGACTGGTAAAGAGCATTGATCCTGCATCCGGCAACATTCTGCTTACAAGCGGGGCCGGACCCACTGCGAAAGCGGTCACCGTGCACGTGGATAAGGCCACAGTGCTCAAGCGCTATGCGCCGGCGTCTGTTCGCTTCGATCTGGCCCAACCCGCACCGATGAGTGCAATCCAGGTGGGCGACCAGCTGCGCGCACGCGGCACAAAGAACGCGGACGGCTCAGCGATCGATGCAGCCGAAGTGGTCTCAGGCAGCTTCCGCAATATCGCTGGAACGGTGACTTCTCTCGACTCTGCGAGTTCAACCCTGGTCGTCAAGGATCTGACAACTAAGAAGCAGGTCACCATTCACGTCACTCCCGACGCGCAGATGCACACTCTTCCTGAGATGATGGCCCGCATGCTGGCAGCGCGGCTCAAGGGCACCATCGCCGCGACGCCCGGCAGCGCGTCTGGCCCCGGCCCCGGCGCGGAACAGCGCAACGGAAATGGACCACAGGGTGCCCCCCCATCGGGTGCCCCGGCAGGCGGCAGCGGGCGCTGGGCAGGGGCAGGTCGCGGCCAGGGAGGCGGCGATATGCAGCAGGTTCTGAACCGTGCCCCCTCGATTCAATTCTCCGACCTCAAAAAGGGCGACGCAGTCATGCTGGTGTCCACTGCAGACTCTGCGGATGTCACAGCCATCACACTGCTCACAGGCGTGGAACCCTTGCTCGAGGCCCCCGAGGCCAGCAAGAACCTGCTTTCCAACTGGAGCATGGGATCGGGCGGCGGAGGGGAAGCTGAAGCTCAGTAGGACACATACGACGAAGCTTAGTAGGACACGCACGACACCGAATAGAAATAAGTGAGGAAGAAGTGTATTTGCGATTTCATTGCTTTGTTCATTTTGTAATTGCGTTGATGCTTGGGCTGGCGGCCATCGCCGCGCATGCTCAAACTGAGGCGCCGCCGGCAACGGCTACGTTGCACGGCCACGTGACTGACCCGTCTGGAGCACTAATTCCGGGCGCAAAAGTCTCCGTTTCAACGCCGGCCGGCAACGCCGTCACCAGCACGACCGCCGACGCAAGTGGCGCCTTTGAAGTACGCGGCCTGGCACCTGGCAGCTACATCGTAACGGTTGATTATGCCGGGTTTGCCCCATTTCAGTCGCAAACCCTCACCCTCGCGGCCGGCCAGGTGAAGCGGGTCGATATAGCCATGGCCATCCAGGTTGAGCAGCAGAATGTCGTGGTCACCGATGAGTCGCCCAGCGTAAATATTGAAGCCGCTGGAAACGCCAATGCAGTTGTGATCAAAGGCAAGGATCTCGATGCCCTTTCCGACGATCCGGATGAACTTTCCAACGAGCTTACCGCACTGGCAGGCCCCTCCGCAGGTCCCAACGGCGGGCAGATTTACATTGACGGATTCACGGGCGGGCAACTCCCGCCCAAGTCCGCCATTCGCGAGATTCGCATCAATCAAAATCCGTTTTCCGCCGAATATGACCGGCTGGGTTACGGGCGTATCGAAATCTTGACCAAGCCAGGCACAGACAAGCTTCACGGCCAGGTCTTCGCAATGGGAAACGACAGCGCCTTCAACACCGGCGATCCATTCGTGAAAAGCATACCGCCCTACAATCGCTTCCAATACAACGCAACGGTGAGCGGAGCCTTGAACAAGAAGGCTTCCTTTTTTCTCAGCGTTGAGCAGCGCGATAACCATGACGAACAGGTATACGATTTTCAGCCCGCATTCGCACCCAACTGCGACTTCGGGTTTGGCGTGTATTCCAGCGCAACGGGACAATGCTCGGGCTCTGAGGCCAATCCTCACAACCACATCAATGTTTCGCCCCGCATCGATCTGCAACTTGGACAATCGAACACGCTCACGCTCCGATATCAGTTCTATTACGACGCGGAGTCCGGAGACATCCTCGCCACCGATTTGCCCTCGCAGTCGGTTAGTTCGCGCTCCACGGAGCACACCATCCAGTTGAGCGATGCGCAGATAATCAACGACCACATGGTCAATGAGACGCGCCTGGAATACCGGCGAGCTCTTAGCTCCGATGCGCCGACGAGCACTCTGCCTACCATTTCCGTTAGCGGAAATTTCACCGGCGGCGGAACGGCGAGCCAAACTTCGCTCGATCATCAGGACCACCTGGAGCTGCAGAACTTAACCACCATGAGCATTCGCACCCACGCACTCAAGTTCGGCGCGTGGCTGCGCGACAATCGAGACGCGAACACGTCGTACACCGATCGCAACGGCTCGCTGATCTTTACCCAGAGCGGCTATAAAGATGCGCTGACGAAGCTTGCCAATGGCCAGAATCTGAACACTGTGGGAAGCAGCAGCGACCCGCAAGGTGGCGATCTCGTTAAGTTGACAGTCTCCGCTGGAAAGGCCGCCTATGTTGCCAACGTATTCGACGGCGCCCTCTTTGTTCAGGACGACTGGAAGGTGAATCCGCGCCTCACTCTTTCAGGCGGCGTTCGCTGGGAGACGCAGAACCACATCGCCGATCATAATGACTGGGCGCCGCGCGTAGCGATGGCCTATGCGCTGGATGCACATGGGAACAAGCCGGCAAAGACCGTACTGCGCGCCGGCTACGGCATCTTCTACGACCGCGTACAAATTGCCAATGTTCTTGCGGCCACGGAGCAAAACGCAAACTCCGGCCAGGTGCAGGTGACCACGTCATCGCCGTCTTGCCTGAGCGCGACCAGCCTCACAAATATCGATTTTTCAGGATGTCTCCCGCCGCAGCCTTTCAAGGCCGGACCGCTGAGCACAACCGTGCAGATCGCACCCCATTTTCATGCGCCCTATACGCACCAACTCGGCGCCAGCCTCGAACACCAGGTGACCAAGAGCACGACTGCAACTCTCACCTATCTGCACTCGTATGGCGTACACCAGGTAGTCACGCGCGACTCGAACGCCTATCTGCCAGGAACGTATTTGTATGGCAGCCCCACTCTAACCGGCGTGCGGCCGAATCCGTCTCTCGGCATCGTGAATGAGTATTATCCCGAGGCGGTTTACAAGCAAAACCAGATAATCGCCAACGTGAACACGCGCATCTCACCCAAGTTCAGCGTCTTCGGGTTCTACACTCTCTCCTATGCGAATACCGACGGCGCAGGCGGAACGGTGTCTAACGCATACAACCTGAACCAGGATTACGGCCGCGCCAGCTTTGTTTCGCGTCACCAGGTCTTCCTGATGGGCAACTACACCGGGCCATGGGCTCTGCGATTCAATCCCTTCATTGTTGCCCGTTCAGGACGGCCCTACAATGTGGTATCGGGCAAAGATCTGACCGGCGATAACTTCCTGAACGACCGCCCGGCCTTTGCCGATTCATCGCTGTGCGCATCAGATTCTCCGCAATACGTGCAGACCAGCGAGTTCGGCTGTCTTGATGTGCAGCCCGTCGCCGGCGAAAATCTTCTGCCCGTCAACATTGGCAATAGTCCAGCATCGGTGGCCGTGAATCTGCGGCTCAGCCGCTCCTTTGGCCTGGGTCCAAGGCTGGAGGGCACCGCCCAGGGCGGGCCTCCCGATGGCGGTGGTGGTGGGCCCGGTGGCGGCCGTCGAGGCGGTGGACCCGGTGGCGGATTTGGTCCAGGCGGATTCGGCGGAGGCGGAGGCGGACCTCGCGGCATGTTTGGCCCGCAGGGCAGCGGCCGTAAGTACAGCTTGACGTTCAGCGCACAGGCACTCAACTTGTTCAACAACATCAACTACGGTATGCCCACCGGGACGATTCAGTCTTCGCCAATCTTCGACTCTACGGGCACCAATGTAGTCGGATACGGGCCGGGTGCGCTTTTCGGCCACTCCAGAGCTCTCGCCGGCCAGATGTTTTCGCAAGGCGCGGCCTCGCGTCGTGTATTTTTCCAGGCTGTCTTCTCGTTCTAAATGGTTGAAGACCTCGGAGGCCGGGACAAACGTTCCGGCCTTTAGGGTGATGACAAAGTCCTCGTTTTGAAAGGGCACGACTTTAACAGGCTGCGGAAAAACTCGTTCGGGCGGTAGGCCGGGGATTTATCCCCGGTATAACGCAAGCAAAATCAACACGGGCTTTAGCCCCTGAGGCATGCTTTTCGGGGATTTCGCTCGAAATCAGGCCTTTTTCCGCAGCCTCTTTAAGTCGTGCCGCAAAGCTGCAAAATGACTGCGGCTTCAGCCGCTGAGCGACGTCTTTCGGCTCTCCTCTCCGGCATCGCACTTCTTTCGCAACCCGTTCAAAGCGGACCAGAAGGGCCGGGCATCAGTCCAGGCTCTTCTGTTTTTCATTTTCAACGCGCAGCCGAGACCACGGCCGTCTGCGGATTAATTGCAAAAGCATCCGTAAGCGAAATGACGCGCATTTGCGCTTTGACCGCATCCAGAGCGGCAGTCCCCTTCGCAGTAATTTCGCGCGTTTCCCCCGGGAGCAGGTTGAAATAGTTGTCCGATACCTGCATGTCCAGGTCACCGAAAGAAAGATACACGCTCCGCGACAGTACGGGCGACGTGATGCGGATCTTGTAGCTGCCACTTCCTCCGCTGGTTTCGACAACGAGATTAGCCGGCTTCAGGTGAACTTCCTTTGTGGGCGCCAGGTAGGTTAAGTTGCGCGAAATCTCTGCCCCTCCGTCACTCAATTCGGCAACAACGAAAACCCGCGACGTGTCGGCCGCGCCTGCCTGCGTCAGCTTCACAAGTGGCCAATCAAGATAGACCTTGCTGGCCAGAGGATCGACGTTCACCTGTTGCGAGTCTTCGAGCAGCACCTTGCCGTCGAAATCCATGAGTCGTACACGCAATGTCGCCTGCCTCGCTACCGTATTGTCCGAGACGATGTAGACCTTGAGAGAGCCCCCTTCGACGTGTGGCGAAACGAGAATAGGAGCATAGAAGCGGCGCGCGTAGTATTGCAGTGCCTTCCATCGTCCGTAGTAGTCGATCGATGACCACGATGCAACTGGCCAGCAGTCATTCAACTGCCAGAAGATGGAGCCCATGGTTTCCGGGCGGCTACGGCGGAAATGTTCTGCGCCGATCTTGATGCCTTCCGCCTGCAATACCTGGCTCACGTAAAGAAAGCTGGCAAAGTCCTTCGGCTCGGGATAATCCTTGAGCAGATAATCGTGGATGATCGAATTGCCTTCGTCGTTCTTTTGGTGCGCAAGCATCACTGGCGTGAAAATGTCGACGCGATCTTCAGGTTGGGTGAACGCTTCAATGGTCTTCATCTCAGGAAATGATTGGAAACCATATTCCGTAACAAAGCGCCCATGATGCGTCTCGTAAGTTGAAAATGGCACTCGTCCGTGCCACACGTCCCAGATGTGCGTGTCGCCGCTCTGGTAGTGATCGCTGAGTTCCTCGTAATCGGCGCTGGGCGAACTGGGCCAATAAGGAATCTCCGGTTCAAGGCGCGCAACAACGCGATTCAGAATGCCACTGAACTCGGTGAGATAGTCCTGCCACATCTGATATTTGACGTCCAGCGGGAGCTTTTCACGATCGCCCCAGTTGAGCGCTTCTTCTGTTTCGTTGTTGCCGCTCCAAATGACGATACTCGGATGATTGCGCAAACGGCGCACCTGGTCGTCGACTTCTGCTTCAATGTTTTGTTTGAAGGCGTAGGTGCCTGGCTGCCAGTCGTTGCCGAACATGAAATCCTGCCAGACCATAATCCCGAGTTCGTCGCATATCTGGTAAAACTCGTCAGTTTCGTAGTAGCCGCCGCCCCAATGGCGAATTATGTTCATGTTAGCGTCGCGTGCAGATTGCAGAATGCGCCGGTAGTCGGCGGTCGTCACGCGATTCGGAAAGCTGTCGAAAGGGATAACATCAGCTCCCTTGGCAAAAACGGGAATGCCATTCACGACTAACTCGAAAGAGCGGCCCCATTTATCAAGTTCGCGGCGAAGAACAATAGAGCGCAATCCGGCTTTGATTTTGCGCTCGTCGCTGACACCTGTACCCTGGCCTGCTTGCGCGGTAAATTCGTAGAGTGCCTGGTCGCCATAGCCTGCGGGATACCAGAGCTTCGGCTGCCGAATCTCGATGGGTGTGTCGATGACGTTGTTACCCGCGTGGACAATCGCGTTAGTCGACAAGGTCACAGGTTTGCCGTTGTCCAGGTACTGCACCGTGAGTTGTGCGGGGCCTGCGCTCGAAGCTTCGACTTCAACCTCCGCGTCGAGATGCGCGACTTCCCTGCTCACGTCACGCTGTCGAATAGCGAATCCGGCAATACGCACCTTGTCCCATGCTTCAATCTGCACCGGACGCCAGATGCCGCTGGTGACAAACTTCGGTCCCCAATCCCAGCCGTACTCAAATGCTGCCTTGCGGATGTAGGTCTTTTCAGCGGTCTTCGTCCGCGGCTGCCATGGGTCAGCGGCCGCAACCTTCTCCGCGGCTTTGATGGGAGACGGAAAAACCACGCGCAGCAGATTTGCGCCTGCATGCAAATCGGCTTTCACGGGCACGCGCCAGGTGCGAAAGCTGTTGTCGGCATTCAGCACCTGCGCGCCATTCACATATACTTGCGCGACTGCATCGAGTCCGTCGAAGACAAGATCAACGTTGCCGCGACCAAGCAGTTCCGGAGTCACATTGAAGTTCAGCCGATACTCCCAACTCTCGTTCTCAATCCACTGCAGCCGAGACTCGTTATCGCGGTAGAAAGGATCGGGGATCGGCTTATTGGCAAGCAGGTCAAGGTGAACGTCGCCGGGGACTGTTGCTGGCAACCAACCATTTTCGTCCGAGCCGCCCCCCGTCGGGACCTGGCGAAACTGCCAGCCGCGATCAAGAACGACCACTGCGTTCTCGGCACGTTTGGACTGCGCACGCGCCTGGATGCCGGCCAGACCGCCGACTGCTCCGGCCGCTGCAAAACATACGACGATTACGGCAAATGCTTTTCGCATCGCGCTTCTCCTACCGCTTTCGCGCAGATCGATTCACCACACGAAGAGGCATTTCGAAAAATTCGCTGATAAGGTTATCACGCTGAAGTTAGGATGGATGGTGAGCCTCGGCCTTCGCGCCGTGCTCCCGACCGTCATCGCGCGAGCAAGGACCGGTAAAAGGCGTCCCACTCATCTGCACGGGCATCCATGCTGAAGCTGGTTGCAATGCGTCGGCGCGCGGCAAGCCCTTGGGCGCGGCGCACTTCAACCGGCGTGCGCATCATGGCCAGCATTGCCTCGGCGAGTGCAGCAGGGTGTTGAGCGGGAATCAGCGCGCCGGTATCCCCTATAAGTTCGCGAACGCCTCCAACGTCCGTCGCGACGAGAGGCCTCTCCATCGCCATCGCCTCGCCTATCACCAGCGGCATGCCTTCCCATGCCGAGGCGAGAACAAACGCATCGGCAGCATCGAGCAACGCGGGCATGTCGCGGCGCAGGCCAAGCCATCGAACGTTGTCCATCATGCCGTGCTTCCCCGCGAAGGCGACCTGGCTCATCGGCTTCAACTGTTCATCCAGCGTTTCTCCGGCGATCCAAAGCTGCGTTTGCGGCTCCGCGCGGTGCACCTCCGCAAACGCCTGCAGAAGGTTTGGAAAGTCCTTGGCTGGCGCAATACGTCCGGCAGCGAGCCAAATAAAATTGCCCCCTGCGTCGAGTTGCTTTCGCGTGGTCGAACGGCGTTCTGAATTGGGCGCGAATTCGACGGTGTCGATGGCGTTGGTCAGCACCGTGAATTTGCGCTGCGGCACGGCCTTCAGTCGAATGTAGCGCCGGGCTGCAACCTCACTCACCGCGGTTGTGCGGATACAAAGGAAATCCGTGAAGCGATAGGTGAGCATCCGCGGCCAACGGCCTTCATACACATTATGAATTGTGGAGAGGGTCGCAGGCGTCGCGCCGGTCAAGCGAAGCAGTCGCGCTGCCATGTTGGCCGGATAGGTATGGCTGTGGACCAGGTCGGGCCGAAAGGCACGAAGATGACGACGCGCGCGCGCGAGGCCTGCAAGCAGGCTGAATGGCGCCTTGTGCATGTTCAGGTAAATGACTTTAAGGTTGGTCGGCCATTCTTCCTGCTGTCGCTCTCGCAATACAAGCAGAAGCACGGAGTGCCTGCGTGCAGCCATGCGCTCGGCCAGCGCAACAACCTGCCTCTCCGCTCCGCCCATCCCCAGTGAGGTGAGCATGTAGGCTATTCGCATGGACTCCGTTGATCCCACCTCAAGAGATTTCGACCGGCAAGAGGATGGAGAGTCTCACTTCCTCACTCATTCCGCGATTGACCCGGACAAGGCGATGCTCCCATTGATGCCGCATCGAACAAGAATAGCGCGTGAGGTCAGTCCCCAGCTTTCGGTTCAATCCACCGCTTGATCAGCGTGTCCACCGCCAAACTCCCCGCTCCGAGTGTCAGAATCAACAGAGCCGCGAACCAATACGTGTAGGGAGTCGCGTTATAGAAGTCTTCGGGCTTCGAAATGATGTGTGAAAAATTCACTCGGTCATCCGGTACGCTCAGGTAGGCCACCGTCATATTCACAAAAAGCACCAGGGACGTCAGTCGCGACGCGATCCCGAGCGCGAAAAGGATGCCACCGACCAACTCCACTAGCGCGACACACAAGGCGGTCATGTGGGGCGCCGGAAGGCTGAGGCTGGTAAAGAAATCCGTTACTTTGTCGAGATGCGTGAGTTTTCCCCACCCGTCCTGCGCAAACTGCCATCCCCAGTAAAGGCGAATCGCCAAAAGCAGCGGGCTATGCAGTCGGTTCAGAACCGAGACGCATCCGTCGTACGCGGAGCGCAGAAGGTTGATGAGCTTTTGCATTCTTGCTTTCCTAACCGTTGCCTTCTTAATCCTTGATAAGCGATTCCAGATCGGAGGCACAGATCCAGCCCAGTTCGGCCCAGTTGCCAAACCATTGCTGGACAAGTTGCGGGCGACGCTGCGGAGGAATGCGCGATCCGATAAAGCCGGTCTCAAGCGCGTCGGCCAGCGGCAGGCCCTGGCGAATGGCCGCAAGCGTAAGGAACTCTTCACGCTTCAGACGCAGATAAAACACCGAGAAATCCACACGATGCGCGGCGAGCCAAGTCGGGCGGCGGCGCAGCCGTGGCAGCTTTGCCGGGGCAGGATCAGCCTCGTCGTCCTGCTGAACACCCGCTTCGCTGGTCTGCCGCTTGTCGCGCTGATGCAGGCCGAGCACAAGGTCGTCTGCAGGATAGCTCAGCGCAATCAGTTGCAGATGCGGCTGCAGGGCGAGGCGCGAACCGGCATCGAGAGTTGCGATCTGGTCGAGTGTCAGAGCCGTGCGCTCGGCGCTGTCAAAGGCTTCCACAAACGCCCACTCGACGCGAGCCACGTCAAGCGCCAGGCGATTGCGGCGACCAGCGGTCTGCGGATTTGCAGTGAGCCACTCCGCAAGCTTCGAGCCCACGTTGCGCAGCGAAAACGAGCGGCTTGGATGCGCGGAAAGGTACGCGATCGACAAAGCCTCAAAGGCGCGCGCCCCGATCACAGCACGCAACCCCGGAAAGTCTTCGGCAAACGCACTGAGCACGCGGAACCAGTACTGCCGATTGTAGATTTCCAGCCGTTCGAATGCGCTGAGCCGGCTGTTGGGCGCAATAAACGACTCGGCCACCGCGGTCATCGGGCGGCCGTCGGGAGCGGTAGCGCGCATATCCTCATTTGGAGTTAGCGGCCGCATCACGGCGGCAGCCATTTCACGCTGCAGATCGGCGAGACTCATGCTGGGCGCATTCATTTCACCACCTCGGCGAGTTCTCCGTCGTGACGATGAAGGAAGCGCTCTGCCTTCTTTGCTTCGTTGTGGACCTCTTCGAAGCTCGGGATATGGTCGTCCCATTCCAGTAACGTGGGCGTGGGGCCACAGCGCTCGATGGCGCGCGCATAAAGCTGCCACACCGGATCGATGACCGGGTGATCGTGCGTGTCGAGAATCAGCTTCCGGTA
>ODAK010003513.1_pt1 | contig 16220 bp, 16 predicted proteins | sample 1539591 | NCBI WGS metagenome assembly ODAK01 (sample SAMEA3539303, study PRJEB22396) | soil metagenome | biome: tundra; feature: field; material: soil | place: USA | collected 2010-05 | depth 0.15 m
GGAGTTCAGACGTGTGCTCTTCCGATCTTGAATTGGCAGGTACGGCACCTGGTTAGAAACCAGACCTCATGCGCACCACGGCGCACCACCGAACATAAAAATTCGATCCAGCGGGGAGCGGGTTAGCCTGTGGGTCCTGTGCGCGGTCTTCCGCAGGTTGCGAATCAACAATCCGAACATATGCTGCTCCGCTCAGCTAAAGACGCTTGACGACTCCAGGCACTGGGAGAGCGCAGCCTTTTCAGGGCCTCCTACCGAATTGGCGAAGTGGTTTGAAATCAGCGGATGTCACTGACGGGGAAGAGCTTATGCCGCAGGCGATTTAGGATAATGTAGGACGGTTTGGGCTGTTTTCGGCTCTTCGATGTTCGCGTATGGTTCGCGCGCCGGTCGCAGACGCGCCCAACTTGCTGCGCTGGAAGGCCCCCTGTCCCCGTCGAACCTGTTCATTACTTCAGGAGATTGCCCGTTATTCGGGCACAATGGGAAAGCCGCCACTACTCAGACTTTGACGCAGACACGGGCACGGAGATGGTGACAGCAACTGCTGGCATCTCTACCTGTCCCACTTTTCCATCGTGCACCGGAAAGCTGATCGGGTTATCTCGCAGGAGGGTGTCACCGCCAATGACAACCGAGGGTATGGCGGCTACGATATCCTCCTCGTGTACGATGTGCTTCTTTTTCGTCCACTGAGCTTCTTGTTCGGGAGTCGCATCATCCATGTCGAGAATCCAAAGTTGTCTGGCTCCGCGGCCGAACAGGACCGCCGTGTTGAGCACTAGACCTCGGCACCTCTTCGTTCCGCCGCCCAAGCGCAACTCGAACTCGACGAGATCCCCGCGCTTGTACGAAAGAGCATCCTCATTAATCATTGATCACCTCACGCTGAAACCCTCTTCGACGTTGTCCAAGAGGTTCATTCCCATTTCACGCACATTCTTTAGGAACCGTTTCGCCTCATTGCTGCTTATTCTGATTCGTTCGTCTAAGCGAACCTGAGTGTCCCCGCTTTGGTCGATGTACTCTTGGTCAACCAATCCTCCGTTGTGGATCAGTATGTGACGCCGTTGAACCATCTTTTTGATGAACGGTATCTCGGATGTTTCCACCTTTCTTTTCTGGTTGGCCGAGTTTCCTGCCCATTCCAGCGCGCCAATACCGAACCACTGTTCCAGCGAACCATCAGCAGTCAAAGGTTGTTGGAAATTTAGGTTTTCCAGTTCCTTTCTTCGGTTTGCAGTCATGGGATAACACAACAATTTTCGCCGCAGATGTTTGGCTAGAGCTTCGAATCTGGAAAGAGCATCTACCGTCATCCTCTCCCACACCGTCTCCCTTTCGTGCCTGTCTGAAACGCTGTTCCTAACCTCCTCCAGACGTACCAATTCCTTATCCACAAACTTGGAGAACAGCTTGCGAGCATTGGTTCGACCACAACGTGGACAGTAACCATATTCGCCTAGAATGTCTGTCTGGGTATGGCAACTGTCCGTCTGGCAGGTGAAATGGAACTGCTGCTTCTCTTCCGAATAGTGCCACGCTGCAGTCTGGTCCGTGATATCCGTCAGGTTCAGAAAGGTGCTTCTCTGTTCGAGATGCGCCCGTGCGTACGCATCGTAGGACGCGGTTAAGTAAGTCCGCTGCTCTTTCGAGATGAAGGCCAGGTCCGGTGCCGCTTCTGAACAGTACGGACAGTAGGTAAGCCCCATGATATGCGTTGTGCGAAAGTACTTTTGGCAGCAGGGACAGTTGCGCCCCCACATACCCTGTTCGTCCGACTGCATGAACGCGAGGACGGATGGTTGCGGATAGACCATCGTTCCCCCCATTCCGGCGGGAGCTACGCTGTCCAGCAAATGTCGTCCATCCATACTGACAGCGACTAGGTACATTGCCCGGAAGCCGGAACCAGAAATCCTATTGGCGATCCGACCACTCGCAGAATCATAAAGAAATTCGACTTTACCGCCTGCCGCTGGGATCTTATCTTTGAATTCGCTCATTTCAGGAAGTCCGCGATACTCTTTAGCTACTTCGTCGTGACCTGGCGGTTCGTTTCATTGAAATTATCCACCCTCCCGGCTACTAACGGCTAGCGGCAACCCGGAAGTTGAGGACTCCGGTCCGGAATGTTGCGCCGTGTCCGAAAACACTCTACTTAGACTCATGAAACTACATATTCTACGCATTCTCATTTGACTCTGTGCTGTTTCAGCCTGCCATCCAGTTCGGATGCCTGCCGGTAGGCTTGCAAGAGTTCTCTCCCCGTTTTGGCTGTGCGGAGCGCGGCCCGGATTACCAAGCTGTCGGTGGGACGGACCCCCTGCCCCGCAAGCCACGCGGCCAGTTCGCGGACGATCCGCCCGTCTTCCTCATGAAACCAGAACTGAACCTGCTTTCCAATCCTTCGTTTGGGCCGATCCGCCACGAACAACCGCCGCTTGACGCGAAGGCGCTTTCGACGTGGGCATCGGGATTTGGCGTCGGTCTTACCCTCTTCCACGGTTGGCCGATGGTGGTCGATCAGATACTCTTCTGGCCCGAGCTGCCAAAACCGGAAGCCGCTATTTTGGCAGTCGAGCGGATCGAAGCGCGTCTCATTGCCGTCGAGGCTTCACCGGAAGCCGTTACGCGGTGGCAATCGCTGGTACGGGCAAGTTGAGACTGTTCTTCTGTGTGCGAGAGGTCAAAGCTTATGTCGAGGAGCTACAGCAGTCCTGACGGCGGACGAGGCGCGCACCCTCCTGGAATCCATCGACACATCGAGCGTTGTAGGTCTCCGCGATCGGGCGCTGATTGCGGTGCTCACCTACACTTTCGCGCGCGTCGGCGCGTCGGTGAAGATGCGCGTCGAGGATGTTTATACGCAGGGGCGTCGAACGTGGGTCCGCCTGCATGAGAAAGGCGGCAAGCGCCACGAAATGCCGTGTCACCACAAGCTCGAAGCGTTCCTTGCGGAATACATCGAATCCGCCGGCATTGCCGGCGAACCGAAAGGCTGGCTATTCCGCACGACCGAGGGGCAATCGGGCTGTCTGACCGAACGCCCGATGAGCCAGGCCGACGTTTACCGCATGATCCGCCGCCGCACAGCCGACGCCGGCATCAAGACGAAGATCGGGTGCCACACCTTCCGCGCGACCGGCATCACAGAATACTTGCGGAACGGAGGCAAGCTTGAAATCGCGCAGCAGATGGCGAACCACGAAAGCGCCCGCATGACCGGCCTCTACGACCGGCGGAATGATCCGGTTTCGCTCGATGAAGTCGAGCGGATCCTGATCTGACGTACCCCACCATAGGTTCTTTACTATTCCTGGATATAGCCGAGATTGTTTGAGCGTACCCTAGTAAGCGGGAGACCGTGGAAAAGAAGAAAATGAAAATCGCCATCCTCGGTTGGGGTTCCCTCCTCTGGGAGGGCGGCCGCGAGTTCGACAATTGGCACGATCCCTGGCAATGCAATGGACCCACCCTCAAGATTGAATTCTCCAGGGTGTCGACAAGCCGGCTGGGGGCTCTGACTCTGGTGATTGATACTGAGCATGGCTTTCCCACGATCGTGGCTTGGTGCCTCAGCAAGCGGGAGAAGATTGAGGATGCGGTCGCTGACCTCCGGTGCCGTGAGGGCACTACGAACGAGAACATTCGTTGCGTTCGCTTTGACGAGCAGTCTGCCTTGCCGGATCATCCTCTAGAAACAGAAGGCCGGATTGTCGCGTGGGCGAGGGAAAGGAAGCTCGACGCCGTCGTTTGGACAGCACTAAAGAGCAACTTCGAGGAGAAGGCAGGAGAGCCGTTCTCCGTGGATGCCGTCGTTGCCTACGTAAAGACACTGAGCCCGGCCGGAAAGGCAAAGGCTGCGGAGTACGTGTGGAAAGCGCCCGAATTCGTGCAGACGGCAGTACGGTCTGCGTTGCAACAAGAGCCGTGGTTCTCAAAGCCGGGCAGCTAGCCGTTGCGGAAGAAAATTTCCCTGCTGGCCTCTTAAGTTAGGATTCGCTAGCGTGCAAAAATCTCACTTTTATGTAGTACCCCCAGAATGGGGCACCCCAGATTGGATTTTGGAATGAATGGGCTACCCGCCTAGGCGGAGCATAGATGCCAGTCGGAATATGCAAGCTCTGTTTGTTGGAAAAGGAACTCCGGGACAGCCATTATCTGCCAAAGGGATTGCTGCGGTACTTGCAGGAGCATAGCCTACGCAATCCTAACCCCATCATGGTTACTCCTGACTCCGTCTTCCAGACATCACACCAGATCACCGATTATCTGCTCTGCGAAGATTGTGAGCAGCGCTTCAACATCAACGGTGAGCGGTGGGTTATCCGGCAGATGGCACGGATTGATTCGTTTCCTATCTGGGAGAAGTTGCACGAAGGCACGCCGCTCGCCGCGAATGAAGATCGCGTATGTTACGCGGGTGCATCGATTCCGGGACTCCGGATGGACCAGCTCGTCTATTTCGCGATGAGCGTGTTCTGGCGCGGCTCGGTGCATTCGTGGAAGGATCGTGCGGGCAAGGACCATGGGATTGATCTTGGAATCTATGAGGAACCGACACGCCAATTTCTCCTTGGCGGCCCGTTCCCAGAGGATGTGGCCCTTACGATTTCAATATGGCGCACGAAAGAAGACGTTGCCGTTGCTGCCTATTTTCCCACTCCCGGCGATTCGAGCGACTATACGACATTCTTGCTTTACATTCCCGGCATTGAGTTTCTGCTTTCGCTCGGGGAGAATATCCCGGAACCAACGCGGTTGAGCTGCTCGATAAGAACGCCGCAGAAGCTAATTTATGCAAGCCACTCGGTAAAGAGAAATACGCGGGGATCGTTCAAGCACTACATGTCAGGTCCGGATCGGCTGAAGCGGATAGAGAAGACCCTCGCCGAGGTGGAAAAAGTGAAAGCGAAGAAATCAGGGACATCTCGGGTCAATCACTAGGGTCCTGCGACCGTCAGACGACTGCCGAGTGAACTCAACGGGGGCGAAAGGACCATCCTTGAACCACTCGCGCCGGATGGGAAGGCAAGAGGATCCCAAATCAGCGATCCCCATCACGGGCAGGCGATTCTCAGGGTCCGGACTGGTTTACCACTCATGCTTTCCCGCAGAGGTCGTTCATTTTCTCCTTGAACCTGTGTCGCATCTCCTTGTTGGCTGGGTCACGCAACTCTCGCAGATACAATTCAAATTCCTTCTTGACCGCCGCGTAAAAGAGACTTCGATTCAGCGCGTAACCGTCCTCCTCTTGCGCGGCAATCTCGCCTGCTGGCTCTTCCCTCCAGATAACCCACTTTCTTGTTTCGGCCTCATGAAGAATCCCATTCCTGATGCCCGAGGCGAAGCTTTTGGCGACCTTACCATTGAAGGCCCCACCAAACGCCGGGCGACGGAGGAACGTTATGAACTGTTGATTTGTACCAGCTGGAGGCTTGATGCAAGGCCCCGACGGAAAGGTACATGGCCCCGCGAGGTTTGCCGCAGAGGGGGGGGCCTCTCGGAATCCCTGGAGGGTCTCGATGAGCAAGCAACAAAGCGCTATGATCGCAAAGCCTGGGATGCAATCTGGGGCATGTGTCAAGTCTGGGGACGGCGAGTCGGGTTTTGTGTCTGCCGCGAAGAGCGCGTCAATGCTACTAAAGAAGCGTTCTCTCATCCGCCTCTCGAACACGCCGATTGCTTCTGCCCATGCGGTTTCATTGCCGTCGAGCTGCTGAGAGAGAGCTTCCCATTTTGTTTTGGAGAATCCAAAGCACAGATCAGCATTCATGTGTTCGCGGCTGTGCGAGATTGCCGGCGCAGCGTTTCGACTGCTGCCGCAACCGCGGCGGAATCCGGGGCCTTTTCTCCCCATTCCTGCCAGAAGTTTCGGGTCTGGCTCAGCGGTTCGATGGCTGGGAATTTCAACTTGATTCGGGCGGGCAGGAGTATCGCGTCGCCCAGCAACAAGGCTTCTCCTGTGTCGAGCAGCGGCAAGCAGTCGAGGACACCCGCCAGCGAGTCCGGCATGAGGCGACGGACAACGTTTTGATCCTGATCGTTCGTCAGGCGGAGGATGAGGAAGTTGTTGCACTGGCTGAGGATGGTGCGGCTCACGTCCGAGGGGCGCTGGCTCACCACAAGCAGGGAGACACCGTACTTTCGGCCTTCCTTAGCTATGCGCTCGAAGGAGTAGAGGGCTTGCTTCTCAACTGCGTCCGCGTCCTCACGGACTGGCAAGTAGAGATGGGCTTCGTCGCACACGAACACGAACGGCGTTCGCTTCTCCGGCTGCATCCAGAACTGGACATCGTAAAGCATTCGTGCAAATACGCCCGTGACGACGGGGAGCACGTCCGACGGCACTTCGGAGAAATCCACCACCTTGATGCCGGGCTTCTCGTTGGCGGGAGCGAGCAGGTTTACGATTTGCTTCGCGAGCCAGTCGTACTTGAGGGCGGCATCTGGCGCTTGAACATGAAACCGTACCGGCGGTCCTCCGCCTTGGCTTCGAGGCGGGAGATAAACCGCGTCAGTTTTCCGTTCCAATCTCCCTTGATCTCCGCTTTCGCTGTCCCAGGCTTCATGCCCGTGTCGTCCTCTCGCAGCTTTACGAGGAGATCGGTGAGCTTGTAGGGCACGGGCGAGTCCACGGTGAATGTTGCGCGGACCGCCTCCTGCTTCTCGTCCTTCAGGGTCGTGTCCTTTAACCCCCGCACATGAGTTGTAAATCGCGCTGCCTGGTTGGGCGCGTTCTGATCGCTGCGGTCCAAGATCATCGAGAGCATCTCTTCCCGGTTCAGGAGCCAGTACGGCAGGAAGAGTGCGTTTTCCGGTGGTTTAGCGAGATCACCAGGGCCTGCGATCTTAAACGCGCCGGCAATTGGCGGCGGAGCAATGCCGCCTTCGCGGGCGGACGGGTTCGCCAGCGAGGCGTACTCGCCGTGCATGTCGAACACGACAATATTCGCATGCTTGCGGGCGTGTGCCCGTTCCAAGATCAACGACACCGCGCAGCTCTTGCCGGAGCCGGTACTGCCGAGGATCGCCGCGTGCCGCTGGAAGAAGCGATCGCCGTTGGCGATCGCGGCGGCCGAGCGGTCGATGACGAAGTGGCCGAGTTCGAGCCGCTGCTTTTCATCCAAGTCTTTGCCCAATAACCCCATGAATCGCTGAAGGTTGCCGCCCTCGATGAGAAAACAATCGCGATCGATTTGTGGGAATGAATCAGCGCCCCGCTTGAACCGATTGCGCACGGTTCCCTCAATGGTGCGGTAGGTGCCGAGCAAGACGGCCCGGAGCGCATCGTCTGGCACGACCTCCACCGCGAGCGTCGTGGGTGCCATCGGATCAGGCTGCGCTGTCTGCTCGCGTAGCTGTCGGGTCACACGCTCCGTCATGCCGATCAGGAACTCCTGAGCGGTCGTCCCCTGAATTGCGACGAGGCTACCGACCGCAGCACGCGGCAAGAGTGCAGCGTTTTCCACCGCGATGAGTACGCGGCTCGTGTCCACGGAGACGACCTTGCCGAGCTTGCTCGGCGCGTCGAACGTCAGAATGGGTGCATCGCTCATGTCAGTAGCTCCTTTGCCAGAACGCCCAGATCCCACAAATCGTGCCCCTGATGCTCGAACCGGTGTCCCTTTGTCACCATCACGACTCCCGCCGATGCCGTCGGTTTCGAGAGGCAAACGCAGCGCGGCGATTCCTCTGCCAGCTTCTCGACCTTCGAGCTCGCCGATTGGTTCAAGATCAGCGTGGGCGTGCCGTCCTGAATCTGTTTTACGAGATGGGTTTGCAGGTGATCGTCATTGAACCCGTACCCCACCACCAGCAGACGACTGGCCAGCTTGATGTAGTCGTTGGCCAAATCGCGATGCTTGTCGAATGGCGCGTTGTAGCCAGCCCGGTACTTGTTGAGACCAGGTGTGATGATGAGCCGTTCCGCCGCCAGATCCAAACTGCAGCGCCGCGCGTCATTGCCGAATTGGTACCAGTCAAAGCTCCCATGCGGCTTCAGAACGATAGCACGCGGGAAGTGGTCGAGGACAGTGGTCTTGGCACGCGTTGTGATGCCTCGGCATGATCCCATGCAACTTCGGGTATGGTCGAACGCACCCGCATAGTGCCCGACGGCTGTGGTGTCTACATGGAATCCTGCCATTTCGCAGGCGACCTCGATCAGTCGGTCGTAGTTGGGGGTCAGAATCGGCAATCCAGTCGTCGGCTTCAATATCTTGGCCAGGAATGTCGTCAGGCGAAGTGTGCTCTCCCCTCGGAGCACGGCGCTTATAATTTCGCGTTCCTTCGGCATCAGCAGTTCGGACGTTCCTTGCGCAATCCAGAGTTCAAGAGCGTCGGTTGGCGCGTGCTTTAGGAGCGCGGCCTCCAGTCCCTCATTCGCGTCAATGGCCACCTCGATCAGGGACCAGATCGTCGCGTCGGCTCCTACCAGCGTGCCGGCGCGGCCGCTCAGATGCGTGGCAAGCTCAGGCATCCCAGGCATTCCCTCAGCGGACGAGAGCCCGGACCCGATCACCAACGCGAGACCGTCGGTGAAATGCTCCTGCACAAACTTGACGAGTTCGTCGTAGTTCGTGTTCGCACTCAATGTCGTAAGCGTCTCAATAGCAGCATCTTTCCTTAAAGGGATCTGAGTAGCAACGGAACAGAAAACGGACATAAGCCGTATGAGCCGCGAGAATCCTGAGCAGCTTTTTGTTTTTTCGTGCTTCCCACGCGTTGCAAATCATAGTGCGAAAATCATCTATTCTGCACCTGTCTTTTGCAACCGGGAAAGCCGCATAAACCCGCAGCCGCTTTGCTTTCGCAAAGCTTGAGACTTTTGCGACACGAGCGTTCTGGCTGACGTCCATACGGACTCTCAGTGCATGCACAGAAGGGGCTCGGCAACTTTCTGTGAAGCATAGGGAAAATGGCATCAGGATTTTGAATCGAACCTTTTCGCGGGGATATGCAAAAAAAACAAGTTCTTAATTCCTATTTGTCGATGCGCATTCTTTCCCCTCAACGCCTCTTAGGTCGCGCCGTGTATTTCCTTAAGAGTTAGTTCCGCCGCACCCAGCCTAGCGAATAATCGCTTGCGGCACGTCAGCATGAGGATCTGAACATTCTGCCCGGCGCGCATCAGGATATCGAACATTCGCTCGATGCGCAGGTCATCACTGAAAGCCAGAGCGTCATCGAGGATGACGGTTGCCGGACGGCCTTGCGTGAGCAAGAGTTCCGCAAAGGCAAGACGCGTGATCACGGCAAGCTGTTCCTGCGTTCCATCGCTGAGGCGATTGAACGCCTCGGCGGTGCCGTTGCGCTGAATGGTGCTTATGCTCAGGTTCTCGTCGAGCACTAGATCCGTGCCTGGCAGCAACATCTTCAGGTATGGCTCCACGCGGCTCACTACTGGAGCCAGATAGAGAGCTTTGGCCTCTCGTTCGGCCTCACGCAGGGTCTGCTGGAGTAGTTGAAGAACAGCGGTCTCCTCCTCGTAGCCTTTCACCGCCGCCTCAAGCCGGGCTTGCTCCGCTCTTGCAACCTCAAGCGCTTCTTCGACGCCGGCACCCTCGCTGGCCTCGATCAACGTCGTGAGCCGCGTGATCTCATTGTTCAGCCCAGCAACAGCATCCTGATGATTTCGCCCGGCAGCCTCAAGGCGCTTGATGCGCACGTCGATAGCTTCAACCGTTTCTCCCTGGTTATTCTCGAGTGTCGTGAGAGCGGTCTGTTGCTCGGTGGCCCGCAGCGTAAGTTCATTAGCATGGGCCGAGAGTTCTTCATCGCTGGCTTGGGCCCGGCCCGCTGTAAGGGCGGCTTGCTTCGTCTCAAGAGTGCCACGCCGCCCGGCTAGGCGTTGCTCCAGCTCTTGCAACGTTGTGGTCGCTTCGGCGAGCACACCCTTTGGTCCATCCACTGCGGCCTCGGCCGTCCCAATGGCAGCAACCAATTGCTCGGCCCTGTCATGAGTCTCAGCAATTTGCTTCGCGATCTCCGCAGTCGTTGGCAGTGCGGAAAGGCCCAGCACGTCTAATTCCGTTTTGAGACGGCCCTGTAATTCCCTCACACGAGTCTGGCGCGCGTCCAGGCCTGCTGCCAGCTTGGTCGACGGGTCTCGCGGCGCAAGCCCCGCAATCTCACGGCGAACATCTGCGAGCTGCCGCTCCAACTCACGGCGCTGCGCCACCGCGTAGCGGGCGGCGGTCAGGTTTTCGGCACCGGCCGCCTCAAGCGCCGCCTTAAGTTCACTTTCGGCCAGACGACGCCGCTCAAGAATCGCGTCGCGGTCGTGGATTTGCGGTTCGACAGCGATCTTTCCAACCCCTTCGACGCCAATCAACGTTTTGGCGACGACAGCGAGAGACATCGTCGGCGCATCAAGCGGCACACCATCGAGACGCACCCGGCCCAATGCATCCGGCTCGATCGCGAGCGATACCGTGGTCGCCACCGCGTTGAGCGCCGCCTTTGCGCCGGAAAGCTCTGTATCGGCAGCCTCGATCCGCGACACGGCCTCGTCTGTTGCGGTGATCTGACCCATTAGCTCGGAGAGCCGGCCGGCCTCAGCCTGTAGGTCTACCGCTTTTGCCAGCGTCGCCTCATGCTGCGCGATCTCGGTATAGAGAGCGGCGGCGCTACGGATGCGCTCAAGTCGCCGACTCTGCTCACCGTTAAGACGCGCCTGCTCGCGGAGTTCGGCGAGTCTTTTTTCGCAGGTCTCGACCAGAAGTCTGGTCTCATTCTTGTGGGTCTCGGCCTGGCCAATATCGGTCGTGAGTCCCTTGATCTCGGCCTCGATCGGGTCGAGGTCTCGCGCCAGCTTCGCGCGCTCCGTCACTGCCATCCGTTCGCGTGCCGCCCGCTCCTCCGCGAGCTTCGCCGCATTCCGGGCCGCCTCAATCTCAGCAGCTTTAGTGGCCGCCGCCGTGCGGCGGGTCCGTGCCTCATCAAGCTCGCGCCGATGGGCTTCCTCGCTCCAATCGACCTGAAGCTCTTTGCGCTCGCGCTTTTGGCGCGCGAGTGTGTCCATGTATTCAAAGATCTCCCGTCGTTTTTCTTCCAGCTGGTTGGCACGTCCGCCCACCTCGTCGAGCCGATCTTTGGCATCCTTGAACTTTCCGCGTGGCCCCCGCGCGCTCAGAATTTCTTCAAGCGCGTGGTCTACCGACGCCGGAATCCTCCGGCCCCTCTCGCCGCCTGTGACAACGCCAACTTGCGCCTCGATGCAACCCTGCAAGGTGCGGCGGCCGGCATCGTCGAGCTTGGCATCGCCAAACGAACTACCCTGACGGACCCAGAGCGTTCCCCAAATGCCAGGCTCGCCGCCGCCCCGGCGGCTCGCAAATTCAAGCAGTCGCTGAAGCTCTAACTCCGCCGCCTCGTCTTCGAAGCGACGGTGATCTGAACTGGTCAGCACCGCTTTCCCAGATTGGCCGGCGAAGCGCTTTAGGATGGTCCAGCGCGTACCGTCAAGATCGAAGGCCAGTTCGACCTCCGGTACTGTGCCGTTGACGAAGTGTCGGAAGCTTCTTACACGCTCGGTCTGTGACTTCGCCTTCTCGAAGATCACACCGTTGATCGCCTCCAGTAGCGTCGATTTGCCGACCTCGTTCTGGCCGACGAGAAGATTGACGCCATCGGTGATTCCATCCACGCCGACGGTGCCGACGAACTTGCGAAAATTTGTGAGCTTGATCGAGCGGATTTTCATGAGACCCCTGCCTGCCGCAGATGCTCAAGATACAATCGGCGCAAGGCGAGGGAAGCAAGGCGCGCACGCTCTTGATCGGAGCGGTCGTCGGCCATCACCTTGAGCCGGTCCGCCGCCACGCGGACGAAGCCCGAGCGGTCGATATCGTCCATGTCTGCTTCCGTCGGCTCAAGAACCAGCCCACCATCCTGCCACCGCGTGGCGCACACGGCGGCCCCGATGCCGTGGATGATCCTCTCCTCAAATCTCTTGCGACCGGCCAGCGACAGCGTTCCCGTAACCTGGAGATCGAGCACGACTCTGCTCAAGTCGGGTTCGAGCGCACGAAGTTCCGCTTCCAGGAGATCGATCTGAGAGTCTTCTGTGAGCGTCTTCATGACCTGGTGCCAGTGGTACCGGCCGACCTCGACGGGTAAAACTGTGGGCGCGGCGCGCACGCCAGCGATATCGACGACAAGCGCGGTGCCGCCGTTGCAGAGCGTCCCGCTGGAACCTGGTGGGCGCTTGAACAGATCCGGCTCTGGTGTGCCGGAATACCACACGCGATCATTGATCTGTACCTGCCGGTGCCAATCGCCCATGGCCAAGTAGGCGAGCCCCGCGGTGTCGGCGCGAGTCGGCTCGACGTAGTTTGAGGCCTCGCCATCCGAGCCGAAACCCTGGATCGAGCCGTGCGCCATCCCGATTCGGATGGCTCCCTCAGGCGTGGCCTCTTTATCCATGTAGCCCGTGAGATCGTCTACATTCGCGATATGGGGAAGCGGCGCCGGCAGGAGGAAGACGGGCGTTCCGTCGTCATCCATAATCTTCACGGCGCCAGGGCTCGTATGGAGCTGCACGTTCTCCGGGAGATTCGTCCGCGAAAGACGATCCCAGAGGCCGTTCTCCCGCACGTAGTCATGATTGCCAGGCATCAGATGCCAGGTGACCTTGGGAAACTGCCGCATCCCCTCGATCGGCTTCGCGAGGGTCTGTGGGGAGAGTTGCTGCTTGTCGTAAATGTCGCCAGCCAACAACACAGTCGAGGCCCCGTGTTTCATGGCGAGATCTCCGAGCGTGCGGACGGCCGCCTGCCGCGCATCCTGAAGCAGCACCGCAACTTCAGGCTCGAAATACATGAACACTTTGCCGATCTGGAGATCGGAGGAATGAATCAATCGCATGTTCTGAACGGTCCCTCTCTTAGCTGTTGAATATGCTCTTCATGATCATTTCAAATTCGGGAAGGGAAGCTCCATCAGAGTCGATTGTCTCGCAGAGATTCCTGACCTCAGCTGCTGTCCTAACCAAGGAACAGAATGATTGTGCTTTGGAGGGCTTATCTGGGCCAATGACTCCAGCCGGATAATACTCCTCGATTGCACCCTTCTCCAAAACGAACACACCCGAAGACCGTAGTTCCGAAAAAAGCCTCCTCTTCTTCTCCACGATACTTGGCCGCGATGGATCGCGAAGAACCTCAAGGCGAGGGTTTGTTCTCTCAGCGACAAATATTTCATCCAGAAGTCGGGTCTGCTCAGCTATATTCGCTTGTTTGCGAGCAGCGACAAGCCCTTCATACAGATCTTTTGCTCGCTCCCGTTGAATCTCTTCCTTCAGCAGGCGCGGCGAGGGGCTTTCTAGTTTGTTCTCCTCATCAACTATCTCGTCCACCTCTTTTAACAAGTCCTCGAGAAGTTCCTTCGCACGACCAGATGGGCTTGTCTTATCAAAGTCATCTACGAGGATGTCTAGATCTGCAACCATGGCAACATCGACTCGAAAGCAGGTAAAGAACTCCTTAAAGCGTTTGAAACTTCCCTTACCAGATATCTTCACCAAGCTAGTCGATGTAGCCTTGAAGTCCCACCTCGGATCTAGGAGACTGGCTATGTGTGGTAGCACAATCAACTCGCTATCCCCTTCAACAAGGACTATCTTGTTCGAGAAAAAGGCAAAATTGCTGCTCTCGAATGAGATAATCTGGAATTTGTCCTTTTCGCTTATGCTAGTCAGATCAATTGGGCAGCACTCACCGACTGGTTTTGGAGTGGCTTGGGACCGTCTCTTCACAACTTTAACGAAAGTGTTCGTATTATCCGCCGAGAAAAAAAGCGGGGAATGAGTCGTCACAACTACCTGATGCTTCTTCGAAATGAGAGATAACGCGTCAAACAAGATGTTCTGTGCTCGTGGGTGCAGATAAAGCTCTGGCTCTTCGAAGAGGAAGAGAAACTTTTCCCTCGTAGGCTTCCCTTCCTCGGATTCCTTACGCCAAGTTGCATCTTGTGACAGCTGCACATAGCTTCTCAAAATACTGAACGTGATGGCCCGTTTGAACCCGTCGCCTTTCTGGTCAACGGAACCCCTAACGCCATCATCAGCAATGATGCTAGCTCCAGATAGAACTGTCTTTATCTCCGGCGGCGGGATTTGAAGCTCAATTGATACATTCTTGAACGTTTCCTGCAGGTTCTGTTGGATAGTTTCTTCAATTGCCCTTACTCGATCCATTCTTTCATCGACAATATGGCCGTCTTTATCCGTAATCCGGTTCAATTTCTTGCGCAGATTGTCGAACGTTTCGGCCGCCTCGGTTAAATCCCCCTCAATCACATCCAAGAGGATGTTGAGGAGCTTACCGAATGAAGCGCTCTCTTTTGTCTTTAATTCGTCAGATAAGTCCTTAACGGCTGGTATATATACAGGTTCAGGAAGAATGGACCGGATGCTGTTGTCAATACCAGTAGGAAGCGGGATGTCTTTCCTGACGAGTTGATCGGCAGGCAGTTGGGCAATATAAGCTTGGATGATGTCCTTTGCCGCCTTCTGAGTATTGATTGACGCCGCTGATTTCGCATCCGTTGTCTCAGGATAGGAAGCAAGCAATGCGTCGCCGATCTCCTTACCTTTCTTGCCCTTAAATACGCCTTCAATTTGCTCGTCGTCGTATTTTGCGTTCTGTGGAACTAGCGTGACGACACGAAGCTTTGATGTGCCATCTTGCGAATATCTACGCGCAAGGACGATAGATGCGTCCTTCACATGTCGTATGAGTTTGGACCGATGTTCCTCTGTGAGCTTGGCGAGTACTTCTTCTGTCACGCCATTTAAGGAGACGATTATGACGATGTCTTGGTTCGGATCGTAGAACTCTGCCTTTGAGAGCTTCGGGCCGTTGATAAACAACAGTAAAGCTTGGAGCAGAGATGACTTCCCTGTATTGTTCTCACCGATAACACAGACAAAGTCAGAAAGCAGGCACTCAGTATTACACAAGCCTTTGTAATTTAGAACTGCCAAGTGGGTCAGCTGCATGCTTGCCTTTCTGCGGGTAGTAATTGCTCAGGGAAAAGTTTCTCTTGCCGATCCGTGCGGATACGAGTGCTGATAATGTTGAGCACATGGCGTGCAGATATCTGCGCGAGTTCCTTTGGCTCCATTTTATGCGGTCTGTCAATGTGCAGGTCGGCGGCGGGAAGAAAACGGAATAGTGCCATCGTCTCGTCGGCAGGCCCTCAAATCCTTCTGGCGCCGTATCGTACCACAGGCCGATCCAGCTGATAAGCCGCCCATGAGCCCATACTGGTCCGGCATCCATGTGTCGAGAATCGCTCGTTTCACCATAGCCCCGGATAAGGCGTACGACACCAAAGATTTCGTGCAGCAGGCGCCTGAGAAAGGCGCCGTTCCGCACGTGGCGCAAAAACCAACCGCCCCGGCGGCAGCGCCATCCGTGGACGCCACTACGCCGGCTGCGAAATCAGCCAGCGGAAGCGGAAAACAGCCGCGCTTCGCTCCGCAGCCGCATAGGGAGTAGTGTGCTGGACGCCTGAAAACGGGCCTCCAGACACCCCTCTGGGTATGCCCCCTCACACTTCCGCACTCCTGAACCACCTCAGCCAAATTCGCCGACTCCTTTTTCCGCATCCTGCTAAACCGCAACAATCGACTTTCCGTCGCGGCCAACCCTCGCCATTTACCGTTTTTTACCGTTCAACGGTAGAGATGGAGAGCCAGACTGGAACGCGTGACGATCAATGCCGTCAAAACGGATTCGAGGCGCTCCCGCAGGAAAGCGTTGATCTCTTCGAATCCCGCACACTACTAACCGCTCACGCTGCTAGTCTTAGTGTCTATCTTTCCCTGCGCTTTCACAAAGATCGACGGTAACGATTTTGTTTACTCACGGGGGCAGTCGGGCTACACTGCACCGGATATGGTTTCTTATCGGATACGGCTATCTTTCGACACAAAAAGCGACACGCCTGCGAGTGGCCTAAAGGGAGCACAGTGACAAACGCTGAAGTTGTCTTGGCGAACTGGACCACCACCGTGATCCGCCCGGAAACGGTGCTGGGGAAAATTGCAGTCCGTCCTGGCCTGATGATGTTGAGCCGGGCAGGACTCCTCAAACCTATTGTCGCTAATGATATCCCGTGACTACGGTGCGTGTACGGAACTAGAATGCGCATCATGGACGGGCAAGCGGCGACACAATGTCATCGAGAGAGGTTACGCAAGGTTTTTG
>ODAK010003514.1_pt1 | contig 16219 bp, 19 predicted proteins | sample 1539591 | NCBI WGS metagenome assembly ODAK01 (sample SAMEA3539303, study PRJEB22396) | soil metagenome | biome: tundra; feature: field; material: soil | place: USA | collected 2010-05 | depth 0.15 m
GCTGGGGGGTTGGAGGGCGGGGCGATGGAGGCTGGCGGGACGGAGACTGGGAGATTGGAGACAGGTGATGGCCGCGCATCGGCGCTGGGACTGCATCGTGATGTCGTGGACCTCGGCACGCGGGACGCCGCGCATGCTCCACGTCGATCCAGCACCCGAGGCACCGCCCCGCGCGGAACATCACGCGGGCGCCTGCGCTGTCGCGAACACCGTGAGAGGGACTGAGGCTTGCCGCAGCCGGATGTTCGTGCTCGTGCGGCGCCGTCGACGGGCCGTCCGAACCGCTCGGTCGGCCCGAACGCACCCGCGCACTACGCCCGTACGATGCTGTTCAACAAGTCGAAGGACGCCGAGGCGGTCAAGGCGCAATAGGCGGCGGCGCACGACCCGCGCGAGCAGGTACGCACCATCGCGGGCCCGCGCACGGGCAAGTCGTTCACGATCGAGGAGCGCGTCTGCTGGCTGCTTGCCCAAGTGGCCTTGCCGAGGTCGATCGCGGCCGTCTCGTTCAGGGGAGCCTCCGCGCGCGACCTCGAGCGCCGCATCAGGGACGCCTGCGAGAAGAGAGGCCACGACCACGCGGAGATCAGGATCACGACGCTCCACTCGCTCGCGTTGCGCGCGCTCAAAGCGCACCCCGTCGACCCCCGCGTCCTGGACGACTGGGAGCTCCGCCACATTTTCGACGACGAGTTCGGGCACTCGGCTGGCATCGGTACCGTCGAGCGGTTGCCGGCTCGCCTCGCGGACGCTTCCGGGGGCGTTATACCTCCCAAGGTGTCTCGCCGGCGCGGCTGTCGCGACGGCGCGCGTCCTGCCCACCCGTTGTTGCAGCCGCTTCACGGCTGCCTCGCGCTCGCCTCGGACGATTCGCGAGGCAGCCGTTGCATGCAGTTGGCGGGGTATGCGTCGAAGCGTGTGGGCCTGTCGCCGCGGCTTGTTCTCAAGCACGTCAGGGTGTAACACGACTTCGACACTTATCTTAGTCCGTCCGAGTCCTTGCAATAGGCGGCTACACGATATCTCTGCAGTACTCCCATCTGCTATTCCGTGACAAGCCGGCGCTGTGGCTACAAATCTGCCGGCTTCTTCGAGTAGAAAGGGTCCACGATGATCCACGTCCTCAGGCGGCGGCGATTGATGCTGTCGCTATTAGGAGCGGCGATGGCGATCTTTGCCGGACTAGTGCTGTCGGGCGTTTCGACGGCGCGATCGGCTGGGTCGGCTGTCCCTCAAGAAGGTCCCCAGCAGGCGTCGGATGCGGCAACGTCAGCTTATCTCCAAAGCTACGGCGTGCTGGAGCGTGCGCCGTCTGCCCAGGATAGTCTGCCGGGCGACCCAGGAGACGGTGTTGTCACGGCGAGCCGGCTCGTGTCCGGATCGACCGACGCAGTACCTGAATGGATAGCGACGACTAGCTCGGGGCAGTTGTGCGAGATCACAAGCGACCAAGCGTTTGGATCTAGCGCGCTTCCGAGTGCCTGCGTAAGCGCCGCGGTTCTGGCCGCCGACGGCGAGCTGCTGGTGGGCGGCGCCGCTGCCTACCCCAACGGCCTCCCGGGCGCGGCTTCTCAGGCGGGTGACGGCAAGGCAGCCCTTGAAGCGAACACCCCGCCGGAGGTAGTCGCTGGGGTGGCACCGGATGGAATTGCGTCTGTGACCGTCGACTTCGCGGACGGCAGCAAGGAAACGGCGACGGTCCACGACAACGGCTTTGAAGTCGTCGCACATGGAGGTATGCCGTCGGGATTCACGTGGGCTAGCGCAGACGGTCAACATCACACGCAAGGAGACGCATCATGAGGTTCGCACACAGGCTGGCGCACGTCGGGCGGTCGACTCGTGTCCTCGTGGCGGCACTGACCGCGACGGGGCTCATGCTAGTACTTCAGTCGGCTCCCGCAAGCGCCTACACGGGCGTGTTCTGTAACGGCGTCTGGCTGTATGAACCACCAACCACGCCGTATTTGTGCGTCAGTAGTTACACCACTAACTTCCGACGGACGATCGGAAGCTCCATTTCCGACTGGACCGAAGTCGGCGAAGATAACCAGAACGGTGGCCAGAACTTGTTTGGCTATTGCGAGACCGGCGGTTGCACCGCGAACACCGGTTACGAGCCGTCTGACATAAACGGCTACTCGTCCATCCAGTCCTCGGAAGGCCAGCCGTACGGCGGAGATTATTACTACGGGTACCAGTACGTCTAAAGGCACGATTGGCTTCGGCGAGCGTGACGCTCGCCGAAGCCACGCCAAAGCCGTCGCGGACCACACCTCCAAGAACGCTCTCGGTGGCGCCTGCCCCGAGAGGTGTTGTGCGTTACGGCGACGATGCGTTCCCTCGGCCTTGTGTGTGCTGCGCCCCGTCGGGCGTCGTCCAGGTGTATTGCGTGGGCGGACTCGTGGCCGAGAACTGGAAGCCGTTGTCGGTCACTGGAACCGCGGCCTGCCGCCCATCGGCGAAGAGTACGTGGACCTCGCCGATGCCGTCGGGGGCGACCCCACCGAACAAGAACTGTGCTCCTGGCGGCGGAGTTGGATCGTTCGCAGGAGTCGTGGGCGCATTCCCTGCGTACGCACCTGCGATCAACATCTGGCTCCCGTCCTCGATGCTCGATGCGGGCAGACAGGCGCTCGGAAGGGCGCTGCTGCCAAACGGGCGGTCGCTGAGCACCACGCATAGTCTGCCGTCGGCCGTTACTGCGATCCACTGCGATGTCGGATCTGACGGTACCGAGACGAGGCGCACCTCGCTATACGGCTCATCGCCCGTGCTACCGGGCAGGACGTCCTGCGCGCTCGCCGGCCGCTGCCAGACCGAGAACGAACCGATATACGCCCGTGTCGGTGGGCTTACACTTCCACTGAGATTGACAATGCCGAGGGCACCTGCGGCGCCAAGCGCGCTCACGGAAAGAGCGGCCGTAGCCCCCAGGCCCAGCACAACGGTCGACAGTGCGAGCCGCCGGGGACGCAACGCTACTCGCCGTCGGATCAAGCTTCGCGCGCGTTGCGGGGAGACGCGGACGCTCTCTCTCGCTCGCGCGGCGCGCACAAGCTCGTCGTGAAGAATCTGAAATGGGTCGCTCATGGCTGTGTTTCGTCCAGTCTGGTTCTGAGTTTCGCGAGGCCGCGGGACACGCGCTTGCGCGCGACCTGCTCGGAGCATCCAATCTGCCCAGCGATCAGCGAGTAGGGCTGATCGGCGAGCACTCGACGGAGCACCGCTTGGCGCTCATCTGTACCCAGTTCACCCAACGCCTCGGCGAGATCTATCTGGCCAGCGAATTCGACGCTCGAGAGCTGCTCGTCATCAAGCTCGATTCGCGCCATCCCGAGGCGCCTCCGGCTTGACTCCGCGACGCGGTTGCGACGCCTGGCGTCGGCGATGAGATGTCTCGCGATCCCGATCAACCACCCGATCGCGGGCCCCCGCTTGCCGTCGTACTGCTCGCGGTGCTCGAGTGCCGCAGCGAACGTCTCCGCGACCACGTCGAACGCCGCATCCGCACCCGCGACCCGTGGGACGACAAAGGCCGTCAACCCACGGACGTGTCGCTCGTAGAACTCCCCGAAGTCCACGGCCACGCCGCTGGCCAGCAAGACCTCGTCAGAGCGGTCCATGTCGCGCATCTACTCGTACTACGCGCAACCTACCCAGCTTGTGACCGGATCGGCCCAATTTCGCCGTGGTGGTCGACCGGACTCTCGCGGGCGTTTCGAGCGGAGCGACCACCCACACCAGCGCGATCGTGGTCGTTGAACAGTGGGGAGCGCGTTCGTCACCTGCCTTCGCGCATCACCCGCCCTCGTCATCGCGTGCCTAGTCGCGACCCCAACGAGAGTGGGGCGCGCCCGACCACTCCCCGGCCCTGCGACGAGTGCGCGTGGATGCACGGACCTGGAGTCTACGGTTGTGAGATCTGTCGATACAGGAGGGTCGCAGCGGCCTGGGCCGAGAAGGCCTTACTCCCCGCCCTGAAACACGGAACCCTTCGAGATACCGGCGACCCCAACCGTTCGTGCCCGCGCGTTGCGTCGTTGCCAGCCGCCGGCTCCGAACGCACGCGCCGGGGGTGGCTCGGAGGGGAAAGAATTGGGCAGTCACGGACCTCGGCTCGCTGCCTCACAGACGTCGCAGCCCGTGCGGTCGCGCTCACCGCTCCGCTCCACCGGGAGGGAGCGCGCTGAACCATCACCGCCACCGCGTCCGCAACCCGGGCGAAGCGCACGTGCGGGCTCCCTCTTCGCCTAATCGAGGCCGAGACGCCGGCATTAGCAATCTGAAACCGTCGGCGTGGCCGTCGTGGACTGGGGCGGGGTTCGTTGACCCCGCCCCAGTCCCTCCGTCAACTACCGCGCCGCCGTGGTTACGGCTGGCTGGCGTGGGGTGAGCCGACTGCTTGCGTCACACGAGTGCCGTTGCCGTTGACAAATGCGATGGCCGCCGGTGTGCCGTTCAGGTTCGCCATGTATACGTTGTCATGGACGGGAAGCGTCTGCACCGTGCCGTCTTTCAGGCTGACCGACACCGCCATCACTCCGTCAGAGACGAGGCCTGCGATCGTGGTGTGCCCCGGGTTCTTCGTCGCCGCGTACCCTGTGAACTCCATCTCGCCTGCGATCGCGGCCCTATCGCCGGCACACACCGCACCGCCGAGTAGATGCGCAGTGGTGGTTACGCCCGCCGTGTACGTCGGATCAGCGATCAGGCAGACTGATCCGGCGCCCGGTACGACCCAGGCACCGCCAGCGTCGAAGCCGCTCGCCTGTCGCGCCAGCGCGAGATTACCCCCGAATACTCCGGCGAACGACCCATCGCCCAGGCCAGCGGATTCGATCGAAGGCACCGAGTCGCTCGCCGCCACTGGCCGGGCCAGGACGCCAAAGCTGCTTGCGTCCGCAGCATCGACTGTTTGCGCGACCGCCGCGCGCGCTCCACCTTCGAATGCTTCAGGTGTAATCGGGCCGCCTCCACCGCTGGCGGCCATTGCCACCACCGCTCCGCCCCCGCCAATAAGACAACAGGCCGCGACAGTCGCCAGTGCCGTGCGTCCGCCGATCCTGAAGCGTCTCTTTATCGTCGTCATCGCCGTCGTCATGATGAGTAGTCTCCCCAGCCCGTGAAGTAATCCGCCGTCGACGAGTTGCTACCGACCCAACCGTAGGCCGTAGCACCGTTGCAGCTCGTTGTGCAGTAAATGGCGTTGTATACGTTGAACACGTTGTCGCCGTCGCACACGCCCAATTCGAAGGAGCCATACACACCGTAGCCGGTGCACACGCCCCTTCCGTTGCCGTCCGTGTTCCATCCTTCGGTTTCAACCCACGTGTGAACATTCGGGCCGTTGCAGTTGGCGCCGGACGTCAGATAGACATCGGTGCACCCAACAAAGTCGCCCGACCCCGCGAATGCGCTCGCCGCGAACCCTAGCGCTGCAAGCACTAGGAGCAATGATGTGAGCGCGATGATTCGCCCCAGAGAATGAGATCCTGTGTTGCGAGCTGCCATCAGACCTCCATATGTGGTTTTGTGCAGGAGCGCCCTGTTACCGGCGATGACTATTCGCGGGCGGTATCGACTCGCCACGAGGCGAACACCGCGAGCAGCTAGACGTTCGCAGCAAGCAGCACGAGCGTGGGTGCACGCGAGGCTGAGGATTTAACGCCAACCCCCCGCGGGCGCTGTTAACGATTAGATCGCTGCCCGGGTGACGTGTCAAGCGTGGTCATCGGAAAGTTCACACTGTATTTAGCCGGTCGGTCATTGGTTTACTGACAGTCCGTAGGCGTGCCAGTACGAGCTTCTCGAAGGAGGCGATGATCGGGCCCGAGCGGCCTTGGATTACTCACGGAGTGGTGCGTGGCTACTGCGGCGGCTCCCCGCTTCGAACGCTAGTCGGGAGGCCGGCGCGGGTCACCGGTCCGCTGGGGCCGGTGAAGCTGATTGACGCGGGCGGCGACGGCACGGCACCCATCCAGACGTTTTCGTCTACCGGCAGCGACGTTGTAGCTCCGTCGGCGAACGTGAGTCGGATCTGGGTCACGCCGTCAGGCACGATCCCGGCCGTGTAGACAGAGGCCAGGCCCCCAGTCCCGGCGGTCGTTGCATATCCCCCGTACCAGCCGCTCGTGACCTGGGACGCCGGTGCGCAATACGTGATGCCGGTCGCGCCCGGCACGTGCGTCGCAGGAAGCGGTCCCGTCTCCTGGTCTTGACTCAGCCCTTGAGCGTTCTCAGCGACGAGGCAGATATTTCCGTCATTCGCTGGGATCACCCACGCGGCGCCACTGGCCAGTCCCTGAACACGACGCGACAGAGCGATGTTTGCGCCCTCGGCTGCTCCGGCGGGAGTATTGGTAAACACTTGACTGTCATAGGGATAGAGGGCGTCTGTCGCGACTCGCGGCCGACGCAGAATCTCCATGGCAGTTTGGTCTGAGGTCGTCGAAGGCTCCGGCGCGACACGCTGACCGCCAATCCACGCCTGCGGACTAATCGTGCCCGTGTTGAAGGTTCCGGCAAGGGCGAGCCCCCCGGCGCTCCCGGACACGCCGAGCGCCACGATCACAGCCACGAGCGGACGGCGCAGCCAACGGCCCGCCCCCAGAGTGTTCCGGTGCGACACGTCAGGCGGCGCTGGCTGGGACATGAGCCAGAGATCGTGCTCAGCCCGTTCGAGCTGATCTCCGATGCGATCGAGAATGTCAGTCATCACAATCCTCCAGTTCGGCGCAGCGAAGCGTTTTCAACGCGCGACTCACCCGCATGCGGACAACCACAGGCGAGCAGCGGAGTTCCTCCGCGATATCGATGTACCGGCGCCCCTCGACGAAATGCGCGGTCAGAGCGTGAAATTGCTCTGCCGGCAGCAGCCGCGCGAGGTGCGCCAGAAAGTCCGTCGAGTGGACGATCTCGTTGATGCGATCGATATCCGCATCGTCGACTTCGACCCGCTCCATCGCCAACCGCTCACGGGCGGCAGCCTCGACCTGGCTGCGGCGGTAGCTATCGACGCATTTGGAATGAGCGACCGTAAACAGCCACGCAACGGGATGCTCGGGCACCTCCCACGAGCGGTCATGAACGGCAAGCAACGCCGCCGCGAACGTCTCAGCCGTCAGATCCGCTGCCAGCTCGGGCTCGCGAGTTCGAGCTCCATGGAAAGCGAACACAGCCGCCCGGTGGCGACGATAGAACTCGCCAAAGCCGACACCGCGGTCGCGGCTCTCCAAGAGCAGCTCACGATCACTACGAGACCCCGGATCACGCCCCATACGCTTAAAGACGCACGAGCCGTGCAAAACGTAACCGTCGACGCAGAGGCGCCGGACAACGGCTGCAGATGACCGGCGCAGTAGACACCATTACACAGCGATTTCGCGGCGTGCGGGCGCATCCGACGCCCCCAGATTCAGGATTCGCATCCTCGGGAGACACAGACAGACCGGCCGGAGTTCGCTTAGTGGAGGGGCCGAAGCTCGGGCGGACTGGGTAGGCCAACCCTGTCGAGCGCCCACTGAGCCCAACCGGCTTCGGCCTCGAGCACGCGCTGCCACTCGCGCAAGTCGGCCACGGCGGTGTCGTCTCGAAGGGCGATTACGATGGTCTCTCGCGTTCGTGGCCGGTCGATCCGCTGACGTATCCCAAAGACACCAGCCACCGGATTCGTTCGCTCGTCCGGAGAGTGGAGGTCGATCAGAGCCGCGCCGTCGGTGAATACGACGCCGTGCAGGTGCTGCACATCCTCGACGAGGCGAAGGGCCTCTTCGCGGAGCGCGATGGCCCGTGACGCCAGGGTCTGCGTGCTCCACGGCGTGAGCTGCCATAGGTTGTCCAGTGATTCGACCAAGAGCCACGTGGCTCCGGATCTCCGCGTCTGGCCGACAGCTTCCGTGATGCGTGCGGCGGTTCGCCGCCACAGGTTCACAGCGGGCATAGCGATGTTGGTGGCGGGCTGATCGCTCCCGGCGGGCACCACCTCGAACCGATTCCTGCCCGCTCGGACCGCGGGCACACTCACGCCTGCGGCGACCGCCCCGCAAGCCGCTGTCAAATCGGCGATCAGCGTCACCGTGCTGGCCTCGTCAAGGGGCTCGTTCGCCTCGCCGTTGATCCGAACTCGATGGATCCGAACGGACTCCATCAGTGGCGTGGTCAGGACGTCGAGCCAGGCGTCAACGTCTCGCGTCAGCTCGGCGCGAAGTAGCGTCTTGGCCTCGACGCGAAGCTCCCCGTCAGGCCCTTCGAGCGAGACGTCGGCGGGCGAACGACCGCGGGCCGCTGGCTCCATCGTCGGTACCAGGCCCGCCCGCAGCCCGACCGCGGCAATCCGCAGGCTGCACCGAGCTGCCGCCAGCTCGTGGGGGACCGGATTGGTTTGGAACTTTCGGCGCACGGACGCCATCCCCGGTCGTGCGCGCAACAGATGCAGTTCCGCAGCGAGGTCAACCAGAAGGGCGAACGAGTGAAGGTGGCCGGCTGCCAGCGCGAGCTCCGCAGGAAGCGAACCCGTCTGCCAGCACGTGTCGACCCAATCGTCACCCAACTCCTCCCGAAGCACCCCGAGCGCCCAAATACCGCAGCGCTTGCCCTCCTCAGACCACCCCGACCCGGCGAACATCGTGGCGAGCACCTCCCAGCCCGGGGGCGGCACGCCCGACGGTAGACGCCGTACCCGCTCCCCAGCATCGTCGGCACCGGCCAGGTCAGTCATAGTTGCGCTCAGTCATCCGCCACGATCGCACCACCCACCTACAGTGGACCACACCAGTTCGCAGCAGCCACCCGGCGGACGACGCCGCACCTCGATCCACAGCAGTTCAGCCGACTGGTTGAACGCGCCGGCGCGATGCGACACGAAGCCGGCCGCTGCGCCGCCGCCGACCTGCTCCACGCCGCGCGTATCCCCTCCGCCGTATTGCCCCCGTGAGAACATAGTGAGAACAAACGCTCGTCCAGATACGTCCGAGTGCGCGCACGAAGCGGCCGATTTTGCGGCCTACGGACGCATCTGACCCCCCCAGGTTGAGGTTGGCTACCTTGGAGCGGCCAGTGGGCGGCCAGACCGGCCGCGATACGGCTGTACCACGGGGCGGTCGCGACCGTCGCCAACTGGGTGACCAGCCGCCGTCTCGACCGGCACAATGTCTCCCGTGGAGCTCGAGATCGAGATTCTGGACCACATCCGCGCCGCGTGCGCAGCCCACGCGGACGAATGCGACCAACCGCCCAAGGCGATCCTGCTGAACCCCGGCAACTACCAGCTGGTCGGTTGGCACGAGGTTTTCGGGCTGCCCGTTCTGCCAGACGATCGAGTCGCCCCAAAACGCTTCAAGCTCGTCTGCGGCACTGGCCACGGCGGCTACTGCGCCGAGGGCGTTGTGTACTGGGACGCGGTCGGCGCGGCCTATGTGGCGGCGCCACCTGCCCAGGAAGCGAACTAACCGATCTCGTCGTCGAAGTCCGCGTGCGAGAACAGCTCGCCGCCGTAGAGAGCGACGAGCTTGTACTTGAGGTGCACGGCACCGGCCTTCGAGAGTTGCGCAATGCGACGCTGCTCTAGGTAGTCATGGTGCACCGTGATCGCCGAGTAGATGAGTGCGAGGCTCTCGGGAAGCTCCTTGTCGGTGATCGCCGGCACGTAGAAGTAGTTGACGAGGTGGTCGTACCGACGCAGGTCGTCGACCGACCCGGGCTTGACAGCACCCTCGTCGACGAGACGCTGGAGCGGAAGGACGGGGGCCAGCATGCGGACTGGGTGTGCGTAGCGTCCTGTGTCTCCCTGGGCGATCATGCTGCAAGTTGGGGTGAGAAGCATCCCGAAGCCCGGCTCGAACGGGCCAGATAGGAACTTGCGCTTGCCAGCGCTGTGGTCGACTGCCTCAGGCGGCCACGGGTAGCCGAGCGGCACGTCGTGAAACAGGTCGCCCTGCCGTACGTACGGAGCGCGTTCCTCGTAGTAGGAGTCGTCGCTCGGTCTTGGCTCCCAGTCGGAGAGCGCCACGCAGCCACCTTAGCTGCGTGGCGCGACGGAAGCTAAGCGTCGTAGTCCTCTTGGTCGAGCGTGTGGCGCTTGGCTGGGCGCCGACGTTCGGACGTAACCGTGGTGTCCGGAGCGAATTGGCTCCACATCTCCTTGCGCATGCGCTCGACGTCTTCCTTGCGAAAACGCCGGAAGCCAGAGCCAGGCAGCCGAACCGCCTTGAGTTGACCTCGCTGTTCGAGATTGCGAACCGTGTTCTCGTGGACGCCAAGCTGCTTGGCCGTCTCGCGGACGTTAAGGCACTCAATCGACATCAGATCATCTCCATCTGGGACGTGGTCTGGGACCACACTATATAGCGATGTTGTCGGCTATGTCAAGCTTGGCTAGCTTAGCGAGGTTATCGAGCTTGTGGACTATGGTATCCTTGTCGGCGTGATCTCGGTCCGCCTTGAATCGCTGAAACCCTCGGTCGCCGGCCGAGCAGGTCCACCTCGAACCGGCTGTACTCGGCCGGTGTCGTGATGACGGGCCGACGCTTCCATGTGCTCTCGCTTGACGGCGGCGGCTTCAAAGGCATGTTCGCCGCAGTGCTGCTTGACCGCCTTGAGGCGGATCTCGGCATCTCGGTGATCGAGCACTTCGACCTCGTGACCGGCACGTCAACGGGCGGCATCATCGCCCTCGGCCTCGGCGCGGGCCTACGCCCGTCGGAGATCGTCGCCTTCTACACCAACCACGGCCGGTCGATCTTTGCCCATCCGCGCCCGCGGACACTACGCCGGCTCGGGCGCAGCAAATATTCCGCCGCGCCCCTGCGCCGCGCGCTCGAGGAGGCCTTTGGCGACGTCACGCTCGGAGACAGCACCGTGCCGCTCGCGATCCCCGCCTACGACCTTTGTAACGACACCGTCTACGTCTTCCGCACGCCTCACGCCCCGAAACTGCTGCGCGACGGGCGCGAGCGCATGGTCGACGTTGCACTGGCCACGACGGCAGCGCCCACATACCTCCCCGCCCACAGCCTGCGCGGCCTACGCCTGATTGACGGCGGGATGTGGGCGAACAACCCGACGATCGTCGGAGTCGTCGAGGCCGTAAACACGTTCGGCTACGACTTAGCCGACATCGGCGTCTTCAGCATCGGCACCACGATCGACACCGTCAAGCGCCCCGCGCGACTCGACCGCGGCGGACTCGTCCCGTGGGCCACAGACGCGATACCGGTAGTTGTACGCGGTCAGAGCCTGGCCGCCAACAACCATGCTCGACTCCTGCTTGGGGACGCCAACGTGCTCCGCATCGATCCGCAGGTGCCAGCACAGGACCTGCGACTCGACGCCGTCAGCATCGAGAAGCTGCGCGGCCGCGCCGAGCACTGCAGCCGCCAGATCAGTCCGTCCTTCCAGCAGAAGTTCGTCAACCACCGGGCCGCCCCTTACATGCCCAGCGTCACGCCCGCCAACGTCCCCACTCTCAAGTAGAGGAACTCATGCTCGATACCGCAAACGATCTGATCAGCCATCTCCTCGAAGGCACTGTTGATGCCCTCGACATCCCCGAGCAGCTTCGCGCCGCCGCAGTCGATGCATACGACGACGTCGGCAACTGGCTCGCTGACCACGCCGATCCCGGTGGCGATGGCTGGTACGTGTATCCCCAAGGGTCATTCCTGCTCGGCACAGTGGTCCAAGCCGTCGGCCACGACCATTACGACCTCGATGCGGTCTGCCGGCGAAACATTCCGAAGGAGAGCACGAGCCAGACAACGCTGAAGGCCGAGGTTGGCGGCGTCCTTGACAATTACGTGGAGTCCCGGCGCTGGGATCCCGCGGGCCCCGATCGCTGCGAGGAGCGCAAGCGCTGCTGGACGCTCGCCTACCCGGTTCCGTTCCATCTCGACGTACTACCGGCGATCCCCTGCACGGACGGGTCGCCGACGGGAATCCTCCTCACGGACAGAACACTGCGGCACTGGCAGTACTCCGACCCGATCGCCTACGGGAAGTGGTTCCGAGCTCGAATGGTCGACGAGCTGATTGCGAAGCGCCTGAGACTCGCCGAGACAGCGCGAACGGAACCGGAGGCAATCCCGGATGCCAGCGTGAAGACAACGCTGCAGCGGGTCGTACAGGTTCTGAAACACCATCGGAACGTGTTTTTCGCCGACGACCTTGAGTCTCGTCCCGCATCGATCCTCGTCACCACCCTCGCGGCGCATGCGTACCGCGGCGAGCAGGACGTCTACATGGCGACGCTGCAAACGGTAGAGCTGATGCCCCACTACATCGAGCACGACGGCGAAACCTGGCAAGTCCCGAATCCCGTGGAGGAGCGAGAGAACTTCGCCGACAAGTGGTCTGACGAGCCAGACCGTGCCACCAGGTTCTTCGAATGGCTGGGGCAGCTGAGCACGGACTTGCGCGAGGCCGACGAGCGTCGCGGGCTGGACAAAGTTGCCGCACGCCTCTCCGAGAGCTTCGGCCGTGAGCCAGTCGAGAAGGCGACGCGGCGACTCGGCGAGACTTACCGCGACGCGCGCGACGCCAGTCGCCTCGGCTTTGCCGCCAGCACCGGCCTGCTGTCTGGCGCTGGCGCGATCGCGGTCAGGCGGCACGACTTCTACGGTCGTGGCGGTGCGACCTAAAACCGCGGCCCAGCAACTCGTCGCGCTGAGCGCCCTGCCAGTGACGGTCACCGCGACCGTGAAGCGCGGGTGGCTCCGCTGGGAGGGCCGGCTACAACCAACCCCGCTGAGCGACACGTACCTGCTCCGCATCGAATATGCGCCGCCGGCGCGGCCGCAGATCACGGTGGTAAGGCCGGAGCTGGACCCCCCAGACTCTCGTGATCTCCCGCACGTGTTCCCCGGGAACCAGCTCTGCCTCTGCTATCCGTCGCAGTGGGACGGTTCGGAGCTCATCACTCGCACGCTCCTCCCGTGGGCGGCTGAGTGGCTGCTCCATTACGAGCTATGGAAGTTCACGCACGAATGGCATGGAGGGGGCCACGAGCCGAGGCTGTCTGAGACCGACTCGCCGATCGCGGCATAGGCCACCGATGTCGCGCTCTCTGGGCCCTCCGGGATGGCGATCTTGTCTGCATCTGGGGAACACACATTGGGAACACGGGCGCCTGGACGGCACCAGGAAACCTGCGGGGTCATCCTCCAAGAATATGCGGTTTTGCAGGTGAAACCTCACACATGCGGGCGGAGGGACTTGAACCCCCAAGGGCTTTCGCCCACCGGCTCCTAAGGCCGGCGTGTCTACCAATTCCACCACGCCCGCGCGAGGTGTGAGCAGCGACGCGACCGCGGCTCGCCAGGCGTTCTAGCAGAGCGGCGTCGAGGCAGGCCTGCGCGCGCGCCCGCGTCCGGAGCGCTCACAATACGATCCGACGCCCGGCCCGGGTGCCCAAATCGGTAAAGGGAGCGGTCTCAAAAGCCGCCGCTCGCAAGAGCTTGTGGGTTCGAATCCCACCCCGGGCATGGCGCACGCCAGACCGTCATGCAGCTCGGAGCGCCTGTCAGCTCCCGTCATCGTCGAGTAGATGAGCCATTTGGACCGTCAAGACCAAATCCGCGGCGACCTCAGCGAGCCGCGCGCGCACTACATCGCCGTGGTCGGCCCGGGCGACGCCGATCGCCAGACCTGCGAGCTGGCGGCCGAGGCGGGGCGACTGATTGCCCGCCGAGGCGCCGTGGTCGTGTGCGGCGGGCTCGGCGGAGTGATGGAGGCGGCGGCGCGCGGCGCGCGCGAGCTGGGAGGCGCAAGCCTGGGCGTCCTCCCAGGGCGCGACCGCGCCGAGGCCAACGCCTACCTGACGCTGGCCATCGCGAGTGGCCTGGGAGAGTTGCGAAACGGGCTGCTGGTGCGCGCGAGCGATGCCGTGCTCGCCATCGGGGGCAGTTGGGGCACCTTGAGCGAGGTGGCACTGGCTCTGCGCCTGGACCTGCCGGTCGTCTCACTCGGCGGCTGGAACGTCGTCGATTCCGGCGATGCGCCGGTGCCGGGTCTCATATCGGCCGGCTCGCCCGCCGCCGCGGTCGAGGCGGTCTTCGCCCGGCTTGGATAGGCGCCGCGACCACGTCTCCGCGCCCAACGAGCGCAGCGGAGCACCGTCACGAGCAGCGACTCGAAGCGATCGTCGCCTTGCACCCTCTCGACGCGGTAGGCACCGCGGCGGGGAGCGATCAACGATTGCACGGCAGAATCGCGTCGCTCCGGCGTCCCGTCGCGGGGCAGGGGTTCGGGACGCGCGGCGCAGCGCAGCGGCGTACGCGCCGGCTCGGCGCGGGCGATCTCTCAGCGCGAGAATGCACCGATGTTCCACCTCCCCCCCGGGTCGGCCGGGCGCCGACTCAGCATCGTCGCGGCAGCACTCGCGATCGCCGCCATGGTCACGGTCGCGACGATGCTCGCGGCCGCGGGAGCGGCAACCTCGGGCAGCTCGAGCCCGGCGTGCCGGGCGTCTGCCGGCTCCACGATCGCCTCCGTCGATAGCACGGTGGCCGACGACATCTACGACAATGAGCGCCGCGGCACCGAGGTGAGCTTCGACCTCGCGCAGATCACCGGCGCGCCGGACCTGCGCGCCGCGGTCGCGGTCGGCGATCGCGCAGCGACGCTCGCCGCCGTCAAGCGGATCGTGTTCCATCCGAGATGGCACATCGTCCGCCTGCGGGTGCTCGACGCCGCGCGGCAGCTGCTCGCCGACGTCGGCGGCCCCTACGCGATCGCACCCGTATCGGGCGTCCTTCGCTCAAATGGACGCTCGATCGGAAGCTTCGTCATGTCGGTCCAGGACGACACGGGCTTCGCGAAGCTCGAGACCCGCTTCGTCGGCGATCCGATCGGCATCTACGTGGGCGGCAAGCTCGTCGCCGAGGGCTACGCGAAGCTGCCTGATGCGCGGCCGAGCGGCTCCAATCTGACGCTCGGTGGCGTCAGGTATCTGCTGCTTGGCGAGGCCTATGACGCGTTCCCAGCCGGCACGCTCAAGGCCGTGATCCTCGTCGCGCCGCCGTCGCCGGCGCTCACAGCTCAGTCATGCGCGGCGCTGAGAGCCGGCGAGTTCGGTCGTGTCGCAGAGCGCTTCGCGCAGCTGGCGGTGTCACTCCCCGAGCACTATCTCGGGTTCGCCCGGACCGTGCGCCTCTACACCGGAGCCCGGGTCTTCGTGCGCGACGGCGCCAGGCAGCTCGCGTCCAGCGGCGGATCCGGGCCGGCAACGCTGCCGGCGAGCGGCACGGTCAGCTACCAGGGGACCAGTTGGCTGGTGTTCTCCTTCGAGCCGCGCCCACCGACGCGCGTCTACGTGCTCGCGCCGGCGCGCTAGCCGGCGATGATCTCGGCCAGGCGGTCGACCATCGCCGCCGGCGCCACCAGGATTCCGTCTTCGATCTCGCGCACGACGAGCCCCACGCACTCGCACACCAGCGCGCCGACGGCGGTATCCCAGAGTTTCACGCCGCGCTCGAAGTACGCGTCGTAGCGACCCATCGCAGTCCAGGCGAGGTCCAGCGCGGCCGATCCGAAGCGCCGGATGTCGCGAACCTGCGGCAGCAGCCGGGTGAGCAGCTCACCCTGTTGCGCGCGAACCCGTGCGTCGTAGGAGAAGCCCGTCGCCACAAGCGCCTGTGCGATCTCCGGCGCCGCGTCATCCAGCGGCGCCAGTTCGACCCCGTTGCGAGTCGGCAACCGGCCCCTCACGGCGGTGAAGGTCTCGCCCGACATCGGCGCATGGATCACCCCGGCGAGCGTGCCCTGCGCGTCGCAGACCGCGACGCTGACGCTCCACTGCGGGAGCCCGTAGAGGAAGTTGACGGTCCCATCGAGCGGGTCCACAACCCAGCGCAGACCGCTCGATCCACGCTGGTCGGCGCCCTCCTCCTCGCCGAGGAAGGCGTCCTGGGGCCGTCGCTGCGCGAGCAGTGACCGAATCGCCCGCTGGGATGCGAGATCAGCCTCGCTGACAGGATCGGTGGGCGTCGTCTTGCTGGTGACGCGCAGCTCACGGCCGGCCTCGAAATGCCCACGCAGCAGCGCCCCAGCGTTCAGCGCCGCCTCGCTCGCGACCTCGACCAGCTCAGTGACGTCCACAGCTCGGACTGTATGGGAGGAGGCCGGCGGCCGCGGGCGGCGACCCAGACGCTCAGTGGCGGCGCTGGCGGCGGCGCCCACGCACCGGCGGCTGGTCCGGCGCCACATATACTCCGCCCGCGTGTCC
>ODAK010003515.1_pt1 | contig 16214 bp, 18 predicted proteins | sample 1539591 | NCBI WGS metagenome assembly ODAK01 (sample SAMEA3539303, study PRJEB22396) | soil metagenome | biome: tundra; feature: field; material: soil | place: USA | collected 2010-05 | depth 0.15 m
AGGCGAGCACCTCGCGCTCGCGGTCGGAATCGCGGATCGCGGCGTCGGAAGCAGGCTTCTCTCGGGCGACGTCGGCGGCCACCCCGAATCGTTCGGCGATCAGCTCGACGATGCGCTGATCAAGGTCACCAAGACGGTGGCGGAGGGCGAGCAGGTCGCCGTCGGGCTCGGACACGCCCGGAGTCTACGGACACAGGGCTCGAAAGCTCAGTGTCAAGATCCCGCTCGATGGAATCCGGCTCACCCCAACTCCCGCCACCGGGTCTGCTGCTCCAGCACGCCCGTATCGCTGGGCGTTTCCTCCCGGGCGCGGGACAGTGATCCCCGCATTCACCTGGTCGGCGCTCCCGTCCCGTGTGGTATTCGCCGCCGGCGCGCTCGAGCGCGTCCCAGACGAGGTGGCTCGGCTCGGAAGGCATCGCGCGCTCGTGATCGCGGGTGGCGCGTCCACTCGCGACGCGCTCATCCGCCTGCGTGACGCCCTCGGCGATCGATACGTGGGGGAGGTGCGCGACGCCGCGCAGCATGTGCCGTCCGACGTGGCCGATGAGGCCGTTCGCAGCGCGCGAGAACTCACTGCCGACGTGGTCGTGACCCTGGGAGGCGGCTCCCCTACCGGGCTCGGCAAGGTGATTGCCCAGGAGTGCGACCTGCCCCTGCTCGCGGTGCCGACCACCTACGCCGGATCTGAGATGACACCGGTCTGGGGTCGTACGAGCGGAGGTCGCAAGCAGACGTGGTCGGATCTGCGCGTGCTGCCGCGCACGGTCGTGTACGACCCCGAGCTCTGCGTGGGTATGCCGCCCCGGCTCGCGGCAGCCTCTGGCATGAATGCGCTGGCACATTGCCTTGAAGCACTCTGGTCGGCGGGCGCCAATCCCATAACGAGCGTCCTCGCAAGCGACGGCGGGCGCCGCCTGATCGAAGGGCTCCCGCGCGTCCTGGAGCACCCGGACGACCTCGACGCGCACGCCGGCAACCTCATCGGCGCCTGCCTAGCCGGGGTCGCCATCGCGCAGGCGGGCACGGGCATTCACCACCGCACATGTCATGTGCTCGGCGGCGGATGGAACCTTCCCCACGCCGAAACCCACGCGGTCGTGCTGCCGCACTCGACCGCGCTGGTGTGCGCGCGATCGCCCGAGGCGCGCAGCGCGGCCGCCGGCATGCTCGGGACCGCCGATCCGTCCCGGGCACTCTTCGAGCTGCTGCACAGGCTCCGGCTCCCCGATTCGCTCCGGGCGCTCGAGATGCCCGAGGCTGGGCTCGAGGAAGCCGCTCGACGCGTCATGGAGGGGAGTCGCGACGACCCCCTCGTTGCGGATGCCGCCGCGGTCGCGCGCATGCTCGACCACGCGTTCAGCGGACGGATGGAGGACTGATCAGCGTCGTCGCGAAGCGCCGGGCGGCGCCAGGCTTCCGAAAACCGACCGGAGACACCACGAGCACACCGTGGCCGGGCCGTGCCGCCGGCGTGAATGCGTCATTTGCGCCACTCACCGGCGATCTGGCCGTTACGTGATGCAACTCGGCACCGGTCGCTGCCCGAGCGGGGGAGAGGACGGGCACCGTAGGATGGCGCCAATCCGCCCGTGGCCGCGGCAGCCCGGCCGCATCGCAGACCAAGGAGTCAGCCAATGCTCGCGTTCAATGTGTTCGGCACCAAAGAGATCATCGTTTACGTCGTCGTCCTCATCGTGCTCATCGTCATCGGGTGGTATCTGATGCGCGGACGGTCCCGGGCCTAACAATTCGACCCCGCCGAATCGCGGCCACGCGCCGTCGCCGAAACGCGCGCCTCGCCGGCACCGTCCTTCCACGCCGGCGAGTGCAGACGGGATGATCGTGTCAGATGTTCGGCAGAACGATGTGGTCGCGAGCGGCAGTTGCAGCGATGACCGTCGCAGCACTGGCTGGATGCGCCGCAACGCCCTCGGAGCATTCTGTGCCTTCGTCGCTCGCGGCGCGGCCATCGCCGACCGCCGGTGTCAACACGCCTGCAGTGCGCCTCGAGCCGCACGTCATGGTGATCGTGGAGGAGAATCGCGGCTACGCCGCGACGCTCGGTTCGTGTGCGGCCGATCCGTATCTGTGTTTACTGGCCGCGAGCTACTCGTCGCTGGCCGCGTGGTATGCGATCACCCATCCCAGCGCGCCGAACTACCTTGCACTCGAGAGTGGGGCCACACAGGGGGTGAGCTCCGACTGCACCCCGGACGGCGGAGGATGCGGTCCCTTCGAAGCGCCGGATCTCGGCAGCGAGATGTCGAGCGCCGGGATCCCGTGGCTTGCGTACATGGAAGGCATGCCGGCGCCGTGCGACCGCGTCGCGAGCGCTGGAGACTACGCGGAAAAGCACGATCCGTTCATGTACTTCAGCCTCGATCGTGGCGGGGCCTGCGCGACCCACATCGTCCCCTAATCCCGGTGCCACGGCAATGATGTCGACCCTCAATTCGAGCGCTCCGCCGGATTTCGTCTGGATCACGCCGAATCTTGCGCACGACATGCACGACGGCAGCGTCGCGGAGGCGGACGCCTGGCTTCATGCGAATCTTCCCGCCGTGCTGACATCGCCCTGGTTCGCGGATGACGGGACGGTGATCATCACGATGGACGAGAACGATGCGGCTCCATCGGGGTCGTGTTGCGGGAATGCCGCAGGCGGGCGGGTGCCGACGATCGTGATCTCCTCGAACGCGCGAGGTCATGGGTCGATCGCCACGACCGGCGATCACTACACCACGCTTCGCGCGATCGAAGCGGCCTTCGGGTTGGCGCTGCTCGGTGGTGCAGCGTCCGACTTCGGGAACCTGAATTCGCTCCTCGGCTGAGGAATCCGGGCCATCAGTGCCTGTTGCTGGTCAGGTGGGTGGTGGGAGCTCGCTGAACGACGGCATGAGGTGGGCCTTGATTTCGGCGGCGACCTGCTCCGCGTCGGGTGCCGTCACGACTATGCGCGAATAATCGGCGCCTTCGAGGTCGACCACCACCGCGGCCGACCTTCCGTGCACGACGGCGAAATCCTTGCCGAAGGACCCTCTTCGTGTTCCAACGGCAATCACACCGGGGATGCCGGTCCCGGGAGCCCGAATGCCGCGGAGCTCCGGCCATGCATCGTCGACAACGCGGACGGTGCGCACGGCACCGATCGGCACGCGGACGCCCGGGTGAATCGCTTCGAATTTCTCGACGTCGGACATCCGCAACACAAGGTCGGCCCCGTCCACGGCAAGCGTTGCCACGCGCCGATCTTACGGCGACCTGTGCAAAGCAGGTGACCGGGACTCTTCGTATCGTTCCCACCATGGAGACGGCGGTGCTCGGTCGCGACGGGCCTCGGATCAGCCGCATCGGTCTCGGGCTCGCGGCGATCGGCAGGCCCGCCTACATCACGACCGGCCGGGGCGCCGACCTCGGGAGTGACCGCTCCGAAGCCACATTCCGCGAGCGGACCGCGCATCTGCTCGACGCGGCGTACGCGGCCGGGGTGCGCTACGTCGACGTCGCACGCTCGTACGGATCTGCGGAAGCCTTTCTCGGGGGGTGGATCGCGAAACGCGGGCCGCTTGATGACCTGGTCGTCGGCTCGAAGTGGGGATACACGTACGTCGGCGCATGGAACCTCGACGCTCCGGTGCAGGAGATCAAGGACCTTTCGCTTGCCGCCTTCGAGCGTCAGTACGGCGAGACGCGAGCGCTGCTCGGCGATCACCTCCGCCTCTACCAGGTGCACTCGCTGACGATCGAGTCCGGAGCCCTGGATGACGCGCCGCTGCTTGCGGCACTCGCGCGGCATCGCGCCCAGGGTTTGCGCATCGGCCTGACGACAACCGGCGCGCATCAGGCCGAGACCATCCGCCGCGCACTCGACCTGCGCGTCGATGGGGTGCCGCTGTTCTCCTCGGTACAGGCGACGTGGAACCTCCTCGAACCCTCCGCCGGCCCCGCCCTCGAAGAGGCGTCGGCGGCAGGATGGGCGGTGATCGTCAAGGAGGCGCTCGCCAACGGAAGGCTCACCGGTGTCGGTGACGCCGGCGGTGCGGACAGTCCCCTGGGCAGGGCTTCGGCCGCGCATGGCGTCGAGCCGGATGCACTGGCGATCGCGGCGGCGCTCGCGCAAGCGTGGGTCTCGGTGGTGCTCAGCGGCGCCGCCACCGTCGATCAGCTCATCAGCAACATGCGAGCGCTCGACATCCGAGCCGAGGGCCTCCCGGATCTCGCCGTGCCGGCGGACGAGTATTGGGCTGCCAGGGCGGCGCGACCCTGGACATAACCCGACAGGCGCCTACTGCTGTTGCTGCTGCCAGTGGACCGCCGCATGGTGTTCGACACGGTCCACCTGCTGATTCGACATCCGCGCGATCCGCACCGTGACCTCGGGCGCCGCGCCGGTCGCCGCTCCGTAGAAGAGCCCGTGGTGTGGCGCGACATCGCCATAGTCACGACCGACCGCCAGCCGGAGATGATGCGCGCCGACGTGCTGACCAAGGGTCGGATCGAGGCCGAGCCAGCGGCCGTCTGAACCGCAGACCTCGACCCACGCGTGCGATTGGCCTTCGACCACCTTCTCCTCGGCGACGGGCCCGAGGTACCCACTGACGTATCGGGCCGGCCACCCGGCACCCCGGACCATCGCAAGGAAGAGATGCGTGAAGTCCTGGCACACGCCGGCGCCACCCGCGAGGAGGTCGTCGATGCTCGATTCGACCGTGGTCGCTCCACTCACGTAGCGCAGCTCGCGCGGGATCCGCTGCGCCGTCGCCAGAACGCTGTCGAAGCTCGTGTCGCCGCCGTTCCAGTCGTGCCAGAGCGATCGCGTGTTCTCCGCGATCGGCACCCGCGGGCTTGGGAGCACGAACTCGAGGCGGGGGTCGCCGGCGAGCACTTCCGGGTCCCACTCCGAGAGGCGGCGGCGGCGCGGCTCAGTGTTCTCGACCACGGCTTCGACGGCGAACTCGAGGCGGTCGTGGGGGGTCGTGACGTCGATGCGGTGCACCAAATTGCCGTAGTAGTCGACGCGGCTCCGCGGCACCGCCCAGGGCGTGCTCATCAGCGAGAAGTTGAGCGTGCGCTGCGAACCGCGGTCGCGAGGACGCATCCGGACCTCGTTGTACGAGAGCGTCACCGTCGCCGTGTAGCGCAGGACGGTGCGGTGCGACACCGAGTAGGTCAGCGTGTCAGTACCCATGTGTCCTTGCTCCCGCCTCCTTGAGACGAGTTCACCACCAGTTCATCGGGGTCTCCGGCCACCCGCGTCAGCCCGCCGGGCACGATCCAGGGTCGCTCGTCGAGCAGAACGAACGGGCGCAGGTCTACAGCCCGGGGCTCGAAGCCCCCGCCGGCGCGCAGGCAGACCGCCCGGCTCAGCGCGACCTCCTCCTGTGCCAGCCATTGGCGGGGAGTCGCCCTGACCCGATCGAGGAGCTCGGCGCGATCAGCCGATGACATCAGCCTGCCGAAGTGGATTCCGTAGCCACCGCTGGCGTCCACCGGCTTCAGCACCATGTGGTCGATGTTGGCCGCAACGTACGCCTGCTGGCGGTCGTCGGTGAGGTCGTGGGTGGGCACGTTTTCCATGAGCGGCTCCTCCCCGAGGTAGTAGCGAATCATCGCGGGAACGTACGGGTAGATCACCTTGTCGTCGGCAACTCCGGTTCCCGGCGCGTTGGCGATGGCCACGTTGCCGCGACGCCACGCCTCGATGAGCCCCGGGGATCCGAGCATCGAATCCCGGCGGAACACGAGCGGGTCGAGCCACTCGCTGTTGACACGCGAGTAGATGACGTCGACGTGCTGAGCGGCGCCATCCGCGTCGCGACGGTAGACCTCGTCCTCGACCACGATCAACTCGTGACCCTCGACGAGGGTGGCGTTCATCTCGTCGGCGAGGAGCCGGTGCTCGTAGTACGCGGCGTTGTACGAGCCGGGCGTGAGCACGACGATGTCCGCGTCCCACTGCCGCGGCGCGATTCGCTGCAGGATTCGCCGGAGCCGGCCGGTGTAGCCGTGGATCGGCCGGACCGGCGCGAGCGCGAACCAGTCCGGCGCCAGCGACTCCATGGCGCGGCGGGATTCGAGCGCGTAGGCGATGCCGCTCGGGATGCGCACGTTGTCCTCGAGCACATGAAAGGTTCCCTCGACGCGCACCACGTCGATGCCGGAGACGTGACACCAGGTGGCTCGGGGCGGGCGGATGCCGACGATGTCTCTGAGGTACCCGGTGCTGCTGTACACGAGCCGCCCGGGAACGACGCCATGACGGATCGCCCGTTGCGACCCGTAGCAGTCAGAGACGAAGAGGTCGAGGGCCATGGCACGTTGCGAGAGCGCGCGGCTGAGGGATCTCCACTCGCCGGACGACAGGACCCGTGGGACGGGGTCGAAGGGGAAGATCGGCGCGACGCCCTCGGTGGGAACACCGAAGGTGACACCCCGATCAGAGAACCACTGCTGCGCATCGCGGCGGATTCTTGGCAGCGTCGCGGCGGCGCGCTCGAGGGTCGCGAGCAGCTCGGCGTAGGGCGGGCGGACCGCACCATCGAGGTCGATGCACTCGTCGGCTCCCCGCGGCAGTCCGAGGGCGAGGCCGCGTGCGGTGCGGGCCTCGGTGGTCATTCACGGACAGTACTCCGCGCATCCGCCACGTCGTCATTGGTCGCGGCGCACAAGGAATCGCGGCCGCGCTTGTGCATCGAGAGTGGTTCGCATGCGGCGGTTCGGCAGTACAGTGAGGGTCGTGATCGACGCCCTCACGAGCGTTCGGCGGCTTCGCGTGGGCTGTGAATTCCTCCATGACCTCGAATGGCCGGTCACCTTCGTCCTCCAGGTCGAGCCGCGCCGGGACACCGTGCTCGCGCTGAGCAGTGCGGGCGTCGAAACCTGGCCGCCGGCCGCCCTTCACGAGTACACGGACCTCTACGGGAACACCTGCCAGCGGTTCGTGCTCGGACCCGGCCAGGTGCACATCCGCTACGAGGCGGAGGTGGATGTGGACGCGGGCATCGACGAGGTTGACGAAGCCGCGACCCAGGCCCTCGTCGCCGACCTGCCCGACTCGACGCTCCATTTCACGCTCGCCAGCCGCTACTGCGAGTCGGACCGCCTCGCCAACACCGCGTGGCGGCTGTTCGGCGACGTGACGCCCGGATGGCCGCGTGTGCAGGCGGTCGTCGACTGGGTGCACGACAACATCACCTTTCGACATGGAAGCAGCGGACCATCGACCGGAGCTACCGACATCTACCTGCAACGCGAGGGCGTTTGCCGCGACTTCGCGCAGCTCGCGGTCACGTTCCTGCGGGGATTGAACATCCCGGCGCGATACTGCTTCGGGTACCTGCCGGACATCGACGTTCCGCAGCTCGATGAGCCGATGGACTTCGTGGCATGGCTGGAGGCCTACGTCGGCGATCGCTGGTACACCTTCGATCCACGCAACAACACGAGGCGCACCGGGCGTGTCCTCATCGGTCGTGGGCGTGACGCCCTCGACATCGCCATGATGACCCACTACGGGGCGGCGCCCCTGACCGCCATGCGCGTCGCGGCCGAGCCGCTCGACGCCCGTCCGTGGTCCAGCGCGTTCCCGCCGGTGGTTGGGGCCTTCGCCGGTGATCTGCCGTGACCATGCGCGTGGACGCGCCGCGATCGGACTCGGTGACGAACTGGTCTGCGGGCCCACTGGAGGTGGACTGGAACCGCGTTCACCGGACGCGTTACCGGATCCATCAGCGCATCACGTACCGCTACGAGGGGCCGGTGCGCTCACTGGAGCAGCGGCTCGTCGTCCAGCCGCGGCGCGAGCACGGTGATCAGCGCCGCATCAGCCGCCGTCTGAGCGTCCTGGATGCGACCCCTCGCCGCGTCGACGCGAGTGTCGACGTCTTCGGGAACACGGTGGTCCTGCTGGAGATTCCTCGGGTGGAGCGGGAGGTCACCTTCGTGATCTCCAGCATCGTCGAGCGCGATGCCCGGCACGGCCCGCACCTGGTGCCCGCCGCGATGCTCGAGGACCGCCACCTGCTCGACGCCACGCCCCTCACCGGCGCCGACGCCGCGATCGATCGGCTCGCCACGACGTTGCGCGCCGGCGGTCTGACCGGGAGCGCGCTCGCGCACGCGGCCAACCACTGCGTGCACGAGGCCATGACCTACGAGCACGGCACCACGTCGGTGCGCACCACGGCAGCGGAGGCGCTTGCCCGCCGCGCAGGCGTCTGCCAGGACTATGCCCACGTGCTCCTGGCGCTGACCCGCCGGCTCGGGCTCGCATCGAGGTACGTGTCAGGCCAGATGCTTGGGTTCGGTGGCTCGCACGCCTGGGTGGAGGTCCTGGTGCCGGACGGCGAGGGACACGCGCGCGTCCTGTCGCTTGATCCCACGCACGGTCGCGCGACCGGATACGAGTACATCACAGTTGCCGTCGGTCGCGACTACGCGGACGTCGCGCCCCTCTCCGGGACGTATCGCTCCCGGTTCGCCGGTTCACTCATCGCGACCAAGCGGGTGTTCATGACCGCGCTCGCCCCGGACGACTGCGCAGACGCCGACGTGCGCGCCATCGCCTGAGCCCGGCGCGCCCCTCGTACGCCGGAGCTAGTCGCTGACCAGTTCGTAATACGGATTGAGGATGGCCGAGCTGACGGCGCCAGAGCCCCACCATGCCCTCGACGAGCACTCGCGCGCCCAATTCGATGCCCGGGATCCGGCGCCGCCCGGGAAAGACGAGGAGCAGGCTTCCGGCCTCATCGCCGATCTCGCACCCGAGGCTCGATCCCGTCTCAGTCATCTGCACACGCAGTGCTTTCACGGTCCCGGTCGCGCGGATGCGATTCCGCCAGCGCGCTTGATTGATCGGCGCCGTCCCTGGAGCGGTCCGATCCGGCTCGCTGCCGTCCCGTCGCGGAGTCGCGCTCACGCGCATGTCACTCGCCCCGCTGTCGATGCGACGAAAGGCCGAATGCATCGGTGTCATGGTCAGCAACTGTGTCAGAAGTCATGTCGGGAAACTTCGTCCGTCGTGCACACATCCACCCGGTGGCCACTGTGCATCGGGTCTCAACTGGCGATGGACTCGACGACCTCGAGCTCTGGCAGCACGTCCTCGTTGGCGGCGTCGATGCGCGCGACGTCGCTCCGACGGATCGTCGTCGCCAGGATCGCGGCACCGCTCAGCATCAGGAACGCACCGACCAGGAAGGCGACGTGGAAGCCGGAGACCAAGGCGCTGACACTGTCGGCGGGAGTCGGCGCATGACCGAGTCCCGCAAGCGTGTGCGCCGTGGTGTTGGCGGCGAGGGTGGACAGCACGGCCAGCCCGATCGCACCGCCGAGCTGCTGCGCCGTGTTGAGCAGGCCTGAGGCCAGCCCGGCGTCCTCCGCGCCGACGTTGGTCGTCGCGATCAGCGTGATCGGCACGAAGGTGAGCCCCATGCCCACGGACATGATCATGAGTCCGGGCACGAGGTCTCCCAGGTAGGTGCCCGCCACCGGGATCCTGCTCAGCACCACGAGCCCCACCGCGGCGATCGACATGCCCGAGAGCCCGACCGCGCGAACGCCGACCCGCCGGATCAGCTGTTGCGACAGCCCCGCGCCGGCGATGATGCCGAGGGTCACCGGGAGAAACGCCAGCCCAGCACGCAACGCGCTGTAGCCCAGCACCTCCTGCACGTAGATCGAGGCGAAGAAGAACATCGCGAACATGCCGCCCGCAACCAGCAGCATTGCGGCATTGGCTCCGGTGATCGACCGCATCCGGAAGATGCCGAGGCGGATGAGCGGGTGACGGAGTCGGGATTCGAGCATGACGAACGCGGCGAGCAGCGCCACAGCGAGAGCGCCGAGGCCCAGCGTCTCTCCGGAGAGCCAGCCGACTGTCTGAGCGTTGACGAGCGCATAGACGAGCACCACGAGTCCGGCGGTGACGGAGACCGCCCCGGCGACGTCGACGCCGCCACCGGCGTTCTCGACCCGGCTCTCGGGGACGAAGCGGAGGGCGAGGACGATCGCCAGCACCCCCACCGGGACATTCACGAAGAACACCCACTGCCACGAGAGCAGGCTCGTGAGCACACCTCCGAGCAGGAGTCCGACCGCGCCGCCGCCGACCGCCACCGCGCTCCAGACGCCGAGGGCGGTCGTCCGCTCGCGGCCTTCCGCGAACGTCGTGGTCAGGACAGACAACGCCGCCGGCGATACGAGCGCGCCGCCCAGGCCCTGCAGTGCGCGCCCAGCAACCAGGATCCCCGCAGAGCCCGCGAGCCCGTTCATCAGCGAGGCGGCGGAGAAGAGCACGATGCCGAGCAGGAACAGGCGGCGGCGGCCGAGGAGGTCGGCGGCGCGGCCGCCGAGCATCAGGAAGCCTCCGAATGCCAGCGTGTAGGCATTGACGATCCACTGCAGGCTCGACGGCGAGAAGTGCAGCCCGCGCTGGATCGAGGGGAGGGCGACGTTCACGATGGTCGCGTCGAGCACCACCATGAACTGAGCGAGGCCCACGATGACGAGGACGAGCCAAGGGTTCACACGTCTCAGTTCCATATCGTCGTCCTCAGTTGTGCGCTAGAATCGGAGCGTGGGCTCCGGTTATGGAGTACTATACGGAACGATGGTTCCGTTTGTCAAACGTAGTCAGGACGACCGATGAGCACGGGGACGACCGGGAGAGAGCAGCTCGAGGCTGCGCCACAGGCCGGTGAGCGGCATCTGCGCGTCGACGCGCAGCGCAACCGCGAGCGCATTCTCGAGGCGGCCGCCACGCTGATGGCGACGCACGGCATCGACGTTCCCATCGACGAGGTCGCCCAGCTCGCTCAGGTTGGGGTGGGGACCGTGTACCGGAATTTCCCGACCAAAGACGCCCTCTTCGAGGCACTGCTGATGGCTCGGATCACCCCTCTCGTCGCCGCGGCACGCGCCGCGGCAGATGCAGAGGATCCCGGTGATGCCTTCGTCACCTTCGTCCGGCACATGTGCGATGAGTTCGCGGACTTCCGTGCGCTCGCGGATGCGATGGCGGAGTCGGGCATCGACCTCAGCGCTACCAAGGGCAGGATCTCGAGCGAGCTGATCACCTCCGTCGAGGAGCTCCTCAGGCGTGCGCAGCAGGCCGGGCGCATCCGTCCCGATGTGACCATCACCGACATCTCCGCGATGATGGCCGGCATCAGCCACACCGATCCGCTGTTCATGGATCCACCGCAGCGGAGACGCTGTGTCGCGCTGGTCTGTGACTCGCTGCTCGTCGGTGCGCGAAGCGTGCTGCCGCAGGGAGTGCCGGCCGGGTCGCCGTCAGGACGCGGCGACACGATCGCGCACGTAGTCAGGACGGGTTCTCACTCCGTCTGAGCTCCCAGGCAAGGCGGTCGATGGCGCGATGCTTGCCGATCGGAACCTGCAGCGAGCGGTAACCGGTCCCCGACCGAACCTTGAGATCGATGAGCCACGTGCCGCGCTCGCCCCGCGACAGCAACACGTCATCGACACGCATGACTGCCTGGCCGGTGGGGGATGCTTCGACGACGGATCGCGGTGCGCGACGTTTTGCCATGATCATCCGCTCACGGGTGCGGGGTGGTGCGCGGCAGTGACCATCCCGGGCTGACGTGCGCGGTCGAGTCCATAGGCTCGATAGAGGAGCTCGACGGGATGCACCGCCGTGACCCCGGTGCCGTGCGCGATCTGCCAGCGGCAGGTCTCGCTGTCGCACGCGGCGGTGTCGGACCCGGTGGCGCTGATGTCGTTGAAGAGACGCCTGCCGACCGCCATCGAGATCTCGTACTTCTCCTGCTTGAGCCCGTACGTGCCGGCGATGCCGCAGCAGTCTGCGTCGAGCTCGATCATGGTGAGGTCTGGCACGAGCGCAAGGAGATCGAGCGCCGGCTTGCCGATGCCGTGGCCCCGCTGCTGGCACGGAGCGTGATACGGCACCGTGAGCGGCAGTGAGGAGAAGTCGGTGCGGAGCGCGCCGCGGTCGTGCAAGCGGAGGAGGAATTCGCAGAGATCGAACATCGACTCGCTGACGACCTTGAGGTCGTCATCCTCGATACCGAGGATCTCGTGGGCCTCGCGCTTCAGCATGAGTCCACAGCTCGTCGAGTTCGCCACGATGGGGAGCCCCTCGCGCGCGTACGGAACCAGACGGCCGACGAGGCGTCGCACATAGGTGCGCGCCGCTGGGAAGTTGCCGTTCGACTGGAGGGGGAGACCGCAGCAGTCCTGGGGTGGGACGACCACTCGGAATCCGTTGTGCTCGAGGACCGCGACGACCATCTCGCCGAGGATCGGCTCGTAGTAGTTGGTGCCACAGCCGTGGAAATAGACCACCGCCGGTGCTTCGGCGGGGCCGTGGTGACTGCGAGACCGCCTCTGAAACGTCTTTCCCGCGAAGCTCGGCATGGGTGCGTCGCGGTGCACGCCGACGACGCGCTGCACCATCCCGCGAATGGCGCGGTTGTGGAGTGCCCAGTTGGCGAGCGGTGCGACCGGTGTCCCGAGTCTTCCGATCACCGTCGGGCGCGCGATCATCTGGTTGCGCAGCGGCACACCCCGCTTCTCCCAGAGTTTTGCGCGCGCACGCGAGTTGATCTCGGCGATCTTCACGTCCTGCGGGCAGACCTGCGTGCAGATGCCGCATCCCGAGCAGTAGTCGACAGACGAGTCGGGCGACGGGCCGGCGCCACGATACCGTTCCGCCTGCGGCCCGATGTACTTCGGGCCCGGGAACAGCGGCGTCACCTGCGATACCGGGCAGAACGTCTCGCAGATCGTGCACTTGACGCAGTGATCGAGCGAGTCACGGATGAGATAGTTCATCGCACCGACTCCGAGACCGGCACGGGCGCTGGCCTGAGGATCGCCTCGGCTGCGGCGTACCCGGTGATGACGCTGATCCCAGTGCCCGACTTCTCCTTCCACGGAACCGCCCCACCGAGTGTTGCGCCCGCTGCGTGAAGGTTCGGATAGACAGGGCGCCCGTCGCGCCCGATGGGCCGGAGGAATTCGTCGGTGGCGATGCCGGCGTCGTCGAGCGGCTGCGAGTCGAAGTAACCCGGCGCAAAGCGGACGTGGTCTGTCTCGGGCACGCCCGATACGGGCAGGTCGAAGACGGTCTCGCGAGTCACACCGAAGGAGTCGAGCTCGATGCCGCCGCTGGCGAACCCGCCGGAGGCGAGCACCACAGAGCGGGTCGGGTACGAAACCGTGCCGGTGGCATTGGCCACGGCAACGGCCTCGATACGTCCGTCCTCGACGCGCGCTCCGGCAGCCCGGACGCCGAGCACGACGCGGGCTCCGCCCGCGCGCAGTGCGCTCGTCAAGACGTCGAAGAGGCGGATCCCGGGTATCGACGGTGGGAGCGTCGAGATCTCGAACACCGTGCGTTCCAACCGTTGCTCGAGCGCCTGCCACGTCGCGTCAGCGGCGCGCAAACCGAGCACCGCGGGGATGCCGATCCTCTCGTCCGGGTCCACCCGCCCCTCGAGGGCGCTGACGAGCCAGTCAGCCAGGTGTTCGGTGTCGAAGCGGCCGGCCAGCACCCGCCCGCTGAGGTCGCCACGAGCGCTCGCCGGAGGCTCGAGCTCGAGTGCGCGAGCAGCGATCAGCCCAGGCAGGGCGGCGCGCGCCACGTTGTCGGCGATCAGCGTCGGATGGAAGTCCTTGAAACCCTTGAATCCGACGAACACGAAGCGGCCCCCGGAACGAAGGTCGCCGCCCGCCATGGTTCGCGGCGCAAACGCCGTCGGCTTGGGGACACCGAGCGCCGTGGGGAGCAGCAGGTTCTCGTCGACGCTGCCCACGTACCCGAGAGCGGCCGCCGCGTCCGTGACGAACCAGGCGATGGCGGCGCGACGCTGTGCTTCGGTGACGTGGGCGTAGGGATGGTCGGGCATGCCCGCGACCAGCGACGACGCCGAATTTGCCGGGCTCTCCGCGCGCGCGCTCCCGACGTATCCGAGCACGTCGAGCGTCGCGGGCGACAGATGCGTCGCACCGACACCGCGAGCCACGACGAGCACGCGCTGGCCCTGCTGGGTCAGGCGCAGCGCGGCGGTGAGGCCCGCGAGCCCGGCGCCGACGACGACGGTGTCGTAGCTCATCCCGGCACGTGCTCCACGTCGAGAACCCCCTGAAAGATCCAGTCGTTCAGGCGTGCCTGGCGCAACTGATCGCCGTGGAGGATGGGATGCAGCCCCTTCCATCTCTCGTCGAGGAATTCGAGCAGCGTTCGATTTGCAGCGGCGCCGTCCACGTGGCCGCCCTCGTGCAGGATTCCGGTCGCGCGGTAGATGCAGAAGCCACCCTGACACGGCCCCATTCCCAGCCGCAGCAGGCGGCGGATGTCGTCAAGGCTGGTCGTGCCGCGATCTTTGATCGTTTCCTCGAGGCGGCTTCTCGTGACCAACTCGCACTCGCAGATGACCTCCTCGGCCTGCGGGACCGGTTCGCGGATGGCGAGCCGGTGCCCGATCCGGTACAGCGCGTGATTCTCCGAGCCGGCCAGTGGCACCTCAGCCGTCCGGCACGGGCGCGGGCCGCCGAGCTGCTGACATGCCGCGTCGACGGCGGCCTCCGCCATCAGCCGAAAGGTCGTCGTCTTGCCACCGGTGATGGTGAGGAAGCCCGCGACTCCTTCGCGCGACGAGTGATCGAGGAGCGCGTGCGAGCGGGTGACATCACGTGTCTCGCCGACCTCGGCCTTGTCCTCGAAGAGGGGACGGACGCCCGCCCAGGCGTGCAGCGCGCGCGCCTGCCGAAAGCCCGGCACGAGCTTCTCACCCTCGTCGAGGAGCAGGTCGATGTCCGCCTGCCGGATCTCCGTCTCGTCAGGGTCGGGGACGAACACGTCGGTGGTTCCGATCACGCAGGCGGTGCGCAGCGGCAGCAGGATGTCTCCATCCGCGGGGCGCTTGCATCGGTTCACGCACATGTGCACGAGACGGTGATTCATCGCGATCATGAGGCCCATCCCGGCCCGGACGTTGACCGTGCAATTGGCGAACTTCGCGATCTGACCTGCCCAGGCACCCGCAGCGTTGATGACAACTGTGGCGTGAATGCGGAGTTCCTCGCCGCTCTGCTCGCTGCGCACGTGCGCACCCACCACGCGGTCGCCGTCGACCTCGAGGTCGAGCACGCGGTGGTACGGAAGGATGCGTGCTCCATGCTCCTCCGCCGAACGCGCGCACCCCCACACCAGCTTCCAGGGGTCCAGCGCGGCGTCCGGGACGAGGAAGGCACGCCGGATCTCGGGGTTGACGCGAGGCTCGCGCCTGAGCGCATCCGCGACCGGGATCTCCTCAGCCGGCACGCCGGTTGCCCTGCAGCCTTCGACGAATTGGTCGCCGTATTCGGGATCGTCCCACGGTGTCGAGACGAAGAGACCGCCGGTATCCTCGACACAATCCGCGGCGGTCACACGGAGGATCCGGTTCTCGGCAATGCACTCGCGCGCCGCCGACGGGTCCTTGACCGCGTAGCGACCGCCCGAGTGGAGCAGGCCGGGGAACCGCCCTGTGGTCCCGTCGGCGAGATCGCGGCGCTCCACAAGAATGGTGGAGAAGCCCCGTAGTGCCGCGTCCCGTGCGACCCCGACGCCCGTCGAACCGCCGCCGATGACGAGGATGTCGGCCTCAAGCGAGCTCATCGGCGTGTTCTGCGTAGCCATGGCATTGAGCGCATCGAGTCGGCTCGCGCCGGACGCTCGATCACCCGGGGAGAACCCGATCAGCCCGGATGCGGGTGCTCCTCCTCCTGACCCTCGGCGAAGTCGCCCTTGTTATCGGGGTTCTCAGGATGTTGGTCGCTCTGCTCCTGGCCCTCGGCGAAGCTGCCCTCGTGAGTGTCGCTCGCCTTCTCCTCGCCGGTGGCGAAGTCCCCTTCTTCTTGCTCTCGCTCCGGATGGTGCTCGGTGGTCTCCTGCCCGGTGCCAAAGGAGCCCTGATGGCCATGCTCGTGATCGTCCGCTTCGCGGGCGACGTCAGGTTCCTGTCCCTCGCCAGCCATTGGTGGACCTCCTGTTCAGCTTGGCTCTCGCCAATTCGGTCGCTTACCGGGCCCCCCGCGGACCCCGGACGGCGCCGTGTGGCGGCGCCTCCGGGTGTCCCACGGAGGGCGAATTCAGTCTGCTCCATCCGCCTCAGCGGAACGTCACTCGGCCCAGTCGAAGGTCCGGGTGACAGCCTTCTTCCAGAGTGCGTACTCGTGGTCGA